>Ga0255776_10001837_pt1 | contig 24019 bp, 17 predicted proteins | sample 071ome_19_FD_179974 | JGI IMG/M metagenome (GOLD analysis project Ga0255776, IMG submission 179974) | Coastal salt marsh microbial communities from the Groves Creek Marsh, Skidaway Island, Georgia - 071413AT metaG (version 2) | ecosystem: Environmental > Aquatic > Marine > Intertidal zone >... | reverse complement strand
ACTTCAACATGGGCAGCAGGGATGTCGTAGCAGCCCACCAACATCGGTACGCCGGCAGCGGTGGCCACGAACGGGCTGAAGTTAGAAAGATAGGCACCGAGGTTTGCTGTTGTACTGGCTTTAAGACCCAGAATCCTGGCGCTGTCATCAAGAGCAAGCTGAATGGTGGTGAGGTGGTCGCGGCCGTGGCAGTCGCTGAGAAAGGCTTCCTGTCGTTCGCTAACCCATTTAACGGGGCGCTGCAGATTACGGGCTGCCAGCAAGGTAGTAACGTACTCCGGATACAGAAAAATTTTCATTCCGAAGCCACCACCCACATCATGGCAGAGCACATGAATATCTCCTTCATCGCAATGAAAGATCTGATTTGCCAGGATACGCCTGACCACGTGGACGCCCTGACAGGAAACATGAAGCACCAGACGACCGTCATTAAAGTCGGCAATAACTCCCCGGGTTTCCATGGAGTTTGGCACCACTCGATTATTGACAAGGTCCAGGCTTACGACCCGATCGGCGGCATGGAATGCCTGATCGGTTGTGGCGCGGTCGCCGGATTCCCACTCAAGACACAGGTTGCTGTCCGCGTGCTGCCAGAGCTGCGGAGCGCGTTCTGACATGGCCGAGCCAGTGTCGACTACTGCATCAAGTGCTTGATAGTCGATGAAGACAAGTTCTGCAGCGTCCCGCGCCTGCTCGGGAGTTTCGGCAACAATCAGCAGCACAGGATCGCCCACGAAGCGCACTCTTCCGTCTGCCAGCGCCGGGCGCGGAGGTACATCGATATTCGAGCCGTCCCTGTTGGTTATCTGGGCAGCCAGGCAGGGCAGGTCACCTATGCCCTCCTTCTTCAAGTCTTCTACCGAATAGATTGCCAGTACGCCGGGCGCGGATCGAGCCTCGCTGACGTTCACTTCGATGATTTCTGCGTGGGCATAGGGAGAGCGTACGTAATACGCAAAGGCCTGATTGTCTAATGTAATGTCGTCCAGATAAGAACCGCGACCTGTCAATAGACGATGATCTTCAACCCGGGTTGCGGGCTGGCCGATGCCGAATTTTTCCATGCTAATTTTCTGCTCTTGCGAAAAGGAAAATCTGAAGCGAGACGCCAGTGTCATCGAGAATGTCTCGCGCCTTTTTGATTTGGTATCTTAAACGACAAGGGGTTTTACGACCACCGTGATCGGCAGATTCTTTGGTCGCAACTGTCCATGATAATGAAACCGGCTATATGGAATTATGGGCGTGTCCTTGCCTTAGGTCATACCCATATAGCCAGGCAGCCTTTAACTGAGACGGGTTGACGGCTTGCAGTTCAACAACTTGATGAAAAAATGCTTTGCTCTGCTGACCACAGCACCGGCGAGCGCAAATTATTGAAGGTGGTAGTGGAAACTTTTCTTCGGAATAGTTAACTTGGTCATGTGAATTTAACCGGCCAACAATTCAATAGATGAGGTGAATTTATGAAGAGCACGCTTACGAGAATTCTGGTGACAACTCTGCTGCTGTTGCCATCGACTTCTGGCTTTGCCCAGGAGGAGGAAAGTTTAATGACCTATGACCTGGCGACACGTGCTATAGACGCTGCTGAATCCTATGCCCGTGCGCAGGGCTGGAATGTCACCATTCTGGTGACCGATCAGGTTAACAATGTGGTAATGGTGCGCCGAATCGATGGCGCTGGCGCTCGCACCTGGGATTTCGCCACCGCCAAGGCGCTGGTTGTCAATCGAACAGGGTTGTCCTCAGGCGAGTACGGCGCGCGCCGGGAGGACGGGACCATTGACGAGATTGAGGGTGGCGTCACTTTTGCCGGTGGCGTGCCAGTATTTGTCAATGGACAAAGAATCGGCGCGATCGCTACCAGTGGAGTGAGGGCGTTGCAGGATGAAGAAGTCTCCATCGCAGGAGCCGAGGCTATAGGAAGCGCATCGAATTAATGGAACAATCGGGCGCTTTCTTTCCAATAAAGATTACGCTCCTTGAAAGACTGGACCGATTTACCTAATTTTCATAATCGACTCACAAGGATTACCACCTTCGGAATGATGCAATGAAAAAATTCACCTTGATAGTGCTTGGAGGACTACTGACGGTTGGCTTCGTTTCTGCCGCAGAAGCTGCGGAGTTTTCCCAGACAAGACCGGATGCAGACACACTCTCCAAGCTACCGACTACGGACTGGCTAACCAATGGCGGGGACCTGTTTAACAGAAACTACTCGCCGCTTATGGAGATCAATACTGAAAATGTGGATCAGCTGGGACCGGTATGGCGAACCAATCTGCAGGGGTCTGGCCTGGGCGCGAAGTATTCCGGTGAGGCGCAGCCCATCGTTTATGAAGGGGTCATGTATATTATTACCGGGGCTGATGATGTCTTCGCACTGAGCGTGGAAACCGGGGAGATCCTGTGGAGTTATCAGGCTAACCTGACGGATGAAATTTCCACTATCTGCTGCGGTTGGACCAGTCGAGGGGTGGGTTTCGGTGAGGACAAGATATTTGTAGGTCAGCTGGATGGCGTTCTGAAGGCGCTTGATAAGGACAGCGGCGAAGAAATCTGGTCTATTCAAGCAGAGGCCTGGGAAGAGGGGTATACGATCACCAGCGCGCCGCTTTATTTTGATGGCATGGTGATAACCGGTTTCGCTGGCGCCGAGTTCGCGGCCAGGGGACGGGTAAAGGCCTATAGTGCGGCCGACGGCCGACTGTTATGGACTTTTTACACTGTGCCCGGTCCTGGGGAATTTGGTTTCGACAGTTGGCCAGCCGGCAGTGATGCCTGGCTAACCGGGGGAGGGACCGTGTGGCACACTCCAGCGGTCGATGCGGAACTCGGTATGATCTATTTTTCCACCGGTAATCCCGGTCCGGACTACAATGGGGCGGTGCGCGCCGGTGATAACCTGTTCACTGCTTCTATCGTTGCGCTTGATGCCTATACCGGGGAGTATCGCTGGCACTTTCAGCAGGTTCATCATGATATCTGGGATTACGACGCGCCGAATCCTGTGGTGTTGTTCGACCTGGATTATAATGGAATCCCCCGAAAGGGCCTGGCCCAGGCCGGTAAAACCGGTTGGGTTTACCTGCTTGATCGAGTCAACGGCGAACCGCTGGTTGGCATCGAAGAGAGACCAGTGCCTCAGGAACCTCGCCAGGCTACGGCAGCAACTCAGCCCTATCCAGAGGGTGATGCATTTGTATCTCAGACCCTGGATATCCCTCCTGAAGGATTCCAACTCATCAACAACGGCGCAATTTTCACCCCGTTCTGGGATGAGCCGGTGTTGCTCCGCCGTAGCGAGGCCAACTGGCCGCCGAGCACGGTCGATCCGACCAACGGTGTAATGTATGTTTGCGCCGGGGAGCGGCAGGCAGCCTACACGGTGCGCGGCGACCTCAGCGAAGTTGAGCCCGGCGACCGTTACACCGGCGGCAGTATGCGCTTTGCGCCGATAGCCGTCACTGGAACTGTCACCGCCATGGACCTGCGCACCAATCGTCGAATATGGACGCAGCGCTGGCCCAGCCGTTGCTACAGCGGGCTTGTCGCGACCGCGGGCGACTTGCTATTCACTGGCAGAAATGACGGTCGCTTTACCGCCATGGATGCCCGCGACGGCACCAAACTGTGGGAGTTCATGACCGATGCCGGCGTCAATGCGCCGCCTGCCGTATTTGAGCATAACGGCAAGCAATACGTTGCGGTACTGTCGGCGGGCAATTTGTTGGCAAATGCCGATCGCGGTGACAGTGTCTGGCTTTTTACTCTGCAGGATGAAGGGGTTGAGAGCAGTGTCGTGGTGGATCAGGTCACTACGCCCATGCCTAATTTTGAGGGGCAACGGGTATTTGCCGAAGCCTGCCAGTTCTGCCATGGCCTGCGCGGCGAAGGCGGACACAACGGCATGCCGCTCGAGGGTCTGGCTGCCTTCAGTACCGGATATGTGGCAGACATTATCACCGCGGGTCAGAACAATATGCCGTCCTTCGCCACGACCTACAGCGCCGAACAGATCAGGTCCGTTGCCGAGCATGTCAGGACCCTGAACAGAAGTATTCCGAACAGAAACAGCCGATGAAACAGGATTTCCTTTACCCGTCAGATGAACAGAATGAAGTAATGAGAGAGTGAAGTGATGCAAATGCGAGGGATATTCTTGTTGCTTGTCGTAGTGCTGGCCAATCAGTCTGGTTCAGCACAGGTCAACCGGATCGACCTGGTAAGGTCCGATGCGCCGGAGCTCGCCGCACTGGGCGACTATACGATTGGTGTCAGGACCATTGAATTGACCGATGTGGATCGGGCCGACGTGCTGAACACTGAGAACGGCGGAGAAACTGCCCGCTATAATCGAACGCTAACTGTCGAGGTCTGGTACCCGGCGACTCTGCCGGATGGCCAGCAGCCGGGCGGGCAGTATGTGACTTCAACCCGGAACACTGCAATTACAGCCACCCTGAGTGGGTCCGCGGTGCGCGACGCCCAGCGCTTGACACCGGCAGAAGCGTTTCCGCTGGTTATTATTTCTCACGGTTACCCGGGTAATCGCTATTTGCTCAGTCACCTCGGCGAAAACCTGGCGACCAAAGGCTACGTGGTGGTATCGATTGATCATCTCGAGAGCACCTATACCGATCAGCAGGCATTTTCCAGCACCCTCTACCACAGGGCGCTGGACCAGCGGTTTGTCTTGGGTCAGATTGATGCACTGTCCAGAGACTCTACAAGTTTTCTTGATGGTTTGGTGGATGCCAACCTGACCGCGGTGGTGGGTTATTCGATGGGTGGATACGGTCTGCTGAACAATCTGGGTGCGGGTTACAATCCGGCGGTAGTCGCCTTGCCTGTTGCTCCGCCAAACGGGATGCTGGCAGAACATACGGAATTGAATGACGCTTACCGGGACAATCTCGATGTGCGAATTCGGGCGGGAGTCGCTATCGCGCCCTGGGGAATGAACAACGGTATGTGGCGCCAGGAGGATTTACAGAAAATCGGACCGCCGACTTTTTATGTATCCGGAAACATAGACAGCACCGCGGGCTATGAGAATGGAACCCGGGCAATTTTTGAGGGTGCCCGCAACAGCGATCGCTACCTGCTGACATTTGAAAACTCCGGACATAATGCGGGAGCGCCCATCCCGGTGCCGGTGGAGCTGCTCGCCAGCGGTGACAGTACCGGTATCAGCCATTACATCGATCCTGTTTGGGACAACCTGCGGATGAATAACATCATGGATCATTTCATTACCGCGTTTCTCGACCTGCACCTTAAAGGTATCGAGGAGCGTGCGGCCTACCTGGATCTTCCGATAGAATCGGAGCAGGGTTGGCTGGGATTTGACGCGGGTCCGGCAGTCGGTTTGACTCTGGAGCACCTCACTCCGGTAGCTGAGTAAGCCGGCATAAGAAGAGATATCGAGATAATACTCGCTTCGCGCAATCAGGGTTAGGACAGACGGTTGGCGATATGGCGGTGCGCCCCGATAAACAGGTAGCTTGGATATGGCGACAGATAATGACAGCGAACATCAGCATCAGGACATTCCCTCGGATATCGCGCTGCGCGTGAAGGCGCTGGAAACAGTCCTGACCGCGAAAGGACTTGTCGATCCGGCAGCCATCGACGAGGTGGTGGACAAATACCAGAATCAGGTGGGCCCTAAAAACGGCGCCAAGGTGGTAGCCCGCGCCTGGTCTGATCCGAAATTCAAAGACAGACTGCTGTTGGACGCCACCGGGGCTATCGGCGAGATGGGTTTTCTGGGTCCGGAAGGGCATCATATGGTGGTAGTGGAAAACACTCCCCGGGTTCATAACCTGGTGGTCTGCACCTTGTGTTCCTGCTACCCCTGGCCAGTCCTGGGACTGCCACCCCGCTGGTACAAATCTGCCGCATACCGATCGCGGGCTGTCATTGATCCGCGGGGTCTGCTCCGGGAGTTTGGAGTGGAGCTGGACGATGATATCGAGGTCAGGGTGTGGGACAGCACTGCTGAAATGCGTTACCTGGTTTTGCCGGAAAGGCCGGTTGGAACCGAGGAAATGAGCCAATCGGAGCTGGAGAATCTCGTTAGCCGTGACGCCATGGTCGGCGTAGCGAGGCTGTCAACGGGAGACAGGCCATGAACGGCATCCACGATATGGGAGGCATGGAAAACATGGGGTCCCTCGATGTCGAGCAGAATGAACCGGTATTTCATGAGCCCTGGGAAGGCAGGGTCTATGGACTACTCATGAGCTGGGGATCCTGGGGTCAGTGGCGGGAATGGGGCAGTTTTCGCTATGCCCTGGAGCAGATCGACCCTGCTGACTATCTGAGCTGGTCCTATTATGAAAAATGGTTTGTGGCCCACGAAAACAAGGCCCTCGAAACTGGTATTGTGACTCGCAGTGAACTGGCATCGGGTCATGCCGACGCGGGGGCCTCCGAGCCTTCACTGTCACCCTATTCGCCGCCTTCGCTGGGATCTCGAAAACTCGATATCGATCTGGACGCAGGATTCAAGCAAGGCGACCTGGTTCGTACCCGTCAGCTCAATTCGGTCGGTCATATACGTCTGCCGCGCTATGTGCGCGACAAGATCGGCGAGATTGTCAGCGATAACGGCGTCTACGCGCTGCAGGATACTGACGAATGGGGTGTGCGGCTTGGCAACACCCCTCAGCATGTTTACACGGTAAAATTTGACGCCATAGAGCTGTGGGGCGATCGTGGCCATGCAAAAGACGTGATCCATGTGGACCTTTGGGAGGGCTATCTTGAGCACCCCTAGTCCGGATCCGTGCGGTAATGAGGGTTTGCAGAGTTTGCCGGCATTCCCGACAGATGAAGACGGCCCGGTTTTTCAGGCGCCCTGGCAGGCGCACGCGTTCGCTCTGGTTGTCGAACTGGTGGATGCCGGTCAATTTAGCTGGCAGGAGTGGGCCGCCGCATTGGGGCAGCAATTGCATAGTACTGCTTGCGAGGGTCTTGCTCAGGATGGCTCCCATTATTATCACCACTGGGTGGCGGCTCTTGAACAGCTTCTCAATACCAAGCACATAACTCAGCTGGCACAGCTAACTCGCGTCAAGCACGAATGGGCCGATGCCTATAAAAGCACACCCCATGGCAAGCCCGTTGAACTGAAGCCGTCTGACTAGTTAGATAGCCAAGTGTGGTCAGCTCAGGCTAGCATTTGGTCCGGGAAAATTGTCTGAAGGGCCACAAGATTGACTCAGCAGTCCGGAATCATAAGAAGAGGAATCAACATGCACAGAAGACAGTTCCTGGCAAAAGCAGCGATGCTGGCAGCCGTGACTGCGCTGCCAACTACAGCAGCCAGACAACTTTTCGCTGCAGCGGCGCCTGCCGAATTGACCGATCTGGGAGCGATTGATCTATCTCGGGCAATTGTCCAGAAACAGGTCAGTTGTGCCGAAGTGATGCAGGCTTACCTGCAGCGTATACATCGCTATAACCCAGTTTACAATGCCATTGTAGGGCTGGTTGAAGACGACCTGCTGATGAATCAGGCACGCGAGGCCGATCAGGCGCTGGCGCGAGGTGAATACCGCGGCTGGATGCATGGAATTCCGCACGCAGTGAAAGACCTGACTCCGGTTGCCGGCCTGCGCTACACCAGCGGGTCGCCGCTATTTGCGAATCGTATTGCGGACAGTGACGGGAGCTTTGTGCCGCGACTGCGGAATGCCGGAGCCATTTTTATAGGTAAGACCAACTCGCCGGAGTTTGGTCTCGGGTCCCAGACTTACAACCCGGTGTTTGGTCCTACAGCGAGTGCCTGTAATCCTGAGCTTACTGCCGGCGGCAGCAGCGGTGGCGCAGGTTCCGGGCTGGGTACCCGGATGCTGCCGGTCGCCGACGGGAGCGATATGATGGGCTCACTGCGCAATCCCGGGGCTTTCAATAACGTCATCGGATTTCGCCCCAGTGCGGACCTGATGCGAGACTCAGGTTCGACGGGGCTGCCGTTGTCGACTAGCGGACCGATGGGACGCACTACTGCCGATACGATCCAGTTGCTTCAAACCATGGTCCCGCGCCAGATAGACGGTACATTCAGCGCGCTTCCCTTGCGGGGGCTGCGAATCGGCTGGCTCGGAAATTTGGAGGGCTACCTCGCTATGGAAACCGGCATCCTGGAGCTTTGCGATTCCAGCCTGCGTACCCTGGAAGAAGCCGGAGCAATGGTGAATCCATTGATGTCACGATTTTCAATGACAGATTTATGGCAGTGCTGGACCACCTTGCGTCACTCCGGGCGGAGCAGCTACCGGCGCTATTACGATGATCCCGAGTCCCGCAAAGCTCTCAAGGAAGAGTTGATCTGGGAGATTGAGCAGTCGATGCTGCTTACAGAAGCGGATGTAGAGGTGGCCAACAAGATACGCGAAGACTGGTATCAGGAACTGGAACGCCTATTTGGTCAGTTCGATTTTCTGGTGCTCCCTAGCGCTCAAGTTTTTCCCTACTCCAAACATCTATCCTGGCCACGATCTATCGGCACGCGCGACATGGACACCTATCATCGCTGGATGGAAGTGGTAATTCCCGGCAGCCTTGGAGGTTTGCCGATCCTCAATGTTCCAGTCGGATTTGATGCCAGCGGCAGGCCCATGGGCATGCAGATTATGGGCCGCTTCGGCGACGACAAACGAGTGCTCGAATTTGGACTGGCATACGAACAGATAACCCGGCATCTGCAAAGACGTCCTGAGCTGACAAGCGCAAGCGCCTAGATTGAAGCTCGTATTACAGAGCAGTGTCGAGCGCTGCGCAATTATCGGCGAGCGCAAGACAATGGGTGACTGGATCCGATGCACCGGGTAACGGTTTAATTCATGCAATACCGATAACTAGAGGGGAAAGAGGTATGAGATTCAAAATTATAGCAATCGCATTGGCAGGCTCACTGGGAGCGGCAATTTTTGCCCAGTCATCCATGCCTCCCGGACAATACATGAGCGCTGGGGAGTTTGCCGGAGCTATCGCGCAGTCGGCCGCAGACCGACCCGGTATGGCGGTCGGAAGAATGACCAATACTGATGACTATCGCATTAACATGATCCACCGAACTCAGGCAGCCGGCGCAATTATTCACGAGGTAGGAACGGAGCTGCATTACATTACCGATGGGGCCGGTACTCTGGTTACCGGTGGTGTGATCGTTCGACCCCAGGGGGGCGGGCCGGGAAACATCGAGGGTGGAAAAGCGCAGCAGGTCAGTGTTGGCGATGCGGTTCTGGTCCCGGAAGGCACACCCCATCAGTACACCGCTGTGGAAGGTTCAGTAACTTACCTGGAAGTGCGGTTCTGATAGTATTCCGAACGGCTGATCAAACGAAATACAAAAAAATACCGGGGAAGGCGTTAACCGTCCCCGGTATTTATTGAGGTTTCGACGCTCTGCAGAGCGTCGTCGATCAGCGAGTCACGTTGACAGTGATGTACTGATCGGAATAAAGACCCCCATCGTCGGCGCGGCCCCACAGCAAGTAAGTGCCAGGCTCGTCAAAGGTCACTTCCACATCGACCACACCATCTTCCGGCAATTTGGGGGGAATCCATAGCCAGCTCCAGGGGGAGTTTGCCGACGGGCGAGTGTCTTCCCAGGGCTTCACCTGGGGAGGATTGAAATGGACCTTTTCCTGGACGTTGGCAACCGCATCAGGCGCGCGGTACACGTTCCATGAGAGGAAAAGCCCGTTGTTCTTCGTAACCGTCGGTCTGGGGGGCGGCATCATCATCATTCGGTTACGCACCATCTCAGGTGTGGCGAATGCAGCTGCTGCCCCGCCCACCAGCCTGAGCATGCGCATAGGATCATGTGGCAGGGGTACGCCATCATCTGCGATCCGGGTCTGAATAGTAAGAGGTTCTCCAACGCTGACCGTCCGGATGTTATCGCCGATAAGTTCCACCGTGGGCGGGATATTCGCGCGGGTTTCCGCATCCGAAGTACCTGCACCCAGGGCGCCGGTTTCCGACATAATGATGATGTTGTCGATCTTGTAATCGTCGCGCAGAGTGCCGTAAGCCTTGCGAGAGACGCCGTTGGGGGAAGTGACTTCCCAGATCAATTCGTCATCATCACCAAAATCACCCGGCACAATCACGTCGAACGTGAAGCGGTTGCGTCGCGGCAAGAAGTGCGTAGGTTGACCTCGGTCAGCTTCGCCCGGGGAGAAGAAATTGTTTTCGCCGACAGGAATATCCAGTTCTTCTTCCCAGTTGTGATTGAAGTAGCCGAAGGTCAGGGTGATGGTGCCATCATCATTTGGACGCCAACCTTCGTATGCCACCTCGGTGTGCTGACCGCTTCTATAGGTCTGCTTGGTGTACTCGTACAGTGTCTCCTGCGCTGCAACCAGACTGGATAATACAGCCAGGCTGGCGGTGAGAAGCACTAAAAGGGGAGTAAACAAACCTTTGGACTTTAAGTTCATAGCTAGTTACTTACTTACCTTCTCAGGAAGTCTCCTTTTTCGACAGTGTTTGTCAAAAACGGCGAGATTCAGAAGCGAATCCCGCCATATAGTGGTGTCCGAAAACTGACGTAACTCCGCTAGTTAGCGGCTACGTCGTCCTCCAGCTCGTCGTTGGCGCTACTGGTCTCTTCGATGGGCCATACCAGTGGCGCAAGGCAAAGAGGGCAGCCAATCACGTGATCGTTGGGACCAAGGTTCAAGGTTTGGCGTCGCTTTTCCATTTCTTCGACAAATTGTTCATCGGACATGGTGACCCGGATTCCGAGGTCTATGAACATATTGGTTACTGATCGGTTTCCAGAACCCTGCCAATTGCGGGGATCAGGCACATTAGGATTCTCCAACGTGTTGTTGAAGTAACCGGTGATATGCATGATGGTTCCCTTTGGCAGTAGTGGCGTGTGATCGTCATCGAACGGGTAGCCTCTTACCCAGTTATGGTCGTAGCCAACACATGAGATGGTTTCGACAGAGTAGCCCCAGATCGCTTCCAGGCACATACGCTCGCCCGGCGCATGCAGGTGAGGCTCGAACGTAATGACCTTGGTGTGTTCCTGAAGCACGGTGTAAGCGTGCAGCTCCTGATTTTTGGCATCGCCTTCTACACTGATGTCGGAGCCATTACCCAGGATACTGATGTTGCTCTCATACTTGGGCTCGTAGTCTCGCGGATGGAACGTAAAGCCAATCTCCAGGTGTCCGTTAGTGTCCAGGCCATTGGAGTGCATGTGCACAGAATCCGTGAAGAACGCAGAATTTGCTTTCAATAAGGGACCTGCGTCGGGGTCGAAGATGTCGCCATTTCGACCCACTTCGTGCACCGGCCAGGAGACCGCTTCACCGCGGACAATCTGTCCGTCTTCGTCAACCACCTCGGTGCGCCAGATCATATGGTGAAAGATATAACGACCACCAACAGTGCCGGCCGCATTTGCACCTCCGACGTCAACGTCATTCACCTCGACAATTTCTACCGACTTGATGTAGCGATCTTCAACCATTCCAGTTGGGACGCTAGGCAGTTCACCCCACCAATCGGGTCGCCCGCCTTCCATGAAAAAGTCTTCGGTGCTTACGACCAGGTCAGGCTCGCCCAGCTTCCACTTGATGGCATCATTGAATACCAGCGGCTCCGGCGCATCAGCTTCATTGCCCTTGGGTGCGCCGCTACGGGCCCAATTCGAGATCGATGCGATCTCCGCATCGCTGAGTGATGGGTCGTTTTTGAATTGCTGAATCCCAACATTTTTCTCGACGTACCACGGAGGCATGGCACCGGCCCGGTCGCGCAGCCCCACCTTGTACTCAATGAGTCCCGCGAACGGAGCGACCTGCTCGTAGGTCACCAGTGGCATCGGTGCCACGCCGCCCTCGCGGTGACAGGTCTGGCAGCTGCGTTGCAGAATCGGCTCGATATCCTTATGGAAAGTCACATCCTGAGCTGCTGTGATCGGTGAAAATACCAGACCTGTGAACGCAAGCACTGAGGCTTTACCTAAGTGGGATAAAATTCGCATCTGAAACTCCTTTATCTGTAACCTGTATCTTCTACTTCGATACTTCAACATCTGTTGATGAACTTGCCTAGTGCCCGCAAGTCCTTTAGTCCGTCCGAAGATTAACATTTGAAGCGGTATTTAACCAATTGTAGCAAGTAAATTCTTCCTGAAAACTGACAATCCCTTCTCGATTTCTTCGAATAGTGGCATTTTGCCTATTTATTGATCCAGATCACGGTGGTGATTTGCTTCAAACCTAAGCGATATGACCGTCTTGTATCTGGTATCGTCTGTTTTTTGCGCCAAGGTATACGTGAATACTCTGCTGTACGGATTAGCGGTCGGTCGTTAATTTGCTCCTGGCGGATTCGAGCATCAACAGGGCTCTGGTCCACTGAAAACCTTCGCGATGGAGTGACCACATGAATGGCAGTCCAAAGAAAGAACTGCCGCCCTGTCTAATCGTGATTTCCGGTTGACTATGCTAACCTTCGAAATCCAAACTGAGGGATAAAACACTGAGCCACAGAAAGTCAGGGGATCGGTACATGACTGCCGGAAAATCAAGTTCCCGACGCGAGTTTTTAAAAAACGCCGCTGTCCTGGGAGGTGCCGCATCACTTGGGGCGTGCACTGCAGCACAGAACGCCGGTTCTGCTGCGGTGGTGACACAACAAAATAGTGCCAGCCTGTATCCTCGTCACAACGAGCGCACAAAGGGATGGATGCGGTTTATCTGGGATAAGGCCACCACTCCGGATGATTGGAGTTATCGAGCGGAAATCGAGCAGCCCTGGGGCATAAACATGCCGCTCGGAGAGATAAACTGGACTGACGACGGAATTGGACCACACCCTTGGTGGGATCAGTATACCGGTGCGCCCATGCTCAGTTACCCCCGATTCGATCTGGCAGATTCCAGCTACGTGGTCATGATGATGGCCAATCAGACGCCAGCCTGGCGTGAGGTTTATACCCGCATCATGGATGAGCTGGCGATTCGCCACACTTCATATTGGGCGGCGATCGACTGGAATACCTTTATCGGCCCCAGCCCCAACAGGGCAAATTACACTGCCCTCAACGCACCCGGATACCAGGCCTGGCCGGAGCGGGTGCGCGGTAACTATGACAGGCCCGGTTGGACCGCCAATGGCGTCGAACCATGGGGATTGCAGCCTGACCCGATCGGAGCCGATGGCAACCTGTTTTTCCGGGGCTGGCTGAATCTTTTACTGTCGATTTACAAATATGTTTCCGGCAACGACAAGTGGGAGCAGCCCTGGGAGATTGCCGGATACGAGAATGAACATTTCGAGTGGACGCAACCGCGAATTGTTGAACACCTTGCTCAACAGTATGCCGAGCGCCCTGAAGGGCCGAACTGCGAAAACACGAAGATATGGCCATTCTGCAATTCAGCTGCCGGCCTCGGAATTTATCTTTCAGATCAACTCGGTGTGACCAACGCCCACGGTGTTTTCGAAAACTGGATCGAGTTCATGAAAGACAATTACATGGGCATCAACGACCGGAACCAGATTGAATGGATGACTCTGTATTACGATCCGTTGGCTGATTTTAAGGTTAATATTCCGGGCGCCGGAGGGGCCGGTGCGGGAACAGCATTTTACCTGTTACCGCAATCGCCTGAACTGGCAACCCAGATTTATGAGGCCCTGGCCACCTCCAGTGGCTGGCATGATCCAGCGCGGGAAATTCGACCGAATGCCCTGGGGCAGGTGATGGCGAGGGCACTCGGCGATTACACCGCTGCCGAGCGCCTGCAGGCGGCGGCGGAACGGTATTCAGAACCGCGCTTTTTTGGCGCAGACAATGACCGTTTTGGCTGGTGGTTCAACAACGGTGAACCCTGGCCCCGGGGTCAGGGCTGCGCCCAGCAGATGATCAATGAGGTTGCGGAAGGAAACTGGATTGATGCGTTCAAGGTCCAGGATCCGGATCGGTATTCGGCGCCGACACTGGAAGGCATCGATTATCCGAGTCTCGGCGTGGACACCGCCTGGAATGACAAGGCAAACGGCGTTCTGCATGTCGGTACCTACGTTGCCGATCGTAATCGTAATGGTCAGCCGACAGAGTGGCGTATCGTCAACTTGCCCAATGCCGGTGAGGCGATAGTGATTCGTGACGGCACACGAATGACGAATGTTCAGGTCGTCGACCAGAATACTATCCGCGTACCGACAGAGATTGGTGATCATCGCTATGAGATTTTCACTGGTTACTACGGTCAGGAATTAGCGATGAGCAAGCCCGATCCCGTCGGTGTCGCCAGCGCGACGGGCATGGCAGCAAGGCGCCGCACCGCCGAAGAAAATTTCAAGGCAGCGGAGACTGTTATGGTCAGTGGCGCTGCAAACTGCCCCTGTTGCAAGGGTGCGGCTTGATTTCAGAGGCCAAACGCGTTTGTTTAATGCCCGCCCTCTTGAAGGCAGGGACTAGCAGCATATTTTTCAGTTAAATTCGCCGCCTATGGTGAACAAAGAGAACATCCAACGCACCTTCTTCCTGGTCCTTCTGGTCCTGGTAACCATCTCCTTTTTGTGGCTGATCAGGGGTTTCATGCAGCCGATTTTCTGGGCGGTAGCACTTGCCATTGTTTTCTTCCCGGCACATCAGCTGCTGGAAAAGAAACTGCCGGGTCGACCCAACACTGCTGCCGCTATCAGTGTCGCAGGCGTGTTGTGCGCCGTGGTGCTGCCAATGATCGGCATAGGGGTCGCGATCACCGCGGAGGCGGCGACTCTGTTTCAAAGAATCCAGGCCGGTAATTACGGGTTAACCGAGATGTTCACCAATCTGGCGGAACGCCTGCCGCAAGTTGAGAGCGCACTGCAGAGAATCGGTGTCGAGCCAGACAGGATAACCGAACAACTCACTTCAGTCGCCGGAACGGTGTCGAGTTTTCTTGCCAACCGGGCGCTGGAATTTGGACAGGACACGCTCAGAACTAGTGTATTTTTCTTTCTGATGCTGTACCTGCTGTTTTTCTTCCTCAAGGACGGGCACAAAATCCTGGATAGTGCCGTGCATGCTTTGCCTATGGGCGACGCTCGCGAAAGGGCTTTGCTGGCGCGTTTTGAGAAAGTTTCCCGGGCAACAATCAAGGGCTCACTGGCCATCGGGATTGTGCAGGGCGCCATCGGCGGCATCGCCTTTGCCATCCTTGGCATCGGCGCTCCGGCGCTATGGGGGGTGGTAATGGCCCTGCTAAGCGTCGTTCCCGCTGTAGGACCGGTATTTGTCTGGGCGCCCGCGGTGCTTATCCTCTTAATCAGCGGTCGCATTGCCGCCGGCATTGTGCTGTTTCTCATTGGCGCAGTGGTGATCAGCCTGGTGGATAACTTGCTGCGTCCTATACTGGTTGGTCGTGATACCCGAATGCCCGATTACCTGATCCTGCTGTCTACGCTTGGCGGGCTGACGGCATTTGGACTGGCTGGCGTTGTTATCGGGCCTATAATCGCTGCCTTTTTTCTCACAATCTGGGAGATGGCAATCGAGGAATTTGCCGACATCGATGACGGTTAAGCTTGCTTAACAGCAGCAAATCGGCGAAACAGGCATTACGTTAATTAATTTATCGACGAGTGATATAGACAGAAAATGAAGCAAGTATTAGGAGCATTTCTTTGGCGTTTACTGATTGGTGGTGTAGCGGCTCTTTCCACCCCAGTGGCACTGACCCAGACGGCTGACCTGATTATTGTCGGCGACAATATAGTGACCATGGATGGCTCTTCTGTAACGGGTGTCGCGGTCAGTGGTGACCGGATCGCGGCGACTGGCTCCCGCGAGCAGGTATTGAATCTTCGAGGCACTTCCACGCGTGTAATTGAACTGGGAGACCAGGCACTTCTGCCCGGGTTTATCGATGCCCACGGACATTTTTCTGCGGTAGCAAGATACCTCGACTTGCTTGACCTGTCATCGCCGCCGGTGGGACAGGTGACGAACATTGACGATCTCGTGCGCCTGCTGCGACAGCGTATAGAAAACCAGCAGGTTTCGCCGGGTCAGCTTGTTTACGGGTTTGGTTATGATGATTCGCTTCTGGCGGAGCAGCGGCACCCCACGCGGGACGACCTGGACCGAGCCTCCACTCAGCACCCGATCATCATTCGCCATGTTTCCGGACATCTGCTGGTTGCCAACACGATGGCGCTGAACAATGCCGGGATAAACGCCACGACCCCTAACCCTGAAGGCGGAATAATCCGTCGCAGGTCCGGCAGTCTGGAGCCCGATGGTGTGATGGAAGAAACTGCCATGGGGGCTTTCCCTGGCGCGGGGAGTGATCAGTCGCCCGAACGACAGGCCCAATTATTGAGAGAGGCTGTCGATATCTACGCGGGTTACGGTATTACTACCATCCAGGACAGTAACGTATCCGCAGCTTATGTCGACAGGCTCAAGAGTCTTGGAACTGCTGACCCGTTTGCTGCCGATATCGTTGCCTACATTATGGCCAATCCAATTAGTGATGAAGAGTTGGGCGAGATTGAAGCAGAGCTGGATTACACCGGGGGTGTCAGAATCGGCGGCATCAAGTTTACCCTGGACGGTTCTCCGCAGGGTCGTACAGCCTGGATGAGTCAACCCTATGATGAAGGTCCGCCGGGCCAGGATGCCGATTACGTTGCCTACCCCAGCTATAACCCCGATGCCTACCGCGCCAGAATTGGCGGACTACTGGAGCGCGGAGTTCCGGTGCTGGCGCACGCCAACGGGGACGAGGCGATCGAGTTGATGATCGATGGCATTGATCAGGCGCTTACCGGGCGGCCCATTCCGGATCACCGGTCAGTCATCATCCATGCCCAGCTGATCAGACCGGATCAGCTGGACAGGGTAAAGGATCTGGGTATTGTCCCCTCTTATTACTCGGTACACCCGTTTTTCTGGGGCGACTGGCATCGCCTCAGCTTTGGTGATGCCCGAGCGAGCTTTATCAGCCCGGTGAGAGCAACTATTGACCGGGGGATTCCATTCACCGTGCACAACGATTCGCCTATCGTGCCTCCCGACATCATGCGCCTGGTTGCCATAACCGTAAACCGGGAAACCCGCAGCGGCCTCATCCTTGGGCCAGACCAGCGAGCGACAGTCATGGAAGCGCTGCATGCAGTGACCCTTGGTGCGGCATACCAGTATTTTGAAGAAGACGACAAGGGAAGTATCACACCGGGCAAACGGGCCGACCTGGTAATCCTCGAGCGCAACCCACTAACTGCAAATCCAGCCGATCTGGCCAACATAGGAATCGTCGAGACTTTCTCTCGAGGGGAGTCGGTTTTCAGGCCTTGAAAGGCCAATTACGTTTGAGCATTAGGGCGTCATGGTTGACTCGTCTGGGGTGCTACCTGGCAAAGGAAATATCTTTCTCAGTGATTTGGACAAACTAATCGATGTGATGTTTGATAACTGACACTATTCTGACATCAGCATTGGTCGCTTATCGACGCTCGACACAAAGATCCGCAGACCTTGTTCAAAATCTGCAGCCAGTAACCAAGCTATGCTGGACAAGAATCTGAGGTGCTGTAAACCGCTTCGTCTGCTTCGAGTCAACCGACAGCGTTCGGGTGCGTTAAATAAGTAAAGTTCCTTTTAATCTGCACAGGAGCAATTGCCTGTTTACTTCAGTTACAAGGAAAATCCGATGCTGCTCAATCGAATGACTGATTATTTGACGTTGCCTCAGACTACACCCCACAGTACGTGGCTTGGTTTGCTGTTGGTTGTGACGACCATGTTTGCTAGTGCTGAAGCGGCGCTGCCACCGCAGTTGGCAGTTGCTAATGTCTCGGTGGTTGATCCGAACACAGCAGAAGCCAGTATCCAATCAACCACCGCAGAGTTTTATGCCGGGGCCAGTATTGATGAAGGGCTCAGTTATGTTTCCTGTGTCGATCCATTCGATAGTGTTGATCTGGAGAGTAGCCTGGTTGTAGAAAATGATCACGTGGGCAGCGCAGGAAGCATTTATATCGTGGCCATTGTGGGCGAGGAGTCCTACATGTTGGTCGACGATGTATTTTATCCCTGGGATGGTTTGGGAGATTCTTTGCAACCCGTCGTCACAAAGACCTTGCAGGCCACTGAAACCATTGGTGTTCTTGATCAAGTGCAATTTGGACCAGCGGGGATCGAGCAGGGTGAGCTGGCAATTTACATCGGTTATGAGTTGATCGGTGATTTAAACAAAATTTACTTCAGTGCCACACCTTTGCGCGTGAATATTGTTCCTGGTGCCGTGGTAAGTCGCAGCCAGTACGTGGGGGTTGATTCCTGCTCACCTTATGCTGTGAATAGAATACGAGCCGTTGTTTACGATACTGGCACTATTACATACCCTGCTACGCAAGAGTTTGACCTCTTGCTCGATTTGTATGTGCCCGATGTTGATCTCTTTGGGAAATCAGTCCCGTCGATGGTGATTATTTATGGTGGCGGATTCATTGGCGGCAGCCGAAATCAAGCACCTCTGGTTGACTATGCAGAGCGTTTTGCGGCCCAAGGCTACATTGCCATATCAATTGATTATCGCGTTGCACCACAAATTCCTGAGCTAAGCCCGCAGTTTGCTTCGCTTTATAATCAGCTAATTACCACTGAGGTAGAGACTGAGGCACAGCAAGCGCTTGGTATGTTCTCTGCTATGGAAGATTCGCTGAAAGCCATTGCCTGGCTCGAGAATTCTGCCGAAGAACAAGGCGTTGAAATTTCCGCTCTTGGTCTTTTAGGGGGTTCAGCTGGTGCGGTAACTTCTTTAAACGTTGCCTATGGGTTGAATGACTATGGGTTCGCTGTGCCTGAGTTCAAAGTAGTGGTTAATCACTGGGGTAATCTGCTGATAGATCAGGAATCCAGCAAACCCAGCATAACTGCCGATGAGGCGGCTCTGATCTCTGTGCACGGCACCGAGGATCCCACCGTGCTCTATTCTGGTTCGGTTGAGATACATGCCCGGGCCGATGAGATCGGGTTGACTAACGAGCTGATCACTTCGGAAGGTGCTGGCCATGGCTTTAATCAAAATCGGTTGTGGGATTCCGAGTCTTTTGAGGGGAGCGGTTATACCAAAGGAGAGCGCATCCTCAATTTTGTGAATGCGGCGATGCTGACGCCGTCAGGGCCGCCGGAAGAGGTCAACGCCGACGAATATAACGTGCTTTACATCGGTCACAGTTTTGGCCGTCCCTTTGCACAAAAGCTTGAAACATTTGCCCACGACGCTGGTTTTGAGGACCACGCTAGTTATATCGAATTCAGCGGTGGTGCCTCCGGCGCGCCCGATGCTCTATGGGCAGACGACGGCCACCGTGAGAACATCAAGGCCTTCTTGGATACGGGTGAAATTGATGTCCTGATAATGATTTGCTGTTCCATCGAGTTTCTCGAGACGGGGGGCGAGTCAGATGAAGCCATCTGGAACTTCGCCTCATACGCGCTGGCCAGGAACCCCGCCACCCGCATCGGTCTGGCCATGCCCTGGAAGGACTACCCGCAAGACTACGACAGCGCCGAAGTACACCGAGAAGGCGCTGATGAGGCGTACGCCATGTGGGTGAAACTGGCCAATGATCTCACCGCGGACTACCCGGGCGCGGACGTCTTTACAATCAACCATGGCAAAGTCGTGTACGACCTTAGGGACGCGTATGAAGCGGGTGACCTTGAGGGCGATGTGCAGCAACTCACGGGGTCTGCTCAAACTTCTGTATTCACCGACACAAAAGGCCATGCTGCAAAGATTACCGTGGACACAGGGACGCTGATTTGGGTGCATGCTGTTCATGGGGTTGAACCGAATGACGCACCTGCCTTCCCCCAGTGGAAGAGCGATATCAGGGCCATTGCGCAGGCGGCGCTAGATAATGTAGACCAATAGATGGTTACATCAAGAGTTTCATCGTGAATTAGTTATTGGATGATGTGCCGAGTGGCAGAACGCAGCTTATTGCTTTAGTTGGTGGGCCCACCAGGACTCGAACCTGGGACCGACAGATTATGAGTACCTCGCAGACAATCAACCACAACTCACCACAATAGCCTCTCTAAAGATATGAATTGCATCAGCTTCGAGATCTGATAAATGTGAGCGCATGAGATATTGGGTAAGCTCGGCTGGGTAGTGCTTAACTAGACAGCTCCACCGCCGAGATCATGTGTAGCCCTAATTAGTGATTTTCTCACTATCTGTCGTCGATGCCGATAGCACCACTGGTGAGAATCGGCGAGGCGTCAATTTTTTCAGCGTCCATCATAGAAGCGATACGTTCGACAGAAGACAGGAGCAGGCGCTGTTCCCACGATTCTAGCTTTCTGAGCTCTGCCAGAAAATTATCTTGCAATAGATCCGGAGACTCGTCGTGCCGCCTTAGGCCTTCATCAGTCACGGTTATCAGAACTGAACGACCGTCACTGTCTGATTTTATGCGTTTCACCAGGCCTCGCTTTTCCATTCTATCTATCAGGTTTGTCACGGTGCCTTGCGACAACATAATTTCGCGAGCGATGCTGGTTGGGGTCGGCTTCTCAAGCTTTACTATGGCCGCGATGACTAGCAATTGAGATGTTGTCAGTCCGGATGATTTATGGAGTTGCTTGGAGTGTAAGTCGATAGCACGAGTGATGCGCCGTAGGGCAATAAGGAGGTCGTCATAGTCTTTCATACTGTCTTACGCCGTTGTTTTTCCGTTGCGTATATTTTGTTGAGTCTATCGTACTGCTTCAATTCGACCAAAAGCCGGGGGCAGTCGTTGCACTATTCTCGTTTCTGGTTTGGCTTTATATAGTTTGATTTAAAAGTAAATATATTAATTCGTCTGGTTAATTTCATCAGTTTATAAGTGAATGAATCCCATAAAATATTGATTATATAGATAAAAAACCTTATTTCTACGCCCTTTTTTCTCTCTTGGGGGTGAAAAAGTAATTTTAATACGTTATATTACGGCCGCCGTCATCTAACCACTTGAGGGACTTATGTTTCGACAGAAACCGCTTGCACTCGCAATCACGCTCACTAGCCTGTCCGCCTCACCTGCTTATAGCCAGATCGAAGAAGTCATTGTTACTGCGACCAAACGTCCTGAAAGCCTGCAGGATGTGCCAGTCGCAGTGTCTGCAATTCAGGAAGAAACGCTTGATCAATTGGGGGTCTCCAATTTTGAGGACTATCTGCTTCAACTACCTAACGTAACCGCGGGAGGCAGTGGTCCGGGCCAAAATACGATTTATATTCGCGGCGTTGCATCGACGACGCCTGGTTTAACAACAGCTGGCGTGGCCGGCCTTGCACCTAATGTCGCGCTATATCTTGACGAGCAGCCGTTGGCTCAACCTGGCCGTAACCTTGACGTTTACGCAGCGGATCTTGCTCGTGTTGAAGTGCTGTCCGGACCGCAGGGCACACTTTTTGGAGCGAGTTCTCAAGCGGGCACAGTTCGACTGATTACCAACAAACCTGATCCTTCTGCGACACGCGCTAACATGAAGGTGGGTACTGCCTGGACCAAAAGCGGTGAAATGAGCAACAACGTTGAAGCCGTGGTTAACCTGCCATTGAGTGATAGCCTGACTTTGCGGGGAGTAGTGTTCGTTGACAATCAAGGCGGCTATATCGACAACGTACCCGGGACGCTCAACCTGACCCAGAGTGGTCGGTTTCGGCCCGCGGGCACTGTGCGTGCTAATGGTGTCCCAGTTTCATCCGGTCGGGCCGGATTTCAATCTACGGCCGATCTCAGCGGTGTAACCTTTCTCGACGCGGATAATGGCGCGCAAGCAGAAGAAAATTTTAACGATACTGTTTATTCAGGCGCGCGTCTCACCGCTTTGTGGGAATTCAGCCCAGATTGGAGCCTCACTGTCGCGCATATGCGGCAGAACGTAGAGGCTGATGGTGTGTTCTTTGCGGACCCAACAGTTGGTGAGCTGGCGATTCAGCGTTATGAAAATGACCGGCTGGAAGATTCTTTTAACAATACCAATTGGACGCTTGAGGGTCGAATCGGAGATTTGGAAGCTATTTACGCGGGCGCGTTCACTGATCGTGAAGCTGATCAGATAGTCGATTATGCAGACTACATGTTTGTTGGCCAATACCTTCCCTACTATGTCTGTGATGGCAGTGTGACTTATCCCTCCGGAGATCCGTCAGGTACCTGTCAGGCACCAAACATGTTTGTAAATAGCCTGACTGAAACTGATGTAAATACGCATGAGTTGCGCTTCTCTACAGATGCAAGCAATGCTATTCGGGCCACATTCGGAGGCTTCTATAGTGACTTGGAATTGCGCGAAGTAAATAGTTTCACCTATCTTGGTTCAAGAAATGCTATTGCGTTTAATGGTGCGACAGGGTTCGGACCAAATTTTTCGGCACAAGGTGCTAACGTAAAATACCCCGGACAATGGCCGAACGGAGTTATTTTTCGTAATGACGTATTGCGTACTGATGAGCAGCAGGGTTTTTTCGGTGAGGTGACCGTTGATCTGAACGACTCTTTTTCATTGCTATTGGGGGCTCGCTGGTTTGATATCAGCGTTGATCTTCAGGGAAGCGCTGCGGGGTCGTTCGGCAACTTTGGCGCTACACAAGACAACAACGCCGGCAATAATTTGGATCAATTGTTCAGCGCGCCCAACCCGGACACGGCGTCGACCGATGGCACCATCACAAAATTCGGTCTGAACTGGACTCCCAGTAGTTACCAGTTGTTCTACCTCACTTTTTCGGAGGGGTTCAGGCCGGGCCTGCTCAACCGACCTGGCGGGGCAACTAATCCCGCTGGTACCTTCAGCGTTCCGTTCGCGGTGGATACTGATGACCTGACCAACCTGGAAATCGGTTGGAAAACAGACCTTCTGGATAATACGCTGCGCTTTAATGCGGCTGTCTATTGGTCGGAAATTGAAAGATTACAGACCACGATCTTCGATCCAAGTATTACGAACCTGTTTTTCTCCGATAATGCTGCGGATGCTGACGTCACCGGGTTTGAGGGCGACTTTATTTGGGCGCCGGCATCGATTCAGGGACTGACAGTGACTGGTGCGTTCTCTTTCATTGATACCGAAATCACGCGGGTTATTACTCCCACTGACGATGTTAAGTTGGGCGACCCACTGGCTTTTGCGCCGGAGTTTCAGCTTAATCTTCGTGCCCGCTACGAATGGGATCTCGGGGGAGGAAGGGTGGCCCACATCATGCCGCATGTCACTCATTCTGACGAGGCGTACAGCGATATCATTACTATCAACCGCGACCGCATGTCCGACTGGACAATGTGGGGAGTTACTGGAGGGGTTTCTGTTGAACAATGGTCGGCAGAATTCTTCATAGATAATCTCACTGACGAGCGTGCCGAACTTGCGCGTTCCTTCATTTACGACCGGCAGCGGGTTACCTATGCGAGGCCATTTACTGCGGGAATGAGGCTGCGATACGACTTCTAACATCGAAATTCACTTCACTACGCAAGTAAGGGGGCGCCGCTTGCGGCGCCCGTTGTGTTACAAGGCAGGATAATATAGTCATGCCAGTGGCCGAGTCCGACCAACAGCTTCGCCAAATTCAAAAGAGCATCGAACTCGGCGACTACGAGGAAGCTCTTTCGCGCCTTTCCAACTTTCCGGAAGCTGATTCTTCCTCACCAGATTTTCTCTACATGCAGGCGGTTTGTTACCGCTATTGTCGTAGGTTTGAAGACGCTCTCGACACCCTTAGGCGGCTGAAGTCAACAGCGCCGGGACACGGACGAGCATATCAGGAAGAAGGACATATCTATCGAGCTCTGAGCAAAAGCGCATTGGCTTTGAAGGCATATGAAAGGGCCTGCGCTCTCAATCCAGCCCTGACAGCGAGTTTCAAGGCTCGATCCGATCTTTTGAAGCAAGAAGGTCAGTTTGCTCTTGCTAGCAGTATGGATGCGCAAATAGAGCATCTAACAAAGCTTCCCCATCCTCTTGTTGCCG
>Ga0255776_10001836_pt1 | contig 24039 bp, 22 predicted proteins | sample 071ome_19_FD_179974 | JGI IMG/M metagenome (GOLD analysis project Ga0255776, IMG submission 179974) | Coastal salt marsh microbial communities from the Groves Creek Marsh, Skidaway Island, Georgia - 071413AT metaG (version 2) | ecosystem: Environmental > Aquatic > Marine > Intertidal zone >... | reverse complement strand
GACATGCTCCAGTGGAGACGCATCCTTCCACAGATCAGGATTCTCATCATATCACAAGTAAAACTACCGGGTTTCAGCATGCAATTGATCTTCGATTACTTCACTGCACCATCCCTTGATTTCGGTGTCATTGAAGATTTTCCCGATCAAGCGTCGGAGCAGACCTTTGAGACTTGGATTATCAAGTTCGGCAATCGAACGGATCGCCTGCTCCTTGTAGGCTTCCAGCAGCCGCTCCGAACGATCCAGGACTTTCAATTGCTTGCATAGTTCTTCGATATCCTGGTGAGAAACCTTCCCGTTCAGCTCGCGTTTCCAGGCAGTTTCCAATTGTTCCTTGGCCTCACCTTTCGCTTTCTCATGGGCGAGTGCGAGAGGTAAATTCGGCCGAAGCTGCTCCAGATCGTTTGTTTCACCTTCTTCACCGTGATCCGACAAATCATCGCGGATCTGATAAGCGATTCCCAACGCTTCACTGTAAGCATGTATGGTTTCACGCACTTCTGCATGGATCCCAACACCCGCAAACACAGCTCCCATTTGAAGTGCCACCTCGAATGCAGGCGCCGTTTTGCTGCGGAAAATGTCCAGCACTTCAACGGACTTGAGAGGACGCGGTTGACGCATCCAACTTAATTCGGCTCCCTGTCCCCGACAGAGCTGGCGATGGCCTTCTGAGGCAATACGAAGCATCGCGGATTTCTGTTCAGGACTTAAGTCTGTTTCGGCAATCAATCGGTAACCTTCACCGATCAACAAATCACCTACATTCAAGGCAAGCGGAATCCCGTGTGACGCATGCAAGGTCTGTTCTCCGTAGCGTTCATCATCGTTGTCTTCAATATCATCGTGAATCAACGAAGCTTTGTGGAAACATTCCACCGCCACACAAATTTTCTGCAAATCCGGAGATAGACCGTCTTCCTTGTTATCAGAAAGGGATTTGACGACCGATGCCGTCAAAAACGGACGCCACCGTTTGCCGGCTCGCATGAGCCATTCCCTCGCCAGTTTCTCGGTTTCACCACTTCCCGACCCCATGATCAGTTCAAGCGAAGCCGGGGTAAAACAGAAATCAACTTCCTCTCGCAATCCCCCCAAGTCCAGCCGCAAACTACGATCTTCACTGGTCAAATGGATGTAATCCCAGATCCAGTCAAGGTCCACCGTGGTGTCGATGCAATCATCCTGAAGCAAAGGAATGGCCACGCCCGGAACCGCCGCTGCCTCCATGTAGGGAAAAGCACGTTCCAAAACGCTCAGGCAACTCACCCCCACGATCGCTTCGATCTTACCGGTCTGGATCAGGGACATGACAATGGCCGATCCTTCCGCCACCAGCACGGCATATCCAAGTCTTTCCGCTTCGTTCTGAAGATCCTGAATGGAGCACAATCCACATTGTTTGCACAACAAACCGAACTCATCAAACGGAGCAGGACATTTGCTCTCAATACGCAGGCACTTGGGTAACAAAAGCAAACGACGCTCATAAGGAATGGCGGCGAGCGAATCGCGCCACATTTCGTTGTTGATCAACACCCCGATATAATCACGGTAAACCGGATCACACCCCAACATTTCCACCAGCTTGTCCGCATGCACCTTGATATCATCCATGGGCATTGGGGGAACAGGGTTGTGTTCAGCCACGTAATTCCGAACGGACTGAAGAATCGCAGCGCGCTCCTCCGGTGTCTGAGGGAGATTTTTCTTGGGAGCCCTAAACCGTTGAGGAGGCGTCAATTTAGGCAACTTCAAAGGCGCCGTCCCGAGTATGTCATTTCCTGAATCCATTCAATCGTCCTGTGTTCTAATCCTTTTCCACAACGGCTTGCGTCGAGGAATCCTGTTGGTTTTCACTGCTATGACCATTCTGCTCATGCAACGGTTTCATATTTCGGATATTTTGATACACACCGAAATCGGTGTAGAAAAATCGCTTCGCCCATCGATACATCCAGTGTTTCTCCGGGATTTCATCTCCCGGCAACCATTGACTATGTCGTGGTTTCATCGCCTGAAGCTCTTGTAATGCTGTTTGACGTATCGTCACATCCTTCGCGTCATGACGCTCAATCAACTCCTCCACCAAATCCGGACGTTCCAGCATGACGCATCCACGTGTCTCGCGCGCAGTGGCTTCCCTGAAATCTTTGAGGAATTTGGACTGAGTCAAAGTTTTGTATATACCACGTTCGTCATCAATCGATTCGCTGGCAAATTGGATGATAGGGCAAGGTTCGATTCCGCCTTTTGGATTCACATGGTGACTGATTCCCGTCGCCATCGGGCACAAAGCATTGCCGTCATGATCGTAATAGGCATCAACGATGGCAATGGGTTTCTTGGCGCGCATTTCAGTAATAAACTGCCGCGTCTCAACCAGTTCCTCCCTGGTTAACCCCAAATCCTCATGCATCATGGGTCCCACAGGCCGATAGGAATGAAACCACACGTAGTGCACCCCCCGATCAATCAACTCATCCAACCAGGATTCGGTCAGCAAATCACGGATATTGGATTTGCACACACTGGTCGCCACACCTGTTAATAATTTGTGGCGAATGGCGGTGTCCAGTCCTTTGAGTGTGCGGTTATAAACGTCTTTTTTGCCGCGCCGTTGGTCACTGACCACCTCGCGCCCTTCGATACTGATCAGTGGCGTTGCATTACCCAATTCACGCAAGCGGGCGGCAACTTTATCCGTGATCAACTGACCATTGGTAAAAATCTGAAAATAGGCATCCTGCTGATGGGCCAATACATCCAGCAACTGAGGATGCATGAACGGTTCTCCTCCAAGCAGCCCGAAGAAACTGTTACCATGCTCCTTGGCCTCATCAATCAAACGGTTAAGCCGATTGATATCAATACTTTCCCGAGGCGATTCGACGTCCACCCAACACCCCTGACAACGCAAATTGCAGCTGTTGATGATGCTCAAATAAAGAAAGGGCGGGAAAAAAACACCCTTTTTCGCCCGGCGCTTGAACTTTTCCACCGACAGCATGCCCTTGATCCCAAACAGCCATGCAAATTTCATCAAGGCCCTGGGATCCGTCGTACGCACCACTCGCATGGTTAGTTCAGGTAGCATCTGACCATTTTTATTCCACGAAACAACAAAATCCGCAAATAAAAACCAGAACTCCTTTTACCTTGGCCTTGGCTACATTTCCCCATATGTGCTCCCGCCCCCATCAAGCAAGTCACCACTAACATGGAGAAATCTTGCGCACCCGACGAATTCGAATAGTCTGCTGCAAACTCATTCCATACATCCATGAAACGACTAATATTGGCTTTTTGCAGTTTCTTGACGACCGGTCTCATGCTGGTGATGGCTCAGGAAAACCCCAGCCCACTTTCCTACCTGTCCGAAAACTGGATTGAATGTGATGGTGTCTACGGCGGCCACCTCCAGGGTGTCGCAACGGATGGACGCTTCATTTTCTGGTCCCACACGGTTCAACTCGTCAAAACAGATCTCACAGGAAATGTGATGCATCGCTTGGATGTCGCCAGTCATCACGGAGATCTGACATATCATGACGGCAAAGTCTTCGTCGCCGTGGAACTGGGATCCTTCAACCGTCCGCCGGGCGAATCAGATCCCTGGGTTTATGTTTACGATGGAGCCTCGCTTGAGTTCATCACCAAACACTCCGTTCCGGAACTGGTGCACGGGTGTGGCGGTATGGCGTATCATGACGGTCGGTTCATTCTGGTGGGCGGTCTACCAGGGGACCATCAAAAGAATTACCTGTTTGAGTACAACGAAGCATTCAAATTTCAAACCCGCCACGACCTGCCAACCGGACAAACCAGACTGGGCATCCAAACCGCAGGTTATGTGGACGGATATTGGTGGTTCGGATGCTATGGAAGCCCCAAAAACCCCGGATTGTTGAAAGTGGGCAATGATTTCAACCTGATCGGAACAGCTGAAATCGATTTCAGTTACGGCATTGCGAGATTGAATGAAAGCACCGTGCTTCAAGGAGCATGCTTCGCCAACAACCGACGCGGAAAAGTGCGCCTGCTAAGCCAAGCGCCCGAAACACAAGGAAATCCTGACTTGATCCACTTGGATGATCCGGCATCGGTTGAACGCCACCGCCCCATATTGATAGCCCACCGGGGAGGAATCATCACCCCTGAATCTCATGAATGCTCCCTCACAGCGATCCAACTGGCGGCGGCGTCTCATTATGACATGGTCGAACTCGATGTCCAACGCAGCCAGGATGGCATTCCGATCGTTTTTCATGACGCCACGCTGGAAAAAGCCTGTGGCAGACCTGGAGCAATCAAGGATTACACCGCCAGAGAACTTGTATCCATTCCCTACCTGAACAGTAAAGATTCCATCATACGATTCGAAACCGCTCTGAAAACCTGCCTACAACTCGGACTCGGAGTGATGCTGGATCTCAAAGCTGGAAGGGAATCCAAAACATTTTTGAACGACATCGACCAACTCATCATCGAACATGAACTTGATCGATCCACCCTTTCCATCACAGGCAACGATGAGGCCCGTCGAACCATGAAGCATGTAAGGTTCACCACAACGAGCAAAGAGATGGAACACCTTCGAGCTGGAAAAAAGCAGGATCTTTCTCATCGGTTCTGGTTTGGTCTTCCTTGGCAACTGGAGCCAGGCGATGTCACTCGGTTAAAATCTGCAGGAGCCCTGGTATTGCCGGCCATCAACACATTTCGATACCCGGCAGACAATCATCTAAAAGCTGCAAAAACTGATATTGAAAAACTCACCAAAGAAGGCGTCGACGGATTCCAAATAGATTCCATCTACGACATTCATTTTGAAAAGTAACAGCGTTTGCAAAGACCTATTTTCAGACATGATGAACAGGATTTACAGGATGGTGTGACCGAGGTAGTTGTTTTTGACGAATCATGGTTCTTGAAATGTTGGGTTATTGATAAGTGTGGCATGCAACACCATGCATACCCAACTTTGGAAAATACGCCCCCCTCTCCCGAAGAGACCATCCTGTAAATCCTGTTCATCCTGTCCAAAAAAAGATCCCGTTTGCGTTTCTCTCAAATGCCCCTACATTCCAATACCTGACGCATGTTATTTAACTTTGACAATTCCTATATCCGCTTGCCGGCGGCGTTTTTTGAACCTGTCAGACCGGCAACGCCTGAGAAACCCCAGTTCATCAGCCTCAACCGTGAATTGGCGGAAGACCTGGGTCTGGATGCCGATGAATTGGATTCAGAGATCGGTCTGGATATCTTTTCCGGCCGTCACGTTCCGGAAGGTGCTGAGCCATTGGCGATGGCTTATTGCGGGCATCAATTCGGAAATCTGGTACCGCAGCTCGGCGACGGACGTGCATTGCTCCTGGGTGAGGTGATCGATCGGGACGGCATTCGACGCGATATCCAGCTCAAAGGTTCGGGACGCACCCCCTTTTCACGCGGCGGTGATGGATTGTCGGCATTGGGGCCGGTGGTTCGCGAGTATCTGGTTTCAGAGGCCATGCATGCCCTGGGAGTTCCCACCACAAGGGCTTTGGCCGCGGTTTCGTCCGGAGATCTCGTGATTCGGGAAACACCACAACCCGGAGGTGTGTTCACACGTGTGGCCAGATCACATATTCGCGTGGGCACCTTTCAATGGTTTGCCATTCGCGAGGACCACGCGAACCTCAAACAACTCGCCGATTACGTCATCCAAAGGCTGTATCCGGAAGCAGCGGAGGAACACAACCCTTATCTGTCGCTGCTGGGGGCTGTGGTTGAACGTCAGGCAAATCTGATCGCGCACTGGATGTCGATCGGGTTTATCCACGGTGTGATGAACACCGACAACATGAATGTCTCCGGAGAAACGATCGATTACGGTCCCTGCGCGTTCATGGACAGCTATCATCCCAATAAGAAATTCAGTTCCATCGATCACCAGGGACGCTATGCCTACAGCAACCAAGCCTCGATGGCTCACTGGAACCTGGCACGATTTGCAGAGACATTGTTACCGCTGATTGATTCCAGGCAGGAAACGGCGATTGAACTGGCATCTCCAGTGTTGGCGGAATTTTCCTCCAGATACCTCGAAGCTCTTACCCGACGATTCAATGCAAAAATCGGACTCGATAGCACCAGTCAGGAAGACTGGAAACTCGCCCAAACGCTTTTGAACATCATGGCGGATGCCAAAGCGGATTTTACACTCACCTTCCGTCATCTGACGCTGGCGACCAAATCCAATGATGACTCATCCTTCTTGGCATTGTTTGGTGAGGACACAAAAATCAACACCTGGATGTCCCAGTGGAAACAACGTGTTGGTCTGGAAGATCCCAAGGTATCTGTGAACTGCATGCAACAGGCTAACCCGATTCGCATCCCAAGAAACCACAGAATCGAGCAAGCCATCCAAGCCGCATATCGCAACGATTTCGGTCCCTTTCATAAACTTCACGAAGCATTGAAGGAACCTTACTCGGATCAACCCCAACACAAAGAATACGAATTAAAGCCCGAGCCGGAGGAAGTGGTGCAGGCCACCTTTTGCGGGACATGAAAAATGGCACCAAGCTTCAACATCGAGCAAATCGACGATCGCCTGGTTGAATGGCGAGGCAAGGCGTTGCTTTACTTTGGTGGATGCGATTATCTGCGACTCAGCCGTCACCCGGAGGTATTGAGTGCTCTGCAATCAGCCTCTCAAATGAGGGGCAATCTATCCACAGGCGCATCCCGAACAACAACCGGCAATCATGCCGTGTTTGAGTCTCTTGAAAAGCAACTGGCGACCTTCATGGGAACCGAATCCGTTGCACTCACCGGAGCGGGATACCTTGCCAACTTAACATTGGCTTCCTACTTAGGGAAACAAGCAGACCACCTGATCATCGATGAAGCCGCCCATTCCAGTCTGAGAGATGCAGCCAAGTTGTCCGGATGCCAAACCCACTTTTTCCAGCATCGAAACCATCAAGCCGCTTCGGACTTATTGACGACTCTTGGTTCTCCAGAGCGTTGTATTCTTTTGACCGACGGGGTGTTTGGATTGAATGGAACCGTGGCCCCGCTCGACAAATTCCATTCCACGCTTCCGGAAAATGTTTCATTCATCATCGATGATGCTCACGGATTCGGAGTCATGGGTGAACAGGGAAAAGGAACGGGCTCCGACATCGCCTGGGCCAACCGTCCCATCATTCGAACAATCTCACTGGCAAAGACGCTGGGTTGCCATGGTGGAGCTATTGCCGGGAGTGAAAAGGTCATACACGGGATCAAGACACAGTCCCCTGTCTGGTCAGGTCACACCCCCTTTCCGGTCAGTTTGGGCGAGGCTTGTTCCACCAGTCTATCGGTATTGTCACAAGACACCAAGCGGCGCCAATTATTGGAACAAAACGTGGTTTTCTTGAGAAATCAGCTGGAAAAATCAACTGTATTACCAAGCATTGATGTCAGATTTCCAGTGCTCTCGTTTTTATGTGATCACATCAAAAGCCCGGAGCAACGCGCGCAGGTTGAAGCAATTTTTGTGCAGCACGGGGTGTATCCGAGCATCATCCGGTATGCGGGGTCCAGCAAGCGTCTCCTGATCCGGCTGGCGCTCTCATCAAGCCATCCTCCAGAAGATATTCAAATCCTGATGACCGTTTTGGAATCAGTGCACAAAGCGTTTGGAATACAGCCTTTCTTGATGTCCGACATCCAATAGTTCGGACATCAATGTTTATCCTTTCCTCCAAATGGATTGTAGCTGGATGATTTCCCATCCGCTTCCGAATGTCCAAATGGATTGCTTGATAGTGTGCCCGCAGGCGTTGAATGATCCGCCGGCAAGGTTTTCTGCCCCAGACGACGCGTTGAAATAAAAATCAAAATCCATGCCATCGGAATATGCACAGCACAGGCCACGAGGAGTTCCAGCAGACTCAATTGGCGGAAAGCATAAAGCGTCACCGCAACCGTCATAAACACGGCAGGCGGCATGAGTGACAAAAGATTCATACGAAAACACACCCGCACTCCGGACTGTTTTCCCATGAGGTAAGACAGCAAAAATGCCGGAATGGTGTATGCAATTGCCAACGTCCACCAACAACCCAGCATACCACCCCACAACAAAACCCAAGCCCCAAGGTAGAAAAAGTAACTACGCGTCAACCACCAGGGTTGGAGTTTGTCGGGATCCAGATCAATGATGTATCCAAATGGATAGGGAATGGATACGTAACCGAGCAAGGATCCAAGCCTCAACTCATCCGAACGCAAGACCACGCGGAAATCCGAGGTGGAAGCACTCTCTTCATCCGGATCAGCAATCCATTCAAAGGACAAAAAGAGATTATCCGTCAATGCCTGTCCGGTGCGGGATGGAAGCATCAAGCGCTTTTTTTCAATACGGCTTCCGGGCGGAAAGGAAACGATGGCCTCTTCCCAAACCGGTAGCCAACAGGTCCAGACAAACCACCCCATGACGGTGGCCACGAGGCATCCCATGCCAAGCACATAGACGAGGACCGCGGTTTTACGATGGGAAGCCCAGTCCGCGATGCTTCGAGATGTGCAGGGAAGAGTCATGCTCGTGCTCCCGCCAACAGCGATCCTTTGATCGTGTTGAAAGGTTTAGGACTGGTGCGGTGGAGTCTGGGGTGGTTGCGGTTGGCCGCCTTGCGCTTGTCCGCCCTGCTGCTGCTGCGGTGCCACGACGACATTGAGCGGATAACGCAATTTCATCACTTCATCCACCAACACCTCGACATAATGGACACCCGCTTCCTTGAACTCAACCTGACCAAAAAGAGAGACGTTGGTTGCGTGCGTGTTGACGTCCTTGAGCGCAAATTTGACGTTGCTCTTACGAACGACCGTTGTCTGATCAGGACCGATCAAGCGCACTTCTTCATTAAACTGGCCAAATCCAGCGGTCCAGCGATTGAAGATGCAAAGTTTGAGTGCGGTCACAGGCAGACGAGGTACGCGCACCAGGCCCAAGACACCGATGAGCATAAAGTTTCCATTGGATTCCTGACGGACATCTTCGCAGAGCAACGATGTTTGCAGGTCCGGTAATATTCTTGATGGTTCCATAGTTTTTTAAAAAGTCGTTGTTAAGTATGAGTGGGTTTGGGTAGGGCTGAGCTGCTGCTCGGCCGTAGCGCGTTCATTGTTCGTTATGTTTTTGTTTATTTTTAACGCGTTCATGGACGCGGGGCACCGCGTCCCTACCGTTGTTTGGTAGTTCTGTCATTTGGATTGCTGTTCGGCAGCCAGCACGGTGTTTTTCATGAGCATCGCGATGGTCATGGGACCGACACCTCCTGGATTGGGAGTGATGGCGCCAGCTTTGGGCTGAATGGCATCAAAATCCACATCACCCACGAGTCTTGATCCGGACTTTGTCGATGGATCCGGAATGCGATTCACTCCAACATCCATGATCACGGCACCTTCCTTGACCATATCCGCCTTCACGAACTGAGGTACACCCAATGCTGCAATAATGATATCGGCCCGCCGGCAATGATCGGCAATATCCCTGGATCTGGAATGGCAGACGGTCACGGTGGCGTTTGCGTGCTGAGCCTTTTGAATCAAAATGGCGGCCATTGGTTTGCCCACGATATTCCCCCGCCCCAGCACCACGACTTCGGCTCCCTCGAGTTTCACCTCGCTTCGAATCAATAGTTCGTGCACTCCCGCAGGGGTACATGGAAGGAATCCCCCGGGTTGATGGAGCATCAATTTCCCGACATTTACCGGATGAAACCCGTCCACATCCTTGGCAGGATCCACCGCTGCATAAATAACGGTTTCATCGATATGCCCGGGAAGGGGTGCTTGAACAAGAATGCCATGGATCGATGGATCAGCATTGTGCTGACGGATGATTTCAAGCAACTGCTCCTGGGTAGTCTGTTCATGCAGCACCAGCGTTGAAGAAGCAATACCCAGTTCCTGGCTCTTCCGCTCCTTCATGCCCACATAAACACGCGAAGCGGGATCTTCACCAACCCGGATGAAGACCAAACCTGGAACAATACCTTTGTCCTTCAACTGAGCTACGCGCGCGCTTGTTTCTTCATGTATGGTCGCTGCGATGCGACGGCCATCTATCAGGTTATCCATGATCAACGCTTAGTCTGCCAGATCCAGTTTTTCGATTTCAATCACAGGGATTCTCGGCCAACGCGGATCCACCAATTCCTGTCCTGTCACTCGAATCTTATGCCCCTCGTATGGAGCTAAATCAGCGCTACTGGCGGTGGTGTGTAGATGCAGGCGACCGGTGTAAAGGTAATTCATGGTGCGATGCGTGTCCGGGTCTTCGAGACGATGATAGGTTGGCGACTGGATACTGCGACTGCGCTTGACGATCCCCTCACGGGTCACAATCCGACGCAATTCATCAGTGGGATCCGTTGGATTTTCGGCCACGAGGCTTTGGGCTGGGAGTCGATCTTCTGAACCGGTCACCGGAACGGGAACAGGGATTTCAAGGGGTTTGAGACCGGATTCCTGTTCTTCCCCCGCATTGTTTTCGACCACTTGAGCTGTTTCCCCTTCATCGGTTTTGGTGTCCTGCACTTCCTGTTCAGTGCTGACTTCGGCCGGAGGAGCGGTGTCTTCCTCCTTGACGACCACTTCCTCGGGAGCGACCTGTTCGGGCTCTTGAGTCTCGGTGGTTTCTGTGGTGACAGCTTCATCGGGCTGGTTCCCTTCAACCGTTGATTCCAAAATGGTCGTTTCACCCGAATTGGGATCATCTTTGATCACGACGGGTAGAGGCTCTTCGGATTCGACTTCCTCTGTTACGGTTTCCTCTACGGGGGGATTCGTTTGAGTTGTTTCCGTTTCCGGAGCCACCTCGTCCAGTTCCACGAGACTAGAAGCCACATAAGCAAAGGCTTCGGCAGGAGGCTTGATGGAAACCCAACCGTCGGACTCGCGTATGCGTTCCACTTTTTCACCCCGATTGAGGCGCGCCATGACGGTATATGACTGCCCCGGACCGGCACGAACGTTTAACTGACTGGCGGTGACCGTGTCATCTCCGGAATCAATATAGTCCCCACTCACCCAAAACGCAGCGCCTTCTGGCACGGAGATGCGGTACCATTCGGTTGGATTGCCGGGAATGGTTTCGTTTAGGGTAATAAATTCCAGTACCTGCACCTTTTGCCCGGTGTTCACCTGAGCGACCACTTCACTGACAATGGAGGGCTGGGTCCTTACATTCACGCGTTCGGCATTGATCACCCCCACCTGGGCAGCGTTCAATCCGATGGTCCAACTCATGATGCATCCGCCGAGAACGGTGAGGAATTTAGCATACGATTTCATCATACCACCCAATAGAAGAGCAACCTTGGGCAATGTCAATCTCGGAGCCGTCTCAGAGTGAGAAACTTTACTTTTATTCAGTTCATCATTGCACATTTGGATGAACCGATTAATTTGGGAACCGTATGGCCAACATACCAAACAACAGCAAAAGTAAAGGCAAGGCGATGATGCTGGGTGTCGGATTGGATTCCGATGGCCATAAACGTGTTACCAAAGGCGAGAACTTTGCATTGGTTGGTGGATCCGAAGAAACACACGACTGCATGGTGGAGAAAGCCGTGAAGATCAATGAAAAGCTATCCAAGCGTGGCAAGAATCTGGACAATGTCTCGAGGGAAGAATTTGATGACATCGCCCACTCGGTTGGCTTAGTGCGACCAACCCCGCCGCAAGACAACTAATTTCAATACAAACCCACAAGCCAATCAGACTTTTAAACAATCGATGGAATCCAGCACTGCTTATCATCCTTATCTGTTATTGGGTGTGTTTACAGTTTCCGCTCTGATGATGGGGATCGTGCCGGTTGTGTTGGCACGCATCTGGACACATTGGATTGGAACCGCCCGCCCCGATGAGGTGAAGAATGCCGTTTATGAATGCGGTTTGGAAACTGGAAAAACCCAATGGATGCCACTCAAAGCGGAATATTATGTATATGGCATCATTTTTCTGGTATTTGACGTGGAGATATTGTTTTTACTTCCCATCGCATCCGTTTATCGGGAGCTACCATGGGGAGCGGTTGGAGCTTTGCTGTTATTTGTCTTTCTACTGATGGAAGGACTGGCCTGGGCTTGGGCGAAGGGCTTACTCAAATGGCAATTTACGCCAAAGGAACAGGCCCGATAAATTACAGAGTTTTCAATCAATCAGCGAGAAAAAGGAATCGAGCAACGATCTATGGACGAAGGTCTGAAAAGCGAACTACAAAAAGCCGGAATCTTCACGACAACCCTGAGTGACCTATACAACTGGGGTCGACGTAATTCACTGTGGCCGTTACAATTCGGGCTAGCGTGCTGCGCCATCGAAATGATTGCAACCTCCATGTCGCGATATGATCTGGCACGATTCGGAGCTGAAGTATTCAGACCCTCCCCCCGTCAGGCCGACTTGATGATCGTTTCAGGAACGGTGACCAAGAAGATGGCCCCCCAAGTGGTCCGGCTCTACAAGCAGATGCCTTCTCCCAAGTATGTCATCGCCATGGGAGCCTGTGCAATTTCGGGCGGTCCCTTCAAACAGGGTTATAACGTACTGAAGGGCATTGATCGTTTTATCCCGGTGGACATCCACATTCCCGGATGCCCTCCTCGCCCCGAGGCCCTGCTGCACGCAATCATGACGCTCCAACGAAAAATCGCCGGTGACAGTCTTCACTGGGATCGAAGGAAGGCCGAAGAGGAACAACTCATGGCCGAACTTCCCATCCCGGAATGCGGCACTCATGACCTGCTGCCGGCGAAGAATGCAAAGATTTGGAACCCCGAACCCGTCATAAGGAGCTGACATTTGGAGCACCGCTTTAAAGCAAGTCCCCACATGGAAAACACGTCAGCTGCCATACCCGATTTACAGTCCGTCGCGGATACAATCAACGGTGCCATTCCCGGCGCCGGAGTGACTGTCGTCTCCAACGAAGGCCCTTCCGGCCAGGATTCCCTGCTTTTTCAGAACAAGTATGCCGAGGCCTGTGCGCGCTGGCTGAAACAGGATTCGCCATGGAAAATGGATTATCTATCCAATGCCACCGGTATCGACTGGACCGAGGAGGCTCTCAAGAAAAAGCTCGGTAAAGACGCGGAACCGGAGGCAACTGCCGGTTTTCTGGAGACGGTTTACCACCTGTATTCCATGCAAACCTCCGCAGGCCCCCTGGTGTTTCGCATCCGCACCGGAAACCGGAGTGACGATGTGGCCCTTCCATCCATGACACCGATATGGCGCAGCGCTGAATTGCAGGAGAGAGAGATTTTCGATCTTTATGGCATACATTTTGAAGGGCATCCGGATTTAAGACGCATCATGATGTGGGACTCGTTTGAAGGCCACCCCATGCGCAAGGATTACGTCGAGCCTGACGATTACGAGTATGAGCCAACCCCGCATGCTGATGTATTGAAAAAATCGGCCACACATCAGAATCCTTCCAAAAAAGGAGGTAACCAATGAGCGAAATGCTGAATGACCCCATGCTGGGCGCCGGGCCTCAATATGAGATGACATCATCCGGTGAAGGCAGCCCGGAAGGCACCGAAAGGATGGAAGTTTCCATGGGGCCACATCATCCATCCACACATGGAGTGTTTCGGATGGATGTGGAATTGGATGGGGAAACCATCGTCAAACTCAAGCCGGTCTTCGGTTACCTCCACCGAAATCACGAGAAGATCGCGGAAGAAACCTCTTATCTCGGCTCCATGCCCTACACCGACCGCCTGGATTATTTTAATTCCATGACCAACAACTGGGCGTATACCTTGAGTGTTGAGAAACTGGCCGGTTTTGAAGTTCCGGAGAGAGCCGAATACATTCGTGTGATTACGGCGGAGCTGAGTCGATTGCAGAATCACGTCTGTTTGATCGGGTTTCTGGTGCAGGACATGGGGGCGCTGGGCACACCGTTGATGTATGCCTTCCGCGAACGTGAACGCATTCTGGACCTTTTCGAATCCCTGAGCGGTGCGCGCATGATGTGCAATTACATGCGTTTCGGAGGTTGTCGCTGCGACCTGCCACAGGGGTGGATCGAGCAAGCCTGGCAGGTGGTCGAGGCCTTCCCCAGGTTCCTCGATGAATATGAAGCGCTCCTCTCGGAAAACGAAGTGTTGATGTCCCGTTCACAGGAAGTGGGCGTTCTTCCCAAAGAACTTGCCATCGATGCGGGCGTCACCGGCCCCATATTACGGGCCGCCGGGGTCAATTATGACATTCGCAAGGTGGACGGCTACGGCATTTATGATCGATTTGATTTCAAGGTTCCCCTCGGGGAACATGGAGACACCTACGACCGTTACATGATTCGAATTTTGGAAATGCGTGAATCGGTCAGCATTTTACGACAAGCCCTCAAAGACATTCCAGAAGGCGAAATCGTTCACCCCAAGGCGAAATCACGCGGATTGAGACCTCCTGTCGGGGAAGCTTATGGCCGCATCGAAGCGCCCAAGGGAGAACTTGGTTTTTACCTGATCAGTGACAAAACTCCTCAACCATACCGCTTCAGGGTACGCCCCCCCAGCTTCATCAACCTCACCATTCTGGAAGACATGTGCCTGGGGCATACGATTGCGGATTCGGTGATTATTCTGGGAAGTGTGGATATTGTATTGGGTGAAGTCGACCGATAAGAGATAGAGATCTGTAAGAAATATGATAGGCAAAGGCATACTCAAAGGCATGGTGGAAACGGCCCGTAACATGGTGGGCAGTTTTCATGACCCTGAGCGAATGGTCACGGTGGAGTATCCCGAACAAAAGATTCCCGCGAAGGAGTCGGCCCGCAATTTTCCGATGTTGATTTTTGACGGCGACGATTGGGAGTCCGGATTGCGCTGTGTCTCCTGCCAGATTTGCGAAAAGGAATGTCCACCACAGTGTATTTACATTGAAAAAGACACGGAAAAGAAACCTGATTTCCTGGGCAAACCCCAATTTAAACCCAAGGTTTTCGACATAGATATTTCGGTATGCATGAGTTGCCAGATCTGTGTAGAGGTGTGCCCGTTTGAATCCATTCGAATGAACCGGGAATTCGAATACGCCGGGGAAAACCGCTTCAGCCGACTTATCCTTCACAAGGAAGACCTGGCCAAGTCCAACACCTATTATCACGATATTCACCCCACCGAAGCCACTGAGACAGACGGCGTGCGTGAGCAAAAGCGGCAGGATCACCTGGCCAAGGAGCGCGCCAAAGCCGAAAAAGCCGCCCAAGCCAAAAAAGCTGCTGCTGAAAAAGCGGCCAAGGAAGAACAGGAGACCGCTTCCAAATAATTGTTATGTGGTTTGAAGATCTCCTCATTTCATTGAAGCAGCAGATCGTCATGATCGCGCCGGAGCACTTTCGTCCGGTATTTTCCGCCATGCTGTCCACCATCCCCATCTTGAGCGCTTTTGGCGGACTTTTTGCCGTGATAACGTTGGTGGAACGCAAAATGTTGGGTCGCATCCAAAACCGTTACGGCCCCAATCGGGTTGGTCCGGGTGGAATCTTTCAGCCCATTGCGGACGGGATTAAAATGCTCACCAAGGAAGACATCATCCCCTTCAGTGCCAATCAATTCCTGCATTTGATCGCCCCCTTGCTGTTGTTGGTGACGGCGATGCTCGGGTTGGCAGTCATTCCCTTTGGCCACAAACTGGTGGCGGTGGAATTCGAGGCGGGTATTCTGTTTTTCTTCGCCATCGGAGGTGCCGCAGAACTCGCGGTATTCATCGCCGGTTGGGCCAGCCGTAATAAATACGCGCTGTTGGGATCTTTGAGGGCTATTGCGCAGATGATCAGCTACGAAATTCCATTGGTCCTTTCCAGTGTTGCCGTGCTGATGGCCGCTGGTTCCCTGTCCTTACCAGAAGTGGTCGAGGCGCAGGCAGGCGGCATTCAATCCTGGTATATCTGGACACCTTGGGGCTTTCTGGGCTGCATCCTGTTTCTGATCGCCACGCTGGCTGAGGTCAATCGATCCCCTTTCGACATTCCTGAAGCGGAATCGGAATTGATTGCAGGTCACATGACCGAGTATTCCGGTTTCAAGTACGCCATATTTTTTCTTGCTGAATTCGTCGCCATGTTCGCCATGTGTGCGTTGACCGCCACGCTGTTTCTGGGTGGATTCCACGCGCCTCTGCCGATTTTGGATTTTATCCCCGGTCCTTTCTGGTTATTTGCAAAATTAATCCTACTGGTCTTGCTCTTCATCTGGATTCGAGGCACGATGCCCCGCCTCCGGGCGGATCAGCTCATGGAATTCGCCTGGAAATTCATGCTTCCCATGTCGGTCATGAACCTGGTCACTACCGGTGTCTGGATCAGCCTGGGAGGCGGCGTGTTCGCCTGGGTGGTTGGTGCTGTCATGAATGCCGGTGCCTACTTTGGATGGAGCAGACTCCTCAGTCAGAGTTCCAGGGTCAAACCCAGGGTGTACCGCTACGCAGAAGAGACCAAAGCAAACGTATGAACCTAGTCTTTGCCATCATAGCATTGATCACGCTCGCATCCGCCATCGCGGCGATGTGCCTGCGTAATCTCGTTCATTGCGTTCTTTGCCTGACAGTGACTTTCACGGGGATTGCCATGACATACTTGCAACTCAGTGCCCAATTCGTCGGATTTTCTCAGATCATGGTTTATGTCGGAGCGGTTTCGGTGCTGGTGATTTTTGCATTGTTAATGACACGTGGTGGCAACGAATTGAACCTGCGTGATTGGAACCCAAGGCATTGGTTGATTGGATTGGGCACCGGGCTGCTGACATTCGGCGTAATGGCAACCGGCATATTCAAATCCTCTCTCACACGAAGTGCCGCGCCTGATTCAAAAACCGAAAGCGTGAAAACCATTGGGGAGTCCCTATTGAATGAATATGTGCTTCCTCTTGAAGCCCTTGCCTTGTTGTTGACTGTCGCCCTTATAGGAGCGGCATTACTAGCCATGCCAGAACGCAAAACAGCATCCTCACCCCACAGCGACAGACCACAAACAAAAGGTGATCCGACGAATTAACATGGATACCTTGATTCCATATCTCCTTTTGAGTGCCGGATTATTCTGTGTCGGCTTGACAGGTGTCATGCTGCGCCGCAACGCCATTCTGATTCTGGCAGGAGTCGAATTGATGCTGAACGCGGCCAACATCAATTTTGTGGCTTTCTGGCGATTCCACCCGGGCGCGGATGATATGTCCGGACTGGTCATGGTCCTGTTTACCATTGCCATCGCGGCGGCAGAAGCAGCGGTTGGACTGGCGTTGGTCATTTCCATTTTCCGCCATTACAGAAGTACAGACCCTGAGATTCTGGAGGATTTGAAGGGATGAACGACTTGATTTCTTACATTTGGCTGATCCCAGGCCTCCCCATTCTGGCCGCCCTGGCCTTGACTTTTTGGCCGGTTGCAAAACGCAAAGGTGCGGCATGGCTGGCGATCAGCGCTATGGCATTGAGTTTCGTCATATCACTCTTCGCATTCGGAGCCGTTCCTCGGTCCGCCGAAGAAGGAGTGGTGACACGACTGATTCACAACTTCACGTGGTTCGATGTAGGGACATCCTCCATGCGGATCGGTTGGATATTGGATCCGTTGAATGTCGTCATGCTGGTCATGGTGACCTTTGTCTCGCTGTTGGTCTTTATTTACAGCATGGGATACATGGAAAAAGACCCCCGATTCGTCCGCTTTTACGCTTTTCTTTCCCTGTTTGCAGGAGCCATGCTTGGCTTACTGATCGCCAATCATCTTCTGGTTCTGTTCATGTGCTGGGAAGTGGTGGGATTGGCCTCCTACCTGTTAATTGGTTTCTGGTTTCAGAAGCCGTCAGCAGCGGCTGCATGCAAAAAGGCCTTTATCACAACCCGTATCGGCGACCTCGGCCTTTTCATAGGCATGGTCTGGCTTTATGGCGAAGCTGGAACACTGCTTTTCTACGATGCCGGACAAGGTTGCCTGGAATCGTCCTCACTCCGCTTGATTGCCTCTCTGCCCGGTATGGCGGGAATGACCGCTGCCGCAACCATTGGCTGCCTGTTGTTCTTCGGGGCCATGGGTAAATCCGGCCAATTCCCTTTGCACGTCTGGTTGCCGGATGCGATGGAGGGGCCCACCCCCGTCAGCGCGTTGATTCACGCGGCCACGATGGTGGCTGCAGGTGTATTCCTGATGGCCAGGGTGCATCCCCTGCTCACCTATCCCGATGCAGGCACGCAAGCTCTTTCATTCATCACATGGGTGGGTGCCATCACGGCGTTGATTGGTGCGCTGGCAGCATGCGCTCAAACCGACCTGAAACGCATACTGGCTTTTTCCACCATATCGCAATTGGGTTATATGATGCTGGGACTGGGAACCGGTGGTGTGGCCGTGGCCATGTTCCACTTGATCACACATGCGTTTTTCAAAGCCCTGTTGTTCCTTGGTGCTGGATCAGTCATTCACGGCTGCCACGATGAGCAGGACATTCGTTACATGGGCGGACTGCGAAAGATCATGCCGGTTACTTTTGCAACATATGGAGTCGGGATGTTGGCTCTTGCCGGTTTCCCTCTGGTGACTTCAGGTTTCTGGAGCAAAGATGAAATCCTGCATGCAGCGGCACATTGGCACGGCCATCCGGCACCATTTATCATGGCCCTTGTCGGGGCTTTTCTAACGGCATTTTACATGACACGCCAGATGTGCCATGTGTTTTTCGGAAAAAACAGGCTGCAAGAACGGGAAAATGCTTCCGAGGAACATCCGGTCGTACCACATGAAAGCCCCGCTTCCATGTTGATGCCCCTCAGAATTCTGGCAGGTTTGGCGATTGTCGCAGGATTTATGGGGACTCCTCTTTTTCCATGGTTCCAATCCTTTTTGGAGGGCGGGACACTTGAATGGCACGGGACGGCTTTGTTCCATGGTTCCACCCTGGGACTCCTGATTGGTTCTTCTGCTTTGGTTCTTGGCGGTTTGATCGTCGGCTGGTGGTTTTACAGCAGTTTGGTATTCGATCCATTAAGGGATAAGGATCCATTGGATGAAAAACTTCCCGCTGGTTGGTTTGCCACCTTGCGCGCCAAGTTTTATCTGGATGAATTTTACGAATCAACGGTGTTGGAAGGCGCTCGCCTGCTCGCAATGGGTGCCGCATGGTTGGAGCGTCATGTCATGATTCCCATGATGCCGCTATTTGCGTTTGGCACCCGGATCATGTCATGGATCACTCGATTCTGGGATGAATGGGTGATCAACGCCAGTTTCGATCGCAGTTGCAAGGGGATACAGAACCAGTCTGAAAGGGTCTCGACAGCTCATACAGGTAACATTCAATTTTACCTGCAGATCGTGGCTTTAGGCTTCGTGCTTTTGGCAATCATCTGGATTTGGGGAGGTGGCCAATGACATCGATTCCGTGGATCAGCCTGATGATATGGATGCCCCTGCTGGCTGGCATCCGACTGGTGTTCCTGAGCGGCCCCAACCACAAGCAAACCCGCCATTTCGGGATGGGAATCAGCCTGTTGACCTCAGCCATCGGGATCATCCTCTGGCTTGCAACTCGATCTTCCGGCTCGGGAGAAGCGTTTGCCGAACAGTTTGATTGGATCCCGACATTGGGCGTCCGCTATTCGCTTGGCATGGATGGATTGAGCGGATTGATGGTCTTGCTGACAGCGCTGATCATGCCTTTCGCGTATGCCGCATCATGGAGAATCGACCACGACGAACCCAAATATTTCGGGTGTTTATTGATTATCCAGGGAAGTCTGGTGGGGGTCTTTACAGCGACCAACTTTTTCCTATGGTTCTTTTTCTATGAGATCAGTCTGATCCCTGCTTTCTTCCTGGTGCGTCTGTGGGGTTCCCCGGGCAAAGATCGTTCCTCTCTGAGGTTCTTGATCTATTCCATGGTGGGCAGTATATCGCTGTTGGTTGGATTCCTGGCGCTCGCTGCGGCGACAGGCACTTTTGAATTCGCCACAATCGCCGAACTCTCCAGCAATGGCACCCTCCTGTCCGTCATCGGCTCCAACCTGGGATGGTATGACATGCATTTGGGTTGGCTTTGTGCAGTGATCTTCGCTCTGATCTTTTTCGGACTTGCCATCAAGGTTCCCATGATCCCCTTTCATTCTTGGTTGCCCGACACCTACGACCACGCGCCTACACCGGCAACCATGATCCTGACTGGTTTAATGTCCAAAATGGGACTATACGGTCTGATACGGATGGGCATCCCCATGTTCCCCTATGCGATTGGCAAACTGTTGACGCCGCTGCTCATCATCACCGTCTTCGGCATCGTTTATTCGGCGTTTGCGGCCATGGGGCAACGCAACCTCAAACGAATGCTCGCCTATTCATCCATCAACCACCTTGGCTATTGCCTGTTGGGACTGTTGGCCCTGGGACTTGCCACGAATGGTGAAATGAAACTGGCTATCCACAAAACATCCGCACTGGGTGGCGTCATGCTACAAATGTTCGCACACGGAATCATTGCTTCGGTGCTGTTCTATTTCGCCAACATTCTGGAAGTAAGAACCGGAGACAAAGTCATGATTGATGAGCATGGCGGATTGCGTCATGTGGCTCCGCTGCTGGCCGGGACGATGGGATTGGCGGTATTCGCCTCGGTCGGGTTGCCCGGTTTGAACGGATTCATCGGTGAGTTCCTGATTTTTAAGGGAGTGTTTGGGCTGGTTCCGTGGGCGGCCGTGATGGCCATTCCCGCTCTATTGATCACGGCAGTGTTTCTGCTGGGGCTCCTCCAGAAGTTATTTCATGGTCCGGCAGATCAGTCAGCCAATGGATTTCACGATTTATCCTTGCTGGACGCCATCCTGGTGGCGCCTTTTGTCATTTTGATGGTGGTCCTGGGTTTCTTTCCTCACCTGATCCTTGACGGATTGAATCCGGTTATTAACGAAATCATCAGCGCGATGCGGTTTTAAATATGTTGGCCTGGACAGTTTACATTTCCTTTTTGAGTGCCCTGGGATGTTTCCTTCTTCCCAAGGAACGTCCTGATATCAGTCGTCAGCTGGCATTGGCGGGCACGATCGTGGCTGCGTTGGTGGGGCTGATTTGTGCCTTTTCCTATGCTCCCGTAGATGACAACCCCATCGTCGACACGGTGAAACTCTCCTGGATTCCCTCCTTGGGTATCCAATATTACCTGGCGGCAGACGGCATCAGTATGGTGATGGTGGTTCTGACCGGGATTGCCTCGGTGGCGGCTGTTTTGTTCTCATGGAACATCGAAGAACGTGCCAATGAGTTTTTTGGATTTTTTCTGGCGTTGATTGGTGGCGTGTATGGCGTGTTCATCAGCTTTGACCTTTTTCTTCTCTTCGTCTTTTATGAAATCGCGATCATCCCCAAGTACTTTCTCATCGCCATCTGGGGATCCACTCGAAAATCGTATGGAGCGATGAAAATCGTGCTTTACAGTTTTATCGGCAGTGCACTGGCCCTGATCGGAATTATGGCAGCCTTTGTGGTCTCGGGTGCCCATTCGTTTGAGCTACAGCAATTGATTCAACATCCCTATACCTCCGAGTTTCAACAGTGGGCATTCCCCGTGACTTTTATCGGATTTGTCATCCTGGCAGGTATGTGGCCGTTTCACACATGGGCACCAACGGGTCATGTCGCCGCGCCAACGGGCGCTTCCATGCTGCTTGCAGGAGTGGTGATGAAGCTGGGTGCATATGGGGCATTGCGGGTTCCCATGACCTTGTTTCCGATGGGTGCTGCCATGTGGCGCGAAGAGTTGGCCTTATTGGCAGCCATCAGTATTGTCGCGGGTGCTCTGGTTGCCCTGGTGCAAAGTGATTTCAAGTTCATCATCGGTTATTCCAGTGTCAGCCACATGGGATTTGTTTTGCTTGGTCTATTGGCCACAACGGAAACAGGTCTGAGTGGCGCAGTCCTGCAAATGTTTTCCCATGGAATCCTGGCCGGACTGCTGTTTGCCGTGGTCGGTCGCATGGTTTATGCACGCACCCATACACGCGAGTTGAGTCAACTCGATGGAATGGAACTGGGAAAGAAGCTTCCCTTCGCCGCGACAGTTTTCCTGATTGCAGCACTTGCTTCGGTTGGCTTGCCCGGTTTCAGCGGTTTTGTTGCGGAGTTGCATGTCATTACGGGTGCCTGGAGCAGTTTTTCCTACACAGCCATCATGGCGGGTGTCGGCATTGTCATCGGTGTCGCCTATTCCATGCGGGCATTGTTGACGGTGTTCTGGCCGTCTCATCAGGGAATGCCCCCCTTGAACAACCAGTTACTTCCAGCCATTACCGCGCAGGAAAAGATCGGATCCTATCTGCTGATTGGAACGAGTTTAATAATTGGCTTATACCCCAGACTGATTCTCGATCTGGTCGCCCCAAGCCTTCATTCGCCTTTACTGAAACCTCTCATCAGTAGTGTTGCAGGAGCGCAATGATCTTTTTAACGAAGGAAATATGAACCAGTTGATACAAGCAGCCACACACGGCGACATCCTGAAGCTCACGGCTCCGGAGTTCATCCTTGTCATCACGGCATTGGTCACGCTGGCGGTCTCGTTTGCGTTCACCGGCCGCATGGAGGCTTTGCGTTTGAGCAGGACCTTGAGTTGGCTGTCTGTTTTGGGACTCGGTCTGGCCGGTGGAGTGTTGCTGTTCAATCAACCTTCAGGCGATGTGCAGGGAGGCTTGTTTTATACCAACGAAGCCTGCCGCCTGGTTAAGCTTGGCATTGCGGCGCTTGGAGTCGCCTCTATTTGGTTGCACATGGGCAACCAACGACCATTCCCGCATCAGGGAGAATTCCATGCCCTGCTGTTGCTGGCCCTGGTCGGCATGTTCCTTCTGGTAGGGGCTGATCATTTGTTGATGATTTTTGTGGCACTGGAGTTAACGGCACTTTCCCTGTATGTGTTGACCGGATTTGAAAAATCCAGATCCATCGCCACTCAAACCGCTCTCAAATACTTTTTGATCGGGGGAGTTTCGGCTGCCTTTTTGCTGTATGGATTCAGCCTGATCTATGGAGTAACCGGATACCTCAGTTTGTCCGACATCCAAGTGGCTCTGACAGACAAACCAATCACGCCCCTTTTGGCCATGGGTCTTGTCATGTCCTTGATTGGTTTTGGTTTTAAGATTGCCGCCGCGCCATTCCACATGTGGGCTCCCGACGTCTACCAGGTCGCCCCCACTCCGGTTGCCAGTTTGATTGCCTCCGCATCCAAGGTTGCCGGGTTCTTTGTTCTTGGCCGTTTCCTGTGGGGCGGATTTGAGGGATTTGAAGGTTCCATCCACGGCTGGCACTGGGATACGGGTTGGGTGGTTGCTCTGGGACTACTCGCCTGCCTGTCGATGATTATCGGCAATCTGGCGGCATTAAAGCAATCCAATCTGAGAAGGCTTTTGGCCTATTCCGCCGTCGCTCACTCCGGATACGCTTTGCTGGGCATCATGTCCCCCTCTGAATCAGGCCCCGCTTCGGCAGCCTTTTACATGATTACCTATGGCGTTTCGATTGTAGGTGTTTTCGGCTTATTACATGTGTTAAGCCCCGATGGACAGAACACCAATTGGCAAGTGCTTGAGGGATTACGTCATCGTTCCCCCTGGATGGCCGCTTGTTTGATGGTGCTGGTCCTGTCCATGGCTGGCATTCCCCCGCTGGTCGGATTTCTGGCTAAATTCAATTTGTTCATCTGGGCACTGAAAAGCTCGGGAAATCCACTTGGATTGATCCTGCTGGTTGCGCTGGCATTGGGAGCAAGTGCCGTCTCACTATATTACTACCTCGGAATGCTAAAATCTGCCTTCTGCAAAGATGCGCCACAAACCGCATCTATCGGAGCCAACGGTTACCAGATCAGTTTGATAGGCGCGACGACACTCGTCACCGTTTTGTTGGGGCTGTTCCCAGGGACACTTCTGGCCAAATTCATGTTGGCGTTTGCTTCCTAATTTCCACTTACGCCT
>Ga0255776_10001835_pt1 | contig 24041 bp, 12 predicted proteins | sample 071ome_19_FD_179974 | JGI IMG/M metagenome (GOLD analysis project Ga0255776, IMG submission 179974) | Coastal salt marsh microbial communities from the Groves Creek Marsh, Skidaway Island, Georgia - 071413AT metaG (version 2) | ecosystem: Environmental > Aquatic > Marine > Intertidal zone >... | reverse complement strand
CATCGCCAAGCCATGAAATACAAACTTCGTCGTCGCCTTTGTATGCACTTGCCATTGCGACACCAACCGCTTGGGAGAATTGTGTCCCAACAGGTGATGAAATCGAAATGAATCGGCCTTCTTTCCAGGTGTAATGGACTGGCATTTGTCGACCTCGGACATTGTCCTCAGTGTTTCCGATACAGTGACAGATCATGCTGACCATATCTCTGCCTCGAACGAATTGTGCACCGGGTTGACGGTAGGATGGGAACAACCAGTCCTGCTCTTCAAGAGCCATCGTTTGTGCAATCGCTATCGCTTCTTCACCAAATGAACGCATGTAGAACGACAATTTTCCAGTTCGTTGCATTTTCATCATTCTATCGTCGAAGATACGAAGTCGCATCATGTACTCAAGACCTTGAATCAACCTTTCATCATCCAATTTTGGGTCCCATTCACCATGTGCTTCGCCTTTGTCATTGAGAACTCGTACGAGGCCTGCTGCGAGAACAGCAGTATCTGATGCTGAGCATGTTGTTGGGTCCGGACGAGAAAAGTCACCGGGCTGATGGGAAAAGGCACCTCCGAAATCAGGTTCATCACCTGGGCGGAAGGGTGCTGCACCAATGGTGTAGGGTGTTGATGTTGCAATTGTCCTTTCCATGATTACGCCTCAATCTATGCTTGTCTTAAGTGGTGTCGGTTGAGAATCTTGCTTGGGTTGAGTGTACACATATGCTCCGGGTAATTCTTCTTCATTGTGTTCGTCAATGGTTTTTCTCAAGAGCAGACCTGCCTTGAAGGATGAGCGAACCAGTGGGCCGCTAGCGATACCAGCAAAGCCCATGTCAATAGCCTGTTTTGCCCACACATCGTACATCTCTGGTTCAGGAAATCGGTCAACAGCCAAGTGTTTGGACGAGGGTGCGAGGTATTGGCCAATGGTAAGGAAATCGACGTTAATATTTCGTAGGAGGTGCATGGCTTCTGTAATTTCTTCATCAGTTTCGCCTACGCCAACCATGATGGAGGATTTTGTGAGGATGTCAGGACGTAATTTCTTCGCATGTTCAAGGATTGACAGGGATTGGCTAAACGAAGCCCGAGCATCTCGAACAATAGTGTCGAGTCGCGGAACGCATTCAACATTGTGTGCAAAGATGTCGAGTGGTGCCCCGTCGAGTAGAATTTCGAGTGCTGCTGTGTCCCCCGCAAGGTCAGAACAAAGGAGTTCGATGCTCACTTCCGGGCATCGTTGTTTAACAGCGTCGATGCAAGCACGATAGTGTGATGCCCCACTATCTTCGAGGTCATCACGATTGACGACTGTGATCACGAGATGACGCAAGTTCATGGATTCAACAGCCTCGGCGAGTTGCTGTGGCTCTTCGGCATCGAGTGGCGGTGGTGTTTTGATGGTTCCAACAGCACAGAATCTACAGCCTCTGGTGCATTCTTTTCCAGCGACCATAAACGTGGCATCGCCCGATGACCAACAATCGTGGATATTCGGGCAACGTGCTTCCTCGCATACCGTGTGCAGTTTGTTGTCTTTGACTGCCGCCTTTGTGAGGTTGAAGATTTGTTGCTGTTCTCCAGAGGGAAGTTTGGTTCGAAACCAATGAGGTAAACGGGGTTTTTGGTCAGCAATTGGTAAGGATTTGCCTTGCATTGTTGTCCCGCCAAATTTATCCACAGTACCTCGTTTGAAAAAGATGTGTACGAGGTGGCTAAGGAAATACGAGCCTTCATGAATCTGAAAACTCACCCCTCGTGTATGGCAGAGCGAGTCATTCTCATCACCGGTGGGGCGAAAAGACTCGGTGCGGAAATGACGAATTTGTTTATTGAATCAGGATATTATGTCCTCATTCACGTGAGAAACAGCCATGCTGAAGCAGAGCATCTTCTAACAGAAGCAAAAGAACGTCATCATCGAACTTGTGGAGATGTCCTACAAGCAGATCTCTCCACATCAGAAGGTGCATTTGGGTTACTCGAAGCGGTGAAAAACCATTCAGTTGTGATTGAAAACGGATTGTTTGGTTTGATTCACAACGCCTCATTCTACCAGCCAATTGATGTTCACAACCTCCAAACGAATGACATGGATGAATTGTATGGCCTGCACATGCGGACACCTTTGCTGCTAAGTACAGGATTGTTTGACCACCTCGTGAAAGGAGGTGGTTCAATTGTGGGTATTATCGATACGTCTTGGAAGCGACACTGGAAAGGTATGACGCATTATACAGCAACGAAGGCGGGCCTTCGCCAATTGCTCACGAATCTCGCCGGTGAATTCGCTCCTCGTGTACGTGTAAACATGATTGGACCCGGGGCGATTCTTGCTGCAGATTGGGAAGAAGAGCATTTCAACAATGTCCTCCGTCAAGTTCCTCTCGGTCGAGCGGGAGAACCTCTTGATATTGCGAAAGCTACTCTTCACTTCTTGCAAACCAGCCATCTTTGCGGGGAGTTTTTGGCTGTCGATGGTGGTTGGGATTTGAATATGAATCAATAATTCATTTGAAATATTGAAGTTCAAAGGAACGGTCACGCAGGGGTATCCGAGTCTGGTCAAAGGAGCAGGGCTTAAGATCCTGTGCTCATAGCTTCGTGGGTTCAAATCCCACCCCCTGCATCGTTTCTTTCAGACTTATTGCACTTCATTGCCATTTCATCAATCAAACTCAAGGTAGTTTGATAAGGCTTCGCAATTTGGTTCTAGTTATCTTTGGTGGTCGAGATGGATAAGAATGGATATTTTACATTCCTTGTGTTCGCAATAATTTTTGGGGCATCGATTTCTACTGTTTTCTTTCCGTCAGAAGACAATGAAAACGCAGGGGATGAATCCGAGACCACAGTTGATGGAGACAACGACAACAATTCAACATCACATGATTATTCCCACGATCACCCGGCTCCAACGTTAGCTATTCAATCGATCACAGACGCGCAACAAGTCGTGAATTTGACTGGAAATGCCTCCCACATCCACCTTGAGGGCATAGAGATATTGATTGATGTTCAACTCTCGGGTTATGAAACAATTGTTGTTTTACCTTCATCGAACGGGTCATGGAATGCATCGATAAGCATTTCCGAGCAACAAACGATATTCATAGATGTCCATGCATTTTATCCTCCTGAAAACTCAAGTTCAGAGGTTTTGAACATCGAAATTGTGCGACAAGCTGTGGTGAACGATGCCGATGATGATGGTGTTCCGGATGAAGATGACAATTGTGTGGACGATTCGAACCCACTCCAAACAGATTCAGATGGGGACGGCGTTGGAGACGAGTGTGATGAGATTGATGACAATCAATCAAACAATCAATCGAACAACACTCAAAATTCAACGTCCAACAACACCAACGCCTCTGGTGGAGACAATGGAGCTCAAACAGGGAACAACACCGGAAACGAAACGGGCAACGGCACAGATGATCCTCCTGGCCCATCTCTACCAACGTACAACTCCTCTGATTTAGGCCAGTTTTGGCTCGATGTTTTCCGTTGTCAAGTTGGACAAAATATTACACAGGTGGACGATCTCACCACTGCTGCTGTTGAAGCGCTCGAATGTTCTGTTAGCATTACGATGAACGAAACCCACATCACCATCGCAACGAATGGTTTGCCCGACCACGACTTTGAGTCCACCCTTGCATGTTCGCAAGCAAATGATTGTGCTACGGCCCAAAACTACGAATGGGTTATTCCTCGCTCACCGGTCAACGACACGACTGGTGGCCACGATGCAACGAACTGCCCCGAAGCGAACGGCGATTACGAATGTGCTGCCGCCCTTGGTGAAGTCGCCATCGCCATCAATGGTGTTCCATTCTATGGCCCAGAAGACGGGCCAGGAGGGGACGCTGTTGCATCTCATCACGGTGTCTATGTCGAAGATCGACAAGCGATTGAACTCGGCGTCTGTCACGCCCATTCAGGAATGGGTGGAACATACCATTACCACGCTGATGCGAATTGTCTTCATTGGCATCCAAAAGTAGGCGAAACAATCCTTGATTACGACATCAGCACGCCTTCGGCCGTAGCACAGAATACGAACAATGGGTCCCACTCTGCGGTCATTGGTGTGTCTATGGATGGCTACCCTATCTACGGTTTGTGGGGTTATGATGACCAGATGAATGTGGTAGAAATGAAGAGTTCTTACAAACTTAAGGAAGGCGAGACGGGCTACAACGGCATTGACGATTATATCTACGTTCAAGGACTCGGTCACCTCGATGTCTGCAACGGCCACTTTGGTCCAACCCCCGAATTTCCTGAAGGGATTTACCACTACCACTCTACAATGTTGAACGGCGAAGGTGCGATGGGCTTTCCGTATTTCCTCCTGTGCTATCACGGTGAAACCTTCCTCGATGAAGGTGAGGGTGGTGCAGACTGTTCCGGTTTTGGTGTATCATGGGGGCCAGGTATAGGGCCACCACCACCCGGCTGTGAAAACGAAGGTGGAGGGCCGCCTCCCGGTGGACAATTGCTTGAGGTGGAAGAAGTAAGCGGATATTCACTAACCCTCAGCACTCAGGTCATTGCCTTCATATTCTTTATCGCTGCTTACTTCCTTTCGAGAAGGTTAAGATAAGTCGGACATTGGTACAATACGACGCAATATAAGCAAAACCGTTTAACATTGTGTTGGATAGGGTCGTTTAGGGAGAACCATGGTGGTTGGGATGAATCGTCAACACAGGCTCAGTTTCTCACTCACCGTGTTGATGTTGTTCACACTCCTTTCACCCCTCATGATGCAACCCTCAGCAGATGACGATCATACTGAATGGCTTAGCGATGAGCCAATGGTTTTCAGAGCTGCAGGAGAGCAAGAGTACGAACTTTACCTCGACGAGCCGAATTCACAGAACGGTGGAGACGGCTCGATAACAACACTGGAACCAAGCGGCTCTCAGTTTGAAGGTAGTGCCATCGAGGGATTGGAATTTAGATCGACAGAAATGATTGGCAATTTGTTCGTGAACGGGTCAGGTTCTCAAAACACGGCAAGATTTGTTGTGTACATGCAATTTCGTGGTAGTCAAGGTTCAACAGCCACCGTCACTTTTTCGCTTCGAGCAGGAGACTCAGAAGTTGCTAGTGAAAGTATTGACCTAGAATCACCATGCACAAGCACATTCCAATCGAGTTGTGATTGGTCGACAAGAGAAGTCGACTTTGACTTGCCATCCAACGGATTCCAAGTGCAGAGTGGAAAGCAAATCAAAATACGAATTGACGCTGATGCATCTTGTGAAGGTGGAGGCGGTGGAGGTTTCGGCCCAGATTGTGCTGTTGACATCGGTTTTGGTCGAATGGAAAGTTCGGGAGGTTTCTCCCGTCTAGAAATAATGACGAACCCTTTAGCCAAATCATCGGTGAAGGTTCACCTCCCGGGTAAAGGTTGGAACGACAACGAAGATTTACTTTGGGCACCGAATCACAGAGTTGATTATCGAACAATGCAATTCTCAGTTGATGTCCGGGATGCGTTTGGCCGAGATGATATCGAAGATGTCATTCTTTCGATGTGGACGCCAAACAACGCAGGAACTGTGTTTTCAAAGGAATTTGAAGATAATGATCTCAAACTTGACAATGATGGATTGGTAGGGAACTTCTCGTACACATACCAAGCCGGCATAGATGAGGGCGAATACAACATCTATCTTGAAATTCAAGACGTTCAAGGTCATTCTGTAGAATTCCAACATCAAGGCGTTGAATTCACAGAGCACGACATTTACCTCACAACACCAACAAACCAACCGGATGTTGTGTTAATAGCACCAGGCCAAACAACAACTGTCGAACTTCTCGTTGAGCATATTGGTTCATCATCTTCTTCAATCGAGGTTGAGATGGATGTCACCAACAATTTGCCAAGTTCTTGGTCAGACCCAGTGTGGGACAAACCTGGAGGGTATTCATTATCCGGTGGAGGTGATTACACACGCCCTATACTTTCCATTACGGTTCCTGAATCTGACCTGACGAATGTTCCCTCTGGCTTGAACATAGCAGCAAGAGCATATGCAGAAGATACAGATGGTCTTCGAAAAGAGGTTCGAGTTCAAACCATCCGGCTTGAATTAGAGCAAGTGGATGTGAATGCCGAGCCAAGAGTCTCCGTGTTCGAAGATGAAGATCAACAGGTGCAGATTGCAGATTCAAACCGCCCTGATGCATATGATGAATCACTTTCGCATTACGTTGACCAAGACGAAGTTGGAGATTTCTACATCAACGTCTTCAACTCAGGTTTCGTCACAGATTCGTTCAAAATTCGAATTTTGGACTTGCCTGATGCTTGGGACTATCAATTCTATGACAATGACACGGGTTTGGAGCTCATCAAGGAAGGGATTTACTCTGTCACTCCAGACATAGGCTCAACTCAAGTGTTGACCGTCCTTCTCAAACTCTATCCTCCTGAGGAACGTGAAGCACAAGACATAGGTTTGGTGAAATTATCCGTTACGAGCAGAGAAGACACCGATTTGACTACTCAAGTTGGATTTACAGTTCATCGGACATTTGGTATTCTCGCTGAAATCATCGGTGACAGTGATTCAGGAACGCTTGGTGCTGTAGGCCCGGTTTCTCCTGGAGCCTATGTCTTCTATCAAATTCGCGTTAGTGATTCGAGTGAGACCTCAGGTGGTTCCACGACCACCTGGCGAATTGTCAATCCCAAGGACCTCGATAGAAACATCGAGGAAGACAGCAGGTATTCATCTTGGGATTATGATATCACTGACAAAGACACTGGGGCAAACCTTGTGATTCTCAATCTTGCCCCTGAGGAAAGCGTTGATTTCAAACTTGAAATTAATCTAAGAAATGAAGTCCCGGCGGGCAATCACACAATTTATCTGCAAATCAAAGAAGAAAATGTAGAGGATGATGAAGCGAGATATTTCGACCTCCCACTCAAGATCGAAGTGATGGAAAATGTCGAAATCGGTAATCTTGAACTGACACAAAAATCCCAAAATTCTCCATTCGCATCAGGTGAAGAAAAGAATGTCGACTATCGACTCACCAATCAAAACAACATCGAACTCACAGTGACCATCACAATAAACGAACCTGAAGGCTGGCAAGCCGGTTTAAGAGCAAAATCAGACCAAGAGGCAGCACAATTCCTCATTCTCAAACTTGAACCGTATTCACACAAGGATTTCAGTGTGAAAATTGTAGCACCTGAGTCCGTCAAGGACAACAGAATGGTTAGAATCGAAATGCTTGTTACTCCGATGGAGGAGGAAGTGCAATATGGTGAGGATTACAATCAGAAGTTCTTCTTTGAGTTCTCGACAACGTGTGCTGGTGTAGATTGTATTTTCCTTGAGATGATCGACCCAGAACCACAAACTTTGGTCATTTACGCAATTCTAGCGCTATGTCTTCTCTATGCTGTCTTCCGAAGGGGGCAAATGAATGCACAAATGGGCGGCGACAAATACAATTTGCTTTCGGACGCTGAAGGCAGTGTTCCTCTACCAGAAAACGAAAGTGAATTCAGTGATGAAGAGGACGATGATTTGCCGCCAATTGTGACGCAATCGGCCGATGATGATGACCTCGAATTGCTTGAAGAACTCGATTCGATTTGATACAATTCTTGATTATTGTATGAACAATGTACCATTTGCCTTATGAGGTATCGTTGGTCCCTCATAGTTGGTGAACACCTTGAGTCAGAGAGTAACCGCGATTTCGGCCGGCATTGACATCTCAATTACAATACGAGATGCAAAGAAATCTATCCTTCTCGTTGCTTTGATGTTACTTTCTTCTTTCGCTTCAATGCAAATATTTTCTTTCGATGTATCGGCAAACTCCGATGCAGATGGTGACGGGTTGACATATGGTCTCGAATACCTCATCAACACACAACCGAATGACCCTGATTCCGATAACGACGGACTTCCTGACGGATGGGAATGGATGTATGGTCTCGACCCGCTTTCAACAATCGGTGCCGACGGTGCTGTTGGTGACCCAGATGGCGACGGAATGTCAAATCTTCAGGAGTACCTGTATCTTCAACCAACAAACTGGGACTTGTCCTCGACAACCACCTATCTTGACAATGGTGTGTGGTGGAACGGAACGGTTCCAGTAAACGATTGGAACGAAGAAGGTGCTATGCAGTTTAATCAAGTTGCATGCGGTGCCGCAGGAAGCGACGGAACAGGCAATATCATTTTGTGTGATGAAGACCCTGTTGGAAACATTTGTGCAAATGGATTTGACGATGACAAAGACGGTGCAGTCGACGGTGCTGATCCTGACGGTGATGGTGATGCTGACTGTTTGAGTGATGACGATGACGGTGACGGCATCGCTGATGAAGACGTTGCGGGATGGGACACCGATGGAGACGGTATGCCAGATGGTTGGGAGGCTGCAAATGGGCTTAACGCAACAAATCCATCAAATGCAGACGGACCAAATGGTGATCCAGACGGAGATGGCCTCATCAATCTCTACGAATATGTTAATCCTTCATGGACAACAATGTGCGGCTCCTCGCCATGTTTCCGAAATGGTCCAGATGGTGCCGTAACGGAAACCATCACTCCATGCAACCCTTCCCAAGGGGTCGGTCCTGGTGGATGTGCTACACTTACAGCAGAAGTCGATGGCATCACATCAACCAATCCTCAAGATTCTGATTCAGATAACGATGGACTCAACGACTCGTATGAAGCTCTAACTCTCCTCACAGACCCTACGTCATCAGATACCGATAACGATGGTATTCCAGATGGTGTCGAGGTAAACGGTGCTTACGGCAACCCTGCTCAAGCGAGCGATCCCCGTGACAACAACACCGATGACGACGCATTTGACGACGGTGATGAGGATGCAAATTCAAATGGGCAAGTCGATGCAGGTGAAACCGACCCAACCAGAAGAGAAGACGCCGGAGACGCAGATAACGATGGAATTCAAAATTGGGAAGAAAATCTCACGTGTACATTGTGGAACGTTGCCGATACTGATTTTGGTGGAATCAATGACGGAGATGAACGAAACACAAGCCACGGCACAGACCCATGTGACTCATTAACCAACTTCGTGACCACATTCGTGAGTTACAATTCCGGCAATCAACGTTTGACGGTGAGCGACGGATCCGGGTTCAATCCATCAGGCGGTGTTGGATGGTACAATGTGTCGGGGACGTGGGAATCCTTTGCTTATGTTGCAACGGTGAACAATGTCATACAAGGAGTATCCAATGGTCCTAGTGGAACGGCTACAGAGGTCGCAAATCGAAATGGTTCATTTTGTCACACATCGGCTGTCTCAGACGGCACAATAACGACCACGCGTCAATACTGTGACGACGATTACGAGGATACCGATGGTGATGGACTTGCTGACTGGCAAGAATTACTCGGAACATTCGGCTGGTTTTCCAATCCAAGCTTGGTCGATTCCGATGGAGACGGTGTGGATGATTTCACTGAGGTGTTTGACAACACTGACCCAACTGAGCCGTGTACGAATCTCCTCGACGATGATTTTGATGGCATCAACAATTACTTCGAAAATACCACTGGATGCGACTTGATTTACATCGGAATCACGAATGGATCACTCGACATTTGGGTGACAGATTCGCAAGTGTATGACACAGACTCGGGTGGTGTCGGAGACCGAGATGAATATTTTGACGGAACGAATCCAGAGAATAATCCTGCAGATGATCTTCTGCCTTCCGACTTCGACGGTGACGGTATTCCTGACGCTGTTGAAAATGATACAGGTACTGACTGGACGAACCCAGATACTGATGGCGGAGGCGTTCCCGATGGAGTTGAATGTCCACAACCATTCTGGTTTGTTGATTGTTCAGGTTCCCCTTCCAACCCACTCGACCCATCCGATGATTTTGCAACGAACGATATCATTTTTTGGGCGAACAATACAAGTGGAGTAGTCGATACATCACTTGTTCATCGCTGGAGGTTGACCACCAGTGATTTTTACACCGGTTCAACCTATGCACATCTCGATTCTGTTCATCCTTATGCAAGCCTCGTACCGCCAGTTGAAAATACGACGAATCTAGCAGATGCAAGTTTTGCAAATGACACAATTGACTGGACGCTAACGTACAATCAACCAATTGGCAATAATGCATATGTTCCAATCGCAGCATCATATTCCAACATCTCATTCTATCTAGATACAGGCGTTCAATTTACACGTTCAAACGACACACACAATCTCAAATCATCAGGGGGGTTGTTAACTCAAATGTACATTAAGGAGCCAGAATATTACTTCGATTGGGCAACGCTTGCTTCTACGACTGTCGCAGGTCAGAATTTGCCGTACGAAACATTGCTCGATTCAAAATTCACCGACTCGAGTGCACCAGAGTCCGAGGTTCGAAACATCACCTTCAGCGTGATTACCTCATCAGGTGCCAACGATGCTTACAGCATAGCATCGGCACTGGAAGATTTCCTTACGAATGGTAATTCATCAACGACATTCTTGAGAAATTACGATGGCTCCGGCACCCCAAGCCTAGTCGATACAACTCTCAATCTCTTGACATTTGCACAAGAAGGCACCTGTCGAGAATTTAACACTGCTTTTGTTACTATGGCACGGTTAGCAGGGCTCCCTGCACGGCAGGTAGCTGGGTACAGTGGAGGTACTTGGACAGGCAGTGGTTATGCCGTAACGACGGACCACTTCACCACATGGTCAGAAGTTCGTCTCCAACAAAACAGTGCAAATGGCAACACCGATCTTGGATGGATTGCCTTCGACCCATGCCCGCCTGCGATAGAACTGGAAGTTGTCAATCAGACATTATCGACGCTCACTTGGGACAGGGACGGTTCGACCAATTTCACAGTCTCAGGGCAACTTCGATTTGCCGACAACTCCACACCAATTGCAAACCAAATTGTTTCGTTGTACTTGATACCAAACTCAGATATCTCAAATGCTCCAGGTTCCGCTGCAGTTCAGGAGCGATTGCTTCAAACTCTTGCGACCGATGCAGAAGGAAATTTCACGGTGAACGCAAACCCAACATTCCCAGCTGCTCCAGGAATTCAACGCATGGTGGTCGTCACTCAACAAGGAGGCTATGTTGGAAATGAAGCATTGCCATTTGATGATTTCATCAATGTAACCGATGATGCGGTCCTCCGACATACTTCTCCAGAACTTGTCAATGAACCCGTCGTCGGAGCGGGTGCAACCACCACCCTCGAAGGTTATCTTGAATTACAGTCTCCAGCCGTTGATGTCATCAATGAAATTCCAAATCAAACGGTGTGGTTATCATTTACTTCTTCAGTCAACGGTTTGACCAATGTTTCAGGCGATGTCGACTCCTCTGGATTCTGGTCGATTGAACTATCTCTAGACCCTCTCGAAACAAAAACCAATGTTACAGCCACACTTGGCTACTCTGGATGGCAAGACACTTCTGTGAGCAGCATAACCCCTCCTCAGTTTCACTTGAGGCCGACAACAACAACAATTTGGCTCAATGTATCTGATGCACCGAATCTTACCGCAACAATCGAAGGATCTCGAGCAAATACGAGCATTATCGTTGTCGATGAACCGTTTTGGGTCAATGGTTCTGCCCTTTCGATAGGTGCAGTTCCAACTTCGTTAGCCGGGACAGTGCTTTTGAGAATGAGAAGTAACGGTTCAACAGGACCTTGGTTCGAAGTTTTCAATCAATCAGTCAATGGGAATTTCAATCTTCAACACACGTTGAACTCATCGGCAACCCCTGTTTCAGCTGGTGAGATCGAATTTTCATTGAGATTTTTCCCATCGACAATTATTGCGACAGATGATGCGAATCTGAGTGCCGGTGAGCCTTACTTCCTCAAAGGTAAGCTGAATTTCCTCGTTCAATCGGTTGAACAAATCCGAGGCACACCAGCCTCTGTTGTCGTTGAATTGTTTGACCATCGAGGTATTGCAATCAATCAAAACTTCAGTGGAAATTACGACTTCTTCTTTAACTCTTCATGGTTTAACACTACGGTAGACCCCGAATCATCTACACTCACACTCTCATGGGATTTGGATGCCAATTTGTTGCCAGGAGATTATGTACTCAATGCATCATTCAACGGTTCGGAATTCTTTGAGCCGTCCACGGGTTCAGGACTTCTGCGAGTACTTGCAGAGATTGGTTGGAACCTCTCAATCGGTCAAGATTGGACCGACTTTGGTAATTCGACCTATCTCTATGGTGATATCTACGACGCAGTTTATCTCAATCGAGTGATTGGAAACGATACGCTCATCCTCGTTTCAATGCTTACCACTGAAGGACCAATTGACGTGGCACAAGCAAGATTGAATAACTCCACTGGGGAGTTTAATATCACAATCACGATGCCCACAAATCTTCCTTCAGATGCATATGAATTCAACCTTGAATTTGATTTCATCTCATTAGCACCGATGGGAAGACCTTATTATCGGTATGTTGATACAGCAGTACCGCCAAATCCTCCCAGTTCAATCAGTCAACTTGGAGGGATCATTACAGAATTTAATGTCGAGGCTCAAAATTCATCGTATATTGTTGAGATGAACAATTCTGTCGATTTCACAGCTCGGATTACCGATGTAGCAGATGGCTCAAACATCAGTGGTGCCTCGGTTGAATTCATTTGGGACTATGGAAATAGCAACCAAAGTTTAGGCTCTGTGAACTCGGATGTCAATGGTAACGCCACTACCTCATTTTCTCCAAATAGCATTGCTCCAGGCTATTATGATGTGTTGATCGTTGTGCAAGACGACCTCACTTCTCCGCTGGTTACTGGTAATTCAAGGAGATATGGAAATTCGACGATCATCAATGTAACTGTTCAAGTTGATTCTACAATCGTTATAACATCAATGCCTTCGATGATTACTGCCGGTGCTGCATTTAATGTTCAAGGGCGAGTACTCGATGCTGAAAACAACTCGCGACCTCTTCTCTCCTCGGTTGAAATGGACGCCTTTTGGCTCGATAATCCCGATGAATTGCTGATGGTTTCGAGAAGAACAAATTTCAATGGTACGTTCAATTTCTCTATTCCAACCGATACATCAAACAACGGTACAACACGAGGCCCACGAACGCTTGTCCTCACCGTCGTTGAGGGTTCTTCCCCATTCTACTTGACGGCGAGTTTCCAGCAAGGTGTGCAAGTGATGGGCGTAACAGTGTTTGAAAACATCGTGCCGTTGAATCCAGTTGTCGTCAATCGAGGTGACAGCATCAATATATCGGGCAGACTGGTTGAATCATCTGACATGTTCACGCCGCTTGGTAACTATGATGTATTTGTCAAATTCCACGACACCTGGCTTCCAGTGACTCAAACAGATGGAGAAGGCTATGCGAATTTCACGTTCAACGTTCCTTATACTCAACCTCTCGGATTAACAGTTGTCCAAATTATGTTCAATGGTTCAGTTGACCTGCTTTCGACGAATACCAACATCACATCGATCACAATACGGTCGATGACCAATTTTACTCTAGACCCAATAACCGCTAATCCGGTTGCGGGTACGAGTTTCAATATCTCAGGGCGTGTCCAATCCGATAACGGAACAGGCATCGAACAAAGGGATGGTACAGTATTACCGAACGCCAACATTCTCATCGCTATTGATGGCTCGCCAACTGGATTTACTGTGACCGGTGGTGCCATCGGAACAGAAGGTTACTGGAATGCGACCATTACATTGAGTCAAACATTCGAAGCAGGTACGCACAATGTCACAGCATCGTTCATCTCAACGGTCAACTTCTACCTCGCAAGTTCCAACAACACGTCGTTTGACAGCCGTGGCTTTTCGACACTGATTTTCCTCAAACCATCGCTCGATGGTATCGGTCAACCCTCACTCAATGACCGCACAGCTCGTGGTAACAATGTCACCTTCCACATCTTGTTGCGAGATAACACAGGTTCAGAATTGGACGGACAGGCAGTCACAGTTTCCCTCCCAGGTACATCCATTGTAGGTGTGTTTACAACCGAAGCAAATGGAACAGCGTATGGTTCACTTGAAGTTCCAGCGAATACAACAGTGGGTCCAAATGACATTCATGTGGAATACGTGGGGATCTCCGGATCGACTGGGTTGTTAGGAAGTAATGCAACCACTCGCTTTGTCGTCTTGGCGAATACGAATCTTACCATCACTGAATACCCAGATATTCGAACAGCAGGTGAACAACTGGTCGTAAATGGTACACTCCTTGATGACTTAGGACAAGCCCTCCAATCCAACGGCATGGATGCACCCGGAATTGTCTACCTCATGGTTGATGGTGTTCCAGTTGCCAGTGCAACAACCAATGCAAGCACAGGGCAATTCTCAATCGCATACTCGTTGCCATCAGATACGACACCAGGCACCCATCAGTTGCGAGTTGAGTTTAGGGGTGGTCGAGATTGGGTTGACCCAATTGGCTTTGGAGACATCAACAATCCCGAGTACTACTTGGCAAGTTTCGATGTGGTTGATTTCAATGTAAGCGTTCCAACGAAAATTCAGTTGTTAACGCCATCGGGTGAAGCAGACCGTGATTCGACAATTACAATCCAAGGAAGATTACTCGATGTTTCAGATATTGAATTACCAAATCTGACAGTGGAAGTTTGGCTAGGCGGTGTTTGGATTACGAACACAACGACAGACGAAAATGGAACATTTACCGCCGTGTATGCTGTTCCAGCCAATCAACCGCTGGGACAACTGAGTTTAGATGTTCTATTCAATGGTACGACGTTCTACTTACCGAGCAATGCATCAGGAATGTGGCAGGTGTTTAGTCAAATTGCAGTTGATGTGTCTATTGATTCCCCAGTTGCAGTTGGAAGTGATGCTCTCATCACAGGAACTGTGCGTGATAATCAGTTTGCCGGCGTCGAAGGCATCATTGTGGATTTGAAAATTGAGGATGTAGTGATTGCCTCTGTTGTTACAAACAGCGATGGCGAATTTGAGTATGTATGGTCGATTACAGATACATTCAGTTTCGGAACCCTTGACCTGATTGCTGTTGTTGAACCTCAAGGCTACTACCGTTATGGCGTTGGCAACACATCATTCGACTTGCTCCATCGAAGCAGCATCACCCTCGAATTTGCAGATGGTACAGATGCTACACGGGGAGATGTTTGGGAAATTTCCGGTCGACTGTTCGATTATGACACCATCGACAAAGCTGGTTTAGCAGGTGAAACAGTGCAAATTGATCTCGACGGAGTTCTTGTCCAATCGACCGTCACCGATGCGTCTGGAAACTGGGCTGCGATGATCTATGTTGATCCGTCCCTTTCCCGTGGCGAGCATGTACTTACAGTACGCTTTGGCGGTAGTGCACTACATCTTGGCTCAGATGCACAGTCGAATGTGAAAGTCTGGTCGAACATTGAAATCACCATCGATGCATCATCCTCGAAGGTGGTTACTCGATCAGATGGAACATTTGCACCACTCGTACTCGTTGGTTCAGTCAAAGAAATTGGTGGCGATGGAGAAGTGTTTGAAAATCTTGAATTCTACATCGGGGATGGAGCAGATTGTGTCAGCGGTAGGGAAGATGCACGGTGTATACCGCTTACCTTCGTAAACTGGGCTAACGGTAACTTCACCGCTACGGCTACAATGCCATCATGGGCAAACATTGGTAGTCAATATGTCTACATTGATGTTGTTCGTAATGACACACTTTACCTCAATGCTGCAACCGTCAATCACTTGCTGTTTGTCAATGTGGATGCGGTCATATCCGTCGATATTGATGAGATTGTCGAAGGTAAGCAGGAAGAAGTCCGTGGTACCATTCAAATTAACGCAGAGGATACTGGAAGTGGTTTACAAGATGTTTCAGTCATGATTTACATGTATGATGAGAACAAGACACAACTTCGACAGGTCAATGAATTAACAGATGAAAATGGGCTTATCGAATTTGAATTCTTAGCCGACCCTCCATATGGGGATGCAGAATTCTGGGGAGAGATTTCAATTGATGTTGTGATCAATGACCCAGTCTTGTCACCTCAGACACTATCTCGTTTCAACCTCGACAGAGAGGCGGGCTTCGTTCCAGATTACACATATGCAACCGATGAGGAGGCAGTGAGTGGCTGGGCATACCTCCTCGTCCTCGTCATTGCAGGACTTATCGCAGGTGGTATCATGATGTATCGAAAGAAACTCAAGGGCGATATTTACTCAGATGCTGCAGAAATCTTTGCTTACACTGCAGAACTCCTTGCTGCTGGTGATGCAACAAGAGAGGCGATTTTCAAGTGTTACCAAGAATTATGCGAAGTACTCCAAGAACGAGGATTCTTGAGAAGAGACCATGAGACCGTCCGAGAATTCGAATTCGCTATTCGTCAAGCAATGGGTGGTTTGTCAGAAGAAGCTCTCACTTCTCTTGACAATACTTTCGAGATGGCGAGATACAGTCGAGAAGAAATGGGTGAAAGTCACAAGCAAGTTGCTCTGCAATCAGTGACACAAATGACAACTGAAATCTATCAACTTCAGAAGGTGCCGCCAAGAGAATTTGCTTGATTACCAACGTAACCGGAGTAAGCCGTTGACGAATGAGACGTTGCGTATACTTTCTGTGGGGATAGGAAATGTACGTTCAAGAGGGCCATTTTCACTTTCGAGTCGAAGGCGACCAAGAACATGCCCGTCATCGAGTTGAGTCGTTTCGAGTTTGATGCTATCGATTGTCATTCCGTGCATCGGTAATTCTAGACCATCAGTGATGAATTCTCCATTGAGTTCATCGACAAACCATTTCAATGCCATGTCGGGATTTTGTTGAAGAACATGCGATTCGGGTTGGAGACCAGATGCAACGAGAACTTGCTGATGCCTTGAACGCACTTCATTCAAATGTGGTGATTGTTGAATAAATTCATTAAATTTGATCTCAGCAAGTTGTTGAATGCGGTTGGGTGATTTTTCGGCTTGATTTGAGGATTCATCGCTGTCAAGTGTATCCGAAATTTCGATTTCTTTCCACTCGTTCATAGTCCTTCCCAACCTGCTGTGCCTCATCAACATTCGTGTAGAAATTATTCTGTATCTTCCCGATGAACTGTTCGGAAAAACCGTCTTGCATACTGCTTTGTATGTTCCGAGGAGTCGCACGAAATCATTTGCAAATCGGGTGGGTAACATGCTTCGTATGTCCGTTCATTGTTCCTCTTATCCAACAAGAGAATCATCGCCCTATCAGCGACAGAGCGAATGGGTCGCCCCATGGCTTGTAGAATTGAATTAATTGCAGGTTGGGAAATCGTGTATTTCCATGCAAGATTTCTTCCAAATCGCTCTTCTGCAAATCGTGTCAAAGCCTTCGAGAGCAATGACGGTGGAGCATTTGGAATGCCAATACACGCAACCGCGTCAAGTGCACCGTCATGATAGTCAATGCCTTCAGAAAGTCGTGCGCCAAAAACGCCGCCCAACAGAACTTTTCTGTTGTTTTGTTTTTCGAAGAGCAACGTTTCGACGACGCCATCAAGATCCCGTTTCGACCAATCCCGATTTTCAAGGATGAGGCGAGTGCCAAAGAATTGCCCTTTTCCAACGATTTGTTCGAGCATCGAATATGATGGTGCAAAGACGGCAACATTTCCGGGCGTTGCATCGACCAATGCTTGAATGTGTCCTTGAATCAGGGCGGTGTTGTTTTGAGAACGTTCTGAAAATTTTGTTGTGACATCTTTGGCAATCAAGACAGGTCTACGTTTCGCAGCAAATGGAGATGAATAATGGGCATTGGTTGTTGAATCGGTGAAACCTAAAATATCAGCATACATCGAAGGCGGGTAGAGTGTTCCTGACATTAGAATTGAGCCTGCAGCCTCTGCAAAAATAGGTGCTGCAACCATGCCAGGATCGAGCAGGTGGGATGTGATTCGACCATCTTTTCCTTTGCCATCAAATATGAGTGCAATCGAATTTGTGTTCTGAAATCTGTCAAGAATTCTCAATAATTCAGAAAACCGGATGGCATCAGGCTCCATTGGGTCCTCTCCATCGCCAACTTCGACGTCGACATCGACATTTGCAAGTACATCTCGAAGAAGTTTGATTCGACTAATACGATCGATTTGAGATTCCTGAGTTTCTGTTAATGTTTGCTGGGAACCTTTGCCTTCGGCCAGGTCACAAGCTTCGTGCAGAAGTTCGAACAAATCCTTAACTTTCAATTCGATTTCATCATCTTCATTCTTCAATTGATTATGCAACTTAGCAAAATAGCTTGAAAAAACCTTTCGTGCGTGTTCAAAAACTGATTTGACCCACAATATCAACTCGTATTGACTGTTTGCTAAATCTCCCGTGGTTTGCATGACAATGCTGCGGTACCTTTCTTCATGCTCCTCGAGTTCGGTGTAGACATTTTTCACCATGGTCGGTGTAAGACGCCGCTCCATCGTCATACGAATTCGGTCTGGGAGGTTGTGTGCCTCGTCAACGACAATGATGATGTCCTCTAGACTCAAACCCATCGCCTTCAGACTATTTTCTCGGACACCATCATCAAAAAGATGGTTGTAATCGCCGACAAAAACATCTGCAAATGCAACCGTCTCTCTTGCTATTTTCCAAGGGCAGGTGACCGTTGGACGACCGTGTTCAACATGCTGAACGACTTTTTCAACGAGTTCATCTACATGAAGGGGGTAGGAGAGGAATTCTTCTCGAAGTCCTTCGGCTTTCGTCATCCATGGCTGACATGAGCGGCTTTTTCTTGCTTGAGAGCACATGAGAGAGAACACAAAGGGCGATTCCTTAGCAAAATCCTGTACACACATGCCAGCCTGCCCAATCATATCAACAAGTGATATCTTTGAGGTTCCTCCGCGACGTTCGTTGATTTTACGAACGGTATCAACAACAATACGGTGTTGGGTTTGTCTTGAAGTGAGAAAAAACACCGTTTTCTCTTCACCTGGCACAAGGCCTACTTGAAGTGCGGCTGCCAGTGCAGCAGCAGTTTTCCCGATACCCGTCGGTGCAGCAGCGAGGTGATTTCCACGACGTTGAAGCGATGCGATGCAATCTCGAATCATTTCAAGTTGGCCTGGCCGTGGATGCTCGTGGGCCAAGAATTCAAACTCAACATTCGATGATGCGTTTTGACCCATACTGTCAAACCAGTGACGACCGTTCTAAAGGCTTGACATTCGTGACAAAGGATTTTGTGTGTGCCCAAAAAATGTGGGGGTTGGGCACGTGGGAATAGGTGGGTCAGCTGGCTTGACCCGAGGCAGGGTCCCCTCGGCCGCCATCCGAGGGGTCTGTGGGGGTGTGGTGGTTGTGGGAACCATGGCCAAATTGTGCATGGCGGGCACGCTGACAAAGTGAGTGTAGACCATGCAAGTTTGACCGATCTTGCACAGCCCAAAGGGTGGCATCAATGAGATTGTATCCCTTTGATTGCCTATTCATCCCATCCCCTCCGTACTCTCACCACTTATTCTTGGTATTCTCTTCGTCGTTGTGTTGATGCTTTTGCATCATCTAAAAGTGATTGAAGCATTGTTGATGCTTCTTGATATGAGGCTATTTGTTCCTCAATGAATGATTTCAGACCTTGCTGAGCAGCATGTTCAGGAGTGATTCCACGTAGTTCGTACAGTTTGCCGAGCAGTTTCTTGTCTCCAACGCCTAATGGAATTCGAACAGAATCCATGCCCTGAACTTTAGGTTGCCCATTGAGGTACTCTTCTACTGCTTTTCGAATCACATCGGAACGGTTTCTTGAACCATCATGTCCAATTTTCATGTCAAGAAGTTGGGCATCATCTTCACTCAATCTGAATGAGACGAGAACTGTTGGCTGGACCATTCTGCTTCCTCCTGTAACCTGTGCTATATCTTGAAGCATATAAAGATGTTTACAATTGACTTACATTTTGTCATACACCAGTATACGATGGAAATATGCTCTGCGAACATTCAAATTCTTGGTCAGGCACCAAAGGATATGGAAAGGGAATACACAAGAGGAATGTATCTCTATATGGAATGCCTAAAGGTTGCTTTCGAGGATGAGATCGTCACAAGTGATGAGGCTGAAATTCTCAAGATCATCGCCGTAGCACTTGATGTGCAGCCAAGTGATACTGCTGAACTCCGTAGTATTGTGTCCGATGAGCTTCCGAATCCTTTTGTTTTGAGTGACGATGAATTCACCGGATATCAAGTGGGTGATGCTTCGATGTATCAGGCCGCCTTGATTGCAGCACTTGATGATGAGGTTATTACAGAGGATGAATGGGCACTTGTGAATCATCTCCGGCAACTTGTTGGTATCCAAGAAGATGAACACGCCCTCATCGAAGAAGCCATTCGAGCAACTGAAGGCATTGACGCCATGGGTCAGACACGTGTTGAGCGCCTCGAGCGTTATCTCACCGTATGTCAAATTTAATCGAGAAAACGGGTTTAATTTGAAATACAAAATGGGAACTATTAGAAAGGGTCTTTAGTTCGACTGAAACAATTCAGAAGGCCATAGGTGAATTCAATGTCTGTAATAGAAGAAATATATGCTAAAGTAAAATCACGAGACCCGAATCAACCTGAGTTCCATCAAGCAGTTCTCGAAGTTTTGGAATCCCTCGAACCAGTGTTAGAGCGACATCCAGAATATGCTTCAATTGTCGAGCGCGTTGTTGAGCCGGACCGCCTTATCCACTTCCGTGTGCCATGGGTTGCTGACAATGGTGATATCCATGTGAACAGAGGGTTCCGTATTCAATTCAATGGAGCAATCGGCCCCTACAAAGGAGGTCTTCGGTTTCATCCATCTGTCAATGCATCAATTCTCAAGTTCCTAGCTTTTGAGCAAATCTTCAAAAATTCACTTACAGGTCTGCCGATGGGTGGTGGAAAGGGTGGTTCTGACTTCGACCCTAAGGGTAAATCGGATGCTGAAGTCATGAGGTTTTGTCAATCGTTCATGATGGAATTATGGCGCCACATAGGACAAGACTGTGACGTTCCTGCAGGCGATATTGGTGTCGGTGGACGTGAAATAGGATTCTTGTTTGGGATGTATAAAAAGTTGCGAAACGATTTCCAAGCAGGTGTATTGACTGGCAAGGGTTTGCAATATGGTGGTTCACTGATTCGTCCTGAAGCAACTGGTTACGGGCTGGTGTACTTTGCACGAGAGATGCTCGCAACAAAAGGTAAGTCTTTCGAAGGGGCAACAGTTTCAATTTCAGGTTCAGGCAACGTTGCACAATTTGCTTGTGAAAAGGTCCTCGACCTTGGTGGTAAGCCTGTAACAATGTCGGACTCATCAGGTTGGATTCATGATGCAGATGGTATCGACCGAGAGAAATTGGCTTGGATTATGGACTTGAAAAACAACCGAAGGGGACGAATTAGTGAATATGCTGAGAAGTTCGGTGCCACATTCACTCCTTCAGCACCTGAACCCTCACTGAATGGTTTGTGGGGCGTGGATGTTGATGTCGCCCTTCCATGTGCGACACAAAACGAACTCAATGGTGAAGAAGCTAAACTCCTCGTCGCCAATAATGTGATTGCTGTAGCGGAAGGTGCGAACATGCCTTGCACTCCTGAAGCGGTTGCTGTGTTCCAAGAAGCAGGCGTACTGTTTGCTCCAGGTAAAGCAAGCAATGCAGGTGGAGTTGCCACCTCAGGTCTTGAAATGTCACAAAACTCTCTCCGCCTCAGTTGGACGCGAGAAGAAGTCGATGAAAAGTTAGAAAACATCATGATCAATATCCACAAGAATGCTTCTGAAACTGCGAAAGAATACGGAAGAGAAGGCGATTATGTCTTCGGTGCGAATGTCGCTGGTTTCCTCAAAGTTGCAGAGGCAATGACAGCACAAGGCATTCTGTGAAATTGAACAGGTCTTTTTGTACCAACTTTGGTACTTGAGGACATGCCTGAAGGACCGGAGATTCATCGGGCAGCTGACAGAATTCGAAATGCATTGGAGGGTAAGCCCTTACGCAATGTGAATTTTGAATTTCAACCGATTCTCGGCATGGAACATCATTTTGAGCATTCCACCATCGAAAAAGTCGAAGCTAGGGGAAAAGCCCTCCTCATTCATGGGCCACATCGAGTGCTTTACGCACACAATCAATTGTATGGTCGATGGATGGTCAATAAAAAAGGGCGGAAACTCCCTGAATCAAGACGTTCATTGCGTCTTATCTTTGAATCTGACTCGCATGTGGTTCGATTGTTTTCAGCAACAGATGTTTGTCTCCTTGAGCATCATGAAGTTGACCAGCATCCATACATTGCAAAATTAGGTCCAGATGTTGTTCTCAAATCCACACGGGCAGTCGACATTCTACATCACATCTCTCAAAAGAAATACCAACGAAGGCAATTGGGCGGACTTTTACTCGATCAAGGCTTCTTATCAGGTGTCGGTAATTATCTTCGAAGTGAAATTCTATTCCGAGCAGGACTTCGACCCAATCGAACAATTTCATCTTTGACAAAAGAAGAACTGCAACGCTTTTGTGACGCCACCATTGAGATTGTTCATCGTGCATTTGAACAAAAGGGCATCACGGTCTCAAAACAACGTTACGATTCCTTGCGGGCAGAAGGACTCCGTCACGGAGCATCTCGGCACTATGTCTTTACTCGCTCTGGTTTGCCTTGTTATGTTTGTAACGATAAAATTCTTCGAAAAACCGTTGCTTCAAGGCGCCTCGACCTTTGCCCATCCTGCCAAATATGATAAACATCAAATTTGGAAGTCAGGATAATATTGCTGAGTGTACATGAGGGCATATTCAGGCGGATAGTTCTGTGAGATGAGTCCATTGTAGTAATTCAATGCATCTGGATTGACGACAGGCTGGACTGGTTGTTGTACCACAGGTTGTGCATGCATGTCTGGCATGGCGACTGCTGCTTGTGCAGCCACCGGCTGAGCGTACATGTTTGGCATAGCCACTGAGGATTGAGCACCTGCAATCTGGGCATTCATGTCTGGCATTGGTGTTGAGGATTGTAAACCAACCAACTCTTTTTCTTGTGTTAGGTTTTCATTTTCTCGCCTTGTGAAGAAGAAAGCACCGGCGCCGCCAAGCACGAGAAGAACTAAACCGAGGAGAATGTATGTTGTCGTTCCAGAACTTGTGCTATCTTGTTTCGCAGCTTCGAACACCCAACGCAATGGGTCTTCTGGATATGCATCTGCCCCTTGGTCGATACCAAATTCATCGGTGGGGTCTGAGTAGCCATCACCATCGGTGTCCAAGCAACCAATTCTATCCAGTGTTGAATTTCCATTTGTAAACATGCAGGCATCAGCACCGTTATCAACAGTCCAAGTTGAGTCTGGGTCCGAGTAGCCGTCACCATCAGTATCTTCACAGCCAATTCTATCAATCGATGAGTAATCTCGAACATTTGGACAGTCATCAGCATTCAAACCTTCTGGATTATCTCCGAAGCCATCCCCATCGCTGTCTTCCCATTGTGTTGGATCTTCATAGAAGGCGTCTGCTCCGTTTGCTGGAAGGTAATTCGTATCAGGGTTCGGGTCAGAGTAACCATCGCCATCAGTATCAGGGCAACCAAATCTATCGATGGTGGAAGTTCCTGCAGTGTCAATACACGCATCGGGTTGGAAACCAGATTCGTTGTCGCCAAAACCATCGCCATCCGCATCACTGTGTTGAGATGGGTCATTGATGAACGCATCATGTTTGTCGTACCACCCATCGCCATCGGCATCTGGACAACCGTACAAATCGTTCTTCCATGATGTGCCTGCAAAGGTTGGACAAGCATCTTGTTGGTGAGGTAGGACATCTGGATGATATTCTCCTGGCCATGATGGATTACGGTCTGTCCACGTGTCATTTCCGTAATTGTCACCAAAACCGTCTTCATCGAAATCAGACCACTGAGTGTCGTCATCAGGGAAGGCATCTGCA
>Ga0255776_10001832_pt1 | contig 24073 bp, 26 predicted proteins | sample 071ome_19_FD_179974 | JGI IMG/M metagenome (GOLD analysis project Ga0255776, IMG submission 179974) | Coastal salt marsh microbial communities from the Groves Creek Marsh, Skidaway Island, Georgia - 071413AT metaG (version 2) | ecosystem: Environmental > Aquatic > Marine > Intertidal zone >... | reverse complement strand
TTTTTTAGGTTTCAAAGAACAGAGCCCACGGCAAGTTTATTCTTGTTAATTTGCAACATCCAAGCCACATGCAGCAAAGCAACGAACCTTCGTCGGACTGCTTTGAAATTCTGAATATGCCGAATCTGGTGGAAAGGTGCAACAAGGACGAGATGCAGACCAAGGTGTCACTGAAAGATTTCGTGGTCTCGGATCCGGGAAATGTGACTGTCTATTTTGCATTTGGAGAGCTGCGAGTGGCATTTTGGCGGGACGACTATGAAAAAAAGACGTGAGTTTGCAATATTTATTATCATATATATTAGATCCTGGAAATGTGATCATTATGTATGTATATTTAACAACTAGATATTTTGATATTGTCCGAGAAAAGTGGGACAAAAAGTTTGGATATTTGCCTATAAAGGATTTGAAAGAAGGCGGTCTTAGAACACGCACCGACCGTCAAAGCATCGTCAACCAGCTTGTTTCTGATGAATTTGAGCGCTACAAGTTTACAACGGACGATGTACTGTTTGTATCGAACGTCGTACAACTGTTTGACAATATGCGGGCATGGGATCTCTGCACGAATGGGTTTTACATTGACGTCGAGGTTTACAATCCCACGGAAATCGATGTAAGCCGGGTCCAGGCCTTTAAAAGAGAAAATGGCAATTTGCTGGACGTGACATTTTACAACAATAAGATTGTGTTCCATGCCCTTCGCCCGTCAAAATGTGATGATCTGAAGCGATGCAAGGATCTGTCATCGCGCATTATAGCCAGGAAAAAACGAGTCGGAAAAAAGCCATATGACCGTCCAGAATACAAGGGCCTGTAAATATGTAATTATAATATCACACGTATGTTTATAATTATTTTTTTAATCACCAGATTTTTTTCCAAGAATGAGCCAGCCTGCTGAATTCCAAGAATGCGACCTGAGCTGCGTGAGCATTGTCCAGGAAGACGAAAAAACCGCCGTACTCGCGCGACACGGGGAATTGCATTATCTTGATCAAATGGTGCACCGGGACACCCCGAACTACTATGTCGTGGATCGGGACTGTCAAACAATGCTCTGTCAGCCAACTTCACAGGGTGTCCATGTATTTTTTTATATTGCTTGTTTCAATGGGGAAGAGGAGATTGGCGAGGCACGCAAATTGGAGTTTTCAGATGCTCATCATAGCGCGGTTCACGTCGACGAAAAGGGACATGCCAAAATGACTGTTTGCCATTCCTTCCCGGGGCAGGTCACCAGAGTGGAATTTCCAGCCCTAAGAAACCCTGGCATTGAATCGGAGGATGATCTTAAACTGGCATTAGTGCGAAATATGCCAGAGAATCTCAAAGATCATATCCGCAACAATCAAACACATCATATGTTCAGTGTCACAGAGACCAGAGAGAACGGGGAGACGGTAAACATTGTTTACAAAACGAATAAAAGTAGCGACGATGAGAATAAACAATACATGTATTTCCTGGCAAAAACTGGCCTGTTTGGGACGTATACGCACGATAATAAAAATAACCATCATACCATGAGCCATGATGAGACCAAAGCTCTTATTAAGAATATAAAAGAGTGCCTCGACCAAGCAGATCAGACGATCCGATGCACATACAAATTGAAACTGCGGTTTGTCCCTTTTCCAAACCAGACGCCAACAAAGAAGACTACGGCGGCGCTTTCTGGAGATAACCACGAAAATGTTGAGGTTTTGCTGCGATTTGTGCCCGACAGCGATAAACCGAAACAAAGCACAGGGAAACTGACAACGGAGACGGAGATTATGGATATGTTTAAGAAGGGAAGGCTTACTAATAGAAAGATAAAGAAGTTCAAAAAACAGGGTAACGATTCTCTTTTTACAAACAACAGCGTGTACCCTGATGACTCTGATTTTGAAATCGATCATCCAGCTGCAGAACTTGTTTCCTCCTCATCTTCCTCATCCGAGGAGGAGGACGAGGATGAGAATGGTATTGCAAATTCTGCCGCCGGGTCGGGAGAAGAGTCCGATCACCCGACCGCGCAGGAGGATTCGGTTGCAGAAGAAACTGCGCAGGAGGATTCGGGTGAAGAAGAAACTGAGCAGGAGGAATCGGACTCGAATTCCGACGAGGACTAAACATATACAAATATATCGTGTCGTAAACTTTGGTTTATTAAAACTTTTTTTACACATTTTATTCCGTCTTTATTTCTCTCCGTTTGAATCTAATCTACTGGAAAACTGTCCATGGCTCGCTTAAAGCTAAACACACCGTCGCCGGTTCTTATGGTATCGACCGTGTCCATTTTGCGCAGCTCCTCCATTGTCATTGGCTGGCGCGTAGTCTTGTTAATGATTGGGCAGATGTGCGTCAGCTTTTGCACCGCATCCGGGAAAAACTCGTCCGCGACCTCCTGCCCAAACACGTTCTTTGAATTGCACATGATCTGGAACACCTGCGTGTCGCCGTCGACAACAACGCTCTTGAAGTTGCCGTCGAGCGGAGACGTGTCCCAGTAGTTGTATATGTCTTCCCCTTCCTCCTCTTCGTCCTCCTCCTCCTCATCGTCGTAAAACGTCTTCTTTTTCTTCTTCTTCTTCTTCCGCGCGCCACCCTCGGACTTGCGCTTCTTGCCCGTGTTCAGTTTGGACACGCCTGCCATCATCTTCTCTTCGTCGGTCAGAAACACCGGCGTCAATGACTTTAGAATCACATCGTCCCGGGGCTTCATCTGGATATACGACGGCATCACGCTTCCGTGGTCCACCGTTGGGATTACCGCGACCTTGCTCGGCGTAAACTTGTGGAAAATCTGCGAGAGCTGTGAAATCATGCTCTCGGTGCCAATTGCCACCATGTCCTTGTCGGTGGCGTCTAAAATCGGAAGCGCAACGTAGATCCCGCATGGAGCCGGCTGGGCCTCGTCCTCAGTCATGCCCGTGTCGTCAATGATGCGCGGGCGGCTGGGCGCGGTGTCGCCCTCCTTGACCTCAAATGCAGCGCCAAACTCGCAAAACTGCGTCAGGCGCTTGAGGTGCCAGAGTGCCTTGCGGCACGTGTCGTAGGACGGCGCCGAGCTCTTCTCTGTGACCCGATACGCCAGGCACTCCTCGCACTCAATGCACTGGTGCAGAGTAGACTGCGAGCCGACGGGGGCCTGCTTGTCTCCATACTTGCAGTTGCTGCTGTGGCGGGCCGCCGGGTCCTTTGTGAACAGGCTCTTGTCGTCGCACATGATCCCGCGCGCAGAGTTGCGATGGCACACACCCGTCGCGGTCGAGTAGGCGTCGCGGGCGTAAAACGCATAGTATCTGTTGTAAAAAAGGAGGGTTAAAGTGCATCAATGTGTGGTTGTGTGTTGGCAAAAAATAAACTCACCGCATCCGGGTGTTCATGTTGGCCTGCGTGGGGATTGTCCGCACCACAGGGATGACCTCTCCATATACACTGTCAATCGCGCCGAACAGGTGCCGCATCCAGGCCACAAACACACGAATGGGCTCGCTCAGCGTCGTGGACATGATGTAGTGGTGCACGCTGAGCAGCCTGGAGTTGTAGGTGGGAAACAGGACGGCCACCTTGTTCTCCATCTTTTGCTGCTTCTGCTGCTTCGTGCTGCCCGCGACAATGTCGTTCATGCGGCGCTTGGATATTTTCGTCATCGCGGCCTTAATCGTGGCCCGAGACGACACACGCATGCGGCGCTCCAGCTGCCCGGACACAAAGTCGGCCACTTCCGCCGAGTAGTAGTCGTTGTCCGGCTGGCACAAATCCATGTCCTTGCACACTGATGGGATGCACAGGCCCACCGCAATCTCCATAATCTGCAGAGTGCACTCGTCCAGACTCAGTGTGTTGCACAGCGCGGCTGCAATCATGATGTGCTCCTGTGTCAGCACGTTGTTCACCGCTGCCCCATACATGCGGCGCCCAATCATCTCAAAGTCCTTGTCGTCCACCGGGTCCAGCATCAGCGGGTCGAAATACGAGGCATCCACCCCGTCTCCGCTCTCGTCCATCATGCTAAAGTCCCGGTCCTCCTCGTAGTCCGCCTCGTCGCGATACTGTGCCTTGGCCCACTCCTGCTTCTTTGCCCGGTACATCTGGATGCGCTCGTCCACCGTGTACTTGTTCTTGTCAAACGCGCGCACCATGAACGCCTGCACCAGAACATCGACGCGGCAGACGTGGCGCGCCATCTGGATAATCTGGCGGGCATTGCGGGCGCCTACAAATCGTAAACGTTGTTAGTATATGTGTTGGGTTAAACAAAAGAAACGCGTGTTGTCACTTACTCGAGCCGATGATCCACGACATGCGGTCCATCGTGGGCAGAAAGATGGTCATGTTGCACGTGGTAAACGCCCCGGAAATCTCCATCGCACAGACAATGGCAATGAGAGCCGACAGGTGCTTGGTCGCAACACAGTGCGGCTGGCTGCTGGAGCCAATCGCACTCTGCTGCAGGGCCTTGTCACCCGACATCTCGGCAGCAATCATGCGCGAGGGGTCGTTGCGCTCGCCGCGCGTCCCAGAGACCACGTGCGTCGTCAGATTGAAGCGGTTCAGAAGAGCGGGCTGGATCCCGCGCAGGTCGTTCAGGCACATGATGATGGTCATGAACGGGTATGTCCTGATCGTGCGCGTGCGGCCCTTGCGCCCCGTGTCGTCGTACTCGTAGCAGATTAAAACAAGAGGCTCGCGCATGAGGGCCGACTTGAGCAGCTCGACCAGACCAGACGACGAGTCCGTCTTGCTGCCCGGGCCCTCGCGCATGCCGGGCAGGATCTCGTCGGCCAGAATCAGGCGCGCCAGAAACTCGCGCGGGTCCGCACGCTGGATGCTGGCCGTTGTGATGCGCGACACCCGAACAATCATCGAATCCAGGATTAGCTTCTCGGTGTAGTCCAAGTACCTGGCCGAAATAAAACAAACAGATACATTTAAGTGTGGTTATCTGACAGATTGTCTGTTTGTGTTTTTTTTTCACTTACATGCTTTTGCCGGCGCCGGGGTCTCCGTGGTGCATGAGGTTGTTGGAGCACTTGCTCGACGTGTCCAGCGCCTGCCACGCATACATCAGCGTGTTCAGCACATGGCCGGGCTTGCGGATAAAGTCGGCGTGGCACCACGAGAAGATGCGGTTGATAAAGTGGCCGATGCCTGGGCTGACATTCTTCATCATCTGCTCGGGGTTGATGTAGAACGCTGACGCAGCCTCCTCGGTCATGCGGACGCTGCGGATCTCGCTCAGACACTCGCCTGTGCGATTGAGTTGCGATTTTTAGTGACCCGGTTGGGTGGTGGGTGTTTTTGGCTACTTACCGTATACGGGCGGAAAGGTCGATCCGCTCTGCATCTCTGTGCACACCATGTGGTAGATTTTGCCATATGCAATGCACTTGTCCTTGAACGACTTTAGCTTGCGCATGTCGCGCATCAGCGGCGCCACGACGCGGCGGAATGCAAAGATAGACTCGTCTGGGCTGGGGATAATCAACGGCACCTTTGTGGTGTGTTGGACATGAGTGTGGTGTTTTCTTGTGTGTGGTTTGGGATTCTTACCTCGCACGACAGATACGAGAGGGGATTGCGGATCGCCTCGGCCTCAAAGTCGTTGTCGTAGGCGTTGTCAAAGTTTTCGGATGTGACGTTGAGGCCGCCCGGGGGCACCGGCATGCACGACGAGTGGAGCACATTTTCCACCACTGGCGCCGTGTTGAGCTGATACTCGGGCCGGAGCACGCGCAGAAACTTGTAGTCGCTCAGAAACGACGGGCTGACGACGTGCACAAGGCCAGCCGACAGCAGCTCCTTCTTGACTTTGAAATATCTAGCGGAAAACAAACACGTAATTACAGTATGGGGGGGAGTAAAACTAGACGTTATATACAAAAGATACTTACTTTTCGTCCATGTCCCACTCCACCCCGTCGTAGACACTCTCGTGCGTCATGCTGCGCCAGTAATCAGTAAACTGTCTGTGGCGCGTGACGTTGTCTATACCCAAGAAACTCACAATATCCATTTCACTTGGGCACTGTGCGCCAATCTTTTTCTCTTCCTTCTTGGGTGCCTCTTCTTCTATACTCTGAAGAATAATCTCGAGGTTTTCATTGACGTTGTCGTCATCGCCATCCTCGTCGTCATCCTCCTCCTCTTCGTCGTCATCTTTGTTGGGGTCGTCGTCGTCCATCGCAACCGCCTCTTCATTCTCCGTAATGATATCCTCCATGTTGCGCACGTGGTATCCGCCAAACTGGAGGCGGATCGCGCCCTGGATCTCCTTGCGCGAGCGAAACGCATGCTCAATCTTTATTTCCCCGCGCTCAGGAATAAACTTGCTCGGGTCAGTGATAATCTCAATAAACCGCTTGCGAAACTCGTTGACGGCCTCCGACTCGCGGAAAATCACATAGAAAAAATACTGGAACACATTAATCGTGTCGTCAATGTGCAACTTGCGCTTCATGGGCTTCTCGGCGCAATATTGAATCTTGTGCTCCCAGTTGAGACGGTTCGGGTGTGTGACGACACAGACGTCAATGCAGCCCGCAAACTCGCTCTTGCTGTTTACAAAATGCGCAATGTCCATGACAAGGCAAATTAGTTTTTTAAATTGTATGTGTATCTGGCGGACATTGTTTGATTGGCTGGTGTGACAGAGAGCATTCGTGCCTTTGATGGCAATGTTGCCCATGCGCAGAACCAGAACGTCCGTGCATCGAAACTCCAAGTCTTCGTCGTGACGCTTAATATTCTCCGGCCAGGCCAAGAGTGTTGTATACATCTGTATATAACATTATTTTTTATTCATTTTGTTGTATACTATATGTTGATGTTATGCTCGAAAAATAAGCTGGCGCTTTTATTAGAATAATAGTAGGCGGACTATTTTGTTTTTTTTTGCTTTTTAAACAAAAATAACAAACTGACATTTTTGTTTGCAAAGATGACACCACTGACAAGAATTAATTATGGATGTATATTCTCGCCCGCGGGCCACAATTTACCAAGACAAAAAACATCAATTGTATTTGTGTATTACATTTTACCAAAACAAAAAAAAACATCGATTATTTATTGTGTATTCTCGCCCGCAAAACAAACAATCACCAATTGTTAGAATACAGATCATCACAACAAGAATGAACAAGGCCAACGCGAGTATCGAGGATGAGTATGACAGCGACGAATCGTCTACTTCCGACTGTTCGTATACAACGGACGAATCCAGCGTTTCGGCGTCGCACGAGGAGTCTGCATCACAGAGCACGGACCAGATGCACAAGGACATTACGTTTCTAAACAAAATCGTGTCCAGTGGCCAGACGGTTGACATTCGGCTCTATCGTACCGGCAAGCTTATCGACGGGAAGAAAAAGAGTGGCGTCATTGTCACGGCTCCGTCGTCTGTTTTTTCGAATATGACAACACTCGCAACCGTCGTTGAGCACAAAAAGACAAGCCTACTGTAAGTTTGTAGATGTACTGTTTTTGTTGCGGTTTTAGGGTTAGTATGGGAGCGGTGTCTGATAACTGATTATTAAATACAGGTTTGACAGCTCATATTGGGGTGTGGCGCAGGTGGACGACGATGTGCCCATGATTGGACGCAAGCCATATCAAAAGGTCCTGTGTGTGCGCGGAGACGAGGGGGGCGATGATTACCGCTTTGTGTATCTCGAGACGACGACGGAGAAGATGTGCTACAAGTCCGGAGCTCTGAAAAAGGTCATGTGGAACAAGATGGAGTCTCAGTGCATGGCCTATGAGCCAGGAAAAAATCTTCTCCACATGTCGGACTATTGTTGGGCAGAGGAGAAGCGCAAAAAGGACGCCGTCAACAAGCGAAAGTCGGACAAGAAGGAGGACCCAAAGGAGTCTAAAAAGGCCTTTACCATTCCAGATGGCATGCAAAACGACACACATGCGGGCACGACCAGCGCGAGCTCTAATACGCCGGTGGCTGCGGGCCGCAAGCCAAAGCCGGTCGGAGCTCTGCGCGCCAAGTCGCCGCTTAAAGTAGACGAGCCGAGCGAACACGAGTCGGAGCCACAGACATCAAAGTTGCCCCCGGTGCAAACAAAGCTCAAGCCACTGGTCATACCCAAGACGGAAAGTGCGCCGGCGACCTTCAAGCCAGAAAAGCCCACAACCACTACAAAAATAGCAACAGTGGAGGAGGAGGAAGAGGAAGAGGAAGAGGAAGAGGACGAGATGAACTATGTAGAGTCATCTGACTCGGACTTATCGGATATGCTACAAGACTCCGAGGATGAGATCATGGAATATGAGAAGGAATACTACATTGACGAGGAAGAAGCGTTTGGCGCGCGAAAACGCAAGCGAGGGAATGGCAGCCGTGAGGTTGGCGGAAAGCGCCGTCGCAGAGCAGAATCTGACAGCGACGACGAGAGCGAAGCCACTGCGACCCGGGTGAGAACAGGAGCAGAGCAGACCGTTTCCTCGGGTGGCAGAGGTGTGCAGATGACTCCGTTTGCACAAATAAACATTAACGTTTCGGACGTGGCTTTGATGTTTTTGGCAAATTTATTCAAAAAATAAATAATATTTTTTTGTGGATTTAAAAGGGCATTTTTTTAAAAGCGTGAAATGTGGGTGTTGGTTGAAAATGAAAACGCGTAATTTGAACTTGACTTCATGCTATATATATATACTTTTTGAAGATGAATAAAGAAACCGCATTGGCAATGTATCATACATACGAGAACAACACGCGCCAGGTTCTAGGCAGGCTGATTCTACGGTCGCAGCAGGAAATAAAATTCCACCAGTGTACTTTAAACTGTCGGTTTTGGCTAAATCCACAGAACAATGATTATATATTATGCTTGGACACTGGAAAAATACTATACGTTGATTTCTCAGAGTGTATAAGGAATAAAGACGACAAGGACAAGTTAAATTTTGCATTGGTCGAATACATACGGAAACACCCGTGTTTTTTCAACCTGTTGAATATAGCCAGTGCTCAGATTAGACAAGCGCATGTGTGTACAAAGGAGTGTCGTGTGTGGTCTGATGCAAGACTAAGGTACACGTTTCTGTGTTTGACAACTGGGTCCATGCACATTTGCAACAAAACCACCTGTGTAAGTTTTTTTTTCAATTATTGTTGTCCCCGCTGGCTTTTATCACCCACATACCCACGCTCTCTTTACATTTCCACAAGGTTCCAGACCAATTCAACGATTTTGCCACGTCAGAGCAAGTCTGCCCTATATCCGGCATGGTCTGTGGCATTGACTACATTCCAATACGAGATATGCGCTGGAATAGATCGCGCAAAAAGTCCAAGACAAACTATATGGGCACATTTGAGAACATAGAAGCCGATCATATAAAATGGAGAGAACAGGTCCACGCAAACGCCAAAAGCCCGTTTTGGTGGAGACTGCCTAGATTCAGGTGCCACTCGCAATTCTGCTCTCTAATTCAAGTGCTGTATGCCAATATCATTGATATTGTGTTCGATAATCTGCCGGCTAACTTCTCGGTCAATTCTGCATGGAACGTAAGTTTTACTTGTTTTTCTTATTTTGTCGTTGGCTGCTGGCTCTCATGATTTGTTTTTCCAAACCAAAATGTCAGATGCAATATGGAATCTTTTTGCGCGATTCATATGCAAATATAGGGCGCCATAACATAGAAGAGTGGCTAACAATCTCCCCGACAACTATGCCACGAAAGCACCGGAATAAGAAAATGTCCGAGGCAGACAAACGCAGAATGCGCGCGCAAAACAAGGCAAAGAGAGTATCGTTTATTTCGACCATTTCAACCGTTCAAAACGAGTTGCTGGTAAAAAAATTTATCATTGCGTTCACACTTGCCATCAAGGACGGCGTGTTTACGTCCACCGGGCATGAAGTCGTCCCAGTTATACCAGGACTGGACATTTTGACGAGACAGTTTTACAAACTGAACAACAAGGCAATTTGGTGCCAGGCCTATAAATCCAGACACATGGCGTATACACTGTCCCAAAAATTATCACACTGTAGTGATCTTCATCCATCCCCGGAACTTGTAAAGGATGGGCCATTGATTATTTATAATGAATTTCAATGACTATTAGTAATATCTGTTCCTGTTTCTACAAATTCAATAATCTCCTGGCGCCGCTTCTCATCGGGGAACATGCGGTAGAATTGTTGAACGGACAGGCCGGCGATTTCATTTCTCAGACTGTCGACGGCGGATCGTGTAGCGTCGGTCGCGCGCATGGCCACCCCGTATCCCCCCAAAAAAATAAACCCAAGCCTTGCGATAAACACAACCGACGCAACCGCTAATGTTTGCTCGTATGTCTTAAATGTGGCATATATACATACTAAACAAAGACAAATAATAACAGCACGCAGAGCCAATAGGCTATTCTTGCTCTGCAGTGGCCCGTACCACGCCACGACGAGAAATGAAACACAGATAATCAGAGCTACAACAATCCAGGCGCTAAAAAATAGATTAAAGCTTGCAATGATGGAATATGCTAGTATAAACTTGCCCTGTTTCTTGTAGAGGACATACAACAAAAGGGCCGCTGCTCCAAAAATAGCCGCTAAACTGTAGTAAGCGATGGCGCGGCGAGACAGGGGCTTGGCAAAACACAACCCCCAGATGCTCATAATGTGAACGAGAAAGCGCACGTCCAGCCAAGAATACACAAAAATGATGCATTGAATTGAATCTATCATGTCTTGACAAATAGAAATGGACGATGAAATGCAACAAGCTTTTCTTGCATCACTTGAAACAATGGTTGAGGATGAAAAAGCGAGGCATGCAGTGGAGCAAGCAGAACTCGAATCAGAACTCGAATCTACACTTAGCGTAAAGCCAATCAGATTGTCGTATTCTGACAGTGAAGATACCGCATCCGAATATGAAGACGATGTAGGTGAGACGGCGCAATATGAGCTTCAATATCGTCTGTATGTTCACGGCTATATTAATAATGATGTTTTTCGCCGGATGCGCTTAGTAGGGAACAAAATGCCTATTGATATTACAGAGGATATGTTATCTATTATTGAACGCGACAAATGGTTTTTTGAAATGCAAAAGAGCCGTGTTCGCACTGGAGTATCTATGGGTTTACAGCCACCGCGTCTATATAAAGGCCAAGAAGATCTTTGCTCCCTGGTGCGTTTTATGTTTGAAAATTACAACGTGTGTGCATTAGTAGGGGGAGACGAACTTCAAGGCAGATACGAGTTGCTAAATCAACACTACCGCATAAATATAAATAATCCCGACTCGTATGGAAATGTGAAACTACGAAACCCCGGGGCCACGTGCTATTTCAATTCGGTGGTACAGGCCTTGATGCACACACAGCCGTTTGTGAGACTCTTGTTATCAAGGCATATAATTACGAGCGTAGATGGATATGACAGCATAATAAAAGCCCCGGGACCCAACGGATTAGCAAATGTCAATATTTTTTGGCTTTTGTTTCAGCTGACATATTGCTTCTATTATCGATGCCGCCCTGTAGTGGCACCATATGCTCTCCAATTATATACAACTATCCTGAAACCCGATGAGTTTCATTACTCCAACCAAAGCGATTCACACGAAATGTTGATGATGATTCTGGGGCAATGCAGCGAATTGTGCGACAGGGAATATTTGCCTTTTTCCACAAACGATAAATCACGGAGACTTTATGTAGGCCAGGTATCATACATTTTCAGCACATTGAAAATGATATCACTTACATGCAATCACTGTATGTACGAAAACATATATTATGAATACGAAAATATGATGGATATAAATATTAGTTCGTATAATACGCTCAAAAACAATTTTGATAAGTTTGTTATTGCAAGATACAAAGGCCAAAAAAACCCCGACGACGTGTTTAAAGACCATACACACGGACTTGTTATGAAGGAGGAAGGCGTGAACTTTAACAAGGAGTTGTTTCAGCCAGACAAACACATGTCAAGCTACATGTTTTTAGATAATACGTGTGATGCCATGGACAAAGTCACAAGATGCCAACATTGCAATCGAAATAACATGGTTGCACTCAAAAGGAAAAAGTTGATGAACCTACCGCCAGTCTTGATATGTTGGTACAAAACTACGTTCTATGATTCCCATTCGAATACTTTTAAAAAGGTAAAGCATACACTCACGTCTCCAGTCGTGTTTTCACCCGTGCAATCTCTCAGCGACGACCTCAAAGCCCGGTATATTTCGCAAAAGAGCCCCGAAAAATTCAAATACATTTTGACCTCGCAAAGTATACACGAGGGCTCGAGTGACAAATGCGGACACTATGTCACAAACAAGTATTTCTACGACTTTCGCAGGAATGATTGGCAGAAAAACCCAGTTATAAAAACATACAGCGACACGTTTTCGCCAGTCAACCATACAGACCCCAGAACAAACAAAAATGCCGCAGTCTCATTTTCAATCTACACAAGATTAGATATTTTCAGACAATGCCACACATTCCAATGAAACACATAAAACCCCCTATTTCTAGTATTAATTTTGACCATGCATGTTTACCGACGAGACCGGGATCTGCGCCCACATATAGCCAGGCGACGCGTGTGGGTATGCATTGTGCATGTGCATCTGCATCTGCATCTGATCATCGCAGGGATACTGTCCCGGGAATGGCATGGGCTGGGGCTGGAGTTGATCCATGTGGTAGAGTCTACGGTGATCCCAGGTGCGATGTTGCTGCGGCTCGTGCACCGGCGATGCAAATTCACCGTGACCGGAACTCTCGGCCGCTGCCGATGAGACCGGTCTCTGCCTCGGGTTGTCCTTTTTCTCCGGTTCTCTGGCGGCTTCGCTCGGCTTTGAATTGACCGCCTCAGAAAACGTTTTTGTTTCATTTGCCCTGGAAGAGATTGCACCGTTGTTTTCAGGCTTGCTTTCATTTGTCAAGGGTGTGCCAGAAGCGCTCCCAAGCGCAATGACATCATCCATGATTTCCGAAAAAGTCTTGGTGATAAACTTGTAGCGCATATTGCTGATATCACACCACGAGCGGATTCTTTCGTCGACATCATCCTCCACAATTGTCACGATATCCATGTCGATGCATCTCAGCAAAAGCTTGCGCAGGCTAGGGCGCATCTCCACCATGCCAAGATTCTTGTGGGCGATGTTCCAGCCCAGAAACGACGGTGTTTCGCGCCCGCGTGGCTCCTTCAGGCCCAGGTAATCGGACAGCGAGTCCAGGCCCTGGTCAAGGGCATCCATTGCCCCGCAAACGTAGCAATCCGAGTAGTCTCCCTCCTGCGTCTTGTCCTCCACGCCGTGATCCTCGGACCAGCACAGAAAACACACGTGCAAAAATGTACACTCGTGCTCCTTGTTGTCGTTGAATTTTTTGCCCGGCGAGCACCCGGCCTTTCGGTTAAAGTGCTCGCAAATGCGCATGGAGCAGTTGTTCTTCTGGCGGCGCACGCAGTCTGAAATATAAAACGCCTTGGCCGCATATGTTTTGTTTGCCTTGGCCAACTTGTCTGCCTTCTCTTCGTACAATTCCGTCCAGGCAGACAGAGACGCGATTACAGACAGCGCTGCCTTCATGTATAGTATATCCTGCTGGTGTTCAAACGCCTTCTTTAGAAACACGGCCAAGTGTGGTTGTACTTCCTCTAGCGCCTTCTTGTCCACCTTTCCGTCGCTGTAGCTGCTGATCGCGCTATCCAGGTTCTTCTCAGCGCGTGTTTCGGCGCGGATGATACTCATAAGTGTAGCTATACGCTGCCCTTCGCTGCTCCGCGGGGTGCATTTTTTGATAAAATCCATGTATGTGTACCTGTGTATACTAAAACCAAAACAGATTGTCATGGAGTTTGGGAAAATCGACCCCTGCGATATCCTCAGAGGCGCCGATATTGACCGTCTTTGGAGGCAGTGCAATCTTCACACGCTGATCCAAACACTGGCCGGCATGTCTGGACAGGTCACGCTTCACGTGGCAAAGTGTTGCATCTTCTCCGAGTGTGCCATCTTCACCGCCCACAACATACCTCAACTAACAACATTATACCCACTCGATGACATTAATTGTGCATTGGAAAATCTACACAGTCTCGGCATTCTACAGAAAATACAGACATCGGATTCGGTCGTGAAATATCCAATGTTTATGTATACACAAAATTGTTTTGTGGAAACATTCCTGCGGACAATGGAAAAGCTGGAAACAAAATATGCGGGGTCTCTACCAGAGCATATCAGGCATCTGAAAAAATATGCCGACCATTTCCGGGCACAATCAACATGAAATTTTTATGAAGACTTTTTTGTTTTTTTTTGGTTTTATTATATTGTCGCCAAAATATCATCAAGTCGCTCCCGGACATTGGAGGCATTGCAAGACAAGAGACGCTCTGCAAATAACTTTGTTTTGTTGCTGCTCAGAATGTAATGAATAAACAGACGTGCTATGGCGTATTTTTCTTCGAGTGGCCCTCCGCACATGGCTAGATCACCTTCGTGTTTTGTTATTTGGCCGGCGCAGTGCCTGAATACGAAAAGATCACACTCCTGTGCCTTTCTGACCGTATTCAATGTTCGCAGCGATAGTCCGTGTATTCGAAACACATCGCGCAGCAGTTTGCGGAAAAATACAAGGTGGGCTATATTTTGAGCTACACTGAGAAAGTCCTCAAAACTAACTCTTCGGCTCGAATGATTCAGAGAACCAATTCCGTCCAACTCTGGGTCCGCGTCCTCGAGCTCCGCTGCATTGAGAATCGGCAGCATGTCGCGCGCTATCAGATCGTTACAATGCTCGTTGTAAAACAAAACAATAGCCGAATTGATCGCAATGTCCTCGTTGCGCTGCAGGCTCATGAACTGACACTCTGAAACCTATGGAAAATAGTGAGACCGCTCCTATCCCCAACCCCAAAAAACGTCAAAAGTTTAAAAATACCCACCTCGTATATGTACATCATGTGCGAAAACCACTGCTGCAAATTGTCGTTGTTTTTTCTGTCGATTGCCGCAGCAAAAAAGGCAAGGGCCACATCCAGATGCTTTGGATCTGCGTCTGGTATCGGTACCCGGTGGAACTTGTTCAAGATCAAATTCTCTGTGATGACGAACCGAAAAAACGCCAGAGCAAACTTGAATGTGTTTTCCTCTTTCGATTCATCCAAAGCCCAAAGCAAGCGTTTTCGCTCCGACCTGGCGGCCGGGTCGCGGCACTCCAGATATTCCGTGTCTCCCTCCTCTGAAGCAATACAGTGGATCAAAAATGGAATGTCAAACACGCGCAGCAAATTCTCAACGGTTATATATTCCAGCGACAGCATGTTCTCCTCCTCCCAGAACTCGGACTCATTGAGACTGGGCAGAGACGGATACAGGTCGCTCCTCCCACTCCCCACCAGCCAAATGCATATACGGATCCACGACGTCACAAAGCTGAGATTCTCGGCGGTTACGAAGCCGTGCTCGCAGATATAGTACGCGCCCATTAACATTGTATTGGCCACCGTTGTTATGAGACTGTCTGATGCCTCTTCTTCGTCAACGCTCCGCGTGTACACATCTGCCACAAACGTGTTCATCATGACAAACTTTTTTTTCTCTTCGTCCATACCTGTTTGTTACAACAATATAAAATAAGAAAAAAAAACAATGTCTTGGTGTTTTGTCTCGAATCGCGTTGTTCGTGTCTGGTTTTCACAAATATTTACCCTACAAAAAATAAAAACTCGCGGTTTAATGATATGTTTTGTTGAAAAAAGTTGCATATGGCGACACGTGCAGATTGGACTCTTTGATGCTTCCGGTGATTGCAATGTTCCGGCCCTCGGAGCACCTCGTAAACGCCACATAGAACAGACCGCACGTAGACAGGCTAAACCGCGTCGGAAAATCGTCCAGTCGGATCTCCACCTTGGGAATGTTGCCGCCCTGGATCTTGTGGGTTGTGCACGCCCATGCCGTTTTGAGCGGCACCTGGCGACGACTGACGACGACCTTGCCCTTGGCGTCATGCGCTTCAAACTTGTGGCTGCCGATGTGCACCTTTCGGTGTGTACCGTCCCTGTTGAGCACACGGACCACCACCTCGCCCTTCTTCGTGATCTTTTCCACCTCTCCAATCATGCCGTTGACCACGTCAATGTCCTCCTTGTTGACCAGTATCATGACCCGTGCTCCGATTTTTAAGCGCAGCTCGCTTTCAACGACAAACTTCTTGCGCAGCACATTCTTAAAATTATCCTCTGTTATTTTTCTGGGGTCGAGGTTTTCGTCGTGGGCGCGAAAAATATACTCACGCCCCTTGATCTTTTTCAGATTGGCGGCATTGATCTCATTGACTGTTCGGTTTTCGTAGCAGAGAATAACGCGCCCCTCCTCCTCTTGAGCAATCAACTCTGGTGTGGCGGCGACCATGCTTTTTCTCTGCCTTTCTGTCTCTCGGATCCTCTTCTCAATGTATCGCATAACATTCATGCGCGCCGTCTCGTCCGAGTCGCAAAATGGCATCTGCTTTATAATTCCAAGCAGCTCTGGGTCCTTGTGGCGCACACTCTGCGTTAGGATATGCACGTTGCCTCTCTCATAGTTGTATCTCCGCTTTTTTGGAGACCCCTCGTCCATCTTATGTGTTTTAGACTTGCGCTTTTTGGGCAGATCCTCGTCGCAGAGCCACTCTTCACACTGCCCCTCGTCCATCTCGTTCTCCTTATACTTGCGCTGTTTGGGCAGACCCTCTTCGCAAGGCCACTCTTCACACTGCCCCTCGTCCATCTCGTTCTCCTTATACTTGCGCTGTTTGGGCAAATCCTCGTCGCAAAGCCACTCTTCACACTGCCCCTCGTCCATCTCGTTCTCCTTATACTTGCGCTTTTTGGGCAGATCCTCGTCGCAAGGCCACTCTCCGTCCTGCGAAGCTGCAAAATCAATCACGAATGCATTCCCTGCCTCTGGGGCCGGTGCACGGCTGAACTTATCTTCCTCGGTCCCAAGCAAAAACATGCTGGCCCACAGATCCGAGAACCGGGGCTTGGCTTCCGTGGACGCTTCACCTAGAAAGCAAAAGTGGGCGGAGTTTGTCACACTGCCGTCGGGTCGGGTGCTGCTCACCGGCGGGAGCTGGTTCACATCCCCAAACAGCGCCACGGCAATTCCGCCAAACGGGGTAAACGGCGCATCGGTTGCCTTCTTGCAAATGGCATCTAGCGTCTCAAACATTTCCCGCGAAATCATGGAGAACTCGTCAAAGATGATAAGCCGCGTGCCATCAAGCAGCATGTCCTTCACCTTTTGCACACAGATGTCAAAGTATGTCGTGTTCGCCGTGATTCCCCTCCCTTTCCATCGCACCCTGTTGTGTAGCGTCTCCAAGACAAGTGGAACTGAAAACCCGCGGTGGATTGTCTCGCCGTCAATGTTGTACGCGGCAGTCCCAGTCGGAGCAAACACCCGCACCTTGTTGCCGCATTGTTCTCCAAGCTTTACGATTTGCTTGATAAGCCACGACTTTCCGCATCCAGGTCCCCCCGACACAACGTTGTAGAGGCTCCCCTCGTCTCCGCGTAGCACAGCCGTAATATCGCGGAACACTCTGTGCTGCTCATTTGTGCACAGGCATTCGTGTCTGTGTGTGAAATGTGTTATCGTTTGTCGTACTTTTATTCACTCGGCGTGCATGTGAAACTTACGTGTCCTTGGCGCATAAACTGCACCCCTCCTGCGCTGCAAAATATGACGACGTGGTGGCCATGTCTTATCTGTGTGTTTATTTTCTCTTTACTCTTTTTCGCCGTCGTTTTTTAACCACGCCGGTGCAAAAGTTATAAACAGAAGACTGGTCCTTTTTATTTAGCGACAATAAGTAGCGCTCGGGCGCCATCTCTATATATTCCTTTGTGTTTATTGTCCTGGTATTGTCATCGCGTATTTGCAACACGGCATTTTTCCATTCATCATTAAAAGTCGGCGGGAATGTATAGTTTAAATTATGATCTCCGACGACATCTCCATTGGACAGCACTGTCGCCCCGTTGTCTTCCGGCCCAACAAAATCATTCAAAATGTAGTCGCGCTTCGTTTTCTTCGACAAAAATATATCGTTTCCAGGCAGGCACATGTATGACATGTCGGTGTGGCTCCTGCATTTTTCAGCAATGAGCTTGATAATTTCGGCACTGTTTACCTTCAGGTGTGTCTCTCGCAAAACATCTGCCAAAACAGCGCTTTTCCTCTCAACCGCTGCCTGCCACAATAACACGGAGACGTGCTGATTGGCCGTGGTAAATGTATCGTTGTCGGGGTCATAATATACATTCGGGTTATTTATAAGCTTGCCTTTGACATCCTCCTTGTTGATACCTTTGAGTAAACTGCTTGATTTTAGTGGCACGTTGGACGCAATAAGCCGCGAAATAATCATTGGAATCGCGGAGCATCTGCGCTGTGTCTCATCTTTGCCCATGAGGAACCCATTTTTCGTGGCCATTCTATTTTGTTTCACAAGGCACGAAACGTAGGTGACACGAACTTTTTTTTTCGAAATTTTTTTTAGTCAGGGGGGGGGTCCCCGGCCGAAAAAATTTTTGTTGTCGCGGAAAATGATATTGACAAAAAGTTGCTGCAGCAACTTGGGATTGGAACTTTTTTGTTTGCATCTGTATTTTTTCGATTTTGGCAACGGTGTATCTCGTTGGTGGTTGTGACGCAAGTAACTTTGCTATGCTGGTCCATGTTTATGGAAAAATGAACTTGATTAAAAATAGAAAATACAAACTTTCACGGTCCATATAATCAATCATGTATATGTGAAATCATCGTCTCCTAATTTCCATGCCACTGAATTATTCCTTCTGCTTCTCTTGAATATCACACACGCCGTGAGTCCAGCTATCAACAAGGCACAGGTGCTGAACACCAGAGTCAGAAGCAAAGCGTATATAAGAACACCATCCAGCGTCATGTCCATGGCTTGCAAAACGTTCAACTGCTAAACCAGGCTTGTTTGTCTGCTTGGATCAAATTTATAACAATTCATGAAATGCAAAACGGCCAAGTAGTAAATGAGAATTCTATTCAGTGTGTTCTAGAATCGTTAACATATGCATTTGCCTATGACTATCAACACTGGAGCGCTTGTCTCTGATATAGCCTATTGCGAAATCAAAGTGCAGAGAAAACGAACGTCACAAGTGAAAAAAAAAAAGATAAAACAAAAATGTTCCAATCCCAAGTTGCTGCAGCAACTTTTTGTCAATATCATTTTCCGCGACAACAAAAATTTTTTCGGCCGGGGACCCCCCCCTGACAAAAAAAAATTTCGAAAAAAAAAATTCGTGTTTCCCATCTTTCCGTGTCAGTGGTCACTCCAAATAAATATATTTATGTGCAGCTACGTTTTTTCATTCACAAAAAAAACCAAAAGAATTACTCCAACACAACCTTGACCTTCTTGACCTTTTTCTTCTTCTTTGAGACCTTGTGTGTCTTTTCGCGCAACAACTCGTCTTTGTCGAGCTTGTGGTTGTAATACTTGCGCAGATAGTTGAGACCATATTCCTTTTGCTTGAATGGCACGACTGGGTGTAGTTTGTGAGACAGTGGGATCGTTGCCTGGTCTCCTTGCAGCAAGACGGTCAACACTTGTGTACTAATGACCTTGTCCTTCCGCTGAAACGGGTACATGCCGTCTGGCGTAGCCGTGTCCTTGATTTGCTTGAACAGCTCGTTTAGACCTGCAGACACGGCAACGGCAGCTGCTCCGGACATGCGCTGTTTGCGGCCATGGAGAAGAGCCACGCGGCTGGGAGGCAGAATATTAGTGCTCATGTTTGTGTTCTGTAATATTATTTTAATATACATATCGATTAGTATCAAAAAGAGACTGGGACTTTAAACTGGCTCGTATACACCATCTTCGTCGCTGTAATTTCTGTTTCGTATCTCAACGTTTTCAACCACTTGGCGCGGTGCCTCGGAGGTGTTGTAGTTCAATATTTCGTATCCCATGCCGTAGATGCGCCACCCGTTGAGACTGCACAACGTAAGACCCCCGTCGCGAGGCTCGGCCTGTTCCTTGGTTAATTTCTATTAAATTAAAGTCGTGGGGTTTAACTTTTTGTTTCGCCTTGTTGTGTTAAAATTAATTAAATACCTTGCGCTGGGAATTTGGAGTCGCCGAACAATATTGGTTGTGATTGTTGTGCGCCAAGGCACATCCATCGCAGTATATTTCAAGTTGATTTTGTGACGGGTGCTTAAGTGTGCCGCGCATGCCAATTATTTTTTTCTTTCCGTTTCGCGGATCTCGTACTTTATAATATCCCACGGCAGAAAAGCGATCCAGCGTTGGGTATAGCACATATTCAAAATCCGATGCCGTCTGCCTATAGCTGAAAGTACGGGGGACGTGGTGTTGGTATCTACGGGTCGATCCTGTAATTATTGTGTTCAGTGTATCAGTGTGGTTTGCAGACGTGTGTCACGGTAACAAATAAACCAACGTGGAGGCGGCGCGCGTATATGGCGACTGGACCAGATTTGCTGGCGGCGTGCCTGTCGTGGCAGGGGTGGGACCTCTAGCATCTCTTCCCGATAGTTGCCCGGTGGCGGTAGATATACAATTTGTGGCACCATGGCCTGGTGTGAAAAATAGCCTCCTCGCCCGCGTCCTCGTGACATTTTATTTTTTTTTCTGTCAGTGTGTGAGTTCGGTGTTTTAATATATATACACAGATGCCACGAACAATTGTGCTGGGTCAGCTTATAAACGCGTTTAACGAGGCGTATGGCCGGGACTATAGCGAGCTCCACATCCGGACGGCGAACAAGGTGTATGTTCGAGACTCTGGTGGAAAAATCCGGGTTCTCGACGAGAGTAGCATTTGTGACGAAGATGGGTGCATGGAGTATCCCGAGGAATACCAGATGCCAGAAATAGAGCCGCACACCAAACACGAGGAAGATATCATCAATGCATACTCTGCGCTCATAGAGAAGCGCAACAAAGAAGACCGAGACGAAGCCGAGAACACGTATCAGGCCACGACAATTTGTTTCCGGGTGTTTGACCAGACGCCGGGGATCGTAAACCACAAGCGGTCTCGCAGGGAATACGAGGAGTCAGACGAGGAGCTTGAAACAGAGGCCAGCTCGGAGGAAGAGGACTGCTGCAGCAGCTCTGAAGACGAAGAGCCCAGTCACAAAGACAAGGACGAGGACATATTCCTGTGTAAATTTCAAGTGGCCCTGCGAGCCAAGGGCGGTGTTTTGCAGGCGTGTGATGTTGACACCTTGAGCGAAAATACGTTCCTGGTGACCACGGAGAACGAGTAGTCCATACAGAGAAAAACTATTTTGTCGTCGTACAAAATATCGAGTATAAAAATGAAGGCAGGTCAAATATTAAACAAGATTTTTTCCTAACATATATACACACATGTATCCTGCCTTCCAATACAGAACATGGGTGTCTCCACGGTCACCGGTCTTGTCACGTCTCTCAAATTCTGGGGGGTGCTAATCTCCACTATTGTGTTTATTGGAGTCGCTGTTACCTCGCTGTATGTGTCCGGCTATATCAACGACGACCTGAAGGACGAAGTCGACTCGGAATGCTGTTTGATCTCAAACTTTCTTGTCAATGGTTCCCTAAACACCGGAACGTACGCTTCTTGTCTGACTGTTAAAAATGGAGTCGTGGACACTCTGTACGAAAACGACTTTAATGCCCATTCGCTTCTTGTCTCCGGGGGCTCCCTGGGGATTGTGTTTGTCGTCGGCCTCTGGATGTGGATGATTGCAGTTACATTCAGTGTTGGCGGCACATACAGCAACCAGATGCGCTACTTTGGCTTATTTCTATCCGCCTTTATTCTTGGCGTGATTTTTATAATGTCTATTCTGTCTTGTGTCATGGGATTCATGTCTACACAGGCTGCCTTTCAGCTCGCAGATCACAATCTCGATTGCGATACGCTGACCAAAGGAAACAGAGACCATGCCCTTGGCTGGGCTGGATTTGGCGCTCTGTGCTCTATCATCAGCATTTGCTTAATGCTGTTCGCATTTATGTGGGTTTTTTATAAATTCATGTCCAAGGCAAAGGGAGGGCAAGAAAGCGTAAGATTTGTCAATCAATTTAGTGATAACGATGATCAAGAATAATATTCAAATTGAAATAAAAAGATTACAAAGTATATTGTTTGGTTTTTTTTGGAATAAATAATTAATTTTGTTCAGTGTTTTTTTTAAACACGCAATCTTCTATTTCTGCGGTCATTTTCTTCAAATAGCGCAACAAAAGATATGAGGAAAAAAACAATCCGTTGATAATATCAAAACACATAGACACATATAATAAACATGGCCATCCCAATCGACAGCATCCCGCCTTACATGAAACCCGACCCCAATGAGGATCTTTATTCCGAGTATCTGGATGGCGTGTCGAATCTACAGGACAAAAGTGGAAAGCCGTACACGGCGTCCTGGTATAAACGGAACATGACCACCATTGAGGCCGGCCGGTATCCGCTGAGCAACGGCGGCGAGACGGAGCGCTGTGTGCTGGTGAATAGAGATGTCACAAAAGGCGAAGACGAGAACGAGGGTTATCGCATCCATAAAACAAACGACAACTACAACCGTGTGCGCTTCTTGGTGTTTGGGCGTGCCTTTCTTCAGCCGGGCGCGTACGGTAACGCCATGGACGAGAGCATGTTCCGCGAGCCGACGCAATACACCAAAGAGACGATCAATGATGAGGTCCGCCAGGAGGCGCGCATTTCAATTGACGAATCCTCCGAGGCCTCGCGCGAATCGTTCAAGCTGATTCAAACGGCCATGGATGCGATGGACGACTACATTGTTCACACTAAATACAAGTCCATGCCAAAGTATTTCCGAGACTGTAGCATCCCAGCCCCAAAGAAGGAGACGGCAGATGAGAAGAAGGACCGAGAGGAGCGCGAGCTGCACAACCGGAGAGCGCGTCTGCAGGAGCTGCGCGCGGAAAAGAAATCCCCGTTTGCATCGCCCCTGGGCTATTACACGAACAAGGCCACTAACAAGCGCACGCTGCAGATTAGCGTCAAGAACAAGATGCTAGAGGACGCGACTCTTTTGATCCGGCGGGGAGAGACCGAGGCGTCGATCATGGAGCACAACGACTCGTATCTGACTGGTGACATGGGCAAGATGTACGACCCGCAGGGAAAGATCAAGGCGTTTATCGATGCCAAACTCAAGTCCAAGACGCGCCGCCTCTTCAAGTTTAACCCGCTGCCGCTGTTTCGATGCGACGGCAAGACGCAGATCCCAGGCAACGACATTAAGTATATCGGAACCGGCTCCGGGGTGATGGCCCTGGTGACGCTGCAAAACCCCCGCTGCTTTCCAGAGCAGACGATCAAGGACGCACTGGGCGCAAACAAGAAGAGTCTGCTGGACATCGATAAGCCCGAGATTTTTGCAATTCGCGCGTTCCATCTTGAGAAGATGTGCTTGATCTTTAACCGCGTGGGCGAAAAGACGAAGGAGGACGTGGCGGATAGCACAGACACGCTCGCGGCCATCCGAGCGCGCCACGAGAAGAAGATGAGCGTAGTCAACTCGGCGGGAACAATGGACGTCGACGGCGAAGATGACGATGACGCAATATTCGCGCAGATCAACACTGACGCTTTTTCTAAGAAGCGCAAAGGCCACGGGGACACCGAGACTCCGCAGAAAAAGTCGCGCCTTCAGATCGACAGCGACGACGAAAGCGACGACGAAAACGAATAGATAAAGATGCGCAGTGTGGGAGATGTTTGGAGAAGGGGTGTGAGAATTTTCAGTGTGGATAAAGATGAAAACGAATAGATGGGGGTGCGCAGTGTGGGAGATGTTTGGAGAAGGGGTGTGAGAATTTTCAGTGTGGATAAAGATGAAAACGAATAGATAAAGATGCGCAGTGTGGGAGATGTTTGGAGAGGATGTGGATTTTCAGTGTGGATAAAGATGAAAACGAATAGATGGGGGTGCGCAGTGTGGGAGATGTTTGGAGAGGGGATGTGAGAATTTCCAGTGTGGATAAAGATGA
>Ga0255776_10001819_pt1 | contig 24187 bp, 19 predicted proteins | sample 071ome_19_FD_179974 | JGI IMG/M metagenome (GOLD analysis project Ga0255776, IMG submission 179974) | Coastal salt marsh microbial communities from the Groves Creek Marsh, Skidaway Island, Georgia - 071413AT metaG (version 2) | ecosystem: Environmental > Aquatic > Marine > Intertidal zone >... | reverse complement strand
CGGTCCACGAAGACGGAGCGCTGCAGCTTCGCCAGCAGCCCGAAGAAGGGCCACTCGCCGACCTCGGACTTGGCGACGAAGGAGCCGGGGATCAGCGCGCCGTAAATCGGGATGTCCAGATAGGAGGTGTGGTTGGCGACGAACAGCGTCGGCCGCGCCTTGGATCGCCGCCCGAACACCTCCAGGCGGATGCCCAGCAGCCGGCAGCAGATGCGGTGATACCAGAGCGGAATCCGCTTCGACAGCGGCAGGCGCAGAAGCAGTGCCACCGCCTGCACCGGTATCATCAGCAGGGTGAACGTGGCATACACCGCCGCGCGGCTGATGGCGGTGACCGGCGAGTGATAGACCGTCGGCTCGGTCAAGATGCCCGTTCCTCCCGGCTGTGGCCGCGCTTGCGCTCGGTCCAGTCTTCGGGCGCATCACGACCGTAGTGTTTGTAGTACCGGTCGTTGACCTCGTCGGTCTTCACGACGATGCAGACATCCGTGGTGTTGAACTGCCGGTCCACTACCGCGCCGTCGCCCACGAAACCGCCCAGGCGCAGATACCCCTTCACCAGCGGCGGCAGGGCGGCGAGCGCCGCTTTCCGGTCGATCTCGTCCGCCGGCATGAAATCCATATCGACGAACAGGTCCGGCAGCGCGCGCGGGCACAGGCCTTCGGGCGCCTGGTGGAAGTGGTGCAGGTAGCTCAGCGGCAGGGCCAGCGCCTCAGGATCGACGCCGTGCAGGCTGGCACAGCCGAACATCAGGCCGACATTGTGGTGGAACACGAACTGCGCGATCGCGCCCCAGAGCAGCTGCATCGTCGGGCGACCACGGTAATTCGCATCGACGCAACTTCTCCCCAGTTCCAGAACCTCGCCCGGCTGGTTCTCCAGCATCGAGATGTCGTATTCGCCGGCGGTGTAGAAACGGTGGCCTTTCTCACGCGCGCGCGAACCGCGCAGCAGCCGGTAGGTGGCCACGATACCGTCCGGACCCTCGCCGCGCTCTGTGTCGAAGACAAGCAGGTGTTCGCACACCTCGTCGAAGGGATCGACATCGCGCCGTGCAGCCTTCGTCTCGGCGTCTGGCACGGCCATCATTTCATCGTAGAAGACTCGGTAGCGCAGCGCCTGGGCCGCGGCGATGTCCGCCGCATCGCGCGCCAGCCGCGCCCCGAGCGTCCCCGAACCCAATTCCGCCAGCGCGGTATCCAGATCGCGCCCGTTTCCGGACGGTTTATCAGCGTCGGGGATTTCGGTCATTCAGCCCGCTATCGCGCGTTGCTCCGGTGCCGCTACTCGGCGCCGCCTTCATCGGACGACCTGATCGGCTTGCCGAACAGTTCAAGGCGGTGATCGATCAATTCATATCCGAGTTCCTTGGCGATTCGCTCTTTCATCGCCTCCATTTCCTTGTTGAAGAATTCGATCACTTTGCCGGATTTGATGTCGATCAGGTGATCGTGGTGATCGTCCTGAACTTCCTCATAGCGCGCGCGCCCGTCTCCGAAATCGTGCTTCTCGAGGATGTTGGCCTCCTCGAACAGGCGCACGGTGCGATAGACGGTGGCGATGGAAATCCGTGAGTCGAGCTGGGTCGCACGGCGATAGACCTGATCCACATCGGGGTGGTCGTCGGATTCCGAGAGCACACGCGCAATCGTACGGCGCTGGTCCGTCATTTTCAGACCATTGTCGATGCATAACTGCTCAATGCGAGATGGCGCCTGCGATGCCAAGCCGGCCTCCCCGTTAACGGCGGATGTCACCGCCTGCCCGATTCAACGGACACAATATAGGACAGATTCGGCGCCGGGGCGACCATCCCCGGCCTTACCGAACACTGGGGCGCGTCAGGCCCTGCCGCGCTTGCCCAGGCCGATTTTCTTGGCCAGCTGACTGCGCTTCTTGGCGTAGTTCGGCGCCACCATCGGATAATCCGCCGGCAGGCCCCAGCGCTCACGATACTGCTCGGGCGTCATGTCATAGGACGTCTTGAGGTGACGCTTGAGCATTTTCAGCTTCTTGCCGTCCTCAAGACACACGATGTGGTCCGGCATCACCGACTTCTTGATCGGCACCGCCGGGGACGGGCGCGGCGCGGCGCTAGCCATACCGCCGGTATCGCTGAGACTCGCATGCACCTGCGCAATCAGATGCGGAAGTTCGGCAGCTGACAGTTTGTTGTTCGAGACATGCGCGGCAACAATGTCGGCAGTCAATTTCAACAAATCTGCGGAACTCACCTGTTCACTCATTAACCTTTTCCCATATGCGAAAATAATAGGGTGTCTATTCGCCGTTTATTTAGACAGTTTCTGCGAATTGTCCATAGCAATTCACATTGAATCCTGTTCAGTCGTCTATACGCGCCGCGTCCGCGCCAAAATCAGCGCATCGACGCGCCCGCCGCCCGCGCCGGCGTAGTAACCGGGCCGGCGGCCCACCGGCTGAAAGCCGAATTCCATGTACAGCGCGATCGCCGGTTCGTTGTCGATGGCAACCTCCAGCACGACGTTCGCGTCGTCCCCGGCCGAGGCCAGGAATTCCTGAAACAGCGCGCGGGCGATGCCCCGGCGGCGCGCGTCCGGCGACACACATACGGTCAGCACCTCCCAGTCTCCCGCCAGTTCGCGCACCATCAGCAGGCCCTGGACCCCGTCCCCGTCCGGGCTGTCCAGCGCCCCGGCGACCCAGGCATGGGTGGTGGGCACATTCAGAAGCGCGCGAAAGGCCGTCTCCGACCAGGGCGTCTCGGGTAGCGGCGCGAAACACGCGCCATGCAGCGCCACCAGCGCCGCCATCATGTCGTCACCGACCGCGCCCTCCATACCGTTGCCGGCAATTCGCACGACAGCCGGCGGGTTCATCGCAGGCGCTGCCGGTCGGCGCGTGGCGGCGTGGTGTCGGGCGGGCGCAAGTAAACGGGGCTGGGAGGCACCGTGCTCGGGGCGACCGGCCGGCGCGCCGCGATCTCGGCCAGGAGCGCCGCATCGGCTTGGCCCATATGCTTGCCCGCGATATCCGGAACATCGGTTGTATCCGACAGAAACCGCGCGACCGCGTCACCGGCTAGGAACAGCGGCTGCGCCTGCGTCTCCAGCCGCGCGGCCAGCGCCTCTCCCTCCAGAACTTCGGCATCGCCCAGGGGTGCGTCGTCCGCGTCAAACAGCCGGACATAGAATTCCGCACGCCGGGTCTCGAGGATCACGGCGAGCGGCCCTTCGCAGCCGCACCGCCGGGCCGCGAGGGCGTGGATCTCGAAGTTCTCGACCCCCAGGGCCGGCAGGCCGGTCGCCAGCGCCAGACCGCGGGCGGCCGAGATCGCGATACGAAGACCGGTATAGGCGCCCGGCCCCGTCCCGACACAGATCAGGTCGAGCGCGCCGTAGCCCACTGGCGCGACCACCTCCTCGATCATGGGCATCAGCGCCTGGGCGTGGCCGTACTCCATTTCCGCGAACCGCGTTTGGAGGATCGCCCCGTCCCGCCACAGCGCGGCCGAACACGCCGAGCCCGCCGCGTCGAGCGCCAGGATCGTCGGGTTACCGTCAGCCGTCATGAACACGGGCTTTCATCCGAATCATGCGCCCGCTCTAGCATCGCGCACGGCAATCGGCAAAGCGCCGCGCTCGCAAAACTGGAAACCGGGACCCGCGCCATGGACTATGTGGAGATCGAACCGCAAAGCCGCGATGTCGATATCGCGCTGGCCTATGCCACGCCGGACAATTTCACGGGCAAGCCGGTCTATGCCAACGCCCATTGCTACCTTCACCCCGCCGCCGCGAAGTGTCTCGATCACGCCATCGAGCTTGCCGCGCGGCACGGCTATCGGATCCGCATCTTCGACGCGCTGCGCCCCAGCGAGGCCCAATGGGTGTTATGGAACCACACGCCCGACCCGGACTTCCTGGCCGACCCGCGCCGGGGCTCGCCTCACAGCCGGGGTGTGGCGATCGACCTGACCCTGATCGACAGCCATGGGGCAGAGCTGGACATGGGCACGGCCTTCGACGCCTTCACCCCGCGCTCCTTCCACGGCGACGGGGAGATTTCCATCGAGGCGCAGCAAAACCGGCTGCTGCTGCTGGGAATCATGACCACGGCGGGCTGGGACTTCTATTCGAAGGAATGGTGGCACTACCAGCTCTTCGACTCGCGCAGCTATCCACTGGTCAGCGACGATATGCTCGACCGGCCGATGATGACCTGAGACCGGGTCCCCGCCGGTCTTGCGGCGCGAAAGGCCGCGAAGGTAACGTCGCCGAAACACTTGCTGCGATTTTGTGCCGCCCTCTATTTTCACGCGGTTCGTTTCAGAAGGATGCTCCGGTGACCCTGAAGACATCTGGCCGGCACCCGGCACCGAGCCCCCGAACCTCCGTCCGCGCCGCCGTGCACCGTGTGGCGCGCACCCTCGTCCTGTCGGCTCTGGCCGTGTTGGGGATCACCGGCCAGCCTTCACCGGCTGCCGCCGCAGATTCGGCCATCATTCTGATGTACCACCGCTTCGGAGAGGACACCTTCCCCTCGACCAACATCCGCCTCGAACAGTTCGAGGCACATATCGCCGAGCTGAAGTCCGGCCGCTACACCGTCCTGCCCGTGCCCGATATCGTCGCCGCGATCCGTGAGGGCCGCGAACTGCCAGACCGTACGGTGGGGATCACCATCGATGACGGATACGCGTCGATCTACACCGAAGCCTTCCCGCGCCTGCGCGAAGCGGGCTTTCCGTTCACCGTCTTCGTCTCCACCGACCCGATCGACCGCAAGTTCGGCGGGTTCATGACCTGGGACCAGCTTCGTGAAATGCGCGGAGCCGGCGCCACCATCGGCGCCCACACGGCGTCGCACCTGCACATGCCTGCCAATAGCATGGACCGCAATCGCGAGGACATGATGCGCGCCAACGAACGCATGAAGGCGGAACTGGGCGCGGTGCCCGGCCTGTTCGCCTATCCGTTCGGCGAGGCCAGCGACGAGATTTCGGAGCTGGTGCGCGAACTGGGGCACGGCACGGCCTTCGGCCAGCACTCCGCACCTCTGCAGAAAGCGTCCGACCCGTACTACCTGCCGCGCTTCGCACTGAACGAGGCGTTTGGCGGAATGGACCGGTTCCGGCTCGTGGCCAACGCGCTCCCGATTCCCTACGCCGATATGACGCCGTCCAACCCGACCCTGTCGGACAACCCCCCGCGCTTCGGGTTCACACAGACTGACCCCTCCCTGCGCCTCAACGGGCTGGCCTGCTACGCGGCTGACCAGGGCAAGGTCGCGGTGGAGGAACTGGGTCCGCGAATCGAGGTTCGTATGAGCGGGCCGTTCGCGGCCGGACACGCGCGCATCAACTGCACGGCGCTGGGCCCGGACAACCGCTGGCGCTGGCTGGGAACGCTCTACTACGTTCCGCGCTCGTGATGATGTGAAGTCCGCGCGCTAACGCGAAGCGACCTGGGTATCGTCCACCGCAACCGGTTCTGTCGCGAGCCGGGCATTCTCGAACTGCTCGAGCCGGTTGCTCGCGATCAGCTTGCGGATCGCCTCAACATAGCCCAGGCGGCGCTCGGAATAGTTGACCAGTGTTTCGGTCAGGCGAACCCCGTCGAGTTCCGTCGCGTTCGCCCGCATCTGCGCACGCATATGCCGGTAGTCGGCATAGGTGTGGTGACGGTTCAGGTTCAGGACATAGCCCCGCACGCTGTCGAGCAGCGAGTCGAAGGCCCGCACCTCGAAGGTCTCGCCCTCGGCACGTTCCTCGGGCACAAAGCCCCCGCCCTCGCTCCACACGCGCTGACCGAACAGCGCATTGCCGAGCCGCGCGAAGCGCGAGCGGCCCCAGCCGCTTTCCTCGATCGACTGGGCGAGCGCCACGGTCGGCGAGACCGCATCCACGCGGCGCAGAAGGGTCGCGAAGTCGTTCGGCGCGACGCGATACTTTTCGGCCAGCTCCTCCAGCCAGAACAGGTCGGTCGGGTGGACGTCATGACCGGACGAAAGCTGTTCCTCGATGGAGACCAGGCGGCGGCGTTCCGCCATCACCTCTTCATTGGCCTTCAGGATCAGCGGCAGCACGGTGCGGATGAACATGCGCTTGCGCTTGTCCACCACCATGCGCTTGTCGAAATCGTCGGGCAGGTTCTCGACGAAGAAGCGCGGCACCCGCGCGCTGCCGCGCCGGATCGACTTCAGGCCGTATTCCGCCAGTTCGAGTGTCCGCCCCAGCGCGGCGGCGGACGCGACCTCGATCATCGAGTCGTCGATTTCCACAGCCGGGATGACTTCGGCTTTCGGCGTGACCTGCGGCAGGGCAACCCAGTCCTGCTCCGCCCGTTCCGAGCGATCGACAGGATACGCGATCGCCGCCCCGCAAAGGACGGCGGCGCTCAGGCCCAGCAGCGCCAAGGCGCCACGCTTATAGTCACGAAAGATGGAAATACTGCCCCTCATCTCGACACGCTCCCCCGATAGTGTCGCTGGCCAGGGACGCGTCGATTTTTAGTGGTGTTTTAGGTGTTCGGCAGCCCGCCGTTTTCGGCGCCTTCAACCTCTTGCTTGTTGCTGTTCGGGTATCAGGCGACCGCCTGGACTTCCTCGACTTCCGGGATGTAGTGCCGGAGCAGGTTCTCGATGCCCATCTTCAGGGTCGCCGTCGAACTCGGGCATCCGGCGCACGCGCCCTGCATGGTCAGAAAGACAATGCCGTCCTCGAAACCGTGGAACACGATATCGCCGCCATCCATCGCCACCGCCGGACGCACGCGCGTGTCGAGCAGCTCGACGATCTGGGAGACGACCTCGTCATTCTCCCCGTCGCCCGCGGCATGGGCCGGGCCAGCGGCCTTGCTCATGACCGGATCGCCGGAGGTGAAGTGTTCCATGATCGCGCCGAGGATCGCGGGCTTGAGCACCTGCCAGTCCGCCATCGGCGATTTGGTCACGGTGACGAAGTCGCCGCCGAGAAACACGGCCGCCACGTCCTGGACGTCGAACAGCCGGCGCGCCAGCGGCGAGTCGCCTGCCGCGTCGCTGTTCGGAAAGTCTGCGGTGCCCGCCTCCATGACCGCACGGCCCGGGAGGAACTTGAGCGTAACCGGATTGGGAGTCTCCTCGGTCTGAATGAACATCCCGAAACCTCTCTCAAACTTTTGATGCCCTGTTGCGGAATCGGTTCTCGACTTTCCGCGAGCGCGCCCCACTTAACCTTTCGGCCGATGATTCGTTAACGAATTCGCACGGCCGGACGCGTTGTTGGCGGGAAAATTGTGCGAAAATCGGCGGAAATCAAGCCCGAAATCAGGTTTCCTTGGTTAAGACGAGTTCGCAAGTTGGTTAACGAATCCGCCCAAGCTGGCGGACGACCCGCGAACTTCCTATGATTTTAAGGACATCCGGCGCCACTTCGGCGCGGATCACGGCAGGACGGCCCTGTGGATAGCGAAACTCTCGTTCCCGGAAATCACATGTGCAGCATCGGCGCGGCGGACCTGCCGCATCCGGAATACGACTGCCCGGTGTTCGAATGGACGGAAAAGTTCGGACGCTTCGTCGATACGATCCCGCACCTGATCGCGGAAGTCGGGTCGCGGTTCCAGACCTGCGGCATGCCGCTGGCGCGCATCGGCGTGATCGTCCGCACCCTGCATCCCCAGATCGCGGTGACGGGATATTCCTGGCACAGCAGCACCGGGAACGTCCGGGAATTCACGGGCGATCATGAATCGCAGTCGCGCGAATCCTATCAACGCAGCCCCGTCCGCGTGATCTTCGAGGGCTCGCCCGGCATCCGCCGCCGCCTGCTCGATCCGGACTGCCCGCGCGACTACCCGATCCTCGACGATCTGGCGGGCGAGGGCATCACCGACTATGTGATGTTCCGCTGCCGTTCTCCGACGGGAAGACCTATGCCTGTTCCTGGGCGACCCGCGACCCCGACGGGTTCTCGGACATGCACATCGCGCGGATCATGCAGCTCATGCCGGCCTTCTCGCTGGTGCTGGAAATCCTGGCGATGCGCGCCATCGCGCGGAACCTGATGGACACCTATCTGGGACACAGTGCGGGCGAACACGTGCTGGACGGCCAGATATACAGGGGCGTCAACGAGACCATCGAGGCCGTGATCTGGATCTCCGACCTGCGCGGCTCCACTCGCCTGGCCGATGAGTTCGCGCCGGCGGTCGTGCTGGGCGTGCTGAACGACCATTTCGAGCGCGTGGTCGGCGCCATCGCGGACCATGACGGAGAGGTCCTGAAGTTCATGGGCGATTCGGTACTTGCTATCTTCCCCATCGCGACCTTCGGCAGCCCGGGCGCGGCGGCCGATGCTGCGCTGGCGGCGGCAGCCGACGCGGAAGAACGGATCGCCGAAGGCAACCGCACCCGCGCGGACAAGGGTCTCGCGGAGATCGGCTACGGGATCGCGCTGCATCTGGGCGAGGTCGTCTATGGCAACATCGGCGCGCCCGACCGGCTGGACTTCACCGTCGTCGGACCGGCGGTCAACCAGACCGCACGGATCGAGACGCTGTGCCGGGCGCTGTCGCGCAACATCCTGACCTCGGCGTCACTCGCCGAGGCGGCCGGATGCGAGATGCAGTCGGTCGGCTTCCACGCCCTGCGCGGGGTGCGCGAGCCGCAGGAAGTGTTCACCCTGCCCGACAGAAACACATCCAGCACAAACTAAGGACTGATCGCGTTGTCCAAAGCCGATCCCGTCATCGCCTGGATGCTGGGCGAGGGCCGCCAGACCCATCACGACATGCATGCCTATGGCGAGGCGCTGTGCCATCACATCGGCGAGGCGGGCATCCCCGTGGCGCGGGTGTTCTGCGGCGTGCGCACGCTGCATCCGCTGGTCGGCGCGACCGGCTATATCTGGCGCCGGGACGAAGGGATCGAGCAGGTCTCCGCCTCCTGGGACGAGACCCGCAGCGACGCTTTCGTCAACAGCCCGATGACGATCACGGCGGAGACGGGCGAGCCCTACCGCCGGCGCCTGGAAGGCGGCGCCCCGCTGGACCACACCGTCCTCGAACGGTTCCGGGGCGAGGGCATGACCGACTATCTCTGCCTGCCGATGGTGTTCTCCGACGGCACCCGCAATCCGATGTCCTTCCAGACCGATGCCCCCGGCGGGTTCGATGACAACGATATCTCCGCGCTGACCCGTATCACCGAGGCCATGTCCCTGGTGGTCGAGGCCGAGAGCCGCAGTCGGGTCGCGCGGCAGGTCCTCGACACCTATGTCGGCAAACGCACGGGCCTGCGGGTCCTCGAGGGTGGCATCCGGCGCGGGTTCGCCGAGACCATTCGCGCGGTGGTGTGGATCAGCGACCTGCGCGGCTTCACGGCCACCACGGAACGCATGCCGCGCGACGCGCTGCTGCGCCTGCTCGATGGCCATTTCGAACACATGGTCGGCGCGATCGAGGAGGCCGGCGGCGAGGTCCTGAAGTTTCTCGGCGACGGGCTGCTGGCGATTTTCGAGATCGAGGACGGCCAGCCCGGGCAGCACGCCTGCCACGCGGCGATGCGCGCGATGGAGGCCGCGCGCGCTGACCGCGAACGAGAAAACCGCCGACGGCACGCCGCAACTGCCCTGGTCGCTGGCGCTGGATCTGGGTGAGGTGTCCTACGGGAATATCGGCGGCGCGACCCGGCTCGACTTCACGGTGATCGGCCCCGCCGTCAACCACGCCGCCCGGCTGGAAACGCTGGCGGGGGCGCTGGACGAACCGGTGGTGATCTCGAAAGCCTTCGCCGAGGCCGCCGGGCTGCCGCTGCGCGATCTGGGCACCCACATGCTCAAGGGCGTGCCGGACCCGCAGCCGGTCTTCGCGCCGGCCACATCTTCCGGGGAATAACCGCCCGGGCAGCGCCCGCTACTGCAGGAAGCCGACGATCTCGTGGACGTCGCGCAGGATCGGCTCGGCGATCGCCGCCGCACGCTCCCCGCCCTCGGCCAGCACGGAATCGACATAGCCCGGATCGGCCATCAGCCGCTGCATCTCCGCACCGATCGGTCCCAGCTTTTCCACCGACAGATCGGCCAGCTCGCCCTTGAAGGAACTGAACTGGGAGCCCGCGAACTGCTCCAGCGTCATGGCCATGCTCTGGCCCGACAGCGCCGCATAGATCGACAGCAGGTTGAACGCCTCCGGCCGCTCCTTGACCGCCTCGCCCTTCAGGCCGGAGCCGTCTTCGTCCAGCGCTTCCACGCCCGGCAGTTCCGCCGGGTCGGTGCGCGCCTTGCGGATCTTGTTGGCGATGTCGTCGGCACCGTCGGTCAGGTTGATGCGCGAATATTCCGACGGGTCGGACTTCGACATCTTCTTGCTGCCGTCGCGCAGGCTCATCACCCGCGTCGCCTCGCCGAAGATCAGCGGCTCGGTGACCGGGAAGAACTCGGTCCCGAAGTCGTTGTTGAACTTGATCGCGATGTCGCGGGTCAGTTCCAGATGCTGCTTCTGGTCCTCGCCGACCGGCACATGGGTCGCCTTGTAGGCAAGGATGTCGGCGGCCATCAGGTTCGGATAGACATAGAGCCCGACGCTGGCGTTCTCGCGATGCTTGCCCGCCTTCTCCTTGAACTGGGTCATCCGGTTCAGCCAGCCCATGCGGGCCACGCAGTTGAAGATCCACGCCAGCTCAGCATGGGCCGACACGCGCGACTGGTTGAAGATGATCGAGGTCTTCGGGTCGATGCCCGAGGCGAGGAAGGCCGAGGCGACCTCACGCGTGTGAGGCCCGAGGCTCGCCGGGTCCTGCCAGACCGTGATCGCGTGCATATCGACCACGCAGTAGATGCACTCGTGGTCGTCCTGCAGGCCGACGAAGTTGCGGATCGCGCCGAGATAGTTGCCGAGGTGAAGGTCGCCCGTGGGCTGGACGCCGGAGAATACGCGGCTCATGGATTGCTCCTGGGGGTTTGGACGCCCGAGGGTGTCTGGAAAAACGTGGCGCGGGTTATGGCCGCGCGCGCGTCGGAAATCAAGCGGCAGGTCCGGGGTCCGTTTCCGGCGCGGGGCTGCGGCGCAGCATGGCGCGCAGCTCGCCCAGCGAGGTGGCCCGCAGCGCCTGGGCAAAGATCGCGAATGCGACCACCCCGGCGGCGACGAGCCCGATCAGCGCAGCCACGCCCGCCGCATCGCTGCGCTGCAGATATCCGCCCAGCAGATGCCCGGTACCCCACAGCACGCCCGCCATCAGCAGTGCCGCGGCCAGGGTGCGCACCAGCCGGGAGACCAGCCGGGCGTCCGGATCAAGAAGCCGGCGGCGGTACAGAAGGAAGGCCAGCAGGCTGGCGTTGAACCAGGACGAGATGGCCGTCGCCAGCGCGATCCCGACATGGGCCAGGAACGGCATCAGCGCCAGCGCCACGCCGACATTCAGGATCAGCGCGGCCGCCGCCACCTTCACCGGCGTCGAGGTGTCCTCACGCGCGAAGAAGCCCGGCGCCAGCGCCTTGATGAGGACATAGGCCGGCAACCCGAGTGCGAAGGCCGAAAGCGCGGCGGCCGTCGCCAGCGCATCCGACGCCTCGAACGCGCCGCGCTGGAACAGGACCGTGATGATCGGCTGGGCCGTCACGACCAGCGCCGCCGCGGCGGGCACCGTCAGCAGCATCGCGAACTCGATGGCGCGGTTCTGGCTTTCCCGCGCGCCGTCCGTGTCATCCGCCTTGAGCTGGCGCGACAGCATCGGCAGCAGCGCGACACCGACCGCCGCGCCCACGACACCGAGGGGGAGCTGGTTCACCCGGTCGGCGAAATAGAGGAACGAGACCGAACCCTCCGGCAGTTCGGAGGCCAGCCGCACGCCGATCAGCACATTGATCTGATAGACGCCCGCGCCAAGGATGCCCGGCCCCATCAGCGCGAACAGGCGGCGCACCCGCGGCCCCATCACGAATCGCGGGACACGCGGCAGCAAACCGGCCCGCCCACAGGCCACCGCCAGCCAGATGAACTGGCCGATACCCGCGATCAGCACACCCCAGCTCAGCGCCCGGCCCGGCTCGGCAAACCAGCCCAGCGACACGCCGACCAGCGCGGAAATCAGCACCACGTTGAGCAGGATCGGCGCGGCGGCGGCGGCCACGAAGCGTTCCAGCGTGTTCAGGATTCCCGACATCATGGCCGCCAGCGAGACGAACAGCAGGTAGGGGAATGTCAGCCGGGCGAAATCGACGGCCAGCGCGAACTTCGCCGGGTCGTCACGGAACCCGCCGGCGACCACGCCCATCACCTCGGCCATGAAGATTTCGACCAGAAAAGTCAGCACCAGCAGGATGACCAGCATCACGCCGAACACCCGTTCGGCGAATTCGCGCGCGGCGGCACGCCCGTGTTCCGTCAGTTCCCCGGCGAACAGCGGCACGAAGGCCGCATTGAACGCGCCTTCGGCGAACAGGCGGCGGAAAATGTTCGGGAACTGCAGCGCCACGAAGAAGGCGTCGCTGATCTGGCCCGCGCCAAGGAACCCGGCGATGAACAGGTCGCGCACGAAACCCAGCACACGGCTGCCCATGGTCCAGCCGCCAACGGTCGCAATGGCACGAATGAGAGGCATACCGCGCTCTTAACCTCAAACCGGGGCGAAGGAAAGGCGAAGCGCGTGCGCCATCACGCCAGTTCGATATCCTCGGGATCGATGCGCGGATCCATGACCGGTGTCGTGGGCGCCGGCGTGACCGGCTCGAAGGCAACCTGTTCGGATTCGGGGACCGGTTCGCTCACCCGCAACCGGTAGAGTGCAAACAGCACGAACAGTGCCGCGACACCCGCCATATAAAGGTAGAGCGACAACGGCCCGAAGCCGTCCATGACCAGACCGCCGATCAGCGGTCCGGATGCCGCGCCCACGCCCAGCACCAGCAGCAGCGCCGCGTTTGCCTGGATCACATCTTCCTGGGTGATGCGGTCGTTGATGTGCGCCGCGCAGAGCGGATAGATCACGAGGTTCATGCCGCCCAGAATAAAAGCGAGCGCGAGCGCGATGTTCCTGTCCCCGGATGCGAAGATGTACAGCGCGACGCTGACTGCGCACATGACCGTGGCGGCCATGATGATGACATGACGCCGGTCGAGCATGTCCGACAGCCGCCCGACCGGCCACTGCAGGGCCACGCCGCCCAGCACGACCACGCTCATGAAGGTCGCGATGTCGGCGGTGGTGTAGCCGGTCTGAATGCTGGCCAGCGGGATAAGACCCCACATGGCGCCGTTGGCCAGCCCGATGGCAAAGGCGCCGACGACGGCCAGCGGTGAGTTCGTGTAGAGCTCGCCCAGCGACATCCGGTCCGTCGGCACCGCCGTGGGCGCCGAAGATGCTGTCAGGGAAACCGGCACCAGAGCCAGCGAGACAAGGACCGAGGACAGGACGAAGAGCACGAAGCCGCCCGGATCGGCGAGGTTCAGCAATTGCTGCGCGCCCGCGATCGAGCCCAGATTCACGATCATATAAACCGCCAGCAGACGGCCCCGGCTCTCATTGGGGATGCGATCGTTGAGCCAGCTCTCGATCGCCATATAGAGAATCGCGAAGCAGTATCCCGCCAGCACCCGCAGCGCGAGCCAGGAATACGGCTCCACGATCACCGGGAAAATGATCGTCGCCGCCGAGGCCAGCGAGGCAAAGGCCGCGAAAGCGCGGATATGCCCCACCCGTTCGATCATCCGCGCGCCCCAGAAACAGCCGGCCGCGAAGCCAACATAATAGGCGGTCATGATCAGGCCGATGAAGGTCGGCGAGAACGCCTCGATGGCGCCGCGAATGCCCAGCAGCGTGCCCTGCAGGCCGCTGCCCAGAAGCAGCAGCGCCACACTCAGCAGCAGGGCGGCAATGGAAAGCAGAATCGAACGCATGACCGGTCCCCGCCGAAGCCCGGAACTATTCCGCGGCGTCGCGCGCGGGCGCGCTCTCGTCTTCGCGGATGGCGTCGAGCAAGGTCTCGCGAATCTTGGCCAACCGCGATTCGTGGGTGACCTTCATGCCGAAACCGTCCTTGACGTAGAACACATCGACCGCCCGCTCGCCGAAGGTCGAGATCTTCGCCGAGGAGATTTGCAGCGACAGGCCGAACAGCGCGCGCGTCACCAGATAAAGGAAGCCCGGCCGGTCGCGCCCGTTCACCTCGATCACCGTGTGGGTCGCGCTGGCCTGGTTGTCGATGATGACGCGCGGCGGCACCTTGAAGACCTTGATGCGTTCCGGGACGAAGGTGCGCTGAATTTGCGCTTCTTCCCGGTCCATCTTGCCCGCCAGCGCACGCTCGATCTGCACTGTCAGCTTGGCCAAGGCACCCGAAGCGGACAGGGCCGAGTCCGAATTGTCCTGAAGCCAGAACGTGTCCAGCGCCATGCCCTGCGGCGTGGTGAACACCTTGGCATCGACGATGTTGGCATCCGATGCCGAGATGGCGCCGGCGACCCGCGAGAACAGACCCGGATGGTCCTGGGTGTAGATCGTCAGTTCGGTCACATCGATGTCGTTGTGCACGCGGGTGCGCACGCACAGAGGCAGCTTGTCCTGCTCGGCCTCGCGCATCATGCGCGCCTGGTGCGCCAGCGTGTCGGTGTCGAAGGACAGCCAGTAACCCGGATAGCCGCGCTCGAAATGCGCCTCGATATCGGCGTCAGACCATTCCGCCAGCGCCCCGCGCAACCGCTCCTTGGCGATCTGGACCCGCTCGGCCCGGGCATTCGTCAGCTGGCCGCCCGACATCACGTCGCCGGCCGAGTGATACAGCTCACGCAGCAGCTCGGCCTTCCAGCCGTTCCACACATTCGGGCCGGTGGCGCGCATATCGACCACGGTTAGGCAGAGCAGGAGGCGCAGCCGTTCCGGCGACTGCACGATCTCCACAAAGTCATGGATGGTCTTTGGGTCGTTCAGGTCACGCTTCTGGGCGACGCTGCTCATGACCAGATGTTCGCGCACCATCCACTCGACGGTCTCGCTTTCCTCCTCGTCCAGGCCGAGCTGCGGGCAGACCCGCTTGGCGACCCGCGCCCCGAGGACCGAGTGGTCCCCGCCGCGGCCCTTGGCGATGTCGTGGAACAGCACGCCCATATATAGGGCGCGGCGCGAGCTGATCTTGTGGATCGCCTCGCTGGCCACCGGATGTTCTTTCCTGAGCTCGCCCCGCTCGATCTTCGCCAGGAGCCCGATGGCCTGGATCGTGTGCTCATCGACCGTATAGACATGATACATGTCGTGCTGGGTCTGCCCGACGACACGGCCGAAATCGCGCAGGAAACGGCCGAACACGCCCGCCTCGTTCATGCGGGTCAGAATGCGCTCCGGCGATTCGATCGAACTCGCCATCTCGACGAACATCCGGCACGCGTCCGGATCGGTCCGCACATCCTTGTCGATCCGTTTCAGGTTCTGCGTCACCAGGCGCAGTGCGTGAGGGTGAATGTCCAGCCCCTCGTTGTGCGAAACGTAGAACAGACGGATCAGCGCAACCGGGTCGTCCGCAAACTGGGTGTCGCTGGCAACGTTCAGCCTGTCGCGGTCGAGGACGAACCCCATCAGATCGCGCGCCTTGCCGAAACGCGGCATGCGGATTATCGGCCGGCTCATATTCTCCGCCTCGATCGCGGCGCAGAAAATCCGGGTCAGATCGCCGATATCCTTGGCGACAATGTAGTAGTGCTTCATGAAGCGCTCGACATCCGACGACCCGGCGCGTTCGGCATAACCCATGCGCTCGGCGATCCGGGTCTGCACATCGAAGGTCAGACGCTCCTCGGGCCGGCCGGCGATGTAGTGCAGGTGGAAGCGCACGTTCCACAGGAAATTCTGGTCCTTGGCGAAGTTGCGCGCCTCGGCGCGCGTCAGCACGTCCTTGTCCACAAGGTCGGCGACGCTATCGACCTCATAGGCGTACTTGGCGATCCAGTAGAGGGTCTGCAGATCACGCAGCCCGCCCTTGCCGTCCTTGATATTGGGCTCGACGTAGTAACGGCTGTCGCCCATCTTCTCGTGGCGCTCGTCGCGTTCGGCCAGCTTGCCGGTGACGAACTCCATCGCGGTGCCCGACTTCACCTTGTCGTTGAAGGCGCGGCGAAGCTCCAGGAACAGGTCCTGATCGCCCCACAGGTAACGCGCTTCCAGCAGCGCCGTGCGGATCGTCAGGTCGCTCCTGGCCAGGCGGACGCAGTCATCGACCGAGCGGGTGGAATGGCCGACCTTCAGGCCGAGGTCCCACAGCATGTAGAGCATGTACTCGACGATCTGCTCGCCATGGGCCGTCTGCTTCCACGGGAACAGGAACAGAAGGTCGATATCCGAAAACGGCGCCAGCTCGCCGCGCCCGTAGCCGCCGACCGCGACCACCGCCATGCGGTCGCCCGCCGTCGGGTTGGCGGCGGGATACGCCTCGGCGGCCCGGTCGTGCACGATCCGGATGACCTGGTCGAACAGAAAGGCAAGATCGCCCTTGGCCGTATTGCCGTCGATCTCCCCGCTCTCGAAGCGGGTGCGGACATGCGCACGTCCGTGCTCGATCGCGGCGCGCACCCGTTCGAGGACAATCTTGCGGCGGTCCCCGGCGGAATCGGCATCGGCACAGGCCGCCACGATCTCGTCTTCGATCTGTGCACGGTCGATCAGGTCTCGGTTGCGTTTACGGTCCGGCATGTCGGCGACGTTTTACACCTTTGCCCATGAATTTAACACGTACGCCACCTAACGCGCGGGACGGCCCCCCGGTTCGATTGCGCGTTCGGTTGCGGCCTCGTCCGCTTCCGGACAGGGTTCGGATACCGCGTCTTCCCGCGGGTTTTCGAGCGCGTCACGCAGGGCCCTGCGGCGCGACATGGCGAAGACGAAGACCGCTAGGCCGATGCATGCTCCGACCAGGATCGGCCAGGTCAGCCCGACCGCGTCGCCGATCCGGCCCATGACAAGCGCACCCAGCGCCGGGCCGGAACGGAACATCATGCCGAACAGGCCCAGCACCCGCCCGCGCATCTCGTCGGGAACCGCGAACTGGACAACCTGCTGGGTCGCAATCCCGCCCGCGGTCATCGAGAAACCCAATACCGCCAGACACAGTAAGGCGAAAGGGAACCACGCCACGGCGACGACCAGCAGTGCCGCGGACCCGCCTGCCAGCCCCGCGAAGAGCGCGATGTCGGTGGAGTTCTCCGCATCGCCCCGGCGCAGCATCCAGACCGCGCCGCACATGGCGCCGATGCCGACGGACGAGGCCATCATCGAGAACCCGCCTACATCCTGCAGGAAAACCGAACCGGCGACCGCCGAAAGCAGCTCGGTCAGCGGGCGGATCATCGTACCCAGAACGAACAGCAGGATCAGCATCGGTCCGATCCCGGGATGCGATGCGCCGTAGCGGATACCCGCCAGCGCATCCTCGACAAAGGAGGTCTTCGGACCCGCCCGCTCGGCGCGGCGCGGCAGTTCGACCAGCGCCAGCGTCCAAACCATCACGGCCGCCGCCACCACGTTGAAGGCGAAGGCCAGGCCCGCCCCGCCCAGGGTCAGCAGGACGGCGGCGAGCGCCGGTCCCACGAACTGGGCCGCGTTGAAGGTGGACGAGTTGAGCGCGATGGCCGTGCGCAGATGTTCGCGCGGCACCAGGTTGGGCATCAGCGCGAGACGCACCGGCTGCCAGAAGGAGAAGGTGATGCCGCGCGCCAGCGCGAAGGCGAACAGCAGCCAGATATCGATCACGCCCGAGACCGTGGCGGCCGTCAGCACCACGGCGATCACCGTCAGGATCGCCTGCGTCACCATGGCGATGAACTTGCGGTCGAACCGGTCGGCCAGCACGCCCCCCACCGGCCCGAGCAAAAGCACCGGCATCGCATCCGCCGCCGCCACCGCACCGACCCAGAAGCCCGAATGGGTCAGCTCCCAGGCCAGCCAGCCGATCGCAATGCGCACGACCCAGATGCCGACCACGTTGGGGATGTGGCCGTAGAGATAGATGCGGAAGTTGCGCAGGCGCATGATATCGCCCACCGAACCAAACCCGGCAAACGACACCAGTTCACGCAGGAGGTTACGCATCCAGCGCGGCCTTCAGGCGGTACAGCAATTCCAGCGCCTCGCGCGGCGTCAGGCTATCCGGATCGGAATCGCGCAGCAGGTCGCGCAGCGGATCACCCGGTAACGGGGCAGGCGCTTCGGGCTCGTGCAGGGCCGCCGCCTGGAACAGCGGCAGATCGTCGGCCAGCCGGGACAGCGCGCCGGCCTGATCGCCCGCCTCCAGAAGCCGCAGGACCTCGTCCGCCCGCGCGACCACGGCGGCGGGCAGCCCCGCGAGCTTGCCGACATGTATGCCGTAGGACCGGTCCGCCGCACCGGGGCCGACCTCGTGCAGGAAGACAATATCGTCCTGCCATTCCTTCACCCGCATGGTGTGACAGGAGAGCTGGTCCAGCCGCGTGGCGAGCTTGGTCAGCTCGTGGAAGTGGGTGGCGAACAGGGTACGGCAGCCATTGACGTCGTGCAGATGTTCGACGGTCGCCCAGGCGATGGAAAGCCCGTCGAAGGTTGCCGTACCGCGCCCGATCTCGTCCAGGATCACCAGCGCGCGCGGACCGGCCTGGTTGAGGATGGCCGCGGCCTCGACCATTTCCACCATGAAGGTGGAGCGCCCGCGCGCGAGGTCATCCGCCGCGCCGACACGCGAGAACAGCCGGTCCACGATCCCGATCTCCGCCGCCTCGGCGGGCACGAAGGAGCCGATCTGGGCGAGGATCGCGATCAGCGCGTTCTGGCGCAGGAAGGTGGACTTGCCCGCCATGTTCGGACCGGTGACGAGCCACAGCCGTCCCGCGGCCCGGGTGTCCCCCGACAGGTCGCAATCATTGGCGACGAAAGTCCCCGGCCCGTCCTCCAGCATCGCCTCGACCACCGGGTGCCGCCCGCCCGTCACGCGGAACTCCGGTCCCCCGGTCAGGCGCGGGCGCGCATAACGGGAGCGCACCGCAAGGTCACCGAGACCCGCCAGCACGTCGAGTTCGGCGAGCGCGCGCGCCGCGCGGGCCACCGTCTCGTCCCCGGCGAGGACCAGGTCGGCCAGCTGGGCGAACAGCTCCAGCTCGATCGCCAGCGCGCGTTCACCCGCACGCGCAATCTTGTCGTCCAGTTCCGACAGTTCGACCGTCGTAAAGCGCACCGCGTTCGCCATGGTCTGGCGGTGGATCAGGCCGAACTGTTCCGCCGCAGCCTCCTTGCCGCCGTCCATCAGCCGCTCGGCATGGGCCGCGCTCACCTCCACGAAATAGCCGAGCACATTATTATGGCGCACCTTCAGCGCCGCCACGCCGGTGGCCTCGGCGTATTTCGCCTGCAGACCGGCGATCAACTGACGGCTGCTGTCACGCAGCGCGCGCTGTTCGTCGAGGGCGTCGGAATATCCGGCGGCGATGAACCCGCCGTCGCGCGCCGCCAGCGGCAGATCACCCGCCAGCGCGCGCGACAACTCACCGGTCAGCGTGTCGTGTTCGCCGAGACCCTCGCGCACCTCGTTGAGGACCGGCGGCAGGGCCGGCGCCGCCTCCAGCGCCACGCGCAGTTCGTGCGCACCGTCCAGTCCGGTTCGGATGGCAGACAGGTCGCGCGGGCCCGCGCGCTGCAGCGACAGGCGCGACAGCGCCCGCGCCACGTCGGGCACGGCGCGCAAGGCCTCGCGCACATGGCTGCGACGCCCACTGTCCTCGACAAAGAAGGCGACCCCGTCGAGCCGCGCCTCGATCCCGGCCACATCGGTCAGGGGCGCGGCCAGCCGTTCGGCCAGCAGTCGCGCGCCAGGTCCGGTCACCGTGCGGTCGATGACGGACAGGAGCGAGCCGCGCCGTTCGCCCGACAGCGTCTGGGCGAGTTCCAGGTTACGCCGGGTCGCGGCATCGATCTCCATCACCGCGCCGTCGGCGCCGGGCGGCGGCAGGCGGCGCGGGCGCGCGAGGCGCGGCATACGATCGACCTGGGTCAGCGCCAGATAGTCGAGCAGCGCACCCGCGGCGGCGATTTCCGCCCGGCCCGGATCGCCAAAGGCTTCCAGCGCGCCGACGCCGTAGGTGCCGTGCAGGCGCTTGCGCGCGTTTTCGGAATCGAACCGGCTGGCGGGCAGCGGCGTCAGGATGTCCTCGAACTCGCCGCGCAGCCCCGACATGTCGTCGCGCGCCAGAAAGGCCTCCGGCATCAACAGTTCGCCGGGCGCGATCCGCTCCAGCGCGGCGGCCAGCAGACCCGCGCCGCCCTGGGCGGGCAGCGGCTGCATCCAGACCTCACCGGTGGACATGTCCAGCCAGGCCAGTCCGAATTCGTCGCGCACATTCGCGCAGGCCGCGAGGTAGTTGTGGCGGCGCGCGTCAAGCAGCGTGTCCTCGCTCAGCGTGCCCGGCGTGATGACCCGCACGACCTCGCGCCGGACGACGGATTTCGAGCCGCGCTTTTTCGCCTCGGCCGGGTCCTCCATCTGTTCGCACACCGCGACGCGGTGCCCGGCCCGGATCAGGCGCGGCAGGTATTGCTCGGCCGCGTGCACGGGCACGCCGGCCATCGGCACCGGTTCGCCCTGATGCTGGCCGCGCGTCGTCAAAGCGATGTCGAGGGATTGTGCCGCGGCGACCGCGTCATCGAAGAACAGCTCGTAGAAATCGCCCATGCGGAAAAACAGCAGGCAGTCGGCATAGGACGCCTTGGCCTCCTGCCACTGGGCGAGCATGGGCGAGGCGCCGTCGGAGACCATTGCGGTCGGGTTCGAACTGGTCCGGGAAACATTCATGGTGAACCGTCATCATATACGCCCGCTCACGCGGTGCCGAAACCCTGTGCGCATGTCACCGGAACGCACGAATTCGAGGCGTAAAAACTCCCGCACAACTTGACGGACGCGGGCAGGTGGGGCCACGGTTCATCAAAGGAAACCCTGGCGCCACGAGAGGCATTACATCCGATGGCTGAGAAATCCAAAAACGGCCAGAAAAAGCTGTCCCAGCTCGATATCGATTCGCTGCACATGCACCGCACGGGCAAGCCCGGCAAGATCGAGATCAATGCGACCAAACCCCTGACCACCCAGCGCGATCTGGCCCTGGCGTATTCGCCGGGCGTGGCCGCGCCGTGCATGGAAATCTATCGCGATCCCAACGATGCCTATGACTACACGGCGCGCGGCAATCTGGTCGCGGTCGTGTCCAACGGCACCGCCGTCCTCGGCCTCGGCAATATCGGCGCGCTGGCCTCCAAGCCGGTCATGGAAGGCAAATCTGTCCTGTTCAAGCGGTTCGCGGATATCGATGCCATCGACCTTGAGGTCGATAGCGAGGACGTCGATGAAGTCGTCAACTGTGTGCGATTCCTGGGCCCGACCTTCGGCGGCATCAACCTGGAAGACATCAAGGCGCCGGAATGTTTCATCATAGAGCAGCGCCTGCGCGAGGCGATGGACATCCCGGTCTTCCACGACGACCAGCACGGCACCGCCATCGTGTCGCTGGCGGGCATGATCAACGCGCTCGACCTGACCGGGCGCGACATCAAGGACATCACCATCGTGGTGAACGGCGCGGGCTCGGCCGCGATCGCCTGTATCGAGCTGATGAAGGCGATGGGCCTTCCCCACGATCAGGCCATCCTGTGCGACAGCCAGGGCGTCATCTACCAGGGCCGCACCGAGGGCATGAACCAGTGGAAATCGGCCCACGCGGCCAAGACCAAGGCCCGCACGCTGGAAGAGGCGATGAAGGGCGCGGATGTGTTCTTCGGCCTCTCGGTCGCCGGCGCGGTGACCAAGAAGATGGTCAAGTCGATGGCCAAGAACCCGATCATCTTCGCCATGGCCAACCCGGATCCGGAGATCACCCCGGAAGAGGTTCGCGAGGTGCGCAAGGACGCCATTATCGCCACCGGCCGTTCGGACTATCCCAACCAGGTCAACAACGTGCTGGGCTTCCCGTATATCTTCCGCGGCGCGCTCGACGTGCGCGCGACCACAATCAATGACGAGATGAAGATCGCCTGCGCCCAGGCTCTGGCCGAGCTCGCGCGCGAGGACGTGCCCGACGAGGTCGATGCCGCCTATGCCGGTGAACATCTGGTTTACGGGCCCGACTACATCATCCCCGTACCCTTCGATCCGCGCCTGATGAGCTCCATCCCGCCGCGCATCGCCCAGGCAGCGATGGACAGCGGCGTCGCGCGTCAGCCGATCGAGGACATGGATGAATACCGCCGCTCGCTCGCGATGCGTCTCGACCCGACATCCTCGGTCGTCGAGGCCACCTTCGAGGCGGTGCGCACCCATCCGCGCACGGTCGTCTTCGCCGAGGGCGAATCCGAGCGTGTCATCCGCGCAGCGATCTCCTTCCGCAACCAGGGACTTGGCGAGCCGATCCTGATCGGCCGCGAGGACGTCGTGCGCGCGCGCATCGAGGAACTCGGTCTTTCGAACGCAGGCGAGGTGCGCATCCACAACGCCGCGATCGCCACCGAAAAGGAACGCGAGCGCTATATCGACTTCCTGTACGAGCGCCAGCAGCGCAAGGGCATGATGTACCGGGATTGCGCGCGCGTGGTGAACCGCAACCGCAACGTCTTCGCCGCCTCCATGGTGGCGGCGGGCGACGCGGACGCGATGGTCACCGGCCTGACGCGGCGCTTCTACACCTGCCTGAACGACGTGCGCCGGGTCTTCGACGCCAATCCGGGCGAGCAGATTTTCGGCCTGTCGGTACATGTGATGCGCAACCGCACCCTGTTCATCGCGGATTCGTCCGTGCACGAGCGTCCCGAACCGGAGGTCATGGTCGAGATCGCCAAACAGGCCGCGGCCAAGGCGCGCCAGCTGGGCCACGAGCCGCGGGTTGCCTTCCTCAGCTACTCGAACTTCGGCAACCCGCCGATCGCGGTAGCCGAACGCACCCGTGAGGCCGTGCGCCTGCTCGACGAGCAGGGCGGCGCGGACTTCGAATACGAAGGCGAGATGGCGCCGGATGTCGCACTGGATGCCGCCGTGCGGGACCGTTACTACAAGTTCTCGCGCCTGAGCGGACCGGCGAACGTTTTGATCATGCCCGGCCTGCATTCGGCCCACATCACGTCGCGGATGCTCAGCTCGCTGAATGTCGGCACCGTGCTCGGCCCGATGCTCATCGGCCTGGAGAAGCCGGTCCAGATCGTGCACATGAACTCGAACGTCACCGACCTGGTGAACGCGTCGGCCTTCGCGGCGCATGAATCGATCCGCCATGAAAGTGCCGCCAGGCCGAAAGGCGCGCGCAAGGGCCGCGCCACCAAGAAAGCGGCCAAGTAGCCCGCCACGGTGACACGTCCCCGGCGGCTCGCCGCCGGGGTCATAATCGACTACTGTGCGCCCGCACTTGTCCCGATTGCGTGCGGTCCCCGGATGACCCCGAAACCATCCCAGCTGATCACAACGGCCCTGGTCCTGGCCGGGCCCGCAGTGGCCATCTTCGTGATCCTGATCGTCGCGGACGACCTGGGTGCGGCAACCGGCATTGTGGCGAGCCTCGTCACCATCGCGGCCGCCGCCGCCATGGCGCTCCGGCCGCTGGCCCGGCTGCGCGATCTTGAAAACCGGATCGACCGCCTCATCGACCGGGCGCCCGACACGCTGCCGGATACCGCGCCGCCCCATGAGGGCGGGCCGATCGGCGACGTCGCCGTCTCGATCCACCGCCTGGAGCGAAGCTGGGGCCGCGACCGGCAGCAGTTGCGGCAGAGTGTGCAGGCCGCACAGATCCTGTTCGACGCCCTGCCCGATCCGCTGGTGACCATCGATGCCCAGTCACGCATCGTCTATGCGAACGCCGCCGCGCGCGAACTGCTCGAGGGCCGGCACGGTGTCACCGAGCTGTCGCGGCGCGACCTGTCCGCGGTGATCCGGCAGCCCGCGATCCTGGGCGCAGTCGAGCAGGTGCTCGGCGGTACGTCCATGCGCACCGTCGAGTTCACCTTCACCGACCGCGTCGATCAGACCTTCGAGGCGCGCGTCGAGCCGATCCGCTCCGGTGCCTCCGGCGAGGACGCTGCGCGCGCGCTCATCATGATGCGCGACGTGACGGCGTTGCGCCGCGGCGAGCAGATGCGCGCGGATTTCGTCGCCAATGTCAGCCACGAACTGCGCACACCGCTGACGTCGCTGGTGGGATTCATCGAGACCCTGCGCGGGCCGGCAAAGGGCGATCT
>Ga0255776_10001810_pt1 | contig 24251 bp, 20 predicted proteins | sample 071ome_19_FD_179974 | JGI IMG/M metagenome (GOLD analysis project Ga0255776, IMG submission 179974) | Coastal salt marsh microbial communities from the Groves Creek Marsh, Skidaway Island, Georgia - 071413AT metaG (version 2) | ecosystem: Environmental > Aquatic > Marine > Intertidal zone >... | reverse complement strand
TGCTATCGGTCAGCGGGACTACCGTATCCAGCGGGTTGAGGGTGTGCCGCAAAAGACAGTGACACCTCCCGAGGAGGTTCTTGAGCGAATCGCCAGGGAGCGCGCGCTGGTCAGGGAAGCCAAGTCGGCACGTCTTGAGCGGCCCGAGTTTTTGCGGTGGGTGCGTTCGGGCTTGAGCTGGCCCGCCACAGGACGTATTAGTGGCGTCTATGGCAGCCAACGGTTTTACAATGGCACCCCCGGATCGCCCCACTATGGTGTCGATGTGGCGCGCCCAACCGGTCATCCTGTCGTTGCCCCGGGGCCCGGCGTCATCACCCTTGCGGAGCCTGATTTGTTTTACTCCGGGGGAACCGTGATTCTTGATCATGGTTATGGTCTGTCGTCCTCTTTTCTGCATTTGAGCGAAGTGTTGGTTGAGGTTGGAGATGAGGTCACCGCCGGAACCTTGTTGGGTAAAGTCGGTGCCACCGGACGGGCGACTGGCCCTCACCTCGACTGGCGGATGAGCTGGTTTGACCAGCGGATCGACCCCCAACTGCTGGTGCCCCCCATGCCTGACGATCAGTGATAAGCTTCCGACCCCGGTTTATACTGGGTCTTTGGGTAAACGCTTACACGGGAGATACACGGTGCTCGACCCCCAGCTACTTGAAATCTTGGTTTGTCCGGTGTCGAAGGCACCTCTTGAGTACGATGAGGAAAAGCAAGAGCTGGTTTGTCGTGCGAGCGGTCTTGCCTATCCCATCCGGGATGATATTCCCGTCATGCTCGAGAGCGAGGCTCGGGTCCTGACCGCCGACGAAAAGCTGGCCTGAGGTGAGCGCGAAATGACCGATACTATATTTGGCAAAATCACCCGCGGGGAAATTCCAGCAGAATTTCTCTACGAGGATGACCAATGTGTCGTTATTCAGGATATCCAGCCTCAGGCCCCCACCCATGTGTTAATCATTCCCCGAAAACCCATCCCCAAACTCGCCGATGCTGATGAATCTGATCAGGCCCTGCTAGGCCATCTCATGTTGGTGGCGGGCAAGGTAGCCAGGCAGCTTGGGGTCGGCGATGGTTTTCGTTTGGTGGTGAATAACGGTGAAGCAGGTGGGCAGACAGTATTTCATTTGCATCTCCATATCCTGGCAGGCCGTTCCATGGCCGAGGGAGAATTGGCGCAGGGCATGAATTGAGCCAAAGCCGCTGCCGCATCATCCGCAAGCAGCGTTTTGGTCATACAAAGCGAGTAGTAGAGAGCAAACATGAAAACCGCAGAGATACGCGAGTCATTCTTATCTTATTTTGAAGAACAGGGCCATACACGGGTGGCCTCGAGCTCTCTCGTGCCTCACGACGACCCCACCTTGCTGTTCACCAATGCGGGCATGAATCAGTTTAAGGAAACCTTTCTCGGTCTCGAGGAGCGGTCTTACGCCCGGGCCTGCACGTCGCAGAAGTGTGTGCGGGCTGGCGGCAAACACAATGACCTGGAAAACGTTGGCTACACCGCGCGTCATCACACCTTCTTTGAGATGCTGGGTAATTTCAGTTTTGGCGATTACTTCAAGCGCGATGCTATTCGTTTCGGGTGGAGCTTCCTCACCGAGGTTCTTGGTTTGCCCAAGGAACGCTTGTGGGTGACGGTGCATATCAGCGATGACGAAGCAGCTGAAATTTGGGTCAACGATATAGGGGTGAGCCCCGATCGACTGTCCAGACTAGATGAAGATAATTTCTGGCAAATGGGCGATACCGGCCCCTGTGGTCCCTGCTCAGAGATCTTCTATGATCATGGTCCCGATGTACCCGGGGGACCACCCGGCAGTGCCGATGATGATCTTGATCGCTACATCGAAATCTGGAACCTGGTGTTTATGCAGTTCAATCGGGACAGCGAAGGCGAGCTCCATCCGCTTCCCGCACCTTCGGTGGACACCGGCATGGGGCTCGAGCGCATTGCCGCAGTACTTCAAGGCGTCCATTCCAATTACGAGATTGACCTGTTTCAGGCGCTCATCAAGGCGGTTGCCGATCGACTGGAGGTAACGGATCTCGAGGAAAAATCCCTGAGGGTGATTGCCGATCACCTTCGCTCCTGTGCCTTTTTGATCGCGGATGGGGTGATGCCCGGTAACGAGGGCCGCGGCTATGTCCTCCGCCGTATCATCCGTCGCGCGATTCGCCATGGTAATAAGCTCGGTGCCTCGGGCGTATTCTTTGCCGAGCTGCTGCCAGTGCTGGTAGCGGAGATGGGGGATGCCTATCATGACCTCCGTGCTCAGGAGGCCAAAATCACCGCCGCTCTTCTCGCCGAGGAGGAGCAATTTGCCCGCACGTTGGATAATGGCATGGCGATTCTAGACGAGGCGCTCGAGTCTCTTGATGGCAATGTCATTCCCGGGGACGTGATTTTCAAGCTGTATGACACCTACGGGTTTCCTGTGGATCTCACCAATGACATTGCGCGGGAGCGAAGCCTGACGCTCGACCTTGTGGGCTACGAGGCGGCGATGGAAGACCAGCGAAAGCGTTCTCAAGAGAGCGGTAGTTTCAAGGTGGATTACAGCGATTCGGTATCAGTCGACGGTGAAACGACTTTTGTGGGCTATGAAACCACCGGATCGGAGGCGAGTGTTGTCGCGCTGATTCGTGAGGGATCCACCGTGCCAGCCCTGCAGGAGGGAGAGGAGGGTATTGTTATTCTTGACACTACCCCTTTTTACGGTGAGAGCGGGGGACAGGTCGGGGACTGCGGTGTTCTTCTCTTAGGTGATGGCAGAGTTGACGTGTTGGATACCACGAAGTCCAAGGGGCATCACTTGCATCATGTTCGAGTGGCTTCGGGCGCTCTGCAAACCGGTGATCGGGTCGATGCGAAAGTCGACGCCTCCGTGCGGCAGAGTATTAGGCTCAATCATTCTTCAACCCATTTGATGCATGAGGCGCTGCGACGGGTTCTTGGCGATCACGTGGTGCAAAAAGGCTCCCTTGTCGATTCCGAGCGGCTGCGTTTCGATTTCTCCCATGGGCAGGCGGTCACGCCGGATGAGCTACTGGCCATTGCGGATATCGTCAACGAGCAGGTGCGCCTGAACACGGCAGTGACCACGGAAGAGATGGACATGGAGTCAGCCATTGCCAAGGGCGCTACCGCGCTCTTTGGTGAAAAGTACGGTGACCAGGTGCGGGTGCTGAGCATGGGGGCCGAAGACTTCTCGGTAGAACTTTGCGGCGGCACCCACGTTGACAGAACAGGAGATATCGGCCTTTTTCTCATTACCAGTGAGTCGGGTGTCGCAGCGGGTATCCGTCGTATCGAGGCGGTCACCGGAGAAGCTGCTGTGAAAGAGGTGCGCGCGGCCTTTGCCCGGCTGCAGGCGACAGCCGATGTTGTTAAATCGTCGCCGGATATGGTGGTGGAGAAGACTCAGGGGCTCCGTGCTGAAGTGAGGGACTTGGAAAAAGAGGTTGCCAAACTTCGGCAAAAGCTCGCTTCGGGAGCGGGGGGCGACCTGACGGCTAACGCCGTGGAAGTAGCAGGCCTTAAGGTTCTGGCGAGTGTTGTTGATGGGGCCGACGCGAGCACCTTGCGCGAGACCCTCGATCAGTGCAAGAGCAAGCTGGGTTCTGCGGTCATCCTGCTGGCAGCCATTGACGGCGAGAAAATTGCCCTGGTTTCGGGGGTTACCAAGGATGCCACCGACAGGATCAAAGCGGGAGACGTTATGCGTGACGTGGCCGGGCGGCTTGGAGGAAAGGGCGGCGGGCGACCCGATATGGCCCAGGGGGGCGGCACCGATGTAGCGGCATTACCCGGTCTGATATCAGCCTTTCCCCAGTGGGTGGCGGATCAGTTGACCCCATAATTCCGCGAGACTCACGCTTCTGGCCAAGTGGCTTCTGTGCTATTGTTCGCGCCCGTTTTTTTGTCGGTAACCGATAGCTTCAGTTTCTCGTCATGGCACTAATTGTTCAGAAATACGGCGGTACGTCGGTAGGCACCGTCGAGAGAATCCAGCACGTAGCCGAAAAGGTGGCGCGTTTTCAACGCGAGGGTCACCAGGTGGTCGTGGTGGTATCTGCCATGTCCGGTGAGACCAATCGGCTCATTGGACTCGCCAGGGAAATCCTGCCGCACCCAACCCCCAGAGAGATGGACGCGCTGGTGGCCACGGGCGAGCAGGTTACTACCGCGTTGTTGAGCATGGCGCTCCACAAAATAGATGTGCCCGCGCGCTCCTACACCGGTTCTCAGGTGCGGATTCTCACCGACAGCGCGCACACCAAGGCGCGGATCCGTGAAATTGATGACAGCCGTATCCGCAGCGATCTTGCCGAGGGTGCCGTGGTGGTGGTCGCAGGTTTCCAGGGCGTCGATGAGCAGGGCAATATCACGACCTTGGGTCGAGGGGGCTCAGACACCACTGCGGTCGCAATAGCGGCGGCGCTGAAAGCTGACGAGTGCCAGATTTATACTGATGTGGATGGGGTTTACACGACCGACCCTCGGATTGTGGAGACGGCACAGCGTCTAGAGCAAATCACTTTTGAAGAAATGCTGGAGATGGCCAGCATGGGCTCCAAGGTGCTCCAAATACGTGCGGTAGAGTTTGCCGGGAAATATGCCGTGCCACTGCGCGTCTTGAGCAGCTTTAATGACGGCCCTGGCACATTGATCACCATGGAGGAGGGCGATATGGAAGCGCCAACCATTGCGGGCATCGCGTTTAATCGTGATGAGGCGAAATTAACCGTGTTAGGCGTGCCTGACACACCGGGTGTTGCCTACAAGATTTTGGGTCCCATCGGTGAGGCTAATATCGAGGTGGATGTAATCCTTCAAAACACCGGGGAGCAGGGCCATACGGACTTTACCTTCACAGTCGCGAGGGGCGATGTGGTTAGGGCACGGGAGATTCTTGAGCCTGTGGCCGCCAAGCTCGGTGCTGCTGAGCTAAAGGATGATGCCAAAATCGCCAAGGTGTCGGTGGTAGGCGTCGGTATGCGCTCCCATTCAGGTGTTGCGGCAAGGATGTTTAAGGCATTGGCCGAAGTTGGTGTTAATATTCAGATGATCAGCACTTCAGAGATCAAGATCTCAGTCATTGTTGAGGAGAATTATCTGGAGCTTGCTGTCAGGACCCTGCATACCGCCTTTGAGCTTGATGTGGAACCTGAAAACTTAGCAGCTGACGCATGACAGTGGTGGGCTGCGGCGCGACGAAGCGTGTATTGATGAAAAACGACATGGATGTGACTCATGCTGATATTAACCAGACGAGTGGGTGAATCCCTCATCATTGGAGACGATGTCACCATTACAGTGCTTGGTGTTAAAGGCAATCAGGTGCGCATTGGTGTGAACGCACCCAGAGACGTGGCGGTTCATCGAGAAGAAATCCTAAATAGAATCCAAGCCGATGCGGCTTCGGACCGGGAAGAAGAAGAGGGCCTAGGCAACACCTGAGATCGCAAATATCTGGGGTCGTCACCGTTTGTGATAAACTTCGGGGTCGTGATCTCGGGTTCGGCAGCGTTGAACTCGCTAAAAAAATGGAGAAGTGGCCGAGTGGCTGAAGGCGCTCCCCTGCTAAGGGAGTATACGTTAATAGCGTATCGAGGGTTCGAATCCCTCCTTCTCCGCCATCCAACTGAAAAGGGCGTCCCGTGGGGCGCCTTTTTTAGTTGGACTACGAGGGTGGGATGAGAACCGAAGGTTCGACAAACTCTGCTTGGAGCAGAGTTTGGACGCGGAGCCGTTAGGCGGAGCGCCCCGCAGGGGTGAGAGCGGCGAAGGCAGCGCCGCTCCAATCAATCCCTCCTTCTCCGCCGTGCATCAGCCACTTATCTACGATCGGTGTCCTGCCCATGTCCTATTTTGTCCTTTGGTGGCCTGTTTGCTCTGAGTTAGACTTAATGACAATGCACGCATCGACCCTTAGTACGGAGCCTCCCCATCGTGACTTCCTCACCGACTAGCCAGCCTAAACCAAAGATCCAACTGCCGCTGTATCGCCGGTTTGTAGATCTATTCGACGCAGGGTTCAGCATCGATTGGGGTATCGGCTCTTTCTTGGTAATTAGCCATCTCGCAGCACTGTTGTTGACGCCTGTCGCCTATCTGTTTGCCCCCGAAGGACTTTGGCAGGTGATGCTGGCATGGACGCTTATTCATTTTTTTCTGGGGGCGCTCGCCACAACTGTTTACGCCCATCGGCTAATAGCTCACGGAGCCGCGAATGAAATCCGGCAGCCAACCCACGCATTTTTTCTGATTGCCCAGCTGTTTTCAGTCCAGGGCAGCGTGCGGCGCTGGTCTGCTCAGCATGTTATTCATCACGCGGTTGATAAGACCGGACAGCATCACCTCGATCCCTATTCAGCCACCTGGTTTGATACCCAATGGCGCAACTTCATGTGGTCGCATATGTTGACCTTTCTGTTCAATCATCCCCCTTCTGTTGAATTTGATGCCGCCTTCAAGGCGAAGTCCCATCCAGCGATTCTCTGGCAGGATAAGTACTACTTGTGGCTAATTATTGCCGCTAACTTTGTGTTGCCGATGGTGTTGGGAATGGCTCTTGCAGGGTGGCAGGGTGCCCTGTGCCTGATGATGGCGAGTGTTGCGGGATTTGTTCTGGCGCAGCACAACACCTGGACTGTTAATAGCGTGACCCACATGTGGGGGTTTAACAGCGGGCTGCTGAGCTCTGCCAAAAATAACTACATTTGGCTGGGCCCTCTTGGTGAGGGCAATCATCATGCCGATCACCATGATTACCCCCGAGATTTCCGCAATGGCTTTGGCTGGAGCGGTTGGCTTTTAGACCCGACTCGCTACGCTATTCTTTTTTTGAGGGCTGTGGGCTTGGTCCGTGGGTTAAATCACGCCAGTCGTCTTCAGGAGGCGAAGATTATTACGCAGCGAAATGTCCGAGATAGTGAGGCCGCCTCGGCCTCCGCTATTTGGCAGCAATGGGAAGCGACCCTGTCCGCGGTGAGTGACGAGTGGCTAGCGGCTGCAAAAGCCTGGGATCAATTCAAGTTGGAGCAGCAGCGTCTCAAGCAACAGATTCGTGAGCTAGGTGCTGAACGTATGGCTGCTGCTCGAGAGCGGGTAGGTAGTGCTCAGGATGATTTGGCTCGAGAGCTCAACCTGCGAATGGCGGCGCTTCGCGAGGAAATGCAATCAGCGCGACAGCGACTTCGGGCGGGTCGCGAGGCCTTTTTCGGCGCGCTGAGCGAAATCAGAGAGGCCAATCTTGCCATCGCCTAATCCCCCGGCAGGTAGAGCTTTTATGCCAACTTTGGAGTAAAATCCGCGAAACCCCCGAAAGGGGGTTTTTGTTTTTGGGCTGGCAGCGTGCCAGAGAGAGCTCGAGAAGGGAGCGACCATGACAGCAAAAATAGCCATTATTATGGGTTCCACCTCTGACTGGCCAGTCATGGAGGGGGCTGCCAAAACCCTAGAATCTCTTGGGGTCGCCTATGAGGCTAAAGTAGTTTCGGCCCATCGAACTCCTGATCGGTTGGTGGCTTTCGCCAAAACCGCGCGAGAGCAGGGCTACCAAGCGATCATCGCCGGCGCCGGCGGGGCCGCCCACTTGCCGGGTATGGCCGCTGCGATGACCCCAGTTCCCGTGCTGGGTGTACCAATCGCGGCGACGGTACTCAACGGCGCCGACGCCATGCTCTCGATTGCACAAATGCCTAAGGGTATACCGGTCGCCACCTTCGCCATCGGTCAGCCCGGCGCAATCAATGCCGCCCTGTTTGCCGCGGCTATGTTGGCGAATCAGGATCCCGCTCTCGCTGAAGCCCTCGATAACTATCGAGCCAAGCAAACCGAGGAGGTTCCGGAGGATCCCCGCGGGTGAAACATCGGCTTGGAATTATGGGCTGTGGTCAGCTCAGTCAAATGATGGCCGAGGCCGCGAGACGGCGAGGCTCGACCGTTAGTTTTCTTTGTCTGGACGAAACCCCGGTGGTACAGGGTCTGGGCCGCATTTACGAGACTGCAGAATTCGACCAGTTCCTGAGAAGCTGTGATGCCGTCACCGTGGAGAGGGAAAGTCTGCCCGACGAGATGTTACAAGCGGCGCGGGACCGCGTGGGCCTTGCTCCCGGATACGACGCCTTGGTGGTGCTCCGTGAGCGTGATACTCAAAAAGCCATGCTCGACACCCTAGATATACCCACATCCCCCTGGGCGATGGTGAGCTCCGACAGAGAGCTTGGGGCGGCACTGGCAGGACTGCCAGGTGACGTCGTCCGCTGTAAAAGGACGCTGGGCGGTTATGATGGTGGTGGTCAGTGGCGGGTGGCTAAGGCCGCCAGTGAAAAGGTTATTCCAAGCGACGCTTATCCTGTCATTGCTGAGGCTGAGATCAATATCGACAGAGAGCTAGCGATTGTCGTTGCGCGAGATGTGACGGGCGATACGGTGGTCTATCCCGTGACCGAAAACTACATGCATGACGGCATTCTTATCGGCAGTATCGTCCCTGCATCAATTGACGAGGCGATGGCAGAAGACGCTGCCTTGATGGCGCGTAAATTGGTCAATGCCATGGAGTACGTTGGCGTTCTCGCCATCGAATTTTTTGTGACCGACGATCGATTGATAGTTAACGAGATCGCCCCCAGAGTCCATAACACCGGTCACTGGACCATCGGTGCTGTTGGCCCCGATCAGTTCACTCAACACATTACCTGCGTACTGGGTGGGCGCGTGGAGCAGCCCGTGTTTGACCAGTCGGCAGCGCTCATTAACCTCCTTGATACACCGCTACCGCGGGAAATGCCTGAAGGGCCCATTCGTAGTTTGATTCAGACTTATGGTAAGGGCTCCCGGAAGGGACGCAAGTTGGGGCATATCACGCTGATTGGTCCCGATCCAGAGGCCCTTCGCAGTGCTGCCGAGGGGATGATTGCCGAGCTGCATTCGCTTTAATTTAGCCCAGATAATGAGGATTCGTTTCAGGGGCCTGTGCCTGGGCTCGCAGACAAATGATGAAGTGTTCGAGCCGGCAATCGGTAGTGCGAGACTGAGACCCGTTTAAAAAGGGAATGGATAATGCCCGAGGGGCCAGAAATACGGCGTGCTGCTGACAAGATCGAAGCGGTATTAAAAAAAAGAACCGTCGAAAAAATTGAATTTGGGTTGAAGCCGTTAAAAAAGTTTTCGAAACCATTAACGGGCAGTAAAGTGCTCTCTCTAGAGACCCGTGGAAAAGCGTTGCTTACCCATTTTGATGCGGGGCTAACCATATACTCCCACAACCAGCTCTATGGTATTTGGCGCGTCGTGAAGCGCGACCGACTGCCAGCAACTAATCGGCAGCTCAGGTTGGCAATTCACACCAACGAACACAGTGCGCTGCTCTACAGTGCATCCGACATCAGCGTCTGGCGCACAGGTGACATTGAAAATCATCCCTTTTTACAGCGGATCGGTCCCGACATTCTGAATCCCGAACTAACGTGGCGGCAGGTAGCCGAGCGATTAAGAAGTAAGGCCTTTGCTGGACGGGCGCTGAACTCTGTTTACCTTGATCAGGCATTTCTTGCAGGCTTGGGCAATTACCTGCGCAGCGAAATTCTGTTTATTGCTGGTATCGATCCCGTGCGAAAGGCCCGTGACCTCAGCAAGGGGGAGATCGGCAAGCTTGCTCGGACCACGCTGGATGTTAGTAGGCGGAGTTACACGTTGGCCGGCGCTACCGTGCCTGAGCGCCTGTACAAGGCGCTCAAAAAGCAAGGCGCGAGTTATGATAGAGCGCGCTTTTTCGTGTTCGGTCGTGCGGGACAGCCCTGCCGAGTCTGCGGTACAAAAATACGAAGAGCGACGGCAAATTCAAGGCGAATCTACACCTGTCCTACCTGCCAACTAAACACCTAGGTACGGAGCCGCTCACCGTCAACTCAGATAGACGGGCCCAGTGCAGCAGGCGCAAGCCCGATAATTTTTAGAGAGCAATACAAGTGTCCATCCACAAAACGCCGAGGTGAATTTTGACTGACCCAACGGCGTTGCCAGTGTTGGAAGCCCTGATTAGACCGGCTCTGGCATCATTGAGCTATGGTGCTCGAGGATTTTCCACTCGCCACCGATGCACTTGTACAAGTAACTATAGCGAGCCATAACTTGAGCGCCGTCACCAAAGGTAAAGGTATACACGCCGGTGTTGCTGACCAAGTCGTCGGTCAACTGGCGAGGATTGGATTCGTTAATTTCGCCGCTTGGTGATTTGGCAAGGAAACTGACGAAGTAGTCCCTGATCTCCGAGTGGTTATGGCGCACCTGATTTGAGACGGTTGGAAGCAGAACTGCATCCTCAGCGTACATGGCGGTGACCTTGTCGGGATCGCCTGTTTGTATGGCGTCATTCCAATTACTGAACAGTTGAACGATGTCATCATTATTCATGAATAAAAATCCCTTGCTGTTGAATGGGTTGCCTGTAGATCAGTCGCCGGACGCGCAACCTTGCCATCCCCGGCTCCTATGTTGACTTAGTTGTATTCCTTTTTCAGGGCGCGCAATACATCAATGCGCTCTTCGAACCGGCCCCCGTCCATATCAAGACAGCAGTCGGCTTCAAGTCCTGCCATGGTTTGCGCGATGTCATCGGACATGCCCGCGATGAAAACTTTTTTTCCAGCGCGTTCAGCATCACAGGAAATCGTCTCGACTGCTCTGGCAGCGGAGACATCGATAAAGGGCACACGCTGAAAATCCAGTATGATGGCATGCATGCCGTCGGTGTAGCGCTCCCTGACGTGATGACCGACATCGGCGGCTGCGCCGAAGCTGAGTGGCCCGCCGAATTCAAAGACCGTCACGCGATCACCCAGTGTATCGAGTAGTTGCATCTCTTCATCGTTACTTGCGCTTAGCGGTCGCGACATCAACTCGTCGAGCTGGACCTTCGCTACCTGCCGCACATAGGCGAGTGCTGCCAGTACAACCCCTGCGGCGACCGCTGTGATCAAGTCGACCAGCACGGTAAGGCCTAATACCAGGGCCATAAGCGCAAGATCCCAGCGGGGTCCGCGATGGGCGTTTTTCAGGTAGCTAAAGTCGATAATGTCTAACCCCACCTTGATCAGGACACCAGCCAAGGCTGCGTGGGGAATATAGGCGGCGATGGGACCGACCCCGAGGACGATCGCCGCGAGCACAGCGGAGTGGATCATGCCGGAAATTTTGGTATGCCCACCAGATCGAATATTAACGACGGTTCGCATCGTGGCACCCGCACCAGCAATCCCGCCAAAGAGGCCCGCGATCGCATTGCCCATTCCCTGCCCGATGAGTTCCTGATTGGAGTCGTGTCTGGTTCGCGTCATGTTATCTGCCACCAGAGAGGTGAGCAGGCTGTCGATAGAGCCGAGCACCGCCAGGATGAATGCGGCCTCCACGACCAACAACATCGCCGACTGCTCAAACACGGGCATATGGAATTCAGGTAGCCCGCTTGGGATATCACCTAGGATGGGCAGCTCGCCGAGAAACAGGGATAGCACAGTCCCCACGATCAAGGCGGCCAGGGCGCTGGGCAGATATTTTCCCCATGCGGTTGGCCAGGTATAGACAACCAACAAGGTCACAGCAGCCACGGTGAAGGCCGAAAAATTGATATCCAAAAATGCCGTTGGAAGGTAAAGCAGGGCTGGAATCGTGCCGGCGGGAGCCATGTGCCCCACGGTGGCATCAAGCTGCAAAATAATGATGATGACACCGATGCCGCTCATAAAGCCTGACACCACAGGGTAGGGAACTAGACGAATAAAGTCCCCTATCCTCGCAACCCCAAAAGCAATTTGGAAAAGCCCAGCGAGTACTACGGCGGTCAATATCAAGCCTACGTCTCCAGAGAGGCTCGCAAAAAGGCCGGCTAGAACAACTACCATCGGACCTGTTGGTCCCGATACGTTGGTGGGGGTGCCACCAAACCAAGCGGCGAAAAATCCCACGATGATGGCTCCGTACATTCCTGCCATCGGCCCTAATCCTGAGGCCACGCCGAATGCAAGGGCTAGGGGGATAGCGACCACCCCAGCGGTGAGTCCACCATAGATGTCCCCTCGGAGATGAGTAAGGTCAAATTTCAGAGCCGTAAGCATTGGTATACGCGCCTTTTGATAAAATCGGAGTGCATTGTAGGTGCACCTATATATCGACATATCTAGGCATTTTATATAGAATTTTGCTATCACCCCGGAACGGGAATGGCACTATATTCATGGTGGCTTGAGATGGCTTCGCTTCGGCAAATGGAGTATTACGTGGCAGTCGCTGATGCGCGGTCTCTGCGCAAGGCAGCACGACGATTGGGGGTGACTCAGCCTACACTGACCGTGCAGCTAAAGGCGCTGGAAGACACCCTTGGCGTTCAATTGTTTGAGCGGACGCGAAACGCCACACTGTTGACCCCGGCGGGTAGGGAATTATTGCCCGATGCGATGAATTTGCTGTCCCAATGGCGCAATGTCATCGAAAGTGCCCATTTACTTAGTGACGACGCCCACTCCACTTACCGGCTTGGCGTGCCACAAACGCTTGGCCCCTACCTGCTGCCTCAACTACTCCCCTCAATCCACCAGCGATACGCTAACCTTCGGCTGCACGTGAGAGAGGAAGTGCCCGATGGATTGTTACAGGGTTTGGAAGAAGGCCGTTTCGACCTAGTAATCGGCCCAATCACGGCGGAGTCAGAGTCTATTGTTCGTGTCCCGCTTTTCCGCGAGCCTCTGTTACTTGCGAGTCCTGTCGATATGGATGTGGCCCCACGTGGTGATTTGGCCGAGAGTGATTTAAGTGGTCTCGAGGTGCTGGCAGTAGACGAGCGCCATGCTTTGCGCCGAGAAGTGGAGCGCATCTGCAAGCAAACGGGCGCCAAGCTTAATCGGGATTACGAGGGAACCAGCCTGGATACCCTGCGTCAAATGGTTGTTATGGGGATGGGGCTGGCGTTTCTCCCTGCCCTTTATGTTCGAAGTGAAATCCACCGGCCCGAAGAATTGCGTATTCAAAAGCTCAAGGGACGGGCGCTGTTCCGTGAGCATGCCTTGCTGTATCGGAGACACGCCCCGTCTAGGCGCTTTTACGGGCAGCTAATTGATCGTATTCGCGATGTGATCGAAGCGGAGCTCAGCGATACCGTGACACCTTTACCGGCGGAGTGAGGCGCTCACGAAGAGAGCGCTGGATAGTTATCTTGCGATTTTGTCCTCGAGAGATTGAATTTGAACTTCCAGTATGTTTTTCTTCCGCTCGGTTTTTGCCGGTCAGGCTTTGAGCCCAACGAGTAACCGACCCCATCACTCAACGGTCCAGCCAGACGACCCACCGCATTTTTATTAGGGAGGAGCTATGACTCACTCAGCGTTCATTTACGATGCCGTTCGAACACCCCGCAGTAAGGGAAAAAAGGACGGCACCCTTCATGAGGTAAAGCCCGTTGATTTGGGTGCGGGCTTACTGCGGGCTCTGCAGCAGCGTCAGGATCTGGACACCTCCTACGTCGATGATGTGGTCATGGGCTGTGTCACTCCGATCGGCGAGCAAGGATCCGATATCGCGAAGATGATCGTTCAAAACGCGGATTGGGATGAGTCGGTCGCAGGGGTTCAGCTTGATCGTTTTTGCGCGTCTGGTCTTGAAGCGGTCAATATTGCAGCCCAAAAAATCGCCTCGGGCTGGGAAGATTTAGTGGTCGCAGGTGGGGTTGAATGCATGTCTCGGGTACCAATGGGGTCAAATGGCGGCGCCATGGGATCCGACCCCGGATTCTCCATGAAGACCGGTTTTGTACCTCAGGGAATTGGCGCAGACACAATCGCCACGCTGGAGGGATGGGGTCGCGAGGACGTCGATCACTATGCAGTGACGTCTCAGCAGCGCGCTACACACGCCCGTGATAGCGGCTGGTTCGACGGTTCTGTTATTCCGGTCAGAGATGAAAATGGTGTCACAATTCTTGAGCGTGATGACTTCATCAAGCCTCAAACAACGCTGGAAGGACTCGGTAACCTGAAGGCCTCCTTCGAAATGCCCGGGGGGTTGGGCTTCGACGACATCATCATCGCCAAATATCCCGAGCTCGATCGCATCAATCACGTACACACCCCCGGAAATTCCTCGGGCATTGTGGATGGTTCTTCAGCGGTTTTAATCGGCAGCGAAAAGGCAGGCAAAGATCTGGGCATGACACCTCGCGGTCGAATTGTCGCTACCGCTGTGCTCGCTACTGATCCAATCATTATGCTGACAGGTCCCGGCCCTGCAGCTAAAAAATGCCTCGAGCGCGCGGGTATGAAGCACTCGGATATCGATCTGTGGGAAATTAATGAAGCCTTCGCCTCGGTGGTACTGCGTTACATGAAGGACTTGGACCTCGACCTAGAGATTACCAACGTTAATGGTGGTTCCATTGCGATGGGTCATCCTCTGGGAGCTACTGGTGGTTGTTTGGTGAGCACCGTTCTTGATGAGCTGGAGCGTCGGGATGCGAAGCGCGCCATGCTCTCACTCTGTGTCGGTGGCGGCATGGGTATCTCTACAATCATCGAGCGCGTGTAACGCGACGTCACGAGGAAAGACATCACATGAGTGGATTTAATTACGAAAAAGACAGCGATGGTATCGTGACTGTAACCATGGATATGGCGGGCCCCGTAAACTCCATGGGTGAGGAGTTTCTTCCTCTGTTAGCAGAGACCGCCACGAAACTCGAAAATGAATCGGGGCTGACAGGCGTTGTGCTCACCTCAGCAAAAAGTACGTTCTTTGCCGGCGGTGATTTGAACCTGCTCTCACAGGTGACCGATGAAACCGTGGAAGCCTTTTATGAAGGGATCGAGGCAACCAAAGCCGAACTGCGACGGCTCGAGAGATTGCCGGTGCCCATTGTTGCTGCGATTAATGGCGCCGCACTCGGTGGGGGCCTTGAACTGGCGCTCGCGTGCAACTATCGCATCGCGGTAAACCATAAGTCGGTTCAGCTTGGTTTCCCCGAGGTGACCCTCGGCTTGTTGCCGGGCGGTGGCGGCGTTGTTAAGGGTATCTACTTGATGGGCCTGATGGCCGCCAATGAGTATTTGCTGGAAGGCAAGCGTGTAGCCCCTGAGCAGGCTCAGGCCGTCGGGTTAATCCACGAGGTTGTCGCTGCTCAGGAAGACCTGCTCCCACGGGCGAAGGCGTGGCTTACAGAAAACAAGGACAACGAGGCGGCAATGACCCAGCCCTGGGATACCAAGGGTTACAAAATACCCGGGGGAAATGCGACGCATCCGGCAGTTGCGCAAATGTTGCCGGTAGCCGCGGCAATGCTGCGTCAAAAAACTCGCGGGTTGCTGCCCGCGCCCGAAAAGATTCTCGATGTCGCCGTTACCGCACTGCGAGTAGATTTCGAGACCGCAATGCGTGTTGAAAGCCGGGGTCTGGCCTATCTTGCCAATACCCCGCAAGCAAAGAACATGATTAACACCTTCTTCTTTCAGATGAACCAGATTAACGGCGGGGCATCACGGCCAGAGGGCATTGAGACTCAAGCGACCAAGAAGGTTGGCGTTCTCGGAGCGGGCATGATGGGGCAGGGTGTTGCCTACGTGTCGGCCATGGCGGGTATTGAGGTTGTACTGAAAGACCTGACTCAGGAAGCCGCTGACAAGGGAAAACAGTATTCGGAGACCCTGTTAAAGAAACGTGTCGACAAGGGACGTATGACCGAAGAAAAAGCCCAGTCTGTGTTGGCGTTGATTACGCCGACCGCCTCCAACGATGACTTGGCGGGCTGTGACCTTATTATCGAGGCAGTATTTGAAAACATCGGTCTCAAGCACGAGATGACCACGGAACTCGAGGGCTACCTCGCTGATGGAGGCGTATGGGGCTCTAACACCTCAACGCTGCCGATTACCCGATTGGCCGAAGCCAGTGACAAGCCTGAGAACTTTATTGGCATCCACTTCTTCTCTCCGGTCGATAAGATGCCGCTGGTTGAGATCATCATGGGTGAAAAAACCAGTGATCTCGCCCTGGCCAAGGCGTTTGACTACACCCAGCAAATACGTAAAACCCCCATCGTGGTCAATGATTCGCTGGGATTCTTTACCTCGCGGACCTTTGGTACCTATCTGGATGAGGGTGTTCGTCTTTTAAAGGAGGGCGTCCACCCCGTCAAAATCGATAATATGGGCAAAGCGGTGGGTATGCCTGTAGGTCCACTTGCTGTTTATGACGAAGTGAGTCTCGAGCTGTCGCGTAAGGCGGCTGAAACCTGGAAGGAAATGGGCATTGAGGATCCTTGGGGAGATGGTTCCATTGTCCGTGAGGTCGTCGATACGATGGTGAATGATCACAAGCGTGGCGGCCGTCACCATGGGGGCGGTTTCTACGAGTATTCAGAAGATGGCAGTAAGAAGATCTGGCCGACCCTTCTCGACCTCTATTACAAATCTGACGCCGCAATTGGCGAAGACGATATCAAAGATCGCCTGTTGTTCCGGCAGGTGATTGAGGCGTTGAAGTGCTACGAAACCAATGTGCTTCGCTCAGTGGCTGATGGCAACATCGGGTCTATTATGGGTATTGGTGCCCCTGTCTGGACTGGCGGGCTAATTCAGCACGTCAACACCTACGGCCTCGAGCGTTTTGTTGCACGCTGCGACGAGCTAGTGGCCGCCTATGGGGATCGATTCTCGGCCCCCGCGATTGTGGCTGAGAAGATCGAAGCTGGGGAATTGCTGGTGTAAGTCAGGGACTCGCCTTTCTCTTCGGCAAGGCGACATAGCTTCGTGCCTTCTTGCGATGGGAGGATGCTGGGATGTGTGGTCGCTATACCTTACAGGTCAGTAACCGGCCAACACTCTCGACGCTGGGGCTCCCACTGGCGGATCGATTCAATATAGCACCCCAGTCTCCTGTGCTCGTAATTAACTCCGCGGGTGATTACGAGATCAAGCCCTGGGACTATTCTCCGGTCTGGGCACGTGAGTCCATGCATCTCACCAATGCGCGCAGTGAAACGCTTCGAGAAAAGCCAGCGTTTCGAAAGGCGGATCGGTGTGTCTTTGTCGCCGACGGTTGGTATGAATGGCAGCGCCGGGGGAACCATAAGCAGCCTTGGTACCACCATCTCGATGGAGCTTTGCTTTTTTTTGCGGGCATTTGCTCGCGCAATGGGGGGTGTGCCATTGTCACTCGTCCTGCGCTCGTGCACCTCGCCGACATTCATCACAGGCAGCCCGTGCTTTTAGAGGAGCGTGCTATCAATCATTGGTTGGAGGGACACGATTTATTTGCCAGTGGCGTGAGCCATCAGGTGCGCTGTCATCCGGTGAGCAGGAGAGTGAATAAGCCCGATCAGGATGACCCTACATTGCTGGAGGAGATAACGCTGGAATCAAAGAGGGCAGTTGAAAAACCGGACACACCCGATCTTTTTTCCCGCTGAAAATAGTTTTAACTCGCGTCGAGCTCTTGCTTTAGTCGATCTCCAGCCACAGAGCGAGGCTTGGCAAAACCCGCCAGACCGAGATAGACCAGAGGGGTTAGGTAAAGGGTGAAAACCGTTGCGAGCCCCATCCCTCCAAAAACAACCCAACCCACCGCCGAACGCGCCTCGGCGCCCGGACCAGAAGCCAGTATCAGCGGCAACGCGCCAAAAATAGTGGATACCAGGGTCATGGCAATCGGTCGTAAGCGAGTTTTTGCCGCGCCGATAATAGCCTCCTTCACCGTGGCACCCGTATCCCTGAGTTGATCTGCAAATTCGACCAGCAGGATGCCATTTTTGGCGATAAGGCCAATGAGCATCACTAAGCCTACCTGAGAGTAGATGTTTAGAGAGGTTCCCGTAAGAAATAGGGCAAAGATGGCGGCTGCAAGTCCAAAAGGCACAATGGTCATGATCACAACCGCCGACATGAGGCCTTCAAATTGGGCGACCAAAACCAGAAACACAACCAATAGGGCGAAGCCGTAGGTGGTGAGGGTATCTTTGCTCGCCTCATCGAGGGCAGCCGCTTCTCCTCTGGTGATCAGCGTTACGTCACTTGGCAGGACTTCTTGTCCCAAAGCCAGAAGATCATCCACTGCGGTTTGCAAGGCGACACCCGGGTTAAGTTCAACGTCTACTTCTATGGCTCGCCGCTGCATGCGGCGATCCAATTGCCCTGCGACACCATGCTCCTCGAGCGTCACCACGCTCGAAAGAGGAACGAGCGCGCCGCCTCGGGTTCGTACATAAAGATTGACCAAGTCATCTGGATCATCGATTTTGTCTGACCCGGCTTCCAGAATAATCGGCACAGCTTGGTCGTTGGCGTTGAGATCAATTACCCGAAAGCCATCGACCATCACCCGCAAAGTTTGTGCAATGTCCTCTAGGGGAATGTCTAGATCAGATGCACGTTCTCTATCAATGCGCACCGAAAGTTGAGGTTGAGAGGGGTCGTAACCGATCCGCGGTCTGCTGACAGAATCCAGCCGTTCGCGAATTGCATCCGTGTAGCTGCGTGCAGCGGCGAAAATTGCCTCATAGTCGGTACCGAGTAACGCCAGACTAACTCCACCGTTTGAGGCCCCTCGTATATTCAGCGAATTGGCACTGAATATACGAGTGGTCATGCCGGGAAGGTTCGCAAAAAGTGGCTTCAGCTCGGCGGCGATTTCCTGCTGACTGCGTTCACGCTCATCCCAGGGAGCCAGTCTGGCCACCATAAACACGATGTTTGGATCCCACCGTCCGATCACCGAGTACAAGGAGTCGATTTCTCCTTTTTCGATGAGCGGCACGAGAATATTTTCCATACGATCGCCCTGACGCTCGGTATAAGCCAGGCCGACACCGTCGGGTCCCCGTGCAAACAGATTGACGGTACCTCGATCCTCGGGGGGTAGGAGCTCTTGCTCGAGCTGAAAATAAAGCGAAGCAGAAATTGCTGCGGCAAGCAGACAAAAACAGATTGATGACTTGGGGTGGTCCATCACCCAACCAAGCGTTCGGTGGTAAAACCCGGCTAACAATTCCCCTAGCCGGGTGAGCCGCCGGTCTCTGGGTTGGTGACTGTCTAACGTTGCCATAGCTGCTGGTACCAGGCTCAGAGCCACGAAGGATGAAATCGCGACCGCCACAGCCAGCACCAAGCCAAACTCGCGGAATAGCCGACCAGCGGTGCCCGGTAAAAAAGCGATCGGAATAAACACGGCAACCAGAACAACGGTCGTTGCGATGACTGCGAAGAAGACCTGCCGGGTTCCAACGACTGCAGCAGCATTTGAGCCAAGACCCTCAACCCGTCGTCGCTGCACGCTCTCAAGCACGACGATCGCATCATCCACGATGAGCCCTGCGGCGAGCACCAGTGCAAGCAGAGTGAGGATGTTGACCGAGAAGCCCAGAAGCCAGCTGGCGGCCAACGTCCCTAGCAGTGAAATCGGAATGGCAATGGCCGGAATGAGTGTGAGCCGCATCGAGCCTGAGAAAACGCGAATAGTGGTAATCACAACAATGATCGAAATAAGAAGGGTGGTGAAGACCTCTTTCACTGCGCCGCGGATAAACACAGCGTCATCGGAGATCACCGAGAGCGTTATATTTTCAAGGCGCCCGTTGAGATCATCGATCACGGTGGTGACGCCATTCGATATTTCGATGGTGTTGGATCCCGCCTGTCGGATGATACCTATACCGACCACGCGCTCGCCATTTAATCTGACAAAGCCTTCTGCATCAGCAGGGGAGAAAGCGACTTTGGCGACGTCACCTATGCGGATGTCATTACGCACGATCAGCGACGCAATATCGTCTTCTTTGGTGACCGCAGCGTCAGCCCGCACTAAGAGCTGTTGATCCCCCGCGCGAAAACTCCCCGCGGGGACATCCAGAGGTGCCGCTCTAAGCACGGCAGTGACATCGGCCACAGTCAACCCGTAGCTGGTCAATCGGAGGGGATCGAGAATAATCCGCAACACACGTTGACGAGCGCCAAAGAGGGGGACGTCTGCTACCCCGGGAAGAGACACGAAATGGGGAACCACGTCCTGCTCGATAATACGCTCGAGTTCCGCTTCGGAATACAGGGCGCTTTGAACCGCTATACGGATCGTTTCCTCTGATTCTTGATCCGCTTTGAAGATCGATACCTGCTCTACCGAGTCAGGAAGCTCTCGCTCTATGCGACTGACCGCCTCTCGCACGTCGGCCGCTGCTTGATCCACTTGTGTTCCTGGTCTGAATTCGATCCAGATGCGGGTGTTGTTCTCTTCACTTGCTGAGTTGATCTCTACTACACCCGATACGCGTGCGACTGCGCCCTCAAGAAGTCGTGTCACCTCGGCGTCCATGGTTTCCGGGGATGCGCCCGGCATCAGCGCTCTTACCGACACGATGGGTCTATCGACGTCGGGAAGCTCGCGCACCTCGATGGCGAGGAGAGCCGCGATGCCAGCAATGGCAATGAGCAGATTCATGACCAAGGTGAGCCACGGTCGCTTGACGCCGAGTTCAGGTAGCCCTCCGCCCAATGACGGGATCCCCATGTCAGCGGGCTCCCTCGACGCTGCCAAGCTCTTCGCGAATATTGCCGTCCAGGCTGTCAGAGTTTAGTGCCCTAAGTTGCGCGCCTTGACGCACCGCTTGGACGCCCTCGGTAACCACCAGATCCCCTTCGACAAAATTCCCCTCGAGGAGCAACACCCCCGGCAGTCTTTTGATCAGGCGAGCTTCCCGCCGATCGGCCTTACCCTCGTTGTCAATCCAGATATAGGCGCCATCAGCTCCCCACTGAACTGCCACATCGGGGACCGAGAGAAAACTTCCCCGGGAGACATTCAGCGCTATTTCGAATGCCATACCCGGTCGAAAGCGATCATCACTGTTATCAATCACGGCTCTGGCAATGAAGGCTCGAGAACCTTCGTTAATTCGGGAGTCTACCGCCACGATCTCTCCAGAAAAGTGTTGTTGTGCCCCGTCCCAGAGGCGCACATCCACGGGCATGCCCGGTACCACCTGCCGCACGTACACCTCTGGCACTGAAAAGTTGATCAGCAGCTGGCTTCTGTCATCGAGAGTTGTCACGATGGAGTTAGTATCGATGCGATCTCCAACATCGATTTCGGTGATGCCCACATGGCCAGAGAAGGGAGCGGTGATCGAGCGTCTTGCAAGATTTATTTGGGCCTGAGCCAATGCAATTCTTGCGGTATCCAAGTTAGCTTGCGCCTCATCGATCTGACTCTCGGCAATATTGGTGTTTACCGTATTCACTGTTTTGTAGCGCTGGACGAGCCGCTCTGCATCCTTGAGCTTGACCTCGGCTAGCTCTACCGCGAGTTGCTCATCCCGCGAATCCAGCCGCAACAGAGTTTCTCCGCTATCGACGTTCCGATCCGCCTCGATTGTCAGGTCGGTAACGATACCCGAGGTCTCGGGATAGACCGATACACTCTTAAGTGCTCTCGCTGTGCCCACCGATTGAACAAGCTCTTGAAGCGGTAGCAAGGTGACCGGTTGAAGGACAACAGGGATTGCCTGCTGATTGCTGGTCCACGGATTGCCGCTGACGGATTGTTCATCGGAGCAGGCAACCAATACCAGCGGTAGGATCAGTGCCCCAAATAGTGAGTTGGCAGATTTCCCTGCGGTGAGTGGCATAAAAAACCCTGTGTTCATTGTTATCAACTGCGCCAGCGTTGGCAAACTTCCTCGGCAGGGCTGGGTCGCATTGTAATTTACTTTTTATAAAGACCGTTACTGGTCTGAAAGGTGGTTGAGCACTCAATGAGGTGTCCATAGGTCTTGCACACCCTCCGTCGGCATGGCACCAAGCGAGGGTTGTTACAATGGTGTCGCGTCGTAACCAGGGAGTAGCACGTCGATGAGATGGGGCCCCGGCGTTGACATGGCCTGATTCATGGCTTGATCGAATTGCTCGACCGATGTCACCTGTTCGGCGTTGATGCCCATGCCCTCAGCCAGTTTGACCCAATCAAGATCGGGGTTACTGAGATCCAGCAGTGATCGAGCCTTCTCCGATGAATCTGCAACGCCAACACGCGCCATTTCAATATTGAGAATGGCATAGGAACGGTTATTTAACAGGATGACTGTGACATCGAGCGCTTCCCGTGCCATTGTCCACAGCGCCTGAAGCGTGTACATCGCAGAGCCGTCAGCCTGTAGTGCGATGACCTTGCGATCCGGACAGGCGATAGCGGCGCCCACCGCGAGAGGGAGTCCTTGCCCGATAGAGCCACCCGTCAGCATGAGCCAGTCATGGGGTTCAGCCATATCGGTGTATAAAAAAGCGCCGAGGCCATTGGTGGCGCCCTCATCCGAGACGATAGCCTGAGCCGGGAGGTGATTTGCAATTACTTTGCCCAACTCGATCATGTTGATCGGTCCGTGTTCAAGCTCGTGCGTAAGTTTTGTTTGCAGCTTGCTCGGCGCTGAGGGTGCATTCAGCGTGTCGGCGAGGCGCGTGAGGGCATCCAGTGCGTCGATGCGAGGATCTGCGAGCAACGTTATCAGTGCATCGGATGGGACCAGTTCACTGGGTTTACCCGGGTAGGCGAAAAAAGACACCGGTGCTTTACTGCCCACAATAATGAACTGGTCGGTGCCATCAAGAAACTCTGCTGCCTGTTCTCCAAAGTAGGGCAGTCGTTCCACCGGGACACGACCGGCACCTCGTTGATGCCGAGTGCAGAATGTCTCCGTGACCAAGCGAACGCCTGTGGCGGCTTGAATGCGTCCGGCCTGATATAGAGCCTCTTCCCGAAGAGCCATGCCACCCAAGAACAGAACTGTTTTTTTGCCTTTTCGGAGGGCAACAGCAGAAGCTTCAATGGCATCCTCGGTGGCGCGCGGAGGTGCGTCGGGATGAGCGCGCGAAACTGCCGGCGGCGCATCCGTTAATTCCGTCCACGCGTGATCGGCGGGAGCGATAAAACTGGCTACTTTTCCCGGATAGGTTTTCGCCACATCGAGTGCTTGGAGGCCGACGCGCGCAAGGGCTTCCGGGCTCTCTGAAGTGCTTACCCAGTTGGATACTGGACGTGCAAACCCTTCGATATCCGCGGTCAAAGGAGCATCGAATTGACGGTGGTAGGTGGCGTGCTCACCGATCATATTGATAACGGGGCTCCGCGCGCGCCGGGCGTTGTGGAGATTGGCGGACCCGTTGCCAAAGCCGGGTCCCAGATGAAGCAAGGTCAGCGCGGGTTTGTCCATCATCCGGCCATAGCCATCGGCTGCACCGGTAACAACGCCTTCAAACAGCCCGAGTACGGCGCGCATGCGGGGCTCTTTATCAATTGCGGCGACCAGTTGCATTTCGGATGTGCCCGGGTTGGCAAAACACACGTCGACACCTGCATCTGCAAGCGCCGTAATCAGGGCCTCTGCACCGTTCATGGCAGTTGATTTCCTTATGGCTGTCCGCTGTGGAGCGAGAGAATAGCATCGCTGCCAAGTCTTTGCCGCACTCACCTCACCCCGCACTGAGCATGATTGTTTGGCAGCGACGATATGATCTTTTGTCCTGTTCTTGTCCGGCCCAGACGTTGACCTTTCGAGCCTTTGTGACCACACTGCCAACGCGAAAAAATTGGGGAAGCGCAAATGATTCCGAGAACACTTTACGAGCCCGAGCATGAGCAGTTCCGAGATTCTTTCCGTCGGTTTCTTGAGGCAGAGGCGGTGCCCCATTATGACCAGTGGGAACATGACGGTCAGATCGATCGAGCCCTTTGGAACAAAGCCGGCGCACAGGGGTTCCTATGTCCCACGGTCTCCGAGACCTACGGCGGTGCTGGCGCGGATTACCGTTACAACCTAATCGTTGGGGAGGAACTTAGCGACAAAGGATTTTCGGGCGTGGGCTTTATCCTTCACTCGGATATCGTTGTCCCCTATATTGAAAATGTAGGTACCGAAGAGCAAAAACAGAAATACCTGCCTGGCTGTGTAAGCGGCGATATTGTTACGGCCATTGCTATGACCGAGCCAGGTACGGGTTCCGATTTACAAGGCATCAGAACCGCTGCCGTGGATCAAGGTGATCATTACCTGCTTAACGGCTCAAAGACATTTATAAGCTCCGGACAGCAGGCAGGCCTTGTTATCGTGGTTTGTCGCACCAACGCCGATCCGGAGGCTGGTGCCAAGGCATTCAGCCTGTTAATTGTTGAGGCGGGCATGCCGGGCTTTGAGCGGGGTCGCAACCTCGACAAGATAGGGCAA
>Ga0255776_10001807_pt1 | contig 24265 bp, 19 predicted proteins | sample 071ome_19_FD_179974 | JGI IMG/M metagenome (GOLD analysis project Ga0255776, IMG submission 179974) | Coastal salt marsh microbial communities from the Groves Creek Marsh, Skidaway Island, Georgia - 071413AT metaG (version 2) | ecosystem: Environmental > Aquatic > Marine > Intertidal zone >... | reverse complement strand
CGCTACGTCGATGCACACTTCGGGGATCGACCTCCCGCGCGCTACATCGCCATGGTCGGTGACGCCGAACTCGATGAAGGCAACATCTGGGAGGCGATCGCCGATCCGGCCACCCAGGGCCTGGGCAACGTCATGTGGGTGGTCGACTTCAACCGGCAATCGTTGGACCGAGTGGTTCCGGGGGTGCGCCTCGAACAGTGGACCGGACACTTCGAGTCCGCCGGCTGGCACGTCATCGAACTCAAGTACGGCAAGAAACTGCGCCGCGCCTTCGCGATGCCCGGTGGCGATGCGCTCAGATCATGGATAGACGAGATGTCCAATGAGCAGTACCAGTCGCTCTTCGGACTCGCTCCCGCTGAGGTTCGACAACGCTTCTTGGAAAACGCCCCCGAGGCGGTGCATCAATTCTTCTCTGGCATGGACGACCACCAGATGGCCGATTTGGTCAAGGATCTCGGTGGCCACGATCTTGAATCGCTTGCCGACGCTTTCGTCGCGTGTGACAAGGAAGGAGATCGACCGAGCGTCGTCTTCGCCTACACGATCAAGGGATGGGGCCTGCCGATGGCGGGCAACCCCCGCAACCACTCGGCACTTTTGACCCCCGAGCAGATCGACGACTTCCGACGCGCGGTGAACCTGAACGAAGAAGACGAGTGGGACCGCTTTGATGCCGGATCTGCAGAAGGCATCGTGTGCAACGAGCGGCGCGAGGTGCTGCACCGACCGCCAACGTCAGCGCACCTGGACATCGAGGTTCCCTCCCAGGTGGGCGTTCGTTCCACGAAACCCATGAGCACTCAAGAGGCGTTCGGCCGCATCATGGTGGAACTAGCGCGCGACGATTCGCTGCGGCCTTACGTGGTCACTACCGCTCCCGACGTCGCGACGAGTACGAACTTGGGTGGCTTCATCAACAAGGTCGGTGTGTTCAGTCCGGTGGAGAAGCGCCTGTGGTCCGAGGACCCGGTGATGAAGTGGGCAGAAGGCCCGCAAGGCCAACACATCGAACTGGGTATCTCGGAGATGAATCTGTTCTTGCTGCTCGGTCAATTGGGGCTTTCGTGGGATTTGTCCGGTCAACCACTCATTCCCATCGGAACCGTGTATGACCCATTCGTCCTTCGCGGCCTGGATGCCTTCATCTATTCGGTGTACTCCGGATCGCGGTTCATCGTTGCCGGAACGCCCAGTGGTGTGACCCTGGCACCCGAGGGTGGCGCGCACCAATCCACCATCACACCGAGCGTGGGGCTGGAGCTTCCGAACGTCACCTACATCGAACCCACCTACGGTGCTGCCCTCGATTGGCTGCTGTGTGACGCCGTCGGTCGTATCGCGGCCGGGAACACCGATGCGCAGACCGCCGCGCCGTTCGACGATGGCGCCTACTACTTCCGGCTCACCACCCGACCTATCGACCAGAGCGCCTTCGCGACCGCGCGGGAGCGACTCGGCGAGCCGGTGCTTCGTCGTCAGGTTCTGTCCGGTGGGTACCGATTGATCGACGCGTTCACTACCTACGACGATCTGGGGCGTTTTCGGGAGGAAGGACACTCGGTGCCGGTGGTTCATCTGGCAGCCACCGGGGCGGTCATGCCGGAAGTCCTCGAAGCATCCGGTGAGCTGGCAGAAGAAGGCATCGCTGCGCACGTCATCGACATCACGAGTGCTGATCGCTGGTATCGAGCCTGGCAGCGCACTCTGCGACAAGGGGTACGCACCGCCACCACCCCCAGCGTGCCGGGAGCACTCAGGGGTGCTTTCCCCGATCGTGCGCCCATCGTCACCATCCACGATGGTGCGAGCCACTCGCTGGCGTGGCTGGGCTCGGCGATGGGAGTGGCGGCCGTCAGCCTCGGGGTCGACAGTTTCGGGCAAAGTGGAACCGTTCCGGATCTATACCAACTGTTCGATTTGACTCCAGGATCCATCGTCAACGCCGCTTTGGGTGTGCTCGAAGTGCAGTCCTGACAGCACATTCGGTGAGAGCGCAGGTCCTCTCGTCGGGGGTGCGGATCGCAGCCCTGGTGATGCTGGCGTACTCTCGCACGAACGGCGCACGCTGTGGATCGCTCGCCAGAGCGACCATGTGCAAATCGGGCGAGTGTGGGTCAGGCAGAAAGGACGACGTGGTGTCGGCACTGGTGTGGTGGGCGATCCCTCTCGCCATCACAGCCCTCGCTATCGCTTTCGTCGCGTTGAGATCCCGGGTCGCCGAGCCGGAACCGGACCCCATGGCTGAGCGCCTGCGACTTCGCGAAGCGATGGAACGTTCGCCGCGCCCGGCGAAGCGTTCCTCGCGTCGCCCTCCGGATAATCCGCGCTAGTGGCACGCCGGATTCTGGGCCCGCGGGCATGGCGGGAGCACGCTCACGCCATGGGTCCTCGTGCCCGTGTCGCGCTCGTGAGTGCGATTTCGCTGGCTGTTTTGGTGACGGTGGCACTGCTCTTGCCGGTGCCGTACGTGAAACTCGCACCCGGACCTACCTTCAACGTGATCGGTGAAGCGGACGGAGAACCCTTCCTGTCGATCACCGGCACGACGACGTACCCGGTCAGTGGAAATCTCGATATGACCACTGTTCGCGAGTCGGGCGGCCCTCGGGGCGGACTGACGTTCGTCGAAGCGATCGGAGCCTGGTTCAGCACTGCCGATGCAGTAGTTCCGCGCGAACTCATTTACCCGGATGACATCACCGGCGACGAAGTGCGCCAGCGGCAGGCGCGCCTCTTCAGCACCTCCGAGTCCGACGCCATCGGCGCCGCCTTGAACTATCTGGAGATTCCTGCCACCACCGAGGTGGTCCTCACGGCCGTCTTTGACGACGCGCCCGCGGGGCAGAGCTTGCAACCGCGGGACCAGGTGGTAGCCATCGATGGGGCGGCAATCGAGCAACCATCAGATGTCGTCGACGCGATCCAAGCCGAACCGATCGGAACGACGTTCGTCTTCGATATCGAGCGCAACGGCGAGTTAATCGAGGTCGAGATCACGTCGGAAGAGAATCCCGACCGACCGGGGTCTCCGTACATCGGGGCGATGGTCGGCATCTACTTCACGCCCGATTTCGACATCGACTTCACACTGCAAGATGTGGGAGGCCCCAGCGCAGGCTTGGTTTTCGCGACGGGAATCGTTGACAAGCTCACACCGGAAGATCTCACCGGCGGTGGCCACGTGGCCGGCACGGGCACGATTAAGCCCGACGGCAGCGTTGGGCCGATCGGTGGCATTCGCCAAAAGCTCGCGGGGGCTCGCAATGCCGGCGCCGAGTTGTTCGTGATGCCCGAGCGCCACTGCGTCGAGGCCGCAGGTCACATCCCGAAGGGCCTGACCGTGGTTCCCGTAGCCACGTTGGATGACACCGTGGACGCGATCCGTTCGTGGGTTGCCGGTGAGCCGACAGTGTCCTGCCCTGCGCAGGACTGATCACTGCTGGTGTCGTAGGTTCCTCTCGTGACGTTCAACTTCCCCGCGGGGGGTGCCAGCCCAGAGGCTCCGGAGCGGCGACGCGGAGGCGTCTTGCTGCCAACGATCGGTGTCTTGGCGGCCATCGTTGTCTCATTCGTGCTGTTCACGGGCTTCTACACCGATTGGCTGTGGTTCACCTCCGTCGACAAGCCGCAGGTATACACGATCTCGATCCTGACCCGGGGTCTGCTGTTTCTCGCTTTCGGCATCGTGATGGCCCTTGTTGTGTTGTTCGCGACGTGGATCGCTTACCGAACGCGGCCGGCTTTCGCCGGGACCACCCCGGAGCAAGCCAGCTTGGAGCGTTACCGGGAGGCGATCGAACCGTTCAAGGGACGCCTGCTGCTGGGATTGACGGTCGTTCTCGGCCTCTTCAGCGGGTTAGCGGCTTCCGGCGAGTGGGGGCGTTTCCTGCAGTGGCGCAACGCCACACCCTTCGGGATGACCGACCCGCAATTCGGTCTCGACGTCTCCTTCTACACGTTTGAACTGCCCTTCCTAAGGTTCCTGCTCGGATTCGCCTTCGCCGCAACCTTCATCGCTCTCGCGCTCAGTGTCGTCGTGCACTACCTCTTCGGCGGTCTGCGTCTGCAGCCAAAGGGAGACCGGGCGACGACGGCGGCGCAAGTGCAAATCTCGATCACCGTGGCCATCTTCTTGTTCCTAAAAGCGATCGCGTACTGGCTCGACCGCTACGACCTCGTCATCCAAAGCAGCGAGCTTGCGGGCGGATTCACCGGACTTCAGTACACCGACGTCAATGCAAAGCTGCCCGCGTTGAACATCTTGATGTTCGTCGCTCTTCTTGTCGGGTTGCTCTTCCTGCTGAATGCTTTCCGACGGCAATGGATCATCCCGCTCATCGGTCTTGGGCTGATGGTGCTCACCTCGGTGATCGTGGGGGGCGTCTACCCACTGATCGTCCAGCAGTTCCAGGTGCGTCCAACCGAGTTAGGCCGCGAGCGCCCGTACATCGAACGCAACATCGAGGCCACACGGACCGCGTACAACATCGACGACGCCGAGATCGAAGAGTACGCCGGGTCGGTGTCCCCACCGTCGGTAGAGATCGTCGAAGCCAGCGCCGGAACCATTAACAACATCCGTCTACTCGACCCCGCGGTCGTTTCCCCGACATACAACCAGTTGCAGCAGATTCGTGGGTATTACTCCTTCAACTCTCGACTCGACGTCGACCGCTACGACCTGCCGGGCGGACAGCGCGGCGCCGTTGTGGCCGCTCGAGAGATCAATCTCGCCGGTATCCCTGATGGTCAGCGAAATTGGACAAACGAGGTCGCTGTGTTCACCCACGGCTACGGGTTCGTCTCGGCCTACGACAACACTGCGGAGTCCGACGGGACGCCCGACTTCTTCGCCAGCGACATCCCGCCTATCGGCGAACTCGACCTCGAACAACCGCGCATCTACTTCGGCGAGTTCTCGCCGCCGTACTCCATCGTCGGCGCGCCCGAAGGAACCCCACCGGTGGAACTCGACTACCCGGATGACGCCAGCCCGTCAGGGCAGACCAACACCACCTACCAGGGCTCCGGTGGCGTGGACATGGGAACGCTGTTCGGCCGCTTGCTCTTCGCCACCAAATTCCAAGACACCAACATCCTGCTCTCGGATTTGGTGAATTCCGAGTCGCAGATCATGTGGGACCGGGATCCGTTGACGCGGGTGGGGAAGGTCGCCCCGTGGCTCACCTTGGACCAGGACCCGTACCCGGTGGTGGTCGACGGCAGGATCAAGTGGATTGTCGACGGGTACACCCTGTCCAATGATTTCCCCTACGCCAGCCGCGTGTCGCTAGCCGAGGCAACGGCGGACTCCATCAGTGGCGCGAACTTCGCTGCGGGCCTGATCGCCCGCGACCGGGTCAACTACATGCGCAACTCGGTGAAAGCCGTCGTCGATGCGTTCGAAGGGACCGTCAGTTTGTACGCCTGGGACGAATCCGATCCCGTGCTGCAGACGTGGCGCAAGGCATTCCCGGACGTCGTCGAACCACGCGCGGATATGCCCGAGGACATCATCGAGCACGTGCGGTACCCACAGGATTTGTTCAAGGTTCAGCGCACCGTCATGACGCGCTACCACGTCACCGACGCCTCGACGTTCTACAACGGCACCGATGTGTGGATCGTGCCGTTCGATCCGACCGTCACGCCCGCGCAGGTCTTCCAGCCGCCTTACTACTTGACGCTGCAGATGCCGGGTGAAGCGTCGCCAGCGTTCTCTTTGACCACAACGTTCGCTCCGCAACGGCGACAAACCCTCGCAGCTTTCATGGCGGTGAACTCTGCACCGGGGGAGGACTACGGAACAATCCGCGTTCTGCAACTACCGTCGAACACGACCATACCCGGCCCGCAACAGGTGCAGAACAATTTCGAGTCCGACCCGACGGTCTCCTCGCAGTTGTCTCTCCTGCGCCGAGGCGGGTCGGAGATCGAGTTCGGCAACTTGCTCTCTCTGCCGTTCAACGACGGGTTGCTGTACGTCGAACCGGTGTATCTGCGGGCAGCCGCCGAGGGCTACCCGCTGCTGCGAAAGGTGCTGGTGGGATACGGAGCCAACGTCGCTCTGGACGACACGTTGACCGGTGCTTTGCGTCAGGTCTTGGGCTCCTCACCGGTTGCCGAGCCCGAACCGGACCCGATCCCCGAAGAGGGCTTGAATCCGCAACCCACCCCGGAACCGACGGCACCACCGTCCACCGGTGACCCGGTCACGGACTTGGCGATCGCCATCGACGACGCCCAGCGCGCCTACCAAGACGGGCAGGATGCGCTCGCGGACGGTGACTTTGCCGCCTACGGAGAGGCACAAGACCGACTGGCAGAGGCCCTCGCACGGGCTGCCCAGGCGGAGGCTCAAATCACCGGTGGTGGCGCGGCCCCGCCGCCCGATAACGGAGGCGACGAACCGGTCGATGAGGGCGTACCCGACGAAACGGTGACCTGACCCGATCGGTGGCGCGTGCCATCAATCGCGTATCCTTCGGTCTACACAACAACAAGCAGCGCGGGGTGGAGCAGTTCGGTAGCTCGCTGGGCTCATAACCCAGAGGTCGCAGGTTCAAATCCTGCCCCCGCTACGAGAGCCGGAGCCCAGGGCACACGCCCTGGGCTCCGAGCATTTCTCGGGTGTGTTCGCGAATCGTCGTGGGATCGAAAAGGGATCGTCAGGACCCGACGGGCGCTGCCCCTGAGAAGGGGAATTGCTGCGCGGATCCATCCGCCCACGGCTGGTACGTCGGCTCCAGACGCTTGGATGCGCGCTCAGCATCGAGAAGCTTCCGCAGTACCGCAAGTGTGGGCTGGTGCTCGACCACCCCGTAGAGGTTGAGCAACTCCGTTGGGTCGCGGGTGAGGTTGTAGAGCTCGAATTGATCGTCCGGTGGCGCGATTTCACCGTTGGTCGGATTCATGGATTTGACGGTGGTCACAGCCACGCGCTCGCCGGGCTTGTTGAACTGGCCCGGGACGAAAGTGCGCACGTCTTGTACGTTCGGGGAACTCCAGTACTGAGGATTGTCCCAGTAGCGGGAGTACTTCCATTTCTCCTGCTGACCATTGAGCCCGGTCGGAAGGTACGCAACCACCGTCTCGACGCAATTTGGTTGCTCGACTGGCTCGTAGGCTATGCCGAGAATTGAAATGGCACTCGAACTCTTGAACGGTTGATCATCTGTCATGTAGTACACCGGCTCATCCCGAACGGCGGATGAGTCCTGTTCACCCAGCAGGATGCTCGACAAATCACGTCCAGGTAGTCGTCGAACCTGCGTGTGAGAGTCCCGGAGGTCTTTCGCAAGAACTCCCTCGTCAAGGCCGGCAAGGCCCAGCATCGTGGGAATGAGATCCGCGTGACTAGTCAGGACATCGGACTGCTGAGCACGCGGAAAGAGCTCGGGATTGTGGAAGACAAAGGGAACGCGCACAATTTCGTCGTAAGCGTTGTGCCATTTTTGGAACATTCCACCGTGCGCACCGAGCATCTCTCCGTGATCGGACAAGAAGATGACGATGGTGTCTCGATACTGCTTCTCGCTCGACATCAGCGCACCCATGACATTGCCGATGTGATCGTCGACCTCTTTTTGCAGCTGGTAGTAGAAGCGGTGATACATCAGGTCGTTGTTCAGGGGCTGAAATCCAAAGGGGTACTGATCGACAAAGCTGCCCTGAGCCGTCGGCTTTTGGGAAAGGTTCTCGTTTTCCGACGCGCGATACGCAGGAGTGAAGAGGTCCCGGGGCACGTTCGAGTCAATGAGTTGCTGACTGAGGTAGAAGGCATCACGCGTTCCCTGTGCTTGAGCCTGGGCGGAGGCCGCGAGCGTGAATCGACCCCACAATGTGATGTCGTGCGGATTGACGAATGAGGTGACAAGGAGCCACGGGTTGTCGGACCCGCGCAGACGCTGGAGTTGTTCCGCGCTCATTTCCGCGAATGCCTTGTCGCGACCGCGACCGAACCATGCCGAGGACCCCGAGTTCAGTGGATTGCTGCCGTGTGGCTCAGGACCGATGAAGCCGGTGAAGCCAAACTTGTCCAACATTTCCGCTTCGAGGTAAATATCTTCTAGGTACCGATCCCGGGCACCTTCATCGGTGTAAGAGGGCATCGGGTTATAGGAGCCTGGCTGATAGAGATCGGCGTCTGATACGTGCCACTTGCCTTTCCAGTAAGTGTCGTATCCAGCTGCGCGGAAGTAATTGCCGAGGGTGGGCACGGTTCCCGGCTCAAGCCAGTACAGGTCTTCTTCGATTGCACTCTTGGCTGCCCCGGAGGTTTGTGAGACACCGTGCAGCGACGGATACTGGCCCGTGTAAATGGAGGCGCGGCTGGGCTGACATGCAGCCGACATGATGTGGTGCTGGGTGAAGTCGAATCCGTTGCTGCGGATGAGTCGTTGTGCGGGAAGATTTGCCGCGCGCCAGGCAGTGAGTGCAGGGGATTCGTACGCAGGAGCAGTACGCATTTCGTCCACCATGATGATGAGGAAGTTGGGACGGCGCTTCAGGCGACCTCGGGGACTGAAGGGCTGCCGGGCAGCTGCGGGCGTGGTGGTGGTGGCCGCAGCACCCGTAGCGGCTACGCCGGCTACCCCAGCGGCTTGCAGCAATCGACGTCTGCTGATGTTGGGCGTGTTCGTCATGACGATCCCTTCTGTCGAACTTCCTTGATGGAGACAGTGCCTGTGACGGTGTCGTAGGTGACGACGTTGTCGAAGTACAGGGCGTTACCGACGATGACCTGTCCGGAGCCTTTGGGAATCACCCGTGTGAGGTTCACCGATGGCTTGTTACCCGCCTTATAGCGAATACCAACAAACGCTGATCCAGGGGCTGCCCACCGAACGAGTGTTCCGCTGCGAAGATTGCCCTCCTTGTTGGTCTTCAGGGAGCGGAAGCGGGATCCACGAACGCGTGTGATGTTGAAGGCAGCGTCAAGTTGCGTTGGGAGACATACCTCGGGCCGCTCCCCGAAACGCCAGCAGCCGGGGGTTGCCTGGTCATCCCACAGTCGGGCGCCGTTCACGTCCGTTCCCAGATACGGCATCGATAACGCCATCGTCGGGTTGAGTGGACCTTGAGCCCCGAGAATCAACTCGCCGCGGCGGTTGCGGGTCTTTCCCTTGGTTCGTTGAAAGTGAATGCTCCAACGAAGACCTAGCACGCCGGGCAAAGTCGACAAGGGGTTGATGAGACCAGCACCTTTGGTACCGACGCCGAGCAGTCCGTAGACACCCTCCTTGGCCCACTGCCGAAGATAGGGATTCGCCTTCGCCACGGACACGAAAGGGACCTCCGTGACAGTAGTTACGCCACCGAAGGTCATGGTGGCGGTGCCCGGGAAGCCGCTCACAACTCCGAGTGACCCGGCATCGACTCGGACAGGTGTTTTCGATTGGCGCACGCCACCTGGACGACGGTCCCACGCTCCTGGAAACACGATGAGTCCGGAAAACCCGGTATCAACGATGACGCGTAGTGGCGCCGATTTGCCGACCCTCATCTCGATGGTGCCGTTTTGCCCACCCCTGCCAGGTGTGTTAGCGGTCTGAACGGGAAGAGAAACCGTCGGAGGGGTGGTTGACGCGGCCGTTTCGGGCTCGCCGACAGGCCGCTCGGTCGCGGCAGCGGGCGAAGCCATTACCAAAGGGGTAATGAGGGCGCCAATGGCAAGAAGTGTGCCGATGGCTCGCAGTCGCGAGGGACCAGCCTGATCGCGTGTCATGATGAAGGTTAGTCCCGGGCAGACACGCGCGTCCGACCTTTGCAGTATCCGGGAGTGTTGAAGGGGGTGACAACGCGAGAGGTGTCGATCTACGACGGGGCCTGCAGCATCTCCTCGGCGTCCCGACGTACCTCGTCAGGACTGGTCTGAGGTCCGTAGCGCTTGACGGTTGTTCCGTCTGGCCACACGAGGAACTTGGTGAAGTTCCACTTGATGGCCGATCCAAGAAGGCCGTCGGTCCGGTCTTTCAGGAAAGAGAACACCGGGTGGGTCTTTGAGCCGTTGACGTCGACCTTCGTCGAAAGCGGGAAAGACACCCCGTAGTTGACCTCGCAGAATTCCTTGATCTGATCGTCATCGCCCGGCTCCTGGTTGGCGAATTGGTCACAGGGGAAGCCAATGACGACAAGGCCCTCGGGTCCGAGCTCGGAGTAGATCTCTTGCAGACCCCGATATTGAGGGGTGAGGCCGCACTTGCTGGCGGTGTTCACGATCAGCATCGGCTGACCTCGGAATTGCTCCAAAGGCACCTCCTCACCGGCATTCGAGGTGAAACTGAGGTCGTAGATCGAATCCGTCATACCCCCATTGTCCCCTACCGCCAGCGTCTACTCTCAGGGCGTGGTCGCTGCGAAGACACTCGTCCTCGATGTGAACGAGACGCTGTTCTCCCTAGAGTCCCTAGACGCGTTGTTCGCCCATTGGGGAGTGCCGGACGGCCGAGAACTGTGGTTCGCGCGCACACTGCGGAATGGATTCGCATTGACGTGTGCCGGTACATACCGGACCTTCCCTAACGTTGCCGGTAGCGCACTGACTTCTCTTGCGCCCGAACGCCTGGGAGACGAGCAGGTGCGGGAGCTTTTCGACGCGTTCGGGCAATTGACGCCGCATCCGGAGGTGGCAGATGCGTTGGCCCGCGCGCGGTCAGCCGGCATCGACATGGTGACCCTGAGCGTTGGTAACGCATCCAACGTCGAGCGTTTGTTTGAGCGCGCTGGCATGGCGGATCTGGTCACCCGACATCTGTCCTGTGAGGATGTCCGCCGGTGGAAGCCGTCGCCCGAGCCGTATCTGCACGCGTGTGGTGCACTCGATACCGATCCTGCAGACACATGGATGGTGGCCGCCCACGCGTGGGATCTCGCCGGTGCGCGCAGCGTTGGCATGAAGACCGCGTGGCTCTCGCGGCTGGAAGGGGAGTTCGACGCGAACTTCGGAGCCCCTGACGTGAGCGGACGCGACATGGGTGACGTCATCGACCGTCTCGTCGCGGACTAGCGTTTCAGAATGCATCGCGACAGCGCGTCCGTCGTCATCGTCGGATCAGGAATGGGCGGCGGCAGCCTCGCGTGGGGTCTGGCGCAGCGGGGGATAGACGTCCTGGTTGTTGAGCGGGGTGGATTCCTTCCGCGTGAGCCGCAGAACTGGTCACCGGAAGCAGTCTTCGTGCAGCGTCGATACAAGCCAAGTGACATGTGGCTCGACGACGACGAGCGGGAGTTCGCGCCCGGCGTGCACTACGTGGTGGGTGGCAACACCAAGGTCTATGGATCTAGTCTTCCGCGGCTTCGAGTAGCCGACTTCGAGCAAACCGAATACCCGTCGGGCACGAGTCCGGCATGGCCGTTCGCGTACGCGGATCTCGAGCCGTACTACCAAGCGATAGAAGAACTGTTCAACGTGCATGGAACAACCGGAGAGGATCCGTCCGAGCCGTGGCGGAGTGCGCCCTATCCCTACCCGGCGTTGGAGCACGAGCCGTATGTCGCCGAGACGATACGGCGACTGCGCGCGCAAGGACTGCACCCGTCGAGCACTGCGATGGGTATTGATCTGCGCCCGGGGGGATCGTGCATTCGGTGCAGCACGTGTGACGGGTTCCCGTGTCGCCTCGGGGCGAAGTCCGACGCGGAGACCTGTGCTTTGGAACCTGCTCGCGCGACCGGCCACGTGCGCATCCTCACCGAGGCGAAGGTCGAGCGGATCGTTGCGGGCCGTTCGGCGGTGACGGCTATCGAAGGAACGCTGCATGGCGAACCGTTCAGCATCGAAGCGGGAGCGTTCGTTGTCTCTGCGGGGGCGGCCAATAGTGCCGCACTGCTGCTGGCGTCCGCGAATGATCATCACCCCGCCGGGCTGGGAAATTCCACGGGGCTGGTGGGTCGCAACTACATGGTCCACAGCAACACGCACATCGCGGCGGTGGATCCGCGCCGAACAAACGATGTGGTCTTTCAGAAGACTATGGCGATCAACGACTTCTATCGGGACCTCGGAGACGGTATTCCCGGTGGCACCATCCAACTGATCGGCAAAGTGCAAGGGTCGATGATGAAGACCCACGCGACCAAAGTTCCGCTGACGGTCCTCAATCAGATGGCGAAGCGAAGCCTGGAGTGCCTGGTCATGAGCGAAGACCTGCCGAGCCCCCACAATCGGGTGACCGTCGACTCCCGCGGCCGCATCCATGTCTCGTGGCGACGAACGAACTACGACCGGCACGAGTTGCTGCTGGCGCGCGCGAAGAAGATCCTGCGCAGCGCGGGGTACGTGGGCATCTTCGAGCAACGCTTCGATATCGCCCTCAACTCCCACATGTGCGGGACGGCCGTGGCGGGATTGGATCCGACGACCAGTGTCCTCGACCCGTGGTGTCGATCGCACGAGATCGCGAACCTGTTCGTCGTTGACTCGTCGTTCTTCCCTTCTAGTGGCGCGCAGAACCCGGCCCTGACGATCGGAGCTCAGGCGTTGCGCGTGGCAGCCGAGGTTGATTGGGCGGCCGCGGCCTAGGGTGCGTCGACAACCGGTGGACAAGCGCGAGATGAGCAGATGACGGGCGGCGCGAATATGGGGCTTCGGGTCGTGACGGCGAATGTCAATGGAATCCGTGCGACGGCTCGCCGTGGTGGACTGCAGTGGCTCGCGCGCACTCGCGCGGACGCGTTGTGTTTGCAGGAGGTTCGGGCAACCCGAGCACAGGTCGAGGAGGCGTTGGCCGATTCCCCGTTGTCCTCGTGGCACGTGGCGCTGTCCGAAGCGCCGGAGAAGGGTCGTGCCGGGGTGGCGGTCCTCACCCCCGGGGAGCCGTCGGCGGTTCGAGACTCGTTTCGACAGCAGGCGGTCAACGGTCAGGGCCGTTGGATCGAGGTGGACCTCGACACCGAGACCGGCCCGGTCACCGTCGCCAGCGTGTATGTGCATTCGGGGGAGGCTGGAACGGTGAAACAGGAGGCCAAGTACGCGTTTTTGGAAGGCATGGATGCTCGGTTGCGCGCCTTGGCTCGTCGCGCGAGCCGCAACGGCGTCGACGCGTTGGTGTGTGGCGATTTCAACATCGCGCACCACGAGGTGGACATCAAGAACTGGAAGGGAAATCTGACCAGCGCTGGCTTCCTACCCGAAGAGCGCCGTTATCTCGATCGGTGGTTCGCGGGACCCTGGACCGATCTTGGCCGCTCATGCGGAGGGCAGGGGCCTGGTCCTTATACCTGGTGGTCGTGGCGCGGGCAGGCATTCGACAACGATGCTGGCTGGCGCATCGATTACCAGGTGGCGACGCCGGCTCTGGCGGCCCGAGCACGTTCAGCGACGGTGGGGCGCGCGAAGAGCTACGACGCTCGGTGGAGTGACCACGCCGCTCTCACGGTGGACTTCGACTAGCGGCGGGGAGTAGTGCCCGCGACAAAAGCCGGAGGATTCCGCCCGGCCGACCGCGGGGTAACCGCCGATCGGCCAAGCGGAGAACTCGTGGCTGAGGCGTCGTCTAGAGAGCGCGGGAGAAGATCGCGTCGATCTCGGCGAGATCCGACGGAGTCAGGGCGTTACGCCGCTCGCGATCCCAGTCGCGGTAGATCTGCTTGCGCTGGGTGGTTGCCTCGTCCTGGCGGATGCCGCCGAGGAGGGAGTGGACGATAGATCCGAGGTGCTTCATGGAGGATCGCTCCTTTTCTGTTGTCGTATCGAGGGTCTCTCGATTAGATCTCGATTATGTCGCAAAAGTGTCTCACATGCCAGGCGAGACCCCTGCTTGTGCCGCAATTCACATGCTCGACTCGCGACTCGACCCGCGGTGAGCCCAACGGCCGCGATCAAGGGAAGGTCGGTTTGACCCTATACCCCAGGGGGTATTAGAATAAGGTGTCGATTACACACAAGCAGCAAGGATGGGACGCATGAGCGAGTCGAACGCCGTCCAGGTCGTCATCGTTGATACCCCGGGGTTGGGGGATCGCGGATACATCGTCCACGACGGTCTCCACGCCATGGTCATCGATCCGCAACGCGACACCGATCGCATCGACGAGCTCATCAACGAGCACGGCCTTACGGTGACCCATGTAGCCGAGACGCACATCCACAACGACTACGTGACCGGTGGGTATTACTTGGCCACAGTCCACCAAGCGACGTACGTCGTGCCGGCGGGCGTCGACCTGGCATACCTCGATCAGCCGAACGTCAACGCCGTCAGCGATGGCTCCACCTTCGGTGTGGGTGAACTCAAGGTCACCGTTGTCCATACCCCCGGCCACACCCCGCATCACATCTCTTTCGCCGTGTCCCGAGACGGCGGTTCGGGTGACGGACTCCCCGGACTGGTGTTCACCGGTGGGTCGCTGCTGTACGGAACGGTTGGCCGCCCCGACCTTGTGTCACCAGAGGCGACGAAGCAACAGGCGGCCGATCAATGGCACTCGGCGCACAAACTCGTCGACCAACTCGACGGCCACACCAGGATCTATCCGACCCACGGGTTCGGCTCATTCTGCTCGTCGATTCAAACGACCGGCACGGAGTCCTCCCTCGAGCAGGAGCGTCAGACCAACCCAGCCCTGACCCAAACGGAGTCCGATTTCGTGGACATGGTCCTCGCCGGACTCGACGTCTTCCCCGCTTACTACGCACACATGGGTCCTGCCAATGCCGCGGGTCCCACCGGCGTTGATCTGTCCGCTCCCGAAGTGGCAGACGCCGCCGAGTTACGACGACGCATCGAGGCCGGGGAGTGGGTGGTGGATCTGCGATCGCGCGCGGTGTTCATGCCGGCGCACGTGCCCGGCTCCATCAACGTCGACCTGAGCGGCTCGTTCATCAACTATCTCGGCTGGATGATTCCGTGGGGAACGCCGCTCACACTCATCGGTGACACGCGTGAACAGGTGGCGACCGCGCAACGCGAAATCGTCCGGATCGGCATCGACCGGCCGGGGCGTCAGGCCGTGGGTGATGTGACGTCCTGGATCTTAGAAGGACAATCTCCGGCATCGATTCGACGGATAGATTTTGCGACCCTTGCCGCAGAGTGGCAGCCCGGCTCGAGCGACGTCGTCCTCGATACCCGCCAGATCCTCGAGTGGGAGTCGGGTCACATCAAGGACGCCACCTTCATGCCCTTCTACGACGTAGCCGCACGCATGGACGAGATTCCACGGCAGGGCACGGTGTACGTCCATTGCGGATCGGGCTACCGGGCATCGGTTGTCGTTTCGCTGATGCGCAATCTCGGCTGGGAGAACGTCGTCCACGTTGATGACGCCTTCGGCAAGGCAGCAGCTGCGGGACTGGAAATCGTCAGCGAGGAGGCTCCTGAGCGCGAGCCCGGATGGACCTGGACCGCCTCGCGGGCCGGCGTGCGCACCTTCACGCCCGGTGCAGTGTCCGAAGGCGTGAGCGCCTGACTGTGGCGACGGCCGATCGGCCTTTTGTGTTCGAAACGTTTCGCTGACTATCACCCGGATCCACCGAAAGACGTGCGCCTTCGGGTAACTCGCGCCAACGAAAGCCCGGTCGCGCCGAATGTGCCACGATGGGCGAGGTCGCGGTCGATTCGGGAGTTGTCTCCGCGGTCGATTCGAGCATCGAAGGAGGCCTGGTGAGACAGCGCACGAGTCGTCGCGTGACGTTCTCGCCGAAGGTATTCATCCCGCTCACCCACCTGTGTCGAGACCGTTGCGGCTATTGCACGTTCGCGCAATCCCCGCGACACCTCCCGGCCCCGTACCTGACGTTGGATCAGGTCGAAGCGATCGCGACCCAGGGCGCACTCGCCGGATGCCACGAAGCTCTGTTCACCCTCGGCGAGTACCCCGAAGACCGTTACCCCCAGGCGGCTGCCTGGCTCGATGAGCACGGATACGCATCGACGGTGGATTACCTGGTTGCTGCATGTCGACACGTACTCGAGACGACGGGTTTGCTCCCGCACGCGAATGCGGGCGCACTCTCCAAAGATGACCTCGCGCGGTTGCGCACCGTGGCGCCGAGCCAGGGAATGATGATCGAATCCCTCAATCCGAACCTCGCCGCGCATCGAGGAGCCCCCGATAAGGATCCGCAGCGCCGCTTGGCGACGTTGGAGTGGGCCGGGGAGTTGTCCATCCCGTTCACCACAGGGATCTTGGTCGGCTTCGGGGAGTCCCGCGAGGATCGCATCGAGGCGCTCGAAGCGATCGCGTCGAGCCATGAACGGCACGGCCATGTGCAGGAAGTCATCGTTCAGAACTTCGTACCCAAGGACGGGACGGCGATGCGTGATGCGCCCGCGTGTTCGATGGGGGACCTGGTCGATGCGATCCAGCTTGCAGGATCGATCCTGCCGGCGCACATTCACGTGCAAGCACCACCGAATCTCGTCGACGACATCGGAGCGCTTCTCGACGCGGGTATCGACGATTTCGGAGGAGTCTCACCGGTTACAGCGGACCATGTGAACCCTGAACGCCCGTGGCCGGCTCTGGATGCTCTGGGTGACGCGACAGCGTCGCGCGGACTCGAGTTGGCGCCACGGCTCACCATCTATCCCGAGTTCGCGCGCGACCGGCATCGGTGGTTGGACGAAAGTCTGCACTTCGCCGTCCTGGATCGAAGTGACGCCGAGGGCTTGGCCCGAGACGACCCCGGGTCGGTGTTCCCGGAGACCTACGCCGACGCCGTCAACGTGGGAACGGGAGCCGAAGTGGTTCAGATCGGACGCCGGTCCAGCGCCTGGTACTCGGGAGCGGACCGGACACCGACCACGCTCATTCCGCAACACGTCTCCATTGGTGGTGCCGTCCGCGAAGTCCTCGACGGGGTCTGCTCAGGGCAACGCGTCGAAGCCGAGCAACTCGCGATCTTGTTTGCGGCCCGTGGTCGTGAGGTGCCGGCGATAGCCGAACTCGCGGACGAACTGAGGGCGAACGCCAATGGCGACACCGTCACCTTCGTCCGTAACCGCAACATCAACTACACGAATGTCTGCACCTACAAGTGCACCTTCTGCGGTTTCTCCAAGGGCCCGCTGTCGTTGAATCTGCGTGGACGCCCGTACCTTCTCGATGATGAGGAAATCGTTGCCCGAGTTGTAGAGGCAGCATCCCGCGGAGCAACCGAGGTGTGTCTGCAAGGCGGAATTCACCCGGACTTCGATGGGGATTACTACGTGCGGGTGACGAAGTTGGTGAAGGAAGCCGTCCCAACCATGCACGTGCACGGATTCACGGCGCTCGAAGTGCTGGAAGGCTCGCGTCGACTCGGTGAGCCCCTTGAGTCCTACCTATCGCGGATGAAAGAAGCAGGACTGGCATCGCTGCCGGGGACGGCCGCGGAGATCCTGCACGACGACGTGCGGGCGATCTTGTGTCCGGACAAGGTGACGACGGACGAGTGGCTGATGGTCCACGAAACGGCGCATTCGCTCGGGTTGCGATCGAACGTCACGATCATGTTCGGAAGCGTCGAACACCCCGAACACTGGATTGCCCACATCCTGGCAACGCGAGATCTCAACGATCGCACGGGTGGTTTCACGGAATTCATCCCGCTGCCCTTCGTGCACATGGCGTCGCCGGTCTACTTGAAACGCGCAGCCCGTCGCGGGCCGACGTGGCGAGAAGTTGTCCTGATGCACGCGATCGGACGGATCGCCTACCGCGGCTCCATCGACAACGTGCAGGCCTCCTGGGTCAAGTTGGGCATCCCCGGAGTGCTGCAGCTGCTGCAAGGGGGAGTCAACGACGTCGGTGGCACCTTGATGGATGAGAACATTTCCCGTGCCGCGGGTGCCACTCACGGGCAAGGGCTCGACCCAGATGACCTCCGCGTGCCATTGCAGCAGGTCGGTCGTCAATTGATCGAACGCACGACGTTGTATAAGCCGACACTCGATGTTCAGGAGGTTGCGGGATGAAGATCCGCTCGATCCACACAGGAATTCACGAAACGCACCGGGAAGCGGGCGCGGACATCAGCCCCGCGACGGTGGTGGCGACCAGTGCTGTCGTTGTCGAGAACCCGCTCGCCGGGCGGGGCCGTGTCGAGGACCTCGACGAACTCGAAGCGCTCGGGGCGGAATCCGCGCAACTCCTCATCGACAAGTGCATCGCCGCACTGCAGTCGGTTGGTCTCACCGGAGCTGACGTGCGGGGCTACGGCAAGGGGGCCATCGTCGGTGTGGACGGCGACAGAGAACACAGTGCCGCCATCTTGCACCCGCGTTTCGGTGCTCCCGTGCGGGCAGCGATCGGGGGAGGAGCCGACATCATCCCTGGCACGAAGAAGTTGGGCGGCCCCGGTGCGCCCATCACGATGCCGATAGGGAATAAGGACGACCGATGGGTATTCGACGATATGGACGCTGTCGACATCGCCATCCCCGATGCGCCCCACGCGGACGAGATCGTCATCGCTCTGGCATTGTCCTGCGGAGGGCGTCCCGGCGCCCGCGTTCGCAAACCCTAAGCGGCAGGAGTAGCAACGGTGTTCAAGGCAATGATTTTGTTGACGAAGCGATCGGACATGTCCTCGCAGGAGTTCGCGCACTGGTGGCTGGAGGAACACGCACCCCGTGCGCGCGAGTTACCCAAGGTGCGCGAAATTCGCTTCAACCTGGTTGCTGATGCGGAGGACGTGGACGGCGTCGCGGAGTTGTGGTTCGACTCACGCGAGGATTTCGAGGCGGCCTACGCGACGGACATCGGCAAGGCGGTAGCCCAAGACTCGCTCGACCACGTGTCGGCGCGGGTGCGCCTACTGGTCGAGGAGAACCAGATTCTGACGTCGTGACCAAGACGCCCACTCACTACTTCCGAACGCCCGTCACTGCCCCCGGCCCGCTGGGGCAAACGATGGTGCGTTCCATGGGCGCCATTCGACGCAATCCGCTGAGCTATCTGAACGAGGTGTGGCGGCAACACGGCGACGTCGTTCAATTCCCCATCCCGCGGCCCCCGACCTATCTGGTCAATAGCCCCGAGGGTGTCCGCCGCGTGCTCGTCGACAACGCTCGCAACTACGGCAAGTCGACCATCCAGTACCGCGCGTTGTCGTTGGTCACGGGGGATGGGCTCCTGACATCGGACGGCCCGACGTGGCGCACCCAACGACGAGTACTGCAACCGGCCTTTCACCACGATGCGTTGGCCGACCTCGGTTCGCACGTCGCCGAGGCGACCGCGCGGATCGCGCGCGAATGGCAAGGAATAGACGAACGCACGGTGATCGATGCCGATGCCTTCATGATGAACGCAGCGCTCGAAGTCGTCGCCGGGTCGCTGATGAGTACGGACCTCACCGGCCAATCAGCAGAGATTGCCGCTGCGACTCTCGAAGCCCTCGACATTGTCATCGCCCGGGCCCGCGTCCCGATAACGCCACCATCGTGGCTCCCCACCCCCGCCAATCGCGTCCTCAAGCGGTCGGTCGCCCGGCTGGATGCAGCGGTGTCGACGATGATGTCCGCGCGGTCGAGTGATCCGGGAGCGGACCTCCTCGGAATGCTGCTGTCGGTTCGTGACGAAAACGACCAACCGCTGAGTGTCGAAGAGATCCGCGATCAATTGGTCACCTTCATCGTCGCCGGCCACGAAACCGTGGCGAGCGCCTTGGGGTGGGCCTGGGGCCTGCTGGCTGAGCACTCGACGGTTGCCGATGCGGTAGCGAGCGAGGCCGACGCTGTGGCTCCTTCGCGGACTATCGCCTATAGCGATTTTCCCCACCTGACGTACTCGCGTGCCGTCGTGGAAGAGACCTTGCGCCTGTACCCCCCGGCGTGGTTGATCACCCGATCCGCCGGATCCAGCGATCGCATCGACGGAGTGGAGATCCCGGCGGGCGCCTTGATCATCGTGAGCCCGTGGCTGCTGCACCGTCACCCGGATCTGTGGGACGACCCCGAAGTCTTCGATCCATCGAGGTTCGCCTCGGACGTGCCCCGCTTCACACACATTCCGTTCGGTGCAGGACCGCGCCTGTGTATCGGCCGTGATTTCTCATACGTGGAAGCGGTGATGGTGATCTCGGAGCTAGGTCGGCGGTTCCGGGTGGAGTTTCCCGAAGGTCAGAGTCTCCCGCCGGGGGAGCCGCTGGTGACTATTCGCCCGAGCGGTGGCATGCCCCTGCACGTGCACCCGCGATGACGAATGACATTCCTGCCGGGTGCTCGGTAGGCGAATAGTTCGACGTCAGGAGTGCATCAGGTCGAGCACTGCATCGTGCAGGTGCCCGTTGGTGGTCACCGTCGAGAACTCGACCGTGGGGTCGTCCCATCGCATCGCATCGCCGGTGAAGGTTGTCGCGCGGGCGCCACTTTCCTCGATGATGGGCACCAGTGCTGCCACGTCGTGCACTTTCAACTCCGGCTCTGCGGCGATATCGATGGCGCCCTCGGCCACCAACATGTGCGACCAGAAGTCGCCGTAACCGCGTTGACGCCACGTAGCACCCAGAAGCCTGTTCAACACTCCTTGATCCCACCCGATGCCATCGGAGAAGCCGAACGAGGCGTCACCGAGCTGTGACACCCGACTCGCGGACAGCGGACCGCGTGCACGATCCTGCGCTGACGAGACGTGCTGCGACGATGTGAAAGCTCCAGAGCCTCGAGTCGCCCACCAACGCCTACCGAGCGCCGGTGCAGACACCACGCCGGTGGTGATCTGATCGCCCTCACGAACGGCGATCAGCGTCGCCCAGATGGGAACGCCGCGCACGTAGGACTTCGTGCCGTCGATGGGATCGATGATCCATTCGCGCGTCGCGTCCAGCCTGTCCGCCCGCGCACCGAACTCCTCACCGAGAACGGCGTCCGCGGGGCGATCGCGCTCCAGGATCGTCCGCAACTGCGCCTCCACCGCTCGATCTGCGTCACTGACCGGAGTCATGTCCGGCTTGGTCTCCACAACGAGATCGCTCGCCAGAAAGCGGTCCATGGCGATCGCGTCGGCCGCGTCAGCCAATGACAAGGCCAAAGAGAGGTCGTCCATGGGTGGGCAATCTAGGGCACGCACCCTGGTGTTGGATTCGCGAGGTTGCCAGATTCGCGAGGTTCATGTCGTGGCCGCCGCGAGCCCTTACCCTTTAATCGTGACGAATCCGCTGGACACGGTGTTCGGGCTTCCTACCCACAGCCTCGTCGTCCATGCCGTCGTCGTGCTCCTACCTCTCGCTGCTCTCGGGGCGATCGCGGTTGTCCTTCGGCGATCGTGGGTGCATCGGCTCGGCCTAGCAACGACGATTGTGGGTGCCGTCGCTGTGGCGGCGGCGTGGGTGAGTCGATTCAGCGGAAGCCAACTCGCCTCACGCGTTGGATATCCCGATCCGCACTACGACTACGGGCAGGTGCTCCCGGTCATTGCGACCGCCTTCTTCGTCTTGTGGACCATCTACTGGCTATTTGCCCGCGGCGTGCCGGGAAATCGAACGCGGCCGTGGTGGCTGCTCGTTCTGGGCGGGCTTGTGGTGCTCGCCAGTGTGGTGCTCGTGTGGTTCACGATCCTCACCGGCCACTCAGGATCGGCGTCGGTGTGGGAGGCGATCATCGAGAACACCTCACCGGGTCAGTTCGTCGAGCCCTAACTGCGACTCTCGCCCTCCGCCCGGCTGCGCAGGACCCGTCGTAGGGACCTCACCCGCGCTGGGTTCACGTCGGGATCGGTGTCCAAGGCGCAGTGCTCCTCGTCGTGCGAGCATCCACGCGGGCAATTGTCCGACGCGGCGCGTAGATCCGAAAAAGCATGGATGACGCGGTCCAGATCGACATGTGCGAGTCCGAAGGAACGGATTCCAGGAGTGTCGATGATCAAGCCATGATCGGTAAACGGCAGCGCCACGACACTCGTCGACGTGTGTCGTCCCTTTCCGGTCACCTCGTTCACGCCTCCCGTGGTCCGCTCGGCATCCGGCACCAGCGCGTTCACAAGGGTCGATTTGCCCACACCAGAGTGACCAATCAGCACCGTCCGGTGGCCGGCGAACAGGCCGCGAATGTGCGACGTGACCTCCTTGTGCGCGACTTCCACGACAGGAAGACCGAGCGGCTCGTAGAGCGCCGTCAACTCCGTCGCGGGGGCCAGGTCTGTCTTAGTGACGATCAGTAGGGGAGTAATGCCGGCGTCGAAGGCGGCGATCAACGCTCGATCGATCAAGCCGGTACGCGGCTGCGGGTTCGTGCTCGCGACGACGACGGCGAGTTGATCCGCGTTGGCCACGATCACGCGCTCGACCGGGTCAGCATCGTCTGCAGTGCGACGGAGCGTTGTCTCGCGGGGCAGGCGACGAACGATGCGCGCGAAGTTTTCCCGACCGTCTCGATGAACGACGGTCGAGTCATCCATACCGACGACGTCGATGAGGTCGCCCACCACGATTCCCTTACGGCCCAACTCCCGAGCCTTCACCGCGTAGTGGCGGTCACCGGAGGCGTCAATGATGGTGAAGCGTCCTCTGTCGACGGTGACGACCGTTGCCGATTGCGCCTGGGAGTAGTCGGGTCGGTCCTTGGTGCGAGGCCGACTCTTGGAGCGACCGGGACGAACACGAACGTCGTCTTCGTCGAGCCGTTCGTTGCGATTCACCGCTGATCCGTCACGTGATGACCGCGGACCACAGGTTGGCGAAATCTGGCAGCGTCTTGGCAGTGGTGTCGATGTTCTCTACGTCGATTCCACCCACCCGGGCGCCGATGATGGCGGCGGTGGTAGCCATGCGGTGGTCGTCGTAGGTGTGAAAAGTCCCCGCGTGGAGGGTGGACGGCTCGATGCGCAGGCCGTCGCTCGTTTGGGTGATCGAGCCGCCCAATCCGGTGATTTCGGTTTCCAAGGCGGCGAGCCGGTCGGTCTCGTGGCCCCGGATATGGCCGATGCCCCGCAACGTGCTGGCCGAGCGAGCGAACACGGCAATCGCAGCCATCGTGGGGGCGGTCTCACCTATGGCCGAGAGGTCGACGTCTATCCCGCGGATCCCTTCGCTCTCCGATGGCCCCTCCACGATGAGTCCGGCGGAATCTCTCGTCACCCGCGCGCCGAAGGCACCAAGCACCGCAAGGACCTCGGTGGCGGGCTGGAATGACTCCTGCGGCCAATCACGAACATGGATGCGACCACCGGTGACGATCGCTGCCGCGATAAAAGGAAGTGCGTTGGAAAGATCCGGCTCGATCGTCCAATCGTGGGCGCGAATCTCCTGGGGATCGACATGCCAGGTGAATCGGGAGTGACCAACGACCGGTGCATCCGCACTCTGGCGAACCTGGACGCCGTGACTGCCCAACATGCGCACCGTCATGTCGATATGCGGAGTGCTGGGCACGGCCGGCCCCACGTGATGAATCGTGGCACCGGCGTCGAAGCGGGCGGCCGACAGCAGCAGAGCGGTAACGAATTGGCTGGAGCGAGAGGCGTCGACGACCACCTCTCCGCCGGGAATCGCACCTCGACCATGGACGAGGAAGGGAAGCGTGCCTGTGCCGGCGTCGTCGACCTCCATGCCCACATCACGCATCGCTTCGATCAACGTTGCCATCGGACGCCGGCGAGCAGCGCGATCACCGTCGAACATCACGTCGCCTTGCGTGAGTCCGGCGACCGGCGGCAGAAATCGCATAACCGTGCCGGCCAGGCCGACATCGATCGATCGAGCGTCTGCGGATCCGAGGAAGTGAGGAACCACCTCCAGGGTCATGTTCATGCGGGAATCTGCGTCGAGAACAGAAATCTCCACGCCCAGCGACCTCAAGGCATCGATCATCAATTCGGTATCTCGTGAGCGCAGCGCGTGCCTGATCGTGCTGGGGCCGTCACTGAGTGCGGCGAGGATGAGCGCACGGTTCGTCATGGATTTCGATCCTGGAACCTGCACAGCGGCATCGACGGCGGTGTGTGCCGACGGAGCAGGCCACCATTGGCTGGGGGCGCTCGCGTCGTCGGTGCTCGTCACGACGTCAGGGTAGTCCGCACGTTGCGAGGAGAAACTTGTGCAGGGCGACAGGTGCCGCTCAGGCGTCCTTGATCGGCTTACCGTCGGCACCGCGCTTGATCGGCTTGCCGCCGCGCGTCACCATCGGTGGCGGAAGGCGAAGCCGTCGAAGTTGCAGCGTTCGCATCACCGCATACAGCATCAGTCCGCGACGATCCGACTTGTCGGGGAATTCCTTCTTGGCCCGAATATTCATTTGGATGAGAAGGATGGCGGTGTCGATGACGATCAGAGCGGTCACGGCGAAAAACGCCAGAGAGACGAATGACTGGATCGCAGGATTTTGAACGAATCCCAAGA
>Ga0255776_10001806_pt1 | contig 24272 bp, 18 predicted proteins | sample 071ome_19_FD_179974 | JGI IMG/M metagenome (GOLD analysis project Ga0255776, IMG submission 179974) | Coastal salt marsh microbial communities from the Groves Creek Marsh, Skidaway Island, Georgia - 071413AT metaG (version 2) | ecosystem: Environmental > Aquatic > Marine > Intertidal zone >... | reverse complement strand
ACATAGTCCCTTGCAGGTAAGCAATCAGAGTCCGCTTGCCAACATTTTCGGCCTGCCGGTTGCTGAAAGTGCCCGTGTACTCTTACCCGGCCAGGAGACTTCACACCTGAGTCTGGACTGGGCCAGTAACTTTACCAATGAGTACAGCAGCAATGAACTGGTCTATATTGACGGAGAAAGTGCCCAGCTTAATATCCGCTGGCGAACCGGGCTGGATCTTTGGGAGTTTGGGGTCGATGTTAAATATGCCCGTTTTTCTGGTGGTTCACTCGACAGCTTTATTGAAAACTGGCACGACTGGTTTTCCCTGCCTAATGGGGGGCGGGAAACGGCGGCACAGAATCAATTGCGCTATGCCTATATTCGTGATGGCCTGACGCAACTGAACATACTGGAAAATCACTCCGGCTTTGGCGACACACGCCTCACCGGGGCCTACCAGATTCCAAACGATTCGCGCTTTAATCTGGCTATTCGCGGCGGCTTAAAACTGCCGACCGGTGACAGCAACAAACTTTTGGGCAGCGGCGGCACCGATTTCAATATTGGTCTTAATCTGGAAGACAGTCAGACACTGATGAATTATCAAGCCACTTATTTTGCCGCCGCTGGCATTCTGTGGACCCAGGATGGCGATATTCTCTCCGATCAGCGTAAAAATTCGGTGTTCTACAGCCATCTTGGGATCATTCGCGAACTCACACCCCGCTGGCAGTTAAAACTACAGATGGATACCCACACGGCATTTTATGACAGCGTTCTGGCCCCTTTGGGAGAAGCCTTGCAGTTGAGTTTCGGGGCAAGCTTTCGTCTGACAAACGACCTTAAACTGGATCTGGCCATTGTGGAAGATGCCATCACAGACAGCTCCTCCGATGTCAACTTTCATATCAGCCTATATAACTATTTTCGCTAATCAAGCCGATATCTCAACGAGCAGGGCAGGAATAGCCTGACGGCAGGTCGACATCCACTCCCATTGCTTGCAGATCACAGGCATCAACGGGGCGCTGAAAAGACTCCGGTTCATAGGGAATAAAACGGGCTGGACCCGCTTCAAAAGAACGCGCCCTGTTATTCAGTCGATAAGGGTTGGTGCTATCACCCCATTCACCACTGTCAATACGCTCAACAAGCGTAGCGACTGCTGCGGCGGTTTCAGCGGGAGAAAAACCACAATGGCCGGCTGAATTAATATAGCTCTGTCGCAGCAGCTCGCCACGCCCGGCTTCTTCAACCACCGATTCAAAAAACTGCTGTGCCGACATGCCCGAAATATTGTCACCAATATTGTTCAGCGTCAGCACCGGAAAAGGTAACTGTCCATGCCAGACCTGCCGGGAAACCCATTGCAGAGCCTGAGAGTCAGCCGTGACTCTGGGGGCCTCGGCCAGCTTGTCCAGATCCTCCTCCAGATCCAGCCCCGCCATACGATAGAGTTCATAAACAATGTCAGCATTCTGCAGCTGATGTAGCATTTCCCTGTAATCGACACCGGTATTGAAAGAAATGCTGCCACCACCGCGTCGGGTTAATTCATTGCGACTGCTCATGGCCTGCCCCGCCAGAGGCAAGGGAGAACCACCCAGACTGTCAAACAGACCGTCCTGCAAGCCTTCAAGGTCAAAAGGCTGAGCCATCTCCTTGCCAGCATCAGCCCACAGCGGCAGTTGCCCGAGTACGGCAGCCAGGGCGATACGCGCCCTGCCCTCAGGGGTTTCTTGCGCCTGTTGCAGCATGCTCAGCCAGGCCGGACGTGCCCGCTCGGCAAAGTCATCCGGAATCTGCATGACCGGATAATTGGGGTTGCCTTCTGCCAGCAGCGTTTTGATGACAAACATGGCATCCAGCTTCTGGTTCCACATGCCGACGACGCCAGCCAGTCCACCACAGGCCAACAGAGCGCCGTCAAAACGCTCATTGTGATAATGCACGATAACGGACCCGGTATGTGCCCCGAGCGAACGACCGTAGGCCAGCGTATATTCGGCATCACCGTGCAGGCTTTCATAGATATCCAGGGTCCGCAGCTGGTTGCTGACCGATGCCTCGGTATCCCAACCGGTTACCAGCCTGGTGGTACCAGCCAGCGCATAGCCCTGTGATAGCAGCAGTGCCGATTCCTCATTGCGGTACTGCCCGCCAGCATAATCCAGGCCGATCAAGAGTTTGCCGTTAAAATTTTCCGGGTAATCAATACGGTACTCAGTGCCATCTGGCAGGGTCCCTACCTCAGTACTGAGCCTTTGAGCCAGTGCCGGTGAGCACAGCAGGCAAAAAAGTAAAGCGGAGTAGAGCTGTCTGATGTTTAGCATGGGGAACCCTCTTCTTATTCTTATCGTCCAGAAACTTGTCTAGGCAAGTGTATCCAGTTGTGTGCCGATCATGTTGACCATCTTATCATGGTCCCAGTTACTCGCATCGACCATGTCCGCCCAAAGTTCAATGACGGGAATACCGGCCCGGTCAAAGGCATTTTTGGTAAACATCGTGCCACTTTGAGAAAGCCTGGCGCCTTCGGGCATTAGCATCATTACCACATCAATATTCGAACGCCTGGCTTCATGCACCATCCATTCATTCATCCAGGGGGGCAGGTGAAGCACCTCATTCATACCGGCAATCCGACTGGCCAGCGCACGCAGGGGATCATCCAGCTGGTAGCGGGGATAGGCACTTTTGGCAAAGGGCAGATACATGGACCAGACAAACACGGCACCGTATTTTTCTTCCAGTGCATCATAAAAGCTGGAATCATGCCAGAGGCCTGCACCTATCCACATAATCCTGATTCTTTCATTGGTACAGGCAGCGATACCCTGCTCGACACGTTGCCGGACTTCATCACGAAATTTCTTTACGTGCTCGATGGCCCAGTCTGAACCCCTGTGCCATTGCGGGATCATGGTATTGGGCATCTGGTCCACGATATTGACTGGACAGGGGCTGTTTTCCAGTGCCAGCTCGGCAACCTCGCCCAATATTTCTTCCTGCTCATTGATGCGCTGCATCAGCTTGCGCAACTTGTCTTCATCAAAACGTCGTCCCGTACTGTGCTCCAGCAGGGAGATAAGCTCGTGCATTTCATCGACCATCAGGTCGAGGCGTTCCGTCTGATAAACCGTCTCCCACTGTTCCGGGCCAAGCTCCCACCAGTTGGGGATTTTTTCTGTCCAGCCCGGCGCCTCCATGGCGAAATACGGTGCGTCGAGTGCCTGAGCCCATTGCCCGAAAACCTGCTGGATACAGTCACAGGTTTGCCTTGCCACCAGCACACAGGGCCTGGGCAGCCCCCCCCAGGGAGCCGTTGCCGGATCATTGTCGAGCGTACAGGCCAGGCCGAGCGAACAGTATTTACAACTGCTTTCGGGAAAGCCCCAATCCCGCAGCACCTTGACATATTTTGACGACAACTGCTTGGCGGAGATATAGGCTGACCACCACTGATTGGTGACAATCGGGATATCCATGGCGTGAAAAATTTCATGCGGCGTATCGGCCTGAACGATGGCAAAGGGTTCTCCCTCATCAACGACGCGGCGTTTCATCTCCAGACCAAACTGCTTCTGGTAAGCTTTGGCTGCATCGGTGCAGGCCAGGCCTCGATGTTTACTATGTCGTCTTTCCTTTACTTCACTCATGTCACTGTTCTTTTTTCACTGTTGGGCTGTTATGCAAATAATTCTGCCTTTACAAATTCATCATACTGCGCCGGCGACATGCCCAGAATTTCTTTACAGATCTGCTCATTGTGTTGCCCCATCGCCGGAGCCAGTTTCACCTGTGAAGGCGTACGCGATAATTTAAACGGGGGAGACTGATGTCCAAACACACCCAACTCGGGGTGCTGAAGTTCTGTTAGAAAGCGTCTGTGGGCAAGTTGGGGATCGTGCTCAAGTACGTCTTCAATATCCTGCACGACACCCGCTGCCACACCAGCGTCCTGTAGTGTGTGCATCAGGGCATAACGTTCCTGCTCAGTAGTCCACTGTGCGAGCCTTTGCTCCAGCGCTTGCATAGCAGATGGGTCAAGCCTAAGCAGTGTGTCAAAATCCGGCCACTGTGTGCCAGGCAACAGTTGAGACAAGGCCAGCCACTGCTGTTCGTCAAACACGGAAATAGCAATCCAGGCGCTTTCCTGATCTGTGTTCCAGCAGGGAAAGACTCCCTGAAAAAAAGCATCCGTTGAGTGATTGCCCTTGCGGTCATCAAGCCCCGTAAGTAACTGCGCTTCCACCACGGCTTCAGCCATTTGCTGTACACACACTTCGTACATGCTGGCATCGATGTACTGCCCCTGCCCGGTTCTGTCACGGTAATCCAGCGCGGCCAGAATGGTGGCTCCCATAAAATACGGCAGCACCACATCACCGTAGGGCACGGAAGGCGATACCGGATCACGATCCTGCCAGCCGGTTTTGAGCATGCGCCCGGAAAGAGCAGCACCTGTACCGTCAACGCCCCAGTTTTTGGCGAAGGGTCCTGTCTGCCCGTAGACACTGCCACTGAGCATGATGATGCCAGGATGTGTGGCAGCGATTGATGTGTAATCCAGTCCCAGCTTCTCCATGGTTCCGGGTGAAAAGTTTTCCACGACGATATCCGCCCAGTCCAACAGAGGATCAATAATTTCCCGTACACGCGGATGCTTCATGTTGATCTGCAAACTCAGCTTGGAGCTGTTGAAATGTGAGAATTGCGGTTTGTCGTTCAAATTACGCCGCTGTGAGGCTTCCACCTGCTTGTCGATTCGGCTCAGACAAGGACGTAAGGCTGATTCAACTTTGACTACCGTGGCACCATGATCTGCTAGCTGTTTGGTTGTCAGCGATCCCATCAATGCCCAGGAAAAATCCAGAATCTTGACGCCTGCCAGTGCTCCTTCTTGATTCATTACAGCACCCCTCTGGCCTGATAGGCTGCCAGCTCTTCAGTGCTCAGGTTTAACAGCTCGCCGTAGACCTGTTCATTATGCTCGCCTGCCTGCGGCAGATGTAGCTGCAGCCGATAGGGGCTGTTCTTAAGGCGCATAAAATACGCAGGATATTGCGGTGCTTTATCAGCGATACCCGAAACTGGCTGGAGAAATTCTCGCGAGGCCAGATGCTCATCTGCTGTAATATCCTCGGGAGACTGAGCAATCGTGGCACGTATCCCTCTTTTAGCTCCTTCGGTGGCGATGTCCTTTTTGGTTTTTGATTTGAAAAAACGATCCATGGCACTTTCCCACTCAAGACGCACATCGGCATCCAGGGAGGAACGGTCATACGTTTCCCAGTCCACTTCCTGCATGGGGTTCTCAAAGCCTTCCTCACTCATCCAGCGGGACAGGGCAGCATTGGCCGGGGCGCCAAACTTGCCTGTCATCATACTGTGAAAACAATAACCGTCAGCCAACTCCCAGATGACCCGCACATTGGCAACACCAAAACGGATCTTATTCCCCGAGCGCTGCAACTTGCGTTGATCAAACTGATAAGCCGTCAGGTTATTGGTATTACGTGTCGAGGCAGTTTCCTGAATCGAGCAGTCAACATGCTGCCCCAAACCCGACTTGCTGCGCTCACGATGGGCAATCATGGCGCCAAGCGATGCAGCCGCATTGGCATGGAAAATACAGGCATCCAGCGCCTCCAGCACCGGCGTATCATCTGGATAACCACAGGTATCCAGCGTACCGCCCATGGCGGATGCAACCAGTTCGCCCCCCAGGTACCGCGCATAGGGGCCGCTCTGCCCAAATGGACTGATAGAAACCAGAATGATGGACGGGTTGATTTTACTCAGCTGTTCATATCCCAGTCCGCCCGCTTCCAGAGTTCCCGGCGTAAACGATTCAATAACAAAATGTGCCTTGCCTACCAGGGCCCGAAACAGTTCCTGTCCACTTTCATCCTGCAGGTTCAAAGTAATACTTTTTTTGCCGACATTTTTTGCCTGCCACTGCACTGACTGTTGACCAGGCAAGCCAGAATTCGGCAAGTGTCTGGCTGGCTCGCCACCGGGAGGCTCCACCTTGATCACATCGGCACCCAATGAAGCAAGATACCTGCCGCAGGTATAGGCTCTGTTGTCACTTAAATCCAGTACGGTAAACCCGGATAACATGGCTTGATTCTGCATGCTCTGCTCTTTGCTCATTTGTTTCAAATCGATTCGATAAAAGCCTGAATCGGCTCGTCCAACAGCGCCTCATCCAACTGATAGGGCTGCTCATAAAAAACAATACTCGGAATACCTGCCTCAGCAAGTGCTTTTTTCTGTTGCGGCTGCTGCCAGGTCCAGGCTTCTTCACCAAACAGGAAATAAAAAATCACCCCTGTGGCTCCCTGTTCCCGCGCAAACCCTACCAACTCCTGCGGATCGACATCCACACTGCGGCAGGAGCGTGAATCACGCTGGTAATAATGGCTGATCGCCGCCAGTGGTGCCTTATCGCTGGAAACTTCGCCGCTGAGAAAGTGATTGCCATAAGCATGATAATCTCCGACAACACTGGCTCCCTTGCTCTCAATCAACTGGTACAGGCCCGGGAAATCCAAGCCATTGCCTGCCAGTATGATTTTCTTGTGCGTCTGTTCTGGCAACTGACGTGCTTCCAGCAGGAAAGCTTCAAGCGCTTCATTAAACAGCTCTATCGGCATTGTTCTGGCAGCCTGATAAACCCAAAAAGCCAGTTCCCCGCTCAGGCTACGTGGCGAGCGCGCCCTGAGGCGAGTAAATTCAGCCAGTAAATGCCGCGCGTGATTGTATGTTTTAATGGAGTTTTGCAGAGTAGCAGCATCGATGTTTCTGCCCGCCTTCTTCCCCAGCTTTTCTATAAACTGTGACAAATGGCGCTGATTATGTCTGTCCGATGCCGTGCGCAGCGTATTCAGCAAATCAAGCAAGCTAACTTCCGGCAGAGAATATTCTGGATAGGTCCTGAGCAGCTCACACAAATAATAGTAAAGCCGCTGATGGGCGTCGTTAGCTCGTGGCAGCACCAGTATATCGAAATCATCAAAATGACCTCGCAGCAGCCTCTCAAAGACCGAGCGGGTCAACGGATCAAAGGCTGCTTCCATGAATTTCTCTGCGTGTTCAGTTGACAGGCTGGGGTCTCCACTCAAATGAATGGGAAGAATCCCGGCTGCATGCAGAATTTCTAGGGGAATATTAGGCGACAGATAAGCCGCAAGCATGCCGCCTTCTTGTTTCCAGCTCTGCTGCAGGCTCCCTGGGTTCTCCAGCACTGTGGCAAAAGGGCTGAGTAATGCAAGCGCATCATCATTAACAACAAATGTTGGGCTGGACAGGGTCAAAAGTGCCTCACATCATATTGGGCAAGAACAGAGACAGGGTCGGCACAGCTATCAGCAAAGCCAGGTGTAATATATCTGCTGCCAAAAAGGGCATCACGCCACCAAAAATGGTACGCAGACTAATATCCTTGGCAATTCCCTGGATCACAAACACATTCATGCCGACCGGCGGAGTGATCATGGCAATTTCAATGGTTCTTACCAGTAGGATGCCAAACCAGATCGGATGTATACCGGCATTCTGAATGATGGGAAAAAAGATGGGAATGGTAAGCGCCATCATCGCCATGCCATCGAGAAACATGCCGAGGAAGAAAAACACAATCATGATGCCGATGAGAATTTCCAGCTGGGAAGCGTTACCGCGCAGGATCAGCTCACTGACCTGATCCGTGACACCGGATGCGGCAATGAAAGTACTAAGCACAAAGGCACCGATAATAATTGCGTAAAGCATACCGGTAGTCTGCAGGGTATCAACCAGCGCCTTCATGAAGGAGCTCAGGGTCAATTTACCCCGCACCAGGCCGATCGCAACCGCACCAAAAGCACCAAGTGCCCCGGATTCAGTTGGGGTGAACCAGCCCAGCAGGAGCCCACCAATTACGAAGATGATAAGAATGGAAATATCAGAGGTTTTCTTCAGGGCTTCCCAGCGCTCTTTCCAGCTGGATTTATCCACGGCCGGACCCAGTTGTGGCCTGAAACCACACCAGATCACGATGGCAAACAGGTAGAACAGCGCCTGCGTCAAACCAGGCAGCACGCCTGCAGCGAACAGGCGACCAATGGACTGTTCGGTCAGGATACCATAGACAATCAGCATGCCACTGGGCGGTATCAGGCTGCCGACAGTACCCCCGGCCGCAACAGAACCGGCAGCGAGAGCCGGCGCGTAGTTATGCTTGCGCATTTCAGGAATCGCCACCAGTCCCATGGTGGCTGCTGTCGCCAGACTGGAACCGCTGACGGCGCCGAAACCGGCACAGCCCCCGACTGAAGCCATGGCCAGACCTCCACGCCGATGCCCCCAGAATCTGGCCGCCACATCAAAGAAGGCCCGACTGGCACCCGTGGCAAAACAGACATGAGCCATTAATAAAAACATCGGCAACACGCCCAGTTCATAATTGGTGGCTATATCAAAACCGATGACCCCGACCTTGATGACGGCCGCCTCCCAGGTAATCAAAAAACCCAGGCCGACAAATCCAACGAGACCCAGGGCAAAACCAATCGGGGTGCCAATAGCCAGCAGTGCCAGCATGACAAAAAAACCGATATAGCCCATCAACTCCGGGCTCATGAGCCAGTCTCCCCCGAACCGGAAGGCTCATTGGATTTTTTCCCCATCAGCAAATGGACCAGCACCCTGAGCAGATACAAACTCCCCAGAAAGGTTGCAGCAAACCAGATGATGCGGAAAGGCACGATGGGAATGAGCAGGAGGGGTGTTTCTTCAAATAAATTCCAGACATCAATGATCAACCACATACTGCCGTAGGAAATGCTCAGACAAATCACAATTGAGAAAAAAGTGGCCAGCTTTTCCAGCAGCGCCTGCGACCTGTCAGATACGTGGTCAATCAGCAGACGGGCAATGGCATGCTTGTCCTGAAAAGTAGCAAAAATAAAAGAAGCCGATGCAATCAAGGCGATCAGCACCTCGGCTATTTCAATGGAGCCCGGTACAGGAATACTCAAATGCCTGCCAGCAACACTCAGAGATACCAGCAACATGACAGCCAGTAGCGAAAATGCACCGATATTTTTGGCGACAGCCTCAACGAGTCGAATAATTTTTTCCATCATTGAACCACCCCTTCTGCTCGCAAGGCATCTATTTCCTGCTGGGAATAATTCAGCGCCAGCAGTATTTCATTACTGTGCTCACCCAGCCTTGGTGCTGGCCCAACGGATTCATGCTGCATTGCCTTGAGATTGAACCCGGGTCCGAGTGTTACCTTGCTTTCACCGGATGTATTTTCCTGGGCGCGGAACAGGCCTCTCGTTTGCAAATGTTCAAGTCCGGCGACTTCCGGAATGCTACGAATTGCCGCTGAAGGTACTCCAACGGCATTGAATATTGCTTCCCACTCTTCTGCCGACTTCTGCCGGGTATTAGCTTCAATATCGGCACGCAGCGCCTGCCGGTTTTGCAGACGCTCCTCATGGCTTGCATACAGCGGATTCTCAAGCATATCTTCCCGGCCGATTGCACGACACAGGGCCTCGAACTGGACCTGGGTATTGGCGCCAATCGAGACTTCTCCATCAGCACTGGGAAAGGTGTCCGAGGTTGGACTGTTGTTGAAACCACGATTACCGACCTTTTGGGGAACATCACCGGCAATCAGATATGGCGCAACCATGGAGATCATCAGGTTCAGGGAAGCATCCAGCATGGCAATATCAATGTACTGCCCTTCACCAAAACGTTCACGCTGTAGTATCGCAGCCAATATGGCTGTTGCTGCGGTATAGCCAGCGAAAGTATCCAGCACGGGGAAACCAACTTTGGTGGCCGGACTGCCCGGCTCACCGGTCAGTGACATGACACCCGAAAATGCCTGTACGATATGGTCATAGGCCGGATTGTCCCTGAGCGGACCTGACTGCCCAAAACCTGAAACCGAACAGTACACCAGCTTATCATTGAGAACCTTGCAGTCATCGTAACCCAGACCCAATCGCTGCATGACGCCAGGACGAAAATTCTCAACAAGCACATCGGCATCAGCAATCAGTCGTTTGACGATGTCGATACCTTTTTCATGTTTGAGATTGATGGCAATGGAACGTTTCCCGGTATTCACCGCGATAAACGGTGGCGCCATCGCTTTAAATGCCTCCCGTGGATCATAATGTCGCATGACATCACCCTTGCCAGGCGCTTCGATTTTAATAATCTCGGCACCCAGTTGATGCAGGGTATGGGTACAAAAGGGGCCTGCCATGACATGGGAAAAATCCATGACCTTAATACCGAATAGCGGAGACTTCATAATGCCTGTATTGTTGTTCTTGAACTGAAGTAAAAGAAGCATAAAGAGATTCAAAAGGCATTACAAACAAAATGAACAATATGAGCATACAATGCTGTAAACAACCTGAGCTGCTGCTTAAATAGGTGAATTTCTTGTAGAAAATAGCGAGTTTTCTTAATATGAGAATGCGCAAAACAAAATAACAAGCGAGATACACTGCAATGATGCGAACCACAACCTTTTCGAGCCTGCTCTTTTCACTGTGCCTGTCATTTTTTACCAGCCATGCAGGCGCCCTGACCATTGACGAGGATGGCGTCTTTCATCTGAGTTACGCCTCAAGCTACAGTTCAACGCAGAGTTTCTCACGTGCCGACCTGGACTGGATCGACTACATCGAGCGTGAAAGTGAAGGCCGCATAAAAATCCGCCCCTTCTGGTCTGCCACCCTGCTCTCCAATGATGAAAACATGCTGGAACTGCGCCATGGCGTGGCTGATGTCGCAATGATCACTCCCATCTATTCTCGTTCCGGTTCCGTAGCTATCCGGGCGCAAACGGGCTTTTATGCCGGCGCCACCGAGATCAGCACCCAGGTGGAAGTCTTTCACTGCCTGCTGCAGGAGTTTCCAGTTTTTCAGCGCGAACTCGAGGGGGTGAAGTTACTGGTAGTTCAGGGTGGCACGCCCTCCTACATCTTTACCCAGAATGCGACTGTCGAATCACTCGATGATCTGGTGGGGCTACGTCTGCGCGCGCCGACTGCAGTGGTGCCGGTGCTGTTCGAACTGGGTGGTGATGCCTTGCTGATGCCCATGAGTGATGTTTACCCGGCCCTCTCCAAAGGCACAATTGACGGTGTGGTTACACCTATGGATGCTCTGTATTCCCTGCGTTTTGCCGAAATCGGCAACTACATGAACATGCTAACTATCCATCGTGGCGGCTATCCTTCGCGTGCCATTTCCAACAAGACCTGGGAGCAGTTACCGACAGATATCCAGAACCTCCTGCTGGAAAGCAGTCGTTACTGGGAAGAACGCATCGCCTTTTATGTGCTGGAAGGTGACCGGCTTGGCCGCGATCTGGCCATTGAAGAAGGGGTCGAATTCATCACTGTCTCAGATGAGGTACAGGAAGCATTCAACCAAATTCAGACCGAGGTTGCCCGCCAGGATGCGCAGCGTCTCTATGATTACGGTATTGATGGCGAGGCCATTCTTGATTATGCCAACAGCATGATCCGTCGAATCAATGCTGGTGAGGCCGTCAACTGCCGCGAATGGTAAGCATTGCCGGTGACTGCTTAGGTCACCGGCATCACATGAAGTAATTTATCTCAGAAAAGCCGGACAGCCAGGAAAGAAATTGCCTTCAGCTGTATGTTCATCGCACCAGTCCTTGACGCGTTGGATACCCGGATTCACCATGTCGATGACTTCCTGGTAGGACATGACTTCCATGTGCACCGGCACGTTAATCTCAACTTCCAGATCACGGTAGGCAATATTATCTAGCCAGCTGTCCCCCCACCATTGCAGGTCTTCTGCCGCTGTGGCGACATCCGCCTCAATAATCATTTTGTGTTCCGGCACATAGGCAAATAAATTATCTGCCGTGTGATTGTTGTTAATGGTGTGGTAGAGCTCCACGCGCATGGTCTCATCTTCCAGCACCATCGAATCGTCCACGGGGATGAAGCTCAGGGTTTCGCCATTGCGTGCCAGGTCATCCGGAAAATTGGGTGCCGGATGTGCAGCCATTTCCGCAAAAATCACCCCGTTATTACGCCGTGATATCACCGTCAGCCCTTCCGCGATAGCCTGACGCAGGCCGCGGGTATGATCGAAATGATGGTGGGAAACGATTATCTCGGTCACCGGTTTTTCCGGGACAATGGTACGCGCCAAGGCAACTACCGCTTTCACTCGATCGATACCACCCCCTGCCTCGTACAGAGTCATGTGGTCGGCAAATTCGATCACCATGGTGCCACCGGTGATACGCCAGATGCCGCGGGCAACGGCTTCGACTTCCAGTGAATCAGGGTCAAAACCTCCTGGGACAGGCTGGTTAAGTACCGTTTGCGGTGCAGATAAATCCTGGATATCACTGTCGACGTAATAGCCATCCGCCCACAGCTTCAGGTATTCCACATTACGCCAGTCCTGTTTGGCGTTATAGCCCAGCGGCAGGTAAACACCGTCATAAGGAACGAAGCCACTGTAATGCACGGTATATTCCACTTCACCCAGATTCTGCTGTGGCGTAGACCAGCGTATCCAGGCTGGCAGATTATTCGGGGGACGGATCGCCAATGTCAGCAGATCGCCTTCTTCCAGGGTGATATCCACCAGGGTCAGTCCACCCTCTTCGCGACGGTTTGACAAGCTGTTTTCAGGCTCTAGTGCGGCTCGTACTGCCACCAGTGGATTGGTATGCATCCACATACGCAGATTACGTATATCCGCTTCACCGCGTCGGCTCGCTACTCCGGCTTCATTCAGATTATAGGCGACAGCACCATCCAGGCTGGCATCCATAATGCGTCTTTGCAGTGCAAAATCATGTCCCCGGTAAATTGCAAAGGGAAACAAATCGTTGTTACGTTCCTGCTCATAATAGCGGTCATTTTCCAGATCATAGATACGGCGCAGATCATTGGCCTGGATATATTTCTGTGGTGCATCGGGTAAGGAAGTGATATTGCCGCCACCATCCTGGTAAGCATAATGCCCGTAACCCATCATGGTGATGTTGCGAACCTGCATGATACGCTCCTGACCACCCATCGCTTCGACCACGGCATTGATCGCATCAGCAGCAGTCGAACCGGGAACCGAGCCAGTGGCAGCAGCATCACGGGCAGGCTCAGGAGATGCGGTCTGCGGTGCTGAAGTTGCAGGCATCTCTTGTACCCCAGCATTATCCGCCATCTGAGCTTCAGGCGCACAGGCATTCAGTAAAAACATCATAGGTATCAGAATCAAACTTGTTTTTGTTTTCATGTTGTCCTCTTCAAGCTCTGTTATTTTATCTTGCCGGACGATCTGCAATGACTATCTGCAAGTCGTAGGCTCCCAGTTATCGCCATTGGCCTCGTATTTGAAATTAGTACTCCAGATGATCTCTTCTCTGAGGTAAACCGGGTCTGTAATCACACTGGTGACAATCAGCCAGCGTTCACCACTGGGCGTTTCCACCACCCGGTAAAAATCATCAACGGTGGTCTGATCACTGTAGGGCACACCGTTTCGTTGCAGATAGGCCGATGATAAGGCCGAAGTGCTGGTGCGCAGATTGCCACCTTCAAAACTTCTGACCGGACCGCCAAAACCAAGCCCGCGCGTCTGGCGTTCCTTGTACCAGTTTGCCCTGGTATAGCCCTGCAAACTGGCAGCCTGTGCCGTAGTGTCATCTGCATTAAAATGCAGCAGTCGCGTCTGGGAACCGGCACTGAAATCTATACGCAGGGTTTCTTCATCTTCCCAGCTGATATGCAGCCGACCCGGATAACGGATAATGCCTGCACCACCAAAAGCCAGACAACTTTCCACATCACTGTCATCAGGCCTCCAGGCATTGGCAAGTTCTTCCCCTGCCTGATTCAAGGGTATGCTACCCAAATCACCCACTGGTGGGACTACCATACGCCAGCGCCAGTCTTCGGTTACCACTGAGACCCAGTAACCGCTCATATCAAAAGGCGCTGCCTCCTGGGGAGACGGCGGCGGGCCGGCAGGGCCTCCACGCTGGGCAAGTGCCGGTGTTGAAAACAGCACCATTATGCTCAGACTAATCAGGCTGAAAGTTGAAAATTCTTTTTTCATGAATACTCCTGCTAAAGCAGTTAGATTTCTCATCTGCGTTGGCTCAATTCTGCGTAAATCACTTCAATAAACCGCTCGGTGGTCCAAAAACCACTGTCAGCACCATAAATGGGATCATAGTCGCGCGTTAATCTCTCGGCTTTTACCTGCTCCAGGCTGAGTCCACGAGCAATGGCATCCTCAATACGCTCATAAATAACCGTCAGCATATCGCGATAATTCACCAACTCGTATTCGTCGGTAATCCGGCCATGGCCGGGGATAATATAAGTTCCGCCCTGCTGTACCCCATTGGGTATCGCTATCGCCAGCATATTATTCAAGGCATCCAGATAGCCTCTGACGCTGCCGCCATTATCAACATCAATGATCGGGTAGATACCCAGTGTAAAAATATCTCCAGCCACCAGCACATTGGAGCCCCTGAAAAAGACAATACTGTCGCCATCGGTATGTGCAGCTGGCTGGTGAATCAGTTGCACCGCTTCTCCATTGGCATAAAATTCCATGCTGGGTGTGCCATAGGTATTGCCAGGCAGAGCCTCCGCTGCAAATTCTGCTTCGCTGGTGACCATGCTGACCATAACGCCGGCATGTGCATAAATCGCCGCTGGACCGCCTGTCAGAAAATCGCCTGCCTGAGAGACAGCGGCATTCCCCCCTACGTGGTCTCCATGTATATGTGTATTGATGATCCATCGAATCGGGACATCAAACTCCTCATCCAGCAAGCTAATCAATGCTTCGCTGGCCTGCGCCAATTTGGTATCCACCACTACAATACCCTGATCACCGACCAGCAGAGTTGTGTTACCACCACCACCAGCGACCATCCACACCTGTCCCTGCACATGCAGCAATTCAAGCTCTGTTTCCTGTGCCTGCATAACGGCACTTGCAAACAGTAAGGCTGAAAACAGCAGGGGCTTAACTATGGTATTCATCTGCTTCATTTTAAATTCCTTATTCTGCCTGCAGGTCTTTAATGACTTGCATGTATTCCGGATAAGTCGTTTCTGCGCCACCCCGCGTCGCCTCATAAGGAATATCATGCGTTTCAGAAAACTCTCGCAAGTACTCATTCTGTCCGGGCAAAATATGCGGCACGAAATCTGGCGCCAGTCCAACTTCATCACGATAGGAACAGATATAGGGAGCCATCTGATAGCCAAGCTCCAGTTCCCAGTCGCGACTTCGAATAAAGGTTTCAGTTAAATACAAGGGGTCTTCGATGACGCTGACCTGAGTCAGGTAATTACCATTGCGCATAAAAAACTCGGTAAGGGTTGCCTGATCACTGCGCGGTATTCCGTTGCGGCGGACCCAGCCTTCTTTCAGGTGCGTGGTCGTCACCACCAGCATGTCTCCCTGCCATTCACCGGTTGAAAATCCTTCCCAGGTATGGGGCGCAAATTCAGAAGGGTGTTCTCGACCATCCATCCAGATGGTGCGTACCGGCGTCATCCAACCCATCACCAGTTTATAGGCAGTGGTCTGCCAGGTGACTTCATCAATTTCCTTGTAAATCAGCATGCTGCTGAAACTGGGCGAATAATCCGAGGGGTGTGGTTCGCACTGGTGCTCCAGCACGGACCATTTGGTGGCCGTCCAAGCATCACCCTTGTAGCGCGCAGCCTCATTGATCGGCAAACCAGAATAGTCACCGATATCCGGTCCTCCGCCGCGTTCATAATCATCCTCATGACGACGGGAACCCCAGGGACCCGCAATATCAATCTGTGAGTAGGCTGGCGGTATGGCCAGCATGAAGATGGCCCAAAAGATTGCATGTCTGATCATTGTGCTGAGTCTCTCCCCTTTTCAATGTCCAATCCGGCGCACCTTGTTCGAAACAGTTTGTCTCAAACTTCTATCCCCATGAAAAATATAAGGTTTTTTTGATGAAAACGCGCCATCAAGGCTCGAACTATACACGAATCCTACGCATTTGTTTAAGCATTATTAGCCCTCTTTGGTAAAGAAATGACCTGTGACTGCTGCCGCTTACCAGTACTGCAAGACGAAAATCCCTTTGCTCATAAAACCAAGACTTTCATCCTGGCCTTCATCTGCAATAAAGTCCTCAATGATTGATTTATATGAAGCAGGAAGCTAACTTATCATTCATGAATAAGACTATCGCCTCATAATAATTTCAAAATTTCTGGCAAAGAGGCCGAGCATGCATAACTTCCATTTTTCTTCTCCGATCAATTTCTTCCTGGCCGCTTTGGCACTTTTGCTTTGCCAGTTTGCCCAGGCCCAGGACAATGTCACTGCCGGTCATTTGTATGTTGAACCACCAACTCTCGAGAATCTTGGCTTTGAATGGCAGATCGGTGGTGATGACAATCGAAATGCCTCTGTCACGGTAGCCTATCGCGAAAAAGGCGCTAGAAACTGGCGCGAAGGTTTACCGCTGTTCCGCCTGCAGAATGAGGAAGTCACCTCCATCGTTTTTACCGGGGCTTACAATGTAATCGTACCCAACATGTTTGCCGGTAGCATTTTTGATCTGGAACCCGATACGCTCTATGAAGCGCGCTTCACCCTGAGCGACCCGGATGGCGTGAATGGAGTAGCCGAACGCACAGTCGAGGTGAGAACCCGGCCGGAACCCATGCCGGCTGAAGATGGCAATGTCTATCACGTTTATCCCTTCGACTGGGATGGCCCACGAGAGGAACCGGCATTTAAAGGATTACTCTCAGCCTACTTCATGAGTTCTGCCGATTATGCCGAGTTCACGCCCACCGAAGGTGGCGACTGGTACAATGCTTTTCCACCGCGGGTTAAACCTGGAGACACCATTTTGGTTCATGCGGGCGTCTACCAGGATCAACGCTTTCGTTATGGCCATGAACTGTTATCCGGCTGGACCGAGTGCTGTAACACCACCGGTGACGGCACCTATTACCTGACAGCCAAAGGCACGGCAGAGCGCCCTATCGTGATCAAGGCAGCCGGAGACGGTGAAGTGGTTTTTGACGGTGATGGCAACCATAATTTATTCAATGTCATGGCCGCCGATTACCACTATTTTGAAGGACTGACTTTCCGCAACACCTTTATCACCTTCGAGGCTGGCCTGAAACGCATCGCCGGCGCCAAGGGGCTCACCTTCAAAAACAATAAATTTGAAGACGTTGGTATCGGTATACACACCGACTGGAGCGGTTCACGGGATTTCTATATTGCCGATAATTATTTTACCGGCCGTCACAATACCGAACTGCTGGTTCCCTGGTCTGTGAGCCCCAATCGTCCCAACTGGGATTACTGGTCACAAATTCCAGATATTATTGCCTTGACAGATAACCAGTCGCAGTTTGCCGTCAAGGTCTATGGCTCAGGCCATGTCATCGCCTATAACAGCGTTTATCATTTTCATGACGGCATCGATCATGCCACCTATGGCGAACCAGATGACTGGCCCAATACACCGCGCGAGTTGATTCCGGTTTCAATTGATATTTACAACAATGATATTTACAACGTACATGATAACTGTATTGAAGCAGATGGCGCTTTCTATAATGTTCGCGTCATGCGCAATCGCTGCTTCAACTCGGCATTACAGGCTTACAGTTTGCAGCCGCTTGGTGGTGGTCCGGCCTATTTCATTCGTAATATCACCTACAACTCACCGGTATCGGGTTCCATCAAATTTTCGCAGCGCCCTGCCGGTGGTGTGTATTACCACAATACCTTTTTTTCAAATGCAGCTCCGGGCATGGGCAACGAAGCCGCCAACCTTGAGTTTAGAAACAACCTGATTCTCGGACAATATGACGGGCCGGTAATGGGCATACCAACGCTCACCAACTACTCATCAAGTGACTATAACGGTTACTACATCAATGAAAACAGGAGCACCGCTCCCTTTATGTGGTACTCGCCACCTTTCGATCGTGATGCCAATTATGAGCTCAATGCGCTGGTGCAGCGCGACTATAATTCGCTGGAGGACTTCAGTGAAGCAACCGGACAGGAAAGCAACAGCATCCTCATCAATCTGGACATTTTCCGTAATGTCACGATGCCGGATCCAAATGGCGAACTGACCGACTTGTATTCGATTGAGGAAGTGGATTATCGCCTGCGTCGGGGTGCAGCTGCCATAGATGCCGGCATGGTATTACCAGGTGTGAATGATGGCTTTAGTGGACGCGCTCCAGATCTGGGCGCTGTGGAGTTTGGTGAAGACATGCCGCATTTCGGGCCGAGAACACCTTAAACGGAAGCAGATGTCAGGACAGGAAATGTTTTAGAAGTCTCGTTCACCGATGAGCGAGTCGACGAAGTACTTGATAGTGTTTTTGGCATTGTCATCCATTGAGGTGAAGGCCAGCCCAGCAAAATACTGGGTTTCCCTCTCGGCTTCTTTTACCACCTTGGCGTAAATGTTGCCAACCTCAAGACTCATCCTAGGCTATGGCATGTGGGCTGTTGAGGAACAAAGTAGCTGTAAATTAATAGGAAGAATTGGGTTTATCCACTCAGAAGGGTGGCCGAGATTTGAGCTTGGCTGGTTGTTAGCTAGACCTTATTAGGGGAAAGGTTACGCTACAGAAGGAGCTAAATATGCACTAGAGTATGCTTTTACAGAGTTAGAGAAAGAGCATGTGATCAGTCTTATCTCCCCTGAAAACAAACCTTCTATAAAAGTAGCGATGTGTTTAGGTGAAAAGCTGGAAAGAGAAACAATTCTTTATGGTAATAGAGTCTTAATCTATAGAATAGATCGAGATGCTAGTCATATTGTCTGACAAGGAACTTAAAATCTCTCGGAATAATAATCCGTACCAGTTCGATTCCGTCCACAGACGCCTTCAAATCTATATATTTATATTTTCAGTTTACAAACTACTCTATTAATCTTGCGACCTCGCCATCTGATTCTTCAGCAGTGGTATACTGAATAAGATCATAGTTTTCACCAGTGTCGCTTTCCTCAAAGCTAAAATGCGTGAAACTCTTGTCTAGATAAAAAACGCTATCAGAAGCAGCCAAAAGATCAAGCGTAGGGCCTCCGTTTATACTCACACTAAGCCCTTCATCAGCAACAGATATATCAAATCGAGTGCCCCTTATTAATTGATATGTGCCGGTGTAACTATTTAAAACGCTTGGGTCGACTGACTGAATCTCCAGTGATGGATACGGGTCGCCAATCGCCATGGCTAACATGGTGTTACTTTCATAAACGCGAGATTGAAAACCGGTATTGCCCAAGACGGCCACATACACATCACTTTCAGGTAGATAGGCAGCATAAGTTATAAAGCCATTAATACCGCCCGTGTGTGAAATCATGGGCTGGCCCCTCAAGTTCTGAATCGCAAGTCCAAAACCATAGTTTGATAACTCGCCATTGTTCAAAATGAATGGCGTTGTCATTTCTTCTAGTGATTCCAAAGAAACAACTTCTCCCGCAAATAATGCTGTATTCCATTTAAGCAGGTCGTCCACAGTTGAAATAATTGCACCAGCTGCGCCTGGAATGGTCATACTCAAATAAGAGGAATTTTCATAACCCTCTGCGCCCATTTCATAACCAGTAACCCTGTTGGGAATAATTCTTCTAAAATCGCCGTGATAAGTATTTTCCATACCCAGAGGGGTGAAAATTCTTTCCTGGATGAAATCTACATAGGGTTGCCCCGATAATTGTTCAATTATCGCACCCAGCATCACATAACCAGAGTTGCTATAACTATAAGCCTCTCCTGGCGCAAAGTTCATGGGTGCGTTTTTGAAAAAATCTATAACATCCATCGCTGTTATATCTTCCTTCTCTATGTTCGGAAACTCTTCTATTGCCAGGAAGTCAATAATGCCAGAGGTATGAGTCATCAAATGGCGTAAGGTAATTGTATAACCGTGTGTAGGATAGTCTGGAAAATATTTCGTTATAGGGTCATCAACTTGTAGCAAGCCTTCTTCTGCTAGCATCATGATACTTGCAGTTGTCATTTGTTTGGTCAGGGAGCCTAGTCTAAAAACCATATTGGGTGAAATGGAAATGCTGTGCTCAACATTGGCCATGCCGTGACCTTCTCTATAAAGAATCTCATCACCCTTGGCTAAAATAACTGAAATTCCCGGTTGATTGTCCGGGTAGAGCTCTGTCAAGAATGCACTTATTTCTTGTTCTAATTCCGATCCGAGAGCAGAAGATTGAAGATCTTGTTCAACCTCTAAACTCGGAGTTGCAACTTCCTGTTCTCCAGAATATTGATATAGCACTCCGATGACAATCGCAATTAATCCTACTGCCACTAATAACTTGTATTTCATTTCTAGAGCCTATTTTTAAAAATAAAAATAAATTTTACAGCTAGCACTCAAATCTTAAAGCGCTTCAATTTTGAATTCTTCTGTTTAACAATTGCTCCCATGAAAATTTCGCATTATGTAACATTTCAATGCAATTTGGAATCTACAGGCGCCTAGGTAAGCCCATTTTACATTTTTTCCAAAAATTACCTTAAATAGATCAATATGGATACTGCTAAAACTTCACTATCGGTAAAGACATCTCCGGGCTCATATAGACGGGCCCCTAAGTACAGAACAGGGCAGGATAAGCTCTGAGCTACCTGATAAAGTACTTAATCACTGATTGTTATTTAACAAAAAAAAAGGGCCAAGCTTTATCATTTGTCCCTTTTTATCGTTTTTAGATAGTTTTTTATTAGCTTAGTTTTACTGAGAAGTTAAACCTTGTAGTAGACCTTGTGTTTCCATATGCTCAGGTGCTAATTCTAGTGCTCGTCGGTAATTTTGTTCCGCTTGATTGACGTCACCAATACGCTCATAGGATTTTCCCAGATTTATATAAACATCAGAATATTCCGAAAATCCTAGTTCCAAAGATTGCATGTAGTCTTCAATTGCTCTTTGATAATTACCCGTATGGTAATAAGCATTACCACGATTAAGCAGAATTGAGGCAGCATCGGGTAATAAATTCATCGCGATATTAAAATCTGCAAAAGCATCATCATAATTCCCAAGGGCAATTTGAATGACCCCTCGATTAGTATGGGTTGCAGCCCGGTTTTGCTTGCTCAGTTCGACATGGGTGATCGCAAAATCACACGATTCTAGCATCCTTAATGATGCAAGCTCCGTATTCTGGGTCACCATGTGTGAATTCAGATAGCAATCACGTGCATAGTTGCCACCACCCAGGAGAATAGCACTGGCCGATGGATCGCATTCCAGCCCGCATTGTGCATAAGATACGAACGGTAATGCAGTAAATATCAAAGCAAATTTAGATAATTTTTTCATAGTATCTGGTCCTGTTTTTTTAACATTAACTACAGTGGTCATAGTAAAAATTTAGAAAAATTATATTGGTAACAATATTAATATAAAATGTAATATGTGATAGGAAATAGCTATTACATTTTCTGCGGGTAAATACCAACAGGAACGAAATGTTACTTGAACCGATTAAAAGAAAGTTTTAATAACGTGTATCTAATTGTAGTGCATTGAGACGCTAATTAAGCATTAGCGCTTCATAGGTAAAATTGGGGTTAACTGCTATCTATCTAAAGCGGACATTCGGCTAAATGGCGTATTTGTAGTAAATCTCAGCTAGAATCAGAGCAAAAGTAAAAATCGACTTCTATATATCTAGTTTATGAATAAGCTGCTGTTAGTAGTCATACTTCTACCAGGAATTAGTCAGGCAGATACTTTTGCTTTTGTGGGTTCACCGTTGTCGGTTGAGTTACTTAATGGTTCTTGCACAGATTTTATAGAACAACCAGAAGATAGCGAATTAGAAACAATATGCATGTCTAGGGTATTTAATCTGGAGTACACCGTTAGTGAAGTGCTTTACGGCTCTCTTTCTGATAAACCAATTGAATTTATAGGTTTTTATCATTCCTGGGGGATGCCCGCCTACACTACTTTTGAACCTGCACTAATTATTTTAGAAACTTATAAGGAAGATCTTCTTCTTATAAGAATAGATAATCTATTTGTAAAAAATCACCAATGGCTGGTGTGCGAAGAGGTTCCAGAGGATGAATTGACTGATTGTACAATTGGGAGGTTTGCTAGTGAAATCATCGTACAAGAGATTAATGCCCCATAACCTATATTTCGATAATGGTCACATGTCCGCTCTCGACCCAAGGCAGACATAAGAAAAACATGATCAATTTATGCTATGCCATCTTTATCAACTGGCAATAAAAGAGTTAGCTATAATCAATAAAAATTACTCGTTTTAACGAGATAAAACCATTACTACAACTAGGTAAATGCCATGTGTAAAACGCCAGAAAATGATAAAGCCATATCTGAAACTGAAGACTCAGGCATCTCGAGGCGTAATCTTCTGAAGAAAGGCAGTATCGCAGCCGTGACAGGTGCTTTGGCCGCCTCCTCCCAAATCGCTGCACAGCAAAATACCACAAATGCAATTTCTGGAACTCAAACTTCTGATGCCCCCCCTGTTGGAGAAATATTCAAGGCCTTTGTTAGACAGCCGGCAGGCGCAGAAATTCAGGAAGTCCGTCTGGCTCCTATCAGGGAAAACATGGTGGTGGTGAGGACCGAAGCCGCCCAATGCTGCTATTCAATCATTAATCAGGCGCTTGGTGAAAATGGTGATGGTTCCCGAGGTGATGAGGCGCGTATTCTGGGACATGGCGGTGTAGGTATTGTTGAAGCGGTGGGACCCTCTGTCAGACGAATCCGTCCCGGCGATCGTGTCCTAGTAACTAATACTCCCAACTGTGGTGAGTGTTATAACTGTCTTCGTGGTCGCGGCGACATTTGCCAAATGAATCCTTCTGCCGGAGAACCTCTGGTCTCGATTGGAGAACTGGCTGATGGAACCCCGGTAATGCAGCACAACAACACCGGAGGCTTTGGTGAGCTGATGGTGACTTATGAGTGGTATTGTGTGCCTGCATTCACAGAACAAACACCAGCCGAACTAGCAATGCTTGGTTGTGTGGGAGCCTGCGGTCTGGGTGCTGTTACCACGTTTGTCCCGGTTGACTTTGGCTCTAATGTGGTTGTTTTTGGTGCGGGCCCGGTGGGTCTTAGCTCCATTCAGGGAGCCAGAATTATGGGAGCCTCACAGATTATCGCGATAGAACCGATAGCCGCACGTCGAGCACTTGCGCAACAGCTTGGTGCCACGCTGACCCTGGATCCTAACATGGAAGGTGATAATCTGGTTCAGCACATCAGGGATCTCTGCAGCGGACCAACGGACAGAAAACTGATTGGTGGCAGGGATAGCCGCATGAACGGAGACAGTCGTGGGGCAGATCTTGTTGTCACATCCGTAGGAGCCGATTTCAGAACTCCCACGGTAGAACGTGGTCCAGATCCGAGCGCGTTATTACCCACCAAACAGGCCTGGGAATGTACACGGGCGGCTGGCCGCCTGGTTACCCTTGGTTTACCTCGTGGCGAAATTTCTTTGCCTGCAGGAGCTTGGTCCAATCGGGGGCGTATCCATTATGCGGGGCAGTATGGTGGCGTTAATGCCAAATCCGATGTGCCGCGCTTCATACAATTGATTGATCAGGGTCTGTTTGATGCTAATGCCATGGTTACCCTGGCCGTCCCCTTTGAACAGACTAAACAGGCTTTTCAGGCCGTCTCAGATCGCACTACGATAGGGGCTGTGGTACTTTTTTAATCAAAGGGGCCAGAGTAACTTCTATTGAAGATACAGAAACAAAAAAGCCTGCTTTAGCAGGCTTTTATTATATAGCACACCCGACATGATTCGAATATGTGGCCGTCTGGTTCGCAGTGGCACCAGTAAGTTATTCAATCATTATATTTCGATAACTTGCGACCTTGGTTAGTGTGGCAATTGAGCATTATTAAGTACATTTGAGTAATACTCACTATTGCTTAGGTACTTTTTTGCCCCCCCCAACTGCTGATAACCAAATGTCTGCTTTCTATCCAAAGTGGACATTCGCTTGCCATGCTTAAAAAGCAGTTTCATAATGGATATAAATAGGTAAAACTAGGCTCTAATAAATAAACCTCTATTAAAACCGGTAAATTAAAGTGAATTCATTCAAAAAAGTATTTGCATTTCCCCTATTGTTAATTATCTTTTTCATTTCAACTGAATGCTTGTGCAGCTGAAT
>Ga0255776_10001804_pt1 | contig 24283 bp, 17 predicted proteins | sample 071ome_19_FD_179974 | JGI IMG/M metagenome (GOLD analysis project Ga0255776, IMG submission 179974) | Coastal salt marsh microbial communities from the Groves Creek Marsh, Skidaway Island, Georgia - 071413AT metaG (version 2) | ecosystem: Environmental > Aquatic > Marine > Intertidal zone >... | reverse complement strand
TGGGACGTGACGACGCGGACTGAGGGATGTCTCGCGCCCGCGCCGACCCGCGGTCCCACGCTTTACATTTACATAGTAAACGATACATTCGCCTGTATATACACTACACAGTATTGATAAATGTGATGCTTTCCTCCGTTTCTCTCTGCGTGATAGTAAAAATACTACACATAATACGATAGTACGTATTAGGGTTTGGTTAGGGTTTACAAATGGAGCACACTTTTGAAAAACGTGACGACCGACGACCGACGACAGAGGACGGCGCCGCCGCGGCCGCGGCCGACGACGATTCGCGGCGATGACGACCGCGGCGACGTTGCTGAGGGGATTAGATCGACGCGCGCGTCGGTCGGTCGTGGGTTTGGGCGACGACGAGAGCGACGACGAGGGTGAGGGTACCACCGCGGTGGGAAGAGACGTTCTAGGCGCCGGGCAACGCCGAGGCGCGGGCGACGCCGACGGGCGCCGACGCGCGGCGTGCGCGAGACACGCGTTCGGGGATGTCGATTGGCGGTCGCGGTGTGCGCGGGGTGCGATGACGTCGACGTCGACGTCGAGCGGTGTGGCTGAGTCGTCGTACGTCGAGCGTTTGCGAGCGAGCGCGACGTTTGCGGCGGGCGCGACGACGAGGCTGATGTGCGCGGCGTTCGGCGCGCACGGATCGATATCGAGGGTGAACGCGCGATTGACATCGACGCGGAGGATACGGGACGAGGCGAGGCGAGCCAAGGCGATGGGTGAGATTCGTGGGAACTGCAAGTGGGCGTGGGCGAAGGAGAGCGCGTGTCAGGGCGCGTTGGCGACGCGCGCCGAACGATACGAAGAGGCGGAGAAGTGTTTCGAGCAAGCGATTGGTTTGGACCCGAAACACGTGCGGGCGTACGTCGGGCGAGGGGCGTGTTACGCGAATCAGCGCAAGTACGCGGCGGCTTTGAAGGATTTTGAGCGGGCATTGGAGATTGCTCCCGATGACGCGCGAGCGACATCATATAAAGCCGCCGTGGTGGAAAAAATGGAAAAGGTGTCCCGTTCGAGGAATGATTGGTCCACGCGAGGCGGGTGTGAGGCTCGGAAAGAAGACGTGGATAGTCTGCGCGCGCGCGTGCTCAATCCGGCGCGCGGGTTGGAGGCGCTGCGTCGAGGAGAGATGGCGAACAAGTCGTATGATTTGGAGCTCGGCGACGACGACGAAGAAGACAAGGATCGACGAAGCGATGGGAAGAGGAGGCGACACAAGGCGAAACGTCGTAAGAAAGATCATAATAGCAATAGACGCGGTCGAAGCGACCACCGATCGAGTCGAAAGTCGAGTAAGAGGTCTCGTCGCGACGTGTCATCGTCCAGCTCTTCCTCTTACAGTTCGCCCGCGAGGAAGTAGGCGTCTTACAGTTGGCTTACTTTCTCGCAACGCCTCGGTTACAGTAGAATGATTAGCGATTAAAGAATACTAAAAGAATAGCTATAGCGTACGAATAACTCTTTTGCTGGTGCAGCGTCGGAACTATACTGTCGTCACCGATAGCCGACGCTCCGACGACAACTCGTCACGTCATTTTACGATTTTGTACAAGAAACAATCGAGCTTCCACTTGCTCTGCGGCTGCGCCAACGCGGCGTATCCACCATCGTAAGGCTGAAACACCCAGTCCGCTGGAAACTGTTTGCTCATGATAATTACGCGAGTACCGTTTCGACACTCCGCGGCGAGTTTCCGACCCGTCGCGTCCAAGAGCTCAGGCGTGAAACAGGTCGCGTGAATATACACCACATCCGCCCGAGACACGTCGAACGCCAACAAATTCCCTTCCACGAGCGTGATTTCGCAATCCTTCCCCGCGGTTTCCGCCTTGACCGCCTCGAACGCTTCCAACGCCCGTCGCGCCTCGTTGTGCAACTCTGGTAACAACTCCACGCCGCGCGACCGATCGAACATCCCAGTCAACGCCGCCGCGACGCACATTTTCCCCATCCCCGACCCTAAATCTACAAACTCCAACCCTCCATCTCCCGCCGACGACGACGACGCCGAAGACGCCGGCGGCGCGCACCGCCTGAGTACCGCCGTCGCGGCGTCAAACTCGAGCTCGCCGTAAAACCACTCGTCGCCTCGCGTCCGCTCGGGCGCCGCCGCGTGCGACGCCTCGGCGATATCTAGCGCCGCGTCGCGATCCACACCCCTAAACGCGACGTCGTACGCCCACCGCCCGTCGTCGGAACCACCCCGTGCGCGCGCGACGCGACGGTGAGGACACGGACCAACCACTCCTTCCCATCGTCCGCGTCGTGCTCCTCGTCGCGCCGTGACCGACGAACGCCGCCAAATCCACGACGGCGACGACGGCGACGACGCATCAACGGCGACGACTCGCCCTGACGTCGACGCGCGCGAAACCGTCGCCATCGCGATGCGTTCGCGCGTCGAAATGCCGCGTCGCGCGCGTGGAATGTGTCCATCCCTTTGGAACTTTGACGAGTCATGACTCGTCAAACGGAGACTGAAAAACCAAAAACCAAAAACCAAAGCGACAAACGTCTTCACACGACGACGCGACGCGCGCGCTCGTCGTCGAAACCCTTCGGCGGAACCATGCCGGGCGAACGACGCGAACGCTCCGTCGATGATTCTCGATCGCCGACGAGGCGTCGATCGCGCCGACGGAGCGGAAGCGACGACCGCGGGCGCGGTGAAGGTGATTCTCGGCGGCGGCGAGACGATGCGGATCGAAGACGCACCGAGGGTGATGACGACGACGACGACGGAAGACGTGAGGATGGGGAAGTGCGCGATGTGACGGTGACGGCGAAGGAGACGGTGACGGTTGACGCGACGCAGCGACCGACGAGAACGGGTGGAACGTACGTCCCGCCGTTCAAGTTGGCGCAGATGATGCGCGAGACGCGAGACAAGTCGAGCGTCGAGTATCAAAGAATGTCCTGGGACGCGTTAAAAAAGAGCATCAACGGCTTGGTGAACAAGGTGAACGCGTCCAACGTGCAACACATTGTCCCAGAGTTGTTTCGGGAGAATTTAGTGCGTGGACGGGGGTTGTTTGCGAGGAGCGTGATGAAGAGTCAAATGGCGAGTCCGCAGTTTTCGGGGATTTTCGCGGCGCTCGTGGCGGTGGTGAATACAAAGTTTCCGGAAATTGGTGAGCTCGTCATCAAGAGGTGCATCTTACAGTTTCGACGGGCGTATAAGAGAAACGATAAGCCGGTTTGCGTCGCGGCGACGAGGTTTTTGGCGGCGCTCATCAATCAACAGGTGCGTGTTTCGACCGACTGGAGGGCGTTTGTTTTGCTTTTTTTCTTTTCGGACGTGCGACTCACTCGGAGTGCGTGACAAAGGATGAATTATGATTACGCAACACTCACTGATTCCCGTGAGGAACAAAATCATATACGAGCTTTTTAACACTGATGTCAACGCGCGACGCGCTCTATCGAATCGAATGCGCGTATGAAAAGGTGGTGCGGATGACTGACCAACTGATTTTAATTTTCTCCTTGTTTGTCTCGCAGCTTGTTCACGAATTATTGGCGTTGGAACTTTTAACGGTTTTGCTCAGCACGCCGACGGACGATAGCGTGGAGGTTGCGATCGCTTTCGTCAAGGAGTGTGGTTTCACGCTCCAAGAGCTCACCCCTCAAGGTTTGCACGGGATTTTTGAACGCTTCAGAGGGATTTTGCACGAGGGCGAAATCGACAAGCGCGTGCAATTCATGATTGAGGGTCTGTTTGCGTTTAGAAAGGGTGGGTTTGAGGGCAAGAAGGGCGTGCCCGAGGAGTTGGATTTGGTTGATGAAGACGATCAAGTCGTACACGAGATCGGTTTGGATGACGAAATGCAGGCGCAAGCGGGCCTGGACGTGTTCAAGGAGGATCCAGAGTTCGAGGAAAACGAGAGAAAGTATGACGATATTCGCAAGGAAATTCTCGGTGAGTCGAGCTCGAGCTCGAGCGACAGCGACAGCGATAGCGACAGCTCGAGTTCATCTTCTAGCCACGGCGCAGGCGCTGGCGCAGTTGCTGAACCGGCGCAGGCTGGAGGCAAGATGGAAATCGCCGACATGACGGAGACCAACTTGGTCAACCTTCGTCGTACCATTTACCTTACCATCATGTCTTCGCTCGACTTCGAGGAAGCCGGTCACAAGTTGATGAAGATGAACATTCCCCCGGGCGCTGAAGTCGAGCTGTGTACGATGCTCGTCGAATGCTGCTCCCAAGAGCGAACGTATCTTCGCTACTACGGCTTGCTCGCTCAACGCTTTTGCTTTATTAACAAGGTGTACGCCGAACTTTTCGACGAAGTCTTCATGAAGCAGTATAGCACGATTCATAGGCTTGAGACGAACAAGTTGCGCAACGTGGCCAAGTTTTTCGCGCATCTCCTATCTACGGATGCGATGTCCTGGACTTGCTTGGCTTACATTCAATTGACAGAGGAGGCGACGACGTCAAGTTCAAGAATTTTCATCAAAATTCTCTTCCAAGAGCTCGCCGAATCTCTCGGTCTCAAGCAATTGAACGCAAAAATGCAAGACCCCGAAATGCGCGAGTACTTTCAAGGCGTCATGCCAAAGGATGAACCGAGGAACACGAGATTTAGCATCAACTTTTTCACCTCAATTTCGTTGGGCGCGCTCACGGATGACATGCGAGAGTGGCTCAAGACTGCGCCAAAAACTGCACCGAAGCGCGCGAGGTCCGACTCTTCGAGTTCTAGTAGCAGCTCTAGTAGCAGCTCTAGTAGCGGCTCTAGTAGCAGTTCCAGTAGCAGTGGCTCGAGTTCGAGATCGTATTCGAGTACCTCTCGTTCGTATTCGAGCTCGTCCAGCTACAGCAGCAGTAGCTCGAGTTCGTCTCGTTCTCGCTCGCGCTCGCGCGACAGACGCCGTAAGCGTTCCAGACGCTGAGTTGCCACACGTAGAACTATTCGTTTACTAGTATAATCAAACAATTACACGGAATAGGATTGAAACATGACACGCCTCTCACGCGCTCCGTCGTGGCTTTTCTTTTCTACTTTTTGCTCCCCCTTCTCGCGCTGCCAAGCCTCACTCCACGCCGTGGCGCCGGTCGTAGGGCCGGGTCGATGAAATTTAGCCTAAAAAATGTTAGCAAGCGTCAAAACCGTCTCGCCGAGCACAAGGCCGCGGAAGCGCGCAAGCGAGCTCTAGAGGATGAACGGATGAATGAGCTCCTTCGCGACGGTTTCGGTGAGCTCGAAGCCGCGGACGACGGCGTAACGTTCGTCCGTGGAGGCGTGACGACGCAAATGGACGAATCGACGGCGGGCGACGCCGCGCTGCGCGTCGGTGATGTTTACAAACCGAAGAATTTGACGTCCGAGAAGAAGCGCGTCCGAGAAGAAGCGCTTGCAGAGACGCCGGCGTCGGTTAAAGATGTTGACGAGTGCGAGGAGGCGCGACGAGGCGAAGGAAAGAGAAAGGTGCGCGCTCTGGATATGATGCTGGAAGAATTCGCGGCGCGAGACGCGGCGAGACGCGCACGTGCAGATGATGCGACTGAGACGCCGGCGTTGGGATACCAGCCGGCGGTCACCGTCGGGTCCGCGAGCACAAACATACGAGTCACTCCGCTTCCGCCCGAAGTAACTGAAAGCGACGTCGCCCATGCGTTTGATATTTATGGACCGATAGCGAGCGTGAAGATTTGGTTACCGAGGGACGGGACGTCGACGCAGAATAGTGGATACGTGTGCTTCATGTCACGAACGAGTGCTGAACGTGCCGTGGCGGAGATGCACGACGGTCAGCTGTTCGGTAGCGTCATCGACGTCGAGATTAGTAAACCGCTGCGTCTACCATTTTGCCACGCGTGGCCATTGGACGTTGACTCTGTCGAAGCTGAACGCGTGTTGAACAGCGTCGTCGTCGACGTCTTGCGCGAGCGGGTAATCCCAGCGTTACCGGCGACGGATGAAACATCCCACATGCCGGACGTGGTGGTCACCATTCCAGAGGATGAATCCTTGCGCCGCCGTATCGACATTGTCGCGACGTATGTCGCGGAGGACGGACGCGAATTCGAGGAAGTGCTCAAGACCAGAGAGAGGGACAATCCAGAATTTGAGTTCTTGTTTGACGCGACGAGCAACGCTCATGCGTATTACGTCTGGCGCGTTTTTGCCTTCGCGCAAGGTGACGGTCTCGCGTCTTGGCGCGAAAGCCCCTTCGTGATGTCCGTCGACGGTCCGCGTTGGGTACCACCGCCCGCGCCGAAGGACAATCCTGAGATTAACAAATTGCTCCGAACGTCCAAAGCATCGACGAAGCTCATTGCCAAGGATAGGGAACTTTTGATGGACATTTTGCGCCACCTCACCGTGAAGCGCGAAGACATCCAGGACGCCATGGAGTTTGCCGTGGAGCGATCAGAGTGCTCCGCGGACGTCGTCGACGTCATCACCGCATCATTGTTGGGTGACGACACGCCACGCCGATTGAAAATCGCACGTCTCTACGTTGTGTCAGATTTGCTCCACAACTGCGGCGCGCCGGTAAAAGGCGTCCAGTCGTATCGATCGCACTTCATACGAACGCTTCCATACGTGTTCGCACACTTGGAAAAGTACCTCTCGTCGCTCGCGTCCAAGAATGCCCGCGAGGCGTTCAAGCGAGACGTCCAATCCGTGTTGGCTGCGTGGAAGAGCTGGTCGATGTTTGCCGACGAATTCATCCAAGGCTTGGAGTACACGTTTCTTTGCGGCGATGTGAGAGAGCTCACGCTCACTCGCGCCGACGCCGAGTGCATCAAACGCAAACTCGCAGATTTACCGGACGAAGCGTGTCGAGCCGAATGCCGAGCTCGCGGACTCGTATCCGAAGACGACGATTACCGCGCGCGCCTCGAACGTCTCGAGCAATCCCTCGTCTATCACGGCGCGAACGAATAGAAACGAATACAGAAAGTAGTAACGCAACGTGCAGATAGTTCTAACGGTAGTACCACTCCACACACGTGCGCGCGCCGCCATTCAACGGTAAAGTAACACATTCCATCAAACTGACGCTGAAAAGCCATCTCGGACCCTCCCTCATCGTCCCTCCTTCATTGCACGTCGCACTTCATGATCGCCACCGCGTCCGCCACCCCGGTGCTTCCGCGCCACCGGCGTCACCACGGTGTCAACGCCGGTGCCACGCGCCCGTCGTCCATCCTCGTCCGCGCCGCGCGCGTCATTAACCCGGTAGAAGAGTCCACCGAGTACACCCTCGAGCTCACCACTGAAGAAGCTCGAAAGTGTCTCAAATTCGACGCCCTCATCGTCGGTGACAACGAGCGCGCCATCTTCGTCTCCGCCGTCGCCCGCGAATCTGACGTCGAACGAGCGGGCGTCGTCCCGGGACAGCGCCTGCGCGCGCTGACGAACCCGGTGGATAAAACAAAACTGTGGATTGTGAGCGACGCCGAACGGTTAGCCTTTGTCAAGGATGCGATTCGAAGCACGCGGCAGGAAAACATTACGTTGGTGCTGGAGAAGGAGGTGTCGGTGACGCAAGCGATGGTGGAAGAAGCGATGAGCGACGAAGAACGGGAGGAGCAAAAGGAGCGGGAGGAAAAGGCGAAGAGACGAAACGAGACACCCAGGAAGTTGGATAGAGACGGGAAGAAGATTGAGGATAGACCGGATTTGTACAGCGATAATTGGCAAGGGGATGAGTACGTCGGGAAAGGGTTTTGGAACGAACTCACCGTGGGACTGGCGGTGGCGATCGTGGTGCCGTTGGTGATCACTGTCGCGGCGACCGCGTCGAGGGGAGTGTTGTGGGATACGACGCGGTTTTAAACGTTATTGGGTAGTTGTGGTGTATTTAGCAACACGAGTGAGAGAGAGTTGACATTCATCATCGGTTCGACGCGCCGTACTTGGCAGACGGAATCGCCCCCTTTTCTTCAAACGCCTTGACGTCTTCTGGTGGCAGTCCCGTGCCCGTGACTTCGTTACCAACAGAGACCCAGTAATCGCGAAGGTTGTTTTTCCTCGCAAAAATTTCCAGATAGCGTCCACCCGGCACGAGCTCTTCAATCAATTCATAAATTTCCGTCGGTTTTTGAGATTGACCACGTCTCGGGGCGAAAATGATATCGCTTCCTATCGCCTTGTCTTTTAACCCAGGCGGGGCGTCCCCGCGTCGAGCCACCAAACACACCTCCTTTGCGTGTTGCAGATAAAAACCGTGCGACTTGGCCAAGCGTCTCGAATTCGTAACCTTGACCCACACGATTTCGTCCACGAATTCGTAGCCCCACTTTTTAAACTGGTTCAAACACCACTGGTACTTGGCGTTGATGACCCAAACGAACAACAACCCATTCTTCTGCAACATTGGCAGCGGTAAATCGGCGATATCTTGATCCGTCAACTGTGAGTACCCGAGCGAAACCCCTCTCGTGGGATTAGCCGTGGCCAACTGCCATGGCGGGTCCATCATGATGACGTCGAACTGTTCGTGTTCGTACATTTTACTCCAATCATACGTCGTCACGTTGGCGTGCACGGGAATACACTGCGGCGGAACCATCCACTCCCTCGGATCAATCTCATCCACAGCCGCAGCCATGGCTTCGGCGTCCTCTTCGTTCGTCTTGTCGCCCTCGCCGCCCTCGACGTCCCCGCTCCCTGATGTTGCACCCGCCCCCGCCTCCCCGCCTCGTCGCTCCTCGGTGTACTCGAATACATCCGTCCCCTTTGGCTCGATTCCTTTTCGCGCGATTTCCAGTTTTAAATCCCTCGCCAACGCGCGCAATTCATCGACAACCGTCGTCAAGTTGGTTTCATCTGCGATCGGCGCATCCAAATCGTAATCATCCTTCCCGTACGGCGTCTCGTACCGCTTCAGCGTTTCCTTGGCCCGCGTGATTAACTCCGTATCCTTCGTCACCGAATTCGTCGTCGTCTTCGCAACCGCCATGGCGCTCGCGAGTAACCGGGCGTATCGATGAAACGCTGATCCGTCTGCGCAACACGAACACGAATCTGGTGCAGATTCGTCGATGCGTTTACAATAAAACGACGACGACGACGAAGTCAGCGTAGACGGTTCGTCGATGATGATGCCTCGAAGAGTGTTACGGCGATCGATTCGCTTCGCGTTCGAAAAAGTTACGCCCGCGTCGAGGTGTGAGGAACGAAGGAACTGGCGAGCGGAGCATCTTTTTTTTCAAATTTTCAAACGCGCCTGTCGCTGCGTCGGCAAACTAGTCGCGCTTATCGTCCTGTTCTGATTCGGATTCTTCGTCTATGCCGACGTCCCGGGCAAACTTTTCAATGTTTTTACTGACGTGGTTGAACCCGCCGGCGACGCCGCGGTCTTTAACGGCGTTTGTGAAATCTTTGAAATCATTGGCGAAACCGCGTTCGAGCGCCTTGGCTCGAGCGGCGGCTTGGGCGAAGAAACCGCCGCCACCCGTCGCCGGTTTAATAGATGGTGGTTCGGATGACGGGGCGTCTAGCGGTACGCGGCGGGTTGAGCCGGAAGGAGGTGGCGTAGACGTCGCGTTCGTCGTCGGCGACGCCGTCGTGATTTTGCTAGTGTCGCCGACAGAATTTCGAGGACTCGACGGCGGATCCATGACTTGCGAAGGCGGCGGCGACACTTCCATGGAGACGCGAGAGGGCGTCGGTGTGGGTGAAATCAGAGACTCGTCAAAGGATGGGAGGTTCTGATCTGTGGACTTTGGAGGCGGTGGCGACGCCGGATCGGTCGGGGTATCGGTTCCCGACGTCGCGACAGGCGAAGTCGGGAGAGAGAGCGTCGGCGCCAATCTAGTCTGTCTGGCGTCCTCGTCGTCCTCGTCGCCATCTTCTTCATCGGATCGATCCGCGTTCCCGAGCGCCTGTTCGAGCGTGAGCTCGGGAGCATCGAGATACGGACGAAGCTCTTTCCAAGGCTCGGCGACGCAATTCGGAAGCAAGAGCTGCGAGTGGAGATCGGCGACAAAGAGGTTTCGCAAAAATTGCGAAACTTTGGATGCGATGCCCTCGTGAGAGATGCCAGCCTCGCCGAGTTCGGGGATAATGTCGAGCTCAATGTCTGGTTCCTTGATCAACCCCCACCAGAGTCTATCCCCTGGTGGAGGCGGGATCCAGATTCGCATGACGCCTTGACACTTTTTCAGCGTGAGCTTGAAGCGAAGCGGCGTCGCGCTCAGCGTATCGGAGAGCGACGCGACAACTTTCGCCGCCTCGCGAGCCGCCATGCTGCGAATGCTAGAGAGACTTCGCGCGATGTCGTCCAATCCCGATTTCTTTTGCGACGCCGCCTCGTTTTCCATATCCTGCGCGTATTTCGACAGATCGACTCGCGTCTGCACCGTCATGGTTGCCTTGCCGATGTATTCGACGTCGAGCTCCAACGCTTGAGAGTACCCTCGTCCAGGCATGTCGGCACCGTCCCACGGCGCGCTCGACGACGCTAAAGACGGCACGCGAGCGCTAATGAATTGAGGCACCGTCGTACCGAAATCTATGTGCGTGATTTCAAAGGCACCGACAAACTTCGGAGTGCCCGGCGCGTTGTTGAGCTTGTTGACGAGCTTCTCGGTTTGCTCCGTCTGCCAACGCTCGTCTCTAAACATGTCAAAGAGCAATCTCGAACCGAGCGCGTTGATCGCCGCTCCCGCTGCACCGGCACCGGCGCTCACCGTACCTTTGGATTTCGCATCACGACGCATCGATTCGTCTCTGTAGCTCTTGACGGCTTGCGTGTACGCCGTAAACTCTTCCATCTCCGCGCGAATCGCGTCCGTCGCGCCATCCGTCGACGAATTGAGTCGACGACAACACGAGAGAAGAGACACGAACCACGCCTCTTTCGCTGGGCCAGACATGGCGAACAGCCACACCGTTCGCGCGCCGTCGCGCACCGCCTCGCATCCCGAATCGCTCCGAAGGACGAGCGGCGTCGATTTGTGCCATCGAAGCTCCTCTGGCTTGTCCACGCCGGGAAATCGCGTGAGATACACCGAGCACCCTTTAAGGTTGATCTTCTCCACCACCTCCCCTCCTCGCTCGAGAGAGAGGTTCAAAACCCCATCCGCCGTCAACCTCACGAACCTCTTCGCCCCGTTCGAGCTCGACAACTTCACCCTTGGGTTCGGTTCGCCGAGAGTCAACCAACCGGAGTACGTCGACGCTGACTCCTTCGACCTCGACCCCGACGCCGCATCTTCGCTCCCCCGTCGCGTCGCGTCCCGCACCGCACCGTTGATAGCATCACCCCCACCACACACAAATTCCCGTCTCGCCTCGTCATCCTCCGCGCGCTTCTCCGCCTCTCGCTCGGCGTTCGCGATTACCGCTCTGCGCACCGCCGCGATTTGCAACGCCAACACCCCGCACGCCCCGCACGCCATCCCGTACCCGAACGACCCACTCGAATCCCCGCTCGAGGTAAACATCCACTGCCCAATCGTCGCCGCCACCGCCCCGATCGCCGCGTACGTCCACGGCGCGCGTCGTCCGTCATCAACGTCTTTGCAATTCGCATTCACTAGCGTCAACTCGGCACCAGAACGTGATGTCACCTTCACGTCGTCATCCGGTCCAGACATCACCGAGGTCTCCATCGACGCTCTAGAGCAAACCGAAACCGAACGCAGCGAACGGGTTCGTCGCGTCGTATCGACGCCCCCGACGACGACGACGACCGACGACGATGAATGACGATTCGATTCGGTTCGATCTGCTGTCGTCGCAACTACCTTCAATGACCAAACCCTAAACACTGTTTAAACATACAAGAGGTTGAAAAGTGAGACTCTCACTATGAGAGTACGTCTGATGTCGAGGTTTGCCCACGCCCGCGCGTATCGTTAGAGAGCGCCGGACGCCGGACGCCGGACGCCGTGCGCGCGCGTGCATTGATCGTGATACGTCGTGTTTCATCGCGCCGTTGTTCGCTCGCTCGCTTCGTGTATACGACGGGTAAAGCGAGGGAAAAGCTTCTGCTCAACGAACACAAACGGACCAAAAAAGTAAAGTCAACGAGAGTACGATGAAGCGCGGCGCCGGTGCCGGTGGCGTCGGAACGTCGATCGCTCGACACCCGCACACGCTCACTGCGTTGGCGTGTGGGTCGATCACGCTGGCGGTGGTGACGAACGCGTTTCGGTCGGATGCGGGTGCGGTGAGAGATTTCAGCGAGGGCGTGCGGCGCGGCGTCTTTGGCGCAATGGGTTCGTACGTGGCATACAGCGCGTTGCAAGGACCGGCGACGCACATGACGCGACCGCACGCGGCGGTGTGGAAGATGGCTCACGGGACATTCATCGTTTACCTCATGGCGCTGGTTGTTTTGGTGTTTCAGACGCCGGAAGGGGCGCAAAAGTTGTTGAAATTTTTTTGGAGCGACTTGGGCGTGCCGCTGGCGACGAGAAGTTACGGCGGGGATTGTCGGATTTACGTCCCCGGTCACAGGTCTGGATCGTTCGGAATTGTGTACGAGACGTTGTTCGATGAGTTCACGCTCGCACACATCTTGGGTTGGTACGGAAAGGCGATCGCGATTCGTGATTGGAAGCTTCTGTGGGCGTATTCCATCGCGTTTGAGCTGTGCGAGCTCACGTTTGAACACTGGCAGCCAAACTTCAACGAGTGCTGGTGGGACATGTGGGTGTGGGACGTCCTCGTGTGTAACTTGGCCGGAATCGTCGCTGGTATGGCGACCGTCAAGTTTTTACAAGGTAAAATGTACGACTGGAGCGGTAAAGCGTCCACCAAGGCGCATCGCGAGCCGCGCACTGTCAAGGGCGCTTTCAAGCGCGTCGTGATGATATTTACCCCGGCGAGCGTCGAACATTACACCTGGCGTCCGACGGACTCCCCGGCGAGGTTCATGAAGTGCGCCTTCCTCGTATTTTGCGGTTTGGTCTTTGACCTTAACCTCTTCTTCATGAAGTACGTCTTGCACGTGCCACCATCGCATCCGTTTTGCCTCGGTCGTCTCGCGATTTGGTTCGCCATGTCCAACATTGCCATTCGAGAATATTACGTCTTCATCGAGTCGGATAGTGTATCAACGGCAAAGCTCGGACCGAACGCATGGCTCGCGCTCGCCGTGCTCGTCGTTGAAATCCTCGTCGTTGTCAAGAATGGACACGGCAAGTTCACCAACCCGTGGCCGCGTCACGTTCTCTTGGCGTGGGCCATCGTCTTCGTCGGCACGACCTCGTACCTCATCGCCTGGCAACGCCGCTTAAACCAAAGTACGAGCGCTGGCAAGGGTAAGGGTAAGGGAACGGGTAAGGGAAAAAAGGCATCGACAATCGCAGTCAAGTCAAGCTCTTCTTCCGCGGGACGTTCTTCCAGTAGAAAATCAAAGAGAAAGTGACGTCTTTCGCCGATTTCACGCATCCTTCCATTTATTCTACGCAACCCACACATTCTTATAATACAAACATGACGCTATAGTTTCTAGGTCATCTCTTCTTCGAGCACGCGCAAGATTTCATCCGTCCCTTCTCGATTCATCGCCGATACGGCGAACACTGGAGCGTTGACTCTCTTCCTGAGCGCTGCTAGCGTTCGAGACGTGTTCGGTAGATCCGTCTTTGTTCCGACCACGATCGATTGGCGGTTCGAGAGACCCGGAAGGTACTCTTCGAGTTCGCGCTGGAGCGTCACGAGCGCGTCCCAGGGCTTGACGCCGTCCGCGCTGGAGAGATCGACGACGTACACGAGAACCGAGCATCGCTCGATGTGTCGAAGGAAATTGTGACCGAGACCCTTGTTTTCGTGCGCACCCTTGATGATGCCCGGAATATCGGCGACGGTCACTTTATCACCGAAAGCCGTCGAAACCGCGCCGAGCTGCGGTTGCATCGTCGTGAAAGCGTAAGAGCCGACGCGAGGCGTGGCGTTGGAAAGCGCTCGTAAAAGCGTGCTCTTTCCCGCGTTTGGCAATCCGACGAGTCCAATGTCGGCGACCGACTTGAGCTCTAAAACAAACTTAGCTTCTTCACCATCCAAACCAGCCTCGCGCGTTCCAGCCTCTTTACCGACTGGCATTCTCTTGTTACCCTTGCCTCCTCGACCGCCTCGCGCCACGACGCACGTCTGCCCGCGCTCTGTCAAATCAGCCAACATTTGCCAGCTCCCTCGGCTCAAACCCCGCGGTCTCGTCCACGCCTCGCCGGCGGTCGCCTGTTCCGAGGAAACCTCTTCCTGCGCGGCATCTTCTGCGTCGTGATCGATCGGCGATTCGCTTCCCCATTTGCTAAAATCTACGTCAAACGTCTCCACCGAGTCCTCGTCAGGCTCCTCCAGCTCCTTCCAAACCATCGTCCCTAGCGGCACACGAATCTCCGCATCTTTACCTCGACTCCCAATACGACCATTGCTCCCTCCCGCTCCACCTTGTCCGCCTCGAACGAGATTCTTCACGTCCCCGAGCGCCTTGGTTCTCTCGCACGCGACGACGACGACGTCACCTCCTCGTCCGCCGTCTCCCCCATCCGCCCCTCTCCTCCGCCTCGACCCACCATCCATCGCGAACGACACGCACCCACCACCTCCGCGTCCTGCCTGCACGCGCACGCGTCGCCGGTCGACGTACGCCTTGTCCTTGACGCGCTCGAACGGTTGAGAGACGTCGTCAAAGTCGTCCGACGAGAGACCCAAAGCGCGCATGATTTCTTCCCCATGCGGTTCGATATCCGTCGAGAAAGCCGCGACGCAATGGGAATGAGACGGTGCGGACACCGCTCGATGTTTCGTCATCGCACACAGCGCCGCGCGGAGCGCGCGACGCGACATGGCTGGTCCAACTGTCTTTCAGAGTAAAAAAGTGAAGTGCAGTTCGCGCGCGTTAACGTTAACGACGGATCAGCGATGGATACCGCGACGGAAACCAAAGAAGGATGGAATGAATGTGTATTAGAGCAATGGTGGATGATTAGTCGCGAGCGATTCTACCCGACGCCGTGCGGCGGAGCGACCGTTTTCTTTCGAGCCTGACGCCCTCTGTGAATTCGCGATGGACGCGATGAATGACTGAAACGGCGTTGGAGAACGCCGTCGTGAGAGCGATGAAGTGACGACGCGCGCGGACTTCAGCCCCGCTCACGGGCGATGCCGTCGTTGCGATGCGCATGATGCTGTGCGTGCGGTCCATGCGGTAGCCAAAGTACCCGAATGAGACGCGCGGCCAGAATTTTTGGACGCGGTCGCCCATTTGATGAAACATGACTGTCATGGCGACGAACCGTTGAAGCGACGCGATTCGCGCTTCATAGAGCTTCATGCTAAACTCTTGCGATTCCACGAGCGTGTACGTCTTCACCTTTTTCGGAGCGCTGCGTCGAATGGCTTGCCCAAAGTACTCTTCGGACGACGCCTCGACCATGAGCAAGCCTTCCTCGTTGCGCGGATCCCGCTCTAAAATGTTGAGCATGTCCATCTCTGGAAGGTTCATCACTTCGCAAAACTCTTCAAAGTCCAGTTCACCGCTTCCATCGACGTCTGCGTCGCGGAAGAGCTTTGAAATTTGTGCTTCGGTCAAAGAACTGTCAACTTTTTTGTAAGCTTTGATAAACTCGTTGAGGCACAACGCGCCGTCGCCGTTGACGTCAATCTCGTTGAAGACGGCGCGTAAAGCATCCGTGTTGCGAGACGCGTTCAACGCAGCTTCAGTGAGCAAAGACACGGCGTTGCGCTGCGAAAGCTTGTGAATGGAGAGTTCGACGGACTCTTCGTGGTAACTCGAGTACAGCCCGAGAAGTGCACCGGGGGACCTGCCATCCAAATTTTTTTCGCCCTCGCGTTCTTGCACCAACTTTTCGCATAAGTACAACGGACGATGACGGTTTAAGAAGATGCCTCGCTTAGAAAGCGGAAGCTTGAACGGCGAGTGTCCGATTGTCACGGATTCGCACGTGCCACCGACGCTCTGAATACTGCTCGCCTGGCTCAGCGAGAGCGAAGCTGTCGCCTCTGACGATGTGAGCGCCGACAATCGACCGTCCGGACGTCCGACCAAGAGCAAAGCGCCTCTGACAACGCGATGCGTGTGCCTATGCACGAGATGATCGTTCGGGTTCCCACTCAACACGTTAATGCCCGCCGCGGAGTACGAACACGCAAAAATCTTGGATAAAAACGCATCCGCAGCCTGCGCGACCCACGGAATGTCACCGATGACGACTGTGCGACCCGTCATCCGATGAAGGACGTCACGTCCTTGCAGCAGACGAATGAGCGTAATATTGATTTGCGGGAGGAACAGGTAAATCAACGCGTCAAAAAAGCGAGTGAGATAGAATGCCCACGTCGCGGCTAAGCCGCAAGCGGTGGCGATACCGGTGATGAGTGGGTAACCGGCTGTCACCGTGCCGATGATGTACAAGGCTGATAATATCCACCCTTTTACTCCTTCCAAAACGTGGTCCGCCCAGACGTCGCCAGAGCGACGAAGATCGCTCTCCACGGCGGAATACGTCTTCTTACCATCAGAAGTAGTACCGACAATTTCCTCGAGAGCAGCGATGTTCATTTGGTTGCACCGCTCGAGCTCTGCCAAATCGTGCTTTGATATCACCGCTCCGGTGTACTTGCGGAAATCGGAATTGTCGAGTATCACCAACGACATGTGCATGAATATTTGTGTCAACAGTTGCTGAGTCGCCGCGACGCTCACCGAGCACGGCTCTGCGGGACGTACACCAACGTCCGTGCTAAAAATACGACTCGCGAAGAGCTCATTCGATTTGATTCCGCGGAGTTGCTTACCGATTTGGGTATCCCACTCGCTCGCGACGACGAAGATCGAGCTCGTCGAGCTTATTAAAAGATTGGAAGTCGCGAGCGGGGCGAAGGTCCCGCCGGAATGACTGACGATGATGACAAGTGAATCGGTAAAGTCGTCATTCTTCTTCGAGTGCGGGAATCCAACGGTGGGCACCGCGATGTCTTGGCCAAATAGTCCAAGCACCTTGTTGGAGCTTACCGCCTTGACGGCGAGTCTCGGAAATGCGGTTTGCAAGTCGGCCGCAAACTGTTCAGCCAACCAAAGAGAGACTTCACAACCCGTCACGACGACGTCCACGGATGTGTTTGACTTGCTCTGTGAGTCAACTTGGCGCTGCAAGCGCTTCTTCAGGCATCTCGCGAGGTTCCACGCCGTCAAACGATTGAGACTGATGGAAGCTTTTGGTTTGTTTCTCCAGTCTTCTTGCAAATTCCGCAAAACTTTGGGAATGTCCTGAATATCGGACAATACTAAATCGTCTTGATCCGGGAGCAACGGTTTGATGAATTCGTTTCCCTCGAGACGGGTCATTCTGTGGAATAATCCCGTATCGATCATGGCAGTTCCACTTCGCGACCCCAACGATTTCAACGAATGCGAGGCGTGCATCGGCGCTTCGAGCGACATTTTCCCTTCCCTAGCCAAAATAACGGTGACAGTTGAGCCCATCAACGGGTACTGCCCCAGATGTGAGTTTGGTAACGATACCGCTGGCGTCCTATCGGCACCCCAGTCGAGCAAGCAAATCTCGCCGTTTAGGTCGTCGAGATCAAGACGAATGGCAGCGTTGTCGTCGCCGTATGCGCCGCCGTGAACACTCGCGAGAACGTCGCCACCGGGCGTCGGAATCGACAGACCAGCCTTCACCGCAGCCTGCTCAGAACCGTAGCAAATCAAACCTTTTTTTGGGTAAAATGCGACGCTAATCGTTTGCCCTCGAGCCGCGAGGCAGAGCTGGCGTTGCGCGTCCAAGGAATTTGTCACCATCAAGCCAAACGATCCCTTTGCGTGCGTCAGAAACGTCTTCGTGACGAAGAGATTGTCGTTGTCAAAGAATGCATCGATCGTCGCTCGCACGAAATGCCGTTTACTCGCGCCCATTTCTTCGTCGATGTAATACTTCAAGCAATCGAGCGCACCGTCGGTAGACTGCTCGAAGGCGCTAAGAATTTTATCGGTGAGCAATTCGCGAGTATTCAATTTGAATCCCAAATCCCGCACTGTATGCGTACCTGACGCGAGTATTTCGTCTAACACGCGCTCGAAGCGCGTTCCAATCTCTTCAAACTTTGCGAGAGTCGGAATCGGTGCGTCGCGCGACGCATCGCTAGTTTTCAACGCGAAACACACGGCGTATCTTGCCGCGAGCGCAAAGCATCCCTGCGCACGCAGTAAATCAACTACGCCAGCAATCGCTGCCGAGTCCACCGCGCTCGGGGCATCGAATCCCGTGGCGAGCTTGAGCCAAACTTGAATTTCACCCAGCTCGTACCAGTGACCGTTGATTTGATAAAAGTCGAAATCGCCGTTGTGCGTGATGAAGTTTTCGACGTTGACGGATTCCGCGACCGGCGTCTTCTGATTCTGGCTGTACACACGACACATTTGCGGCGCCGACCATTGGTGTGGGTGAGTTCCGTCAAACGTCGCCTTACTCGTCGTCGCGAATCGCGTGTGTCCGGCGAAGATTCGAGTCACGTCTTGATTCCCCATGCGCTTACCGCCGCTCTCTCGTTCCGCTTTGGCTCTAACGAGCTTGCTTAGATCCGTACGCTTCATGTTCACCACTCTGCTCCGAGAGCCACGCAACGCGCGAACTTTATCACCCATTTTAGACTTTTGTTTACCGTCTTCGTTGAACGTGACGACGCCTCCGCTCTGTGCGCCGCGCATCATGGTTACGTAAACCATCTTCTCCAACACGTCAAACGCCCGAACGCCGTTTTCGCACTTTGCCCACGCCGCATTGATGAGAATGATCCCAAAGTTCCCACACAGCGCCGTCCCGAGACGTCGTGGCAACGCATCGAAGACATCTGTGCACAAGGCGTCGATCGCCGTGGCCCAAAATCCCACGCGGGCCGCCGACGAGACGCCCGCCGACGCCCCTTTAGTTCCTTTTCGTCCGCGCCGCCGAGCGGTTACCTCGACGAACACCACCAGAATCGCGCTCACCGCCGCGCCGGTCCATCGAACGCGCGCGAACGCCCACGGATCATCAATCTCGAGGTTCGTCCCACCCGCGGGGTCATCGAACGCGACGCTTCTGGACGCGAGCGCGCGCCAGAGACTGGTCGTTGCCGAAGTTTTCGAGACGAAACGCGCGCACGCGACGTGCGATAACTCGTGTACCGCGCCCGCGATGGCGTAAAACGCGACGGCGAGGGCGAGGGAGAACCCTTCGCGAGGTTTGGGGGACATCTTCGTCTGGCGCACCGAGCGCGTCGGGCGCGCGTGCGGGCGACTGACAATCGGGTGACGCTTCGAGCGCCAGCTGTCCTTTCGGATGCAGCTGAGCTGTCCTTTCGAATTCTATGTATGTGTAAACAGTGTATAAATGCTAGATGTCGACCGAGAGCCTCAGCATCCGCCGCTTCGACGAGTAGTAAAGAATTTCGAAAAGACGTCGGCGAGCGGCGCGGCAACTTTCGCGGCGGAAGTGGCAAAAACATCAGGCACGCGTTCGATACCGGCACCGCGAGCGAGCACGTCGACGTAGGACTTGAGTTCCATGACGTCGACGCGCGCCGAAGAGACTTCGTCCACGCGAGCGGATAGAAACGCCCAAGTGGAGCGGTAACTCTTGGATGAATCGGTGAGCATGTGAAGCTCGACGGCGGAATATATCGCCATGATCACGGCGCGGTCTGCATGCGAGCGAATAGCGTCCAAGGACTCTGGTAATACGTCGACTCGAGGCACGTCGGCGGCTTCGGCGATGAAATCAGCCAACGCTGCTCGACGGCGAAACGTCGCGGCGGCATAGTTGGGCGACGCGAGCGTCATGAGCGCTCCGGGCCAGGTTTCCAACTTGGGCGCAATCATTTCGACGCGTTTCCGAATCAACCACTTCATCCGCTCCTTTGAGTTCATACCCTTTAAAGCGTCGCTCTCGTCCACAACGGAGGCTTGAAACGCCGCGTCGAGCTCCTCCTCGTAATACCCCACCAACTCACCCGCGAGATCGCTCGATTTACCCTTCATCGACTCATCCGCGCGCACACACGACCGCATCGCCGGCGAGAGTTTCAAGTCTCGAAGCGCTGCATCGATCGCCGCATCTGTCCATCCGTGTTCGTTGACTCGTCGCAACGCCGCCCGAAGCACCCTCTCGCGAAGTATCGCCCTGTCGTTCGCATCCTCCTCTGCTCTCGAATCACCAGTTTCGTCGGTCGAATCATGAGACACCGACGTCGTCGCATCGTCGCCTTCCCCGCCCGTCGTCGCGCTCGCCGCGAATCCTCGCGTAACTCCTCGTCGCGCCGACGCCGACGCCCGCTCGATCGCCCCGCCGCCCGTTCGCCCCAACCCGTTCGCCCCATCGCCGCTCACTGCTTCGCCCCGCGCGCTTCTCCGCCGCCCCCCGTGAACGACAACACTCCGACCCCACTCGTTGCCACCATCAGCGCCACCGTCGCCCCTTGCGTGAGCACCCGCGCGCGCATCATCGCCTGCGACGCCTTCGCGTTCCCAGCTTTGAACGCCACGAATCCACCCGCTAAAACCGCCGCCGTGGCGCCGGCGCCGACGAGCACCCAGGGATTTCGCGAGCCTCGTCGTGTTGGTAGTATCTCTTCCGTCGTCGCCGCGAGTTCCTTCGGGTCTCGTCGGCGCGTCATTTTGTGCCGCGCGTGGCGGTTCGACGTCAGTGAGCGACGCCAGTCGAATCGACGACCGACGGATCGACGACCGCACGGCGACGGCGACGGCGACTCGACGACGAGAGGCAGATGTCGACCATCGGACGCGCGACAACGTCGCCATCGGTGGTATCCACCGCGCGACGATCTCGTCGCGCGTCGGCGTCGACGCGAAGGATGATGTTGATGATGATGATCAATCAAAAGCGTGGCGTCATCGTTCCACGAACGAGCGACGGAACGACGACGACGGACGACGCGGGCGATGACTCCGCGCGAATCGATAAAGTATCGAACGCGGAGGATAAGATTCGCAAGGCGCGGGAGTACGCCGCGGCGTTGGCCAAGGCCAAGGCGGATAAGGATGCAGAGAAGAAGAGCGACGACAAAGCCGAGTCATCGTCGTCGTCGTCGGGAGGCGATAAAAAACCGGAAGAGTACGTCCCACCGGCGAAGAAAGAAGTGACGGTGTCGATTCTCACGAGGGACAACGAGTATAACCCCTTCGATGAGGACGAGAGCGTGGTGGGTTTTGAGACGGATGAGGCGGTGTATAAACCGAGCGTGTCGACGTGGGGCGTGTTTGAGCGACCGCCGGATATTTCAAAGGCGTACGGCGGCGGACGAACGATTCGAAAAGAGGACATCGAGGACGAGGCGGCGATCGCGGAGAGGAAAGCGAGAGTGGCGAAAAAGTTGGCAAAGTATCGAGAGGATGCCGGTATGCTGAGTGGGAACGATTACGACGCGGCGAGGAAGGATTTGGACGCGGCGAAGGACTTCGTCAAGAATGGTTTCATGCAGCAAGCGCTCGAGTTGCTCGAACCTTGGGCGATCGAAAAGGTGGGTCCGAAGACGGAGATTGGTGGACAGATTATATTTAATTACGCGATATGTCTGGATAACCTGCAGCGAAGAGATGAGGCGTTGAAGCAGTACCGAAGGTGCATCGGAAACCAGTACGGAACCGTGTCCAAGCAAGCGGATAGAATGGTTTGGGGCATGACGACGGCGTCGCGCAAGATGAAGGCTGATTTGTTCGACTACATGGATGCCGCCAAGCTCGACGCGTACGACGAATATCTCATCAAGATGGCGAACGAAAAGTTTGCGGGTGAGATTGATGAGGAAGAAGTGAAGGAACTGAACGCGCAAGCCGTCGCCACCATGGCGGTTTTGTTTGGCGCGCCGGCGCTCCTCTTCGCGTACCTCACCCTAGCGAATTAAAACTTTAGAATAGATGTAAAACGCAAAGAGCAGCAGCGAACAGCGGTGTTTATTTGATACGATGATAAGTACCGGTACTTAGTATGAATCCTTACAATACTACAATTGACTAAGTCTGACGATCGCAATCGTGCATGATTTTTTTTATCTGAGTTTGACTAAATCGAAACCGCCGCGCCCGTCGCCGGCAATCTTCAACTCGGTGTTATGAAACTTGCGAAGCTCGAGTCTGTGAGCGATCGAAATCACAGTCGTCTTCGACCGGACGAGTTCTTCGTACAACTTCGACTCCTCGTCCGGGTTGATGGCGCTCGTCGCTTCGTCGAGGATGGCGTATCTCGGTGCGTGATAGTACAATCGCGCAAAGCCAATTCGTTGACGCTCGCCTCCAGAGAGCACGTCGTTCCATTCGAGGTGCCTCGTGTTCAATCCGACATTCATCGAACCGTCGACAAACTTGCCGAGACCCGCCATGATTAGACACTCCTTCACGCGGGAGTCGTCAACCTTTTCAGAGCGAGCGTCGTGCGGGTACACGACTTGGTCGCGAAGAGAACCTTGCAGCAAGTACGGTCGTTGCGGCAGCCACATCATGGAAGAGGCTCCACTCGGACGCAACACCGTGCCTTCCATCGGGGCCCAGAGTCCGGCGAGGACGCGGAGCAAAGACGTTTTCCCGCAGCCGTTCGGACCGGTGATCAACAAGTTGTTACCCGGGAAGATGGAGAGCGTCAAGTCCTTGACCAAGAGTCTCTGCGAACCGTTTGGTTCCGGAGCGCCGACACTAATATTTTCAAAGACAATCGGAGCTTCCGGGTCGACGACCGCCGGCTTGGACGCTCGCTCTCTGCTCGCGCGCTTGTTTGCATCATCGAGCGTCCGGAACAGTTGGGACAAGCGGTGCGTGTAGCCGGCGAGCTCGTCGAGATTTTTGCCGAGGAGGAGCACTTCGGTGAACGCGCCTCCGCATCGAAGCATTAGCTCTTCGGTGGCGCGGAAAGACGAGATGCGTTCACCCTCCGTCGCGGCACCCTTCATCATGAACGGTACATGCACGAAGATGCTACCGACGAGCAAACCTTGGAATTTCGAAACGTTATCGGCAACACTCTTACGAATGCGCTGAAGTGCGTGCCAGCGCTGCGTCACAACTAAGTTGTCGAGACCTTCGTCCAAGATGTCAACCTCGCGTTTACCACCATCCAGGAGAGCGATTTCTTCCGCGTGTGCGATCAATCTCGAGTGCGTGTGACGGAAACCACCCTCGAGCGCGGCTTCTCTCGCCACCATCGGGCCGAGTCTCGGCGCGATGGATCGCAAGACGCCGGTGATGATGATTTGAGAAGCGAATAACGCCAGCGGCCTGGAGTAACCGAGCTCTTTTGCCGCCTCGGTGAGGCTGAGCGTGAATTCCAAGATTGGCTTGAATGAGTGCCCGTACAAGAAAGCCGTCTCCTTGGCAAAGGCATCGATATCCGCGACGATGCGCTGATCGACGTTGTCCAATCCGCCCTCGCGGAGCACCGCCGTCTTGTAAAAGTTGTTATTCTCCATGTACATCTTGTGCGCCTTCTTCGTCAACGCCGCCCTGAGCTCAATCGTAATCAGGCTTTCGGTGTAACGCAAACCGCTGTTCACCACGACGCCGCTCGCCATCCAACCGACGAAATTGAAAAACCAACGCACCCAAAACTTCCAACTCGCCGACGAGATAGCCTTGGTCAGGTAAAACGTATTCACCTTGTTCGCCCGCACCGTCAAAAGCGTGCGCATCACGAGAAGCGTAAACTGCGCCCCGAGAAGCTGAGCACCGCGACTCTTCGCACTCGGCGCCGCGACGCTTAACAAATACCCGAGCTCTCCCCAGAACTCCTTTCCAACCTTGACCGACCCGCGCGCGCCACCGCCGCTAGACCCGCCTCTTCCGCGTCCCTTTTTCCCAGTCGCCCCCTGCGTCGTCTCCCCGCTCGTCCCTTTCTCTTTCCCACTCAGATCCAACATCGTCGAGCACTCTTTCAGCGCCTTTTTCGCCCTAATCCGCCTCGACTTTTTCAAGCTCACCACCTCTTCGCACGCCAGCGTCCCGAAACCCACCACCGACGCCGCCAAAAACACCACGTACATCGCGTCCTCCCGCACGTGCATCACGTTCGTCGCCAACCCATCCGCCGCGTGCGTTTTCAACGCGTCCGCGACGACGCGCAGGCCCGAGACCAATCCCACCACCGGGGCATCGTTCACCGCCGCGATCGACGTCGTCGGTCGCGCCGTTCGCGTCCCCATCTGGATCGTTCGAATAACCAATCAATCAAATCAATCAAATCAAATCAGCCCGACGAGAACGACGACCCCCGCGACGCGCCGATGTCAACGTCAACGCGCGAAAGAGAGAGAGAGAGAGAGAACGAAAGAGAGAGAGC
>Ga0255776_10001796_pt1 | contig 24342 bp, 20 predicted proteins | sample 071ome_19_FD_179974 | JGI IMG/M metagenome (GOLD analysis project Ga0255776, IMG submission 179974) | Coastal salt marsh microbial communities from the Groves Creek Marsh, Skidaway Island, Georgia - 071413AT metaG (version 2) | ecosystem: Environmental > Aquatic > Marine > Intertidal zone >... | reverse complement strand
GGTTCGGTCGTCGGGGTGAACAAGGTCGAGAAAGTAATGTTTCGGATCGGCAATATTCGGCGCCGGGCGTCCGAACAGCTCCTCAGATGAGGGATTGGCGAAAAGGCACTTGAAGGGTTCGCCTGGACGGCGGGAGAGCCTCAGGATTGCCCCCGGTAACCGGTTTATAATGTCTATTTCGACGGGTGTCGGGTCATGACTGGAGCGTGAGAAGGCAATGATTTTCACCCCGTCTTCCAGCCCGATGAAGCGCGCTTCGGTATCTGTCCCGTCGCTCAGGCTGACGACCAAAGTTCCGTTCCGGTCGACGGCTTTCGGAGAAATACTCTCGCCCAGGCTGAGAAGGGCTTCGTGCCCGGTCAGGACCAGCCGTTGCGTCAGGACCGGAAACGGGAGACCGGCGACGTCGTCCCCGTCCGGGAGCCCGAACATTCTGCGAAACGCGGAATTCACTGAAATAACGGCTCTGTTGCCGTCGATCGCCAGCGCGGCATCGGACATCCCGTCGACAAAGCCCGATGCTGCATCCGGTCTGGACGCATGGGCGTCAGCCGGCGGTGGCCGACCCTTCCTCCGAGGCGATGGCTCTGTAATGGCTTCCCGCAGTTTCAGAGCTTGCGATTTCTCGTCCATATTGCCGTCTGGATAGGGGGGCGGTTCTCCTGACGGCGATGTTAACCATTCGACGGTTAAAGGACTGTTAACCGCCTTCCTTCAGTTGTGTTCCAGGTAGAATTTTCGGCTTTAGGATGAATATGTAATCAGGGTTTCGACGGGAACATCGATCCGGGAGCGTCCGTCGAGAAAATCGAGTTCGATGACGCAGGCGGCAGCGCGAACATCGGCCTCAAGCTGTTGTAGAAGAGCGATACTTGCCGCCAATGTTCCCCCCGTCGCAAGAAGGTCATCCAGAACGACGACTTTCTGACCCGGTTTCACACCGTCCGTCTGTATCTCCAGAGTGTCGCTGCCGTATTCGAGTTCGTAGGAATGAGAAACGGTATCTCCCGGCAGCTTGGCAGGCTTGCGGACCATCGTGAAACCGCATCCCAACGCATAGGCGACGGGTGCCGCAACCAGAAATCCCCTGGACTCGATGCCGACAAGCATGTCGGGAGAATAGGGTTCAATCCGTTCGGCAAGCCTGTCGACCGTCGTCTTCCATGCCTCAGCGCTGCGCAGAAGGGTAGAAATATCGTAGAAAAGAATACCGGGTTTGGGGAAATCGGGGATGCTTCTTATATGGTCTTTCAGGTCCATTTCGGATCTTCCACTTTTTCTGGGCAGCGCATCCTATCTCCAGGGAAAGGTCGCGCCAACCTGCAATAGGAGCGCGCGTACCTGGCACCTGCGTTGACAGGCAATGTCCCCCGCGGGCATGGTGACGAGCGGTAATTCGAGCCTTGGGGCTATGGAATCCTATTTCGGAGGAGAGCACACGATGAAAAAAATCCTGTTGTCAGGTCTGGCGATGGCGTTTGCTGCCGGGTTCGCGGCTGACTCGAACGCGCAAGGCAAGAAGCGCTTTATCTCCATCGGCACCGGCGGGCCGACCGGTGTCTACTTCCAGGTCGGCAACGCGGTTTGCCGTCTGGTACACAAGGAAGCCGCCGAAGGGCGCAAGAAAGGCCGTAAGCACGGCATTCGTTGCGCTGCGCCGTCTTCCGGCGGGTCGAATTACAATATTGGCCAGATCAAGGAAGGCGAGTTCGATTTCGGCGTCGCCCAGTCGGACTGGCAGTTCCACGCCTATAACGGCTCCAGTGCCTGGAAAGACAAGCAGTTCAAGAAACTCCGCGCTGTTTTTTCGGTCCATCCGGAACCGCTGCATATTATCGTTGGTGGCAATTCCGGCATTGACGGCTGGGACGACCTCAAGGGCAAGCGGGTCAATATCGGCAATGCCGGTTCCGGCCAGCGCGGCACGATGGACTACCTGATGAAGGAATACGGATGGAACAAGTCGACCTTCAAGCTGGCGACCGAACTGACCTCGACCGAGCAGTCCAAGGCTCTGTGCGACGGCAAGATCGATGCTTTCATCTATACCGTCGGTGTGCCCAATGCGGGTGTGTCGGTCGCGACGGACGGTTGCGGCGCGAAGATCGTCAATTTCAATAACTCACTGGCCAGGAAGCTCGTGGATGCGCGGTCGTACTACGCCTGGGCGACGATTCCGAAGGGCACGTACAAAACGACGACGGCGGACGTTACGACCTTTGGCGTAATGGCGACCTTTGTAACCAGCGCCGATGTGCCGAACAAAACGGTTTATGAGGTAACGCGTGCAGTCATGGAAAACATCGACGATTTCCGCAAGCTGCATCCCGCTTTCCGCAATCTCGATCCGAAGAAGATGATTTCGGATGGCCTTTCAGCGCCGCTGCATCCCGGTGCACTTCAGTACTACAAGGAAAAAGGCTGGAAATAGCGGCCTTGGGGAGGGCTGAGCCTTAAGGCGTAGCCCTCCCTGATTGTCCGTAACGGGCGATGGCTGAGGACCCTTCCACGCAGACGGATAAATCTGCGGTCGACCCCGATGAGATCCTGAACGAGTTCGAGGGAACCGGTCGGGATCCCGGTCCTGTGGCCGCTGCCGTCATTGCCTGGATTTGCGCGATCTGGTCTCTGTTCCAGCTCTGGATTGCGTCTCCCCTCCCATTCCTGGCCGATTTCGGGATCATTGTCGATATCCCTGCGCGCGGCGTTCATCTCGCCTTCGCGCTGCTTCTCTGTTTTCTGCTTTATCCGCTGCGAAAGAGGGGCCGTAAGGGCGTTCCCCTTATCGATATCTGTCTGGCGCTGGCTGGCGCCGGAGCGGCTTCCTATGTGTGGCTCGCGCAGGGCGACATCACCAGCCGGGTCGGGGTGCTTCTCGAACAGAACTGGTTCGGGATCACCGTACCGGTGGAGGCCATAATCGGCGGGGCTGGGATCGTCCTGTTGCTGGAGGCGACCAGGCGCGCCGTTGGTGTACCGCTTGCGATCATTTGCGTCGTTTTTCTGCTGTTCTCCATTTTCGGGCAATCGATGCCCGACCTGATCGCGCACAAGGGCGTCTCGCTTGAGCGGCTGATCGGCTATCACTGGCTGACCGGCGAGGCGATTTTCGGCATTCCCATCGACGTCTCCGTCAGCTTCGTGTTCCTTTTCGTGCTGTTTGGCGCGCTGCTCGAACAGGCGGGCGCCGGAAAGTACTTTCTCGATCTCGCTTTCGCCATGGTCGGGCGGTACCGGGGCGGTCCGGCCAAGGCCGCGATTCTCGCCTCTGGTATGAACGGCGCGATTTCCGGTTCGTCTATCGCCAATGTGGTGACCACGGGCACCTTCACGATCCCGGTCATGAAACGTATCGGTATTCCTGCCGAAAAAGCGGGCGCGATCGAGGTTGCGGCCAGCACCAACGGCCAGATCATGCCGCCGATCATGGGCGCCGCCGCCTTCATCATGGCCGAAACCATCGGCATCCCGTATTTCGAGGTCGTTGTCGCTGCTTTCATTCCCGCAGTGATCAGCTATATGGCGCTGCTCTATATCTCGCATCTGGAAGCGCTCAAGCTCGGTCTGACGGGGCTGCCAAAGGCGGAAATCCCGATTCTGTGGGCGACCTTCAAAAGCGGGCTCCATTTCCTGATCCCGATCATCGCGCTTGTCTATCTGCTGCTGGTCGAACGCTGGACGGCAGGAAGCGCTGTCTTTTATTCCATCGTCCTTCTGATGGCCATCATCGTCGGACAACACATGATCGCTGCAAGACTGGCGGGCAGGGCGCTGTCGGCCGGGTTCCGGCTCGGCTTGCTGGATATTAGGGACGGGTTGGTCACCGGCGCGCGCAACATGATCGGCATCGCGCTCGCTGTGGCGGCGGCAGGCATTATTGTCGGTGCGGTTTCTTCAACAGGGCTCAACAACGCGATGGTCGGCGTTGTGGAGGCGATTTCGGGCGGCAACGTATACGTACTGCTCATTTTGACCGCGGTGCTCTGCATTATCCTCGGGATGGGGTTGCCGACGACAGCAAACTACCTGGTCGTTGCCTCGTTGCTTGCCGGCGTTCTGGTGGAACTCGGTAATGCTGCCGGTCTGGTTCTGCCGCTGATCGCGGTGCATCTGTTTGTGTTCTATTTCGGCCTGCTGGCGGATTCGACGCCGCCCGTATGTCTTGCCGCGTTCGCCGCGTCCGCCATATCGCGCGCCGATCCCCTGCGGACCGGTGTGCAGTCGTTCTTTTACGATATCCGGACCGCGATTCTTCCCTTCGTTTTTATTTTCAATACCGAGCTGCTGCTGATCGGCGTTACCAGCTTCTGGCACGGGCTGGTCGTGTTCTGCGTGTCCCTGCTTGCGATTCTGTGTTTCAGTTCTCTGACCCAGCGCTGGATGTTCGTGAAACTCCGTTGGTTCGAAGCCATTCTGCTGGTCGTCGCCATGGTCGCGTTCTTTCGGCCCTCCTTCATCATGGACCGGTTTTATCCCGCGTTTGCCGAAGCGGATGTGCAAACCGTCCTCAAGGGCGATACGACGATGCCCAAAGGGCGCGAATTTCGACTTCACATCGTCCGGGAGACGGATTACGGCGACCGCTTCAAGCTGTTCCGCCTGACCGCGACCGGCGCGCCCGGCCTTAAACCTTACGGTATCGAGCTGGATGCCCTTAAGGAAGGCCGTTACCCGGTGGCGAATGTCATGTTCAACAGCGTCGCGGAAAAAACCGGATTGCGACCGTACGAAGACTATCTGACCCTGATCGACATCCAACAGCCGGGAAGGCCTGCGAAAGAGTGGATATACCTTCTGGGCCTGCTGGCTTTTGGTCTGGCCGTGTTGTCCCAGCTTCGCCGGTCGCGGCTGTCTGGCGCGCCGACTACCGTTTGAAAAGCCGGCTCCCAGCCCTGAAGGGGCGCGAAAGAACTTCACGGTGATGTTATCCGACGTGTACTCCCGAACCGCTGCAAGGACGCTTATGTTAGGGGCAGGAGGTCCCGATGCCTGAAAACGCCCTTGCAGCAAATCCGCCCGATTTCACAAACGTCGATTTCTCGAAGATTTCGACGGATCGCCTGAAAATCATGCAGCGCGCGGGCGAGGATGTGGTGGAATGTCACCGCGTACTGGCCGTCACCGGCGACAATATCGTCGGTGAATTGATCAGGGATGTGGAGACGTTCTTCGAGTGGGATCACTATCCGGACGGGGATGTCTATGACCCCGTGACGCATTCGCAGTTCTATTATCACGCCCATCCGCAGGAAACGCGCAAACCGGAACACGGACATTTCCATACTTTCCTGCGTCCCGACGGCATGCCGAAAGGCGTTCGTCCGGCGATGGTCGACGGTTTCAAAATGCCGGAAAACCCGGACGATGCGCTAAGTCACCTGGTCGGCATCTCGATGGACAAGTATGGCGTGCCGATCCGGCTGTTCACCACGAACCGCTGGGTTACCGGGGAAGTCTGGTACGACGCCGACAATGTCCGCCGGATGCTGGACAGTTTCCTGATCGATCACACGAGACCGTCCTGGGCGGTCAATCGCTGGATCAGCGGTATGATCAGCCTGTTCCGTCCGCAAATTGCAGCGCTGGTCGATGCGCGGGACGTTGCAATCCTAGCCTGGAAGAAAAAATATCCCGACCGGAACGTTTTCGACGACGAAGAACTCGAAATAACTTCCCAGGTCGAAATCGATATCGACGCTCAGATTGCAGCGGTGAACGCCGCCCTTACGGAGCGCGGCGAGCCCTGACGCCGGTTATTTCGTCGCCTGCAGGAGATAGGCGTTCAGATTCGCCAGGTCTTCTTCATTCCTGAGACCGGGAAACGGCATCTTGTTGCCCGGAATGAATTTCTTTGGATCGGCAAGATATCTGGACAGGGTTTCAGGGGACCAGACGACGCCGGAATCCTTCATTGCCTTCGACGCGCTGTAGCCCGGGGCCGTTCCGGCCTTGCGGCCATACATGCCGTGGAGGCTCGGGCCGATCTTTTTCTTTCCCGCGACAAGCGCATGGCATGCCTTGCACTTGTTGAAAACGCGTTTGCCTTTGGCGGGGTCGCCGGCGGCGTGTGCCTGTCCGAACGCCAGACCTGCAATCATTGAAATCAGAACAGCCGTTTTCTTCATTGCTTGACGCTCTCATCAGTTACGAACACGCGCGACATGACATATCTTCGTGCGCGTATGCCCGTCAATCGCATGCAATTCCGGCAAAAATAAGGAAATTCAGTGACGGTCGCGCCCTAAAAAGGCAGCCAGCTATGTTCGCGTCCATAATGCAGATAGCCGATATTGGCGCCGGCACGCAGCCCCAGCCCCGTTCTGATCGGGGCCAGCGTAACATCGCCCGCCCTCTGGTAATTCAGGCTGATACCGGCGACGACATAGAGACTGCCGTCCACCCCCGGAAAGCGGCGGTATACATCGCCCGGCCTTTTGAGGTCGTAGACGAGCGTAAAAACCTTCGAAGCATTGCCGCCGAAATCGAAACCGACCGACGGTCCCTGCCAGTAAACCGGTTTCGGATCGGTGTTCTTCTGGTGAAGCTGTCCTCGTCCGTAGCGCAACCCGACAAAAAACGCCCCGCCGAACTCTTCTCCCGTCATATAGCCATTTGGCTGCCCGAGATCGGAGAAAACTTTTTCAATTCCTTCGGCGAGCCCTTTTGTTGTGGCCCCGAAGAATCCTTCGGCTTTCGCCAGAATTTCGTTCTTGCTGTAGGTCTCGCCGCTTGGTTTCTGGTCCTGGGCCTCCGCCAGACCGGAAAAGGCGAACATGGCAAGGAGTCCGCCCAGGAATCCTGCTTTCGACATTGCCCGTTTGATCGTCATCCTGTTCTCCTCCGTTCAGCCGATTGTCATCGCAGCGCAAACCGATTTGCACAGGCTAACGCGAGGGCGGGCGACTCGTCCCGCCGAATTTGCCGCCCGGAAGGCGGCGGCCCTTGCCGATCGAATCCTGTCCGAATCTGGTGCGCAGATCGTCAATCGTACGTTCCACGATTCTGGTCCTTTGCGCATCCGGATCGGCGAGGGTCGGCGGGTCGGCCAGCTTGCCATCGATAAAATCGCTGAGTCCGATGCCGATCAGTCTGTAGGCGGCGCCGTTCGCTTCGCGCGCAAGCAGGGTACGGCCTGTCGTCCACAATGTTTCGGCAAGCTGTGTCGGGTCCTGGAGCGTCTGGCGTCTGGTACGAATACTGAACCCAGCCGTTTTAAGTTTGAGCGTGACGACTCGACCGCCCAGCCCCGCCGCTTTGGTGCGCGCCGATACTTTCTCGCATAGCGGCCACAGGCGTTCTTCCAGAGCAGCGGCGTCGCGCAGATCATCCGAAAAGGTGGTTTCCGCGGAAATACTCTTGCGATTGCCGGCAGGATCGACGCGCCTATTATCCTCACCTCGTGAAAACCGGTAAAGGCGGCTTCCGATTGAGCCGTAGCGTTGCGTCAGAAATTTTTCCGATGCCGACCGCAGGCTCCCGATGCGGTCGAACCCGTCCTTCTCCAGGCGTCTCTGAAGCGCGCGGCCGACTCCCCACAACGCGCTGACAGGTTGCCCGTCAAGAAAGTCCAGCGTCTCATCTCTTCCGATCACGGCAAAACCGCGCGGCTTGTCGAGGTCGGAGGCGATCTTGGCGAGGAACTTGTTGTGGCTCAGCCCGACCGTCACAGTGATGCCGATCTCTGATTCTATCCTTCTGGAGAGTCGAGCTAGGGTTTGAGCGGGGCTTCCCCTGTGAAGCTTTTCCGTCCCGGACAGATCGAGAAAGGCCTCATCCACCGAGAGCGGTTCGACGAGCGGCGTGGTTTCCAGCATCAGTTCGCGGACACGCCGTCCCTCGCGCTGGTATTTCGCCATGTCTGGCCGGATGACGACAGCATCCGGACAGAGCTTGCGGGCCTGAAACATTGGCATCGCGGAGCGGCAGCCGTAACGTCGCGCGACGTAGCAGGCCGCCATGATGACGCCGCGTCCGCTGGAGCCGCCAACCAGAACAGGCTTGTTCTTCAATTCCGGATTGTCGCGTTTTTCAACCGTTGCATAGAACGCGTCACAGTCAATATGCGCGATGGCGAGCGCGTCGAGCTCAGCATGGTTGACGGTACGGGCAGACCCGCAAGCCGCGCAGGGCGTATCTTCGTTCGCAGTGCCGGTTTCGAAACAGTCGCGGCAAAGCCAGACCATTTCCGGATCCTTAGCTCCCGAAATACAGCCGTGACGGGTTGTCGACCATGACCTTTTGTCGCTGTTCATCGTCCGGTGCCATGACGCCCAGAACGTTGAGAAGGTCGCCGTCGTTCGGGATCCGGCCCGGGTCGAACGTGTTGCCGTGCGGCCAGTCGCTTCCCCAGATGACCCGGTCGGGCGCGGCGGCGATGACAGCCTGGCCCATCGCAATCGTGTCCTTGTAGGGAACGAAGTCTGGCACGAACGCCTGCTTTTCCGCGGAAATCTTGTCGACGCTGGCAATCTTGACCCAGAACCGGTCGTCCTCGAGTAAATCCAGCAAGAGGGCGAAGGCCGGGTGGTTCATGCCGCCGTCCTGCGGCTTGCAGCGCGCCATGTGATCGACAACCGTCGGAATGCGAATATCGCGAATGAACGCTTCGTTATCGACGAAATGGTCGGGCTCGACATGCAGCACGAGCGACCAGCCGAGTTTTTCCATGCGGGGGAGGGCGGCCTGAAGATTTTCGATGCTCCCCGGCCGGTCCGACATCAGCGAGAAACGAGCGCCGCGCGCGCCTTCATCGTGCAGCTTTTCAAGTTCGGCGTCCGTGGTCTTGTCGTTGAAGCGAACAACGCCGCGCATCTTGCCGTCCGATCGTTTGACCGCATCCATGATTGCGGAATTGTCCATCCCGTGCGCGGTCGGCTGAACGGCGATGCCGCGCGTCAATCCAGTGATCTTCTGAACCTTCCAGTAATTTTCCACGGGCCCGCCCGGCGGCGTATAGCGGCGGGTTTCGGCGAATGGAAATTTATCCGGCGGCCCAAAAATGTGGAAATGCGTGTCGCAGGCCCCGTCGGGCAATACCCAGTTCGGCGCTCGTGTATTGGGATCGGGCGGCAGGGCGTAGGGAAGCTCTTCGGACATGATTCATAAACTCCGTTAATCCGTCTGGAATCCTATCCTGCTTTGCCGCAAGAAGGGAGATGCAACTCAACAAATTCTGTCCTAGAATCACGCGGTTACGTCCGCGAGGTATCTGGAGGAAAGAGGGGGCGCGATGCGTCATCGCGATACCGGCGTGCTTCTGTTTGACGAAGCGCGCGCGACGCCGGGCTACACGCTGATCGTGCCGCTCGTCGGCAAGGAAGCCTATCTCATCGGTATGCGGGGCGAGGTCCTGCACCGCTGGCACTTTCCGCTGACGCCCGGCAATTACGCCTATCTGCTGGAAAACGGCAATCTCCTCTGGTCGGGCCGAACCGAGGACGGGCCGCCGTTGCGTCGCGGCAAGGGCGGACTGCTCCGCGAATACGACTGGGAAGGAAAAATCGTCTGGGAATATCGCGACGACGGCCAGCATCACGATTTTCGCCGTTGCGCCAACGGCAACACGATCTATCTGGGCTGGGAGCCTCTGCCCGACGAATACGCGGCCCGCGTCATCGGTGGGATTGAGGGCGCCGAGAAGGACGGCGTGATCTATGGCGACTATATTCGCGAAGTGAATCCCGTCGGCGAGACCGTCTGGGAATGGCATTTCCATCTCGATGAAACGATCGAGGATCATCCGCTGATCGAGGTCGTCGATCGGGAGGAATTCGCCCACGCCAATGCCTGTTTTCCATTGCCCAATGGCGATGTGCTGGTCAGCTTCCGGCGGATTCACACGCTCGCTATCATCGATAGGGAAACCAGGAAGTTCCGATGGATGAAGCGCGATGTCATGTGGGGCACTACGCACGATGTCCAGATGCTGGAAAACGGCAATCTGCTGTTTTTCGCCAACGGCATCTATACGCCGCTCAACCCATTCTCGCGGGTCATTGAACTCGACCCCGAAACCGGCGAAGAAGTCTGGGATTATCGCGGCCAGCCGACCTGGACGTTTTTCAGCCCGAATATTTCCGGCGCCCAGCGGCTCGAAAGCGGCAATACGCTGATCTGCGAGGGGCAGATGGGCCGTGTCTTCGAAGTGACGCCCGCAAACGAAATCGTATGGGAATACGTTTCGCCATTCTTTGGCCCCTATAACTGGTTCGGTCTGGAGCGGGGGGGCGCTGGCAATTCCCTGTTCCGTGCCTACCGTTATGCGCCTGATTCTGTTCAAATAGATGGCCGTGTCAGGTCACCGTACGAGAATTGATCGCAGGAGTCGGTACGGACAATGAATAGGCCATTTGCAAGCCCGCTTGGGCGTTACACGTTCTGGCTGGGATTGCCGTTACTTCTTCTGGCGGGCGGGCCTTTGATCGATAGCCCGTTCGCGCTGATCGACAGGCTGGGCCATTTTCCGGTTCAGTGCGCCGTCGCTGCTTTCGTTCTGGCTATATGGGCCGTCGTTCGAAGGCGCCGGCCAGGGTCGGGCTGGATACTGGTTGTGACCTTTGGCGCGTTTCTTCTGAACGGCGCCTGGCTGTTGCCTTATCTTCCGGTTGCTTCCGAACGCGAGCACGTCGCGGAAAACACGCTCAAAGTCGTTCAGTTAAACGTTCTCCGCTTCAACAAGAATACCGAAAAGGTTACAGCCTGGATCCGGAAGGAGAATCCGGATGTACTGGTTGTGCAGGAGGTGGATTCGCAGTGGCGCGAAGCCTTTAAAGGCATAAACGACATATTCGGCTACCGGATTATCGTAGAGCGCAAGGACGATTTCGGGCTCGCTGTTTTTTCGAAACATCGCATTCTGTCGAGAACGACGGATGTCCTGCCCTTTATCAACGTCCCCGCCCTGTTCGTCGTGCTCGATTTCCGGGGGGGTAACCACTCGAATCGCCGCGATGCATGCGCCGCCGCCGATGTCGGACGTTCACATCGCGGCGCGGCGCGGCGCGCTCGACAGTATCGAGGCCTGGATTCGCAAGGATCCCGAGGCGCCCTCTATTGTCGCTGCAGATCTGAACATTACGCCCTATACGGCGGTGTGGCGCGACTTCATCAGAGCCAGCGGGCTGGTCGATCCAAGGCGAGGCCGCGGAGTCCTGACGACATGGCCGGCCTTTGCGCCAGATCCCTTCCGCATTCCCATCGATCATATTCTCCACAATGGGAAGTTTCGAACGGTCTCGCTCAAGACCGGCGAATGGCTGGGCAGCGATCACCTTGCGATGATTGCGGAAGTCGAGCTTTACAATAAATAGGTCTTCAGAAACGCTTTGACCGAAGCGTTCCAGACCTGCTGACCGGCTGCGCAGAACCTGTGGGCTTCGGCCCCATCGGTTCCCCAGGGCGGGAAAATCTGCGCCTCGAAAGGATGGTCCCGTTTGGCCAGCAGGGCGCCAAGCTCGTCGGTCGGGGCCGTATTGAAATCGTTTGCCGGCTGAATCAGGAAAACCGGCTGGGAAGGATCGAGGCTGCGCCGATCAGCTTCGCCTTGATTTTTGGGTGAGCTGCCCACTGGCTCGCGCCGCCGGAGAAGTCGAGTCCGCAGTTCCACCTTTCGTCGGCAGCGAGGGCGAGGAGCGTGTGTATCCCGCCCAACGAGCTTCCCATGCAGACGATCTGGTTTTCGTCGATTTCGGGCAATGAGGCTGCGAAATCCAGCGCGGAGATGACGTCGCGGTTTTCTTCGTCCAGCCGCGCAGACATGGTTTCATCGTGTTCGGGCGTGCCGCGCGGCGCGGTGACGGCGTCCGTCAGCGTTATTCCGGGTGACTCGCCGTACCCGGCCCGATGCGGAAACAGGTAAGCGCATCCCCAGGACAGGAAAAGACAGGCGGTTTGCGGGTGCGACAGGTCTGTGGTTCCCGGCGGGGTGGCGCTGCCGTGATTATCGATAACGCAGGGGAACGGACCGTCGCCGGGCGGAAGGAACAGATATCCGGTGAGCCCGTCCTTGCCGCCGGGAAACGTGACGCGCCGCGGCGCCATCGAATGGCCTTCGAGGGAAGTGTCTCGCAAGGGCATTACATCGACACCTGTTGTGGCGGCAGGGGATCGAATCCGCGAATCATATCCGACACTTTTTCCGCCATCATGATGACCGGGGCATTAATGTTGCCGCCGGGCATGTCCGGCATGACGGATGCATCGACGACACGAAGCCCCTCTACGCCCCGCACCTTAAGCGCCGGATCGACGACAGCCATAGTATCGCTCTCGGGTCCCATCTTGCAGGTTCCCAGCGGGTGATGGACTGTCCAGGCGGTACGACGGATATAGGCGTCTATGTCCGCCTGCGCTTTTACGTCGGCGCCCGGCTGGATCTCGATGTCCCGAAACCCGTCCAGCGGCTTCTGATGGGCGATTTCGCGCACCATGTCGAATCCCCGGCGAAGCGTGTTCCAGTCGCTGTCGGTGCTGAGAAAATTCTGATGAATGGCGACCGTATCCCTTGGGTCCGCGGACCGGAGACGGATATCGCCCCGGCTTTCTGGATGAAGGACCGCCGGCCGGCACATAAAGGCATCTTTCGGACGCTTCCGAATTCCCGGGAACCAGGGCTGCGATTCAGGCGGTACGAAACGGGTGAGCAGCTGGATGTCCGGCTGGATGAGCGAAGGGTCGCTCTTGAGAAAGGCCATGACCGGCCCGGGCATTTCGGTGGCGAACCCGGTGCCGAAGAAATAGGCTCGCGCCATCGCCAGCGCGATGCGGTCGTATCGCAGATGGCCGACGAACGGTCCGTCGCTTTTTCGCTGAAATTCGATGCCGACGGCAATGTGGTCCTGAAGGTTCTGCCCGACGCCGGGCAAATCGGCGACGCAGTCGATGCCATGGGGTTTTAACGCTTCGGCATTTCCGACGCCCGACAGCATCAGCAGCTGGGGCGAATTTATGACGCCACCCGACAGGATCACTTCCTTCGCCGCCCGGACGGTCTCTGTTTTCCCGCCTCGCGAATACTCGACCCCGGTCGCCTTGCCGTTCTCAATCAATATTCGTAGGACGAGTGTCTTGTCCCACAGCGTCAGGTTGGACCGTTTCAGCGCAGGATAGAGATAGGCGGCGGCTGCGCTGCACCGGCGGCCCCGACGTATGGTCGACTGCATGACGCAGAAGCCTTCGTTTCGGGCATCGTTGTAGTCGTCGGTGACCGGATAGCCCGCGTCCCGGCCGGCTTCAAGCCAGGCCTGTACGAGCGGGTCTGGGTAAACATTCTGGGTGGTGCTCAGAGGGCCGCCGGCGCCGCGAATTTCATCGGCCCCGCCCTCCCAATTTTCCGACCGTTTGAAGTAGGGCAGGGCATGAGCGTAGGACCAGCCGTCGCAGCCCTGGGCGGCCCACCGGTCGAAATCGGCGGGATGGCAGCGCACGTAGGCCATTGCGTTGATGGAGCTCGACCCACCGATCACCTTTCCGCGGGCGCATTCTACTTTGCGGTCGTCGAGATGGGGTTCCGGCTCGGTGAAATAACCCCAGTCATGCAGCCGTTCGAAAAGTATTTTCCCCCACCCGAGCGGTACCTGGATTAAGGGATCGCGGTCGGAGCCGCCCGCCTCGAGTACGAGAACGGTGGAATCGCCATCTTCCGACAGGCGGTTGGCGAGCGTACAGCCGGCCGAACCGGCCCCGATGATGATGTAATCGAAACTGCTGTCGGACATGAGAATTAAGGAGGGGCGGCGGAACGTAATTCCGGTCCGCCGCCCGCCGATTCCTACATCTGCTTGTCGGAGGTCTTGGCCATGACCTTCTTGAGCAGGGCGTACATGTCCTTGGTGACCGGATCGCTTCCGAGGAACTCGTCGCCCAGCGGCGCCAGTTTCGATGTCACCGCCGCCTGATCCGCCGCGGAAAGCCGAATGACCTCTGCGCCGTTTTTCTTCCACAGGTCGACGGCCTTGGAATTGAAATCCCAGGCCATTTTACCGGCCCATTTTTCCAGATCGCGGCCCGTGTCGAGCACCGTTTTCTGAAGGTCCCCGGGAAGCTTGGAAAGCCAGCGTTTACTGATCCAGAGCGCGCTCGGGATGTTCCCCGACTCGATCTGGGTGATGTATTTGGTCGTGGTGAAGAACTTGAGCGCCCCCATGACGACCATCGAACTGCGGCAGCCGTCGATCGTCTTGCGCTGAAGTGCGGGAAGCACCTCCGAGAACGGCATCGGGACGCCTGTCATACCTAGCGTGGAGGCAAGCTTGCTTTCCATCTTGGTTGCGAGAACCCTGATCTTGAGACCTTTCATATCGTCGATCTTGCGGATCGGCTTGATAGAGGCGATAGAGGTCGGGCCGTAATTGAAGATCGCGGCCCCTATGACGCCGCCCTTTTCCGCCAGTCGCAGATATTTTTCCCGGAACTCGGGCGAGGTCGCGGTGTTGTGGGCGTGCCAGAAATTCTTGAACAGCCCCGGCGCGTCCATCACCTGAAAGGCGCGGTTGATACCGGAGAAAAATCCCGGCGGAGAAATGAAACCGCCCTGAGCGCCGAGTTTCAGATTCTCGATCTGGCGCGGAATCTTTCCGAGCTGCGCGGCCGGGAAAACCTGAACCTTGATTTTTCCGCCGCTGCGTTTCTCCAGTTCCTCTGCGTAACGCTTGGCGAAGTTATGCTGCGGGTCGTTGATGGTGACCATGCCGATCCGCAGCGTGTGCTGCGCGGCCGCCGGCGCCGAAGCCAGAATGGCGGCGCCCGCCGCTGCCAAAAATAATTTGCGATAAATCATTTTTCTCTCCGTTGTTGCGTTCTTGAGGTTCTTATCCAATCAGCCTGACGAGAACCAGCGACAGGTCCGGCCAGTAGGTGACCACGCCAAGTGCCAGAAGGTTGATGATGATAAACGGTACGAGCCCGGGGTAAAGACTCGATAAGGGCACCCGGAAAAGCGCCTGGGTAATGAATATGTTCAGGCCGAAGGGCGGTGTGAACATCCCGATGCTGACATTTACCGTCATGATGATGCCGAAATGAACTGGATCGACGCCGGCGGCTGCGACGACAGGCTTAAGGATTGGGGCGAGGACCAGAATCGCGGATGCAGGGTCCAGAACGCATCCCACTACGAGCAACAGGATGTTGATGACCAGGAGCACAACCCATGTCGAAACTTCGAGATTTGTGATCCATTCCACCATGGTCTGCGGCACGCCGGCGATGGTGAGCAGCCGGGAGAACAGCGTCGCCGCGCCGACGATGATAAGTACCTGGGCAGTCAGATAAATCGATTCGACGGTGACCTTCCACAGCCCCGAAAGCGTCAGGTCGCGATAGATCAGGGTCGCAACCAGCATCGAATACAGGCAGGCGACGCCAGCGGCTTCGGTCGGAGAGAATACCCCCAGATAGATTCCGCCGAGAATGATCAGCGGGGTCCCCAGCGCCCAGCTCCCGCTTTTCGTTGTCCGTCCCAGGGTTGCGAGTTCGAACGACCCGCCTTCGCGAATACCCTTCTGGCGGGCGTAAAAATAGATATAGACCCCCATCACGAAAGCGATGAACAGGCCGGGCACGATGCCGGCGATAAACAGATGGCGAACCGATTCTTCCGCGGCCGCGCCGTACAGGATCATGGCGATCGAAGGCGGGATGATGCCGGCAATGGCGCCTGACGAGGCCAGAAGGCCGCTGGCGAATTTCTCCGGATAGCCTTTCTCCCGCAATGACGGAAACAGCATGCCCCCGACGGCGGCTACGGTAGCGGGGCTCGATCCCGATATGGCGCCGAACACCGTGCAGGCCCCGACCGTGGTAAGCGCCAGGCTGCCGCGGATCCCGCCGAGAATTGCCAGCACCCATTCGACCAGACGACGAGAAATGCCGCCCTGGGCCATGATCGCGCCGGCAAAGATAAAGAACGGCACGGCGATCAGCTTGTAATTGTCTACGCTGCCGAACATTTCGGTCTGAATCATCGTCAGCGGCAGGTCCATGATCCAGACCAGTGCGATGACTGAGGAAACCATGAGAATCACGAAAATCGGAAAGCCGAGAATCAGCAGAATGACGGGCAGGACACCCATGACCCAGATCATGTGGCGTCCCCCTTCATCGTCTCGCCGTCTGCTTCGGCAAGCGTGTCGTTGAGGTGGGCACGCAGCCGCAACAGGATGAACAGAAGGATGATGACGAAGCTGAGCGGTATCACGATATGCATCAGCTGCATCGGGACTTCAGCGACCTGGCTCAGATGGGTGAAGGCCGCAATGGCTTCAAAGGATTGGTAGATGATGATTCCGCCCACCGCCAGAAAGCTGGCGACGGCGAGTCCGTTGACCAGATAACGCAGTAATCCCGGCATGGATCTGGATATCAGGTCCATGCGTAGATGGCCGCCGTCCCAGGTCACGAGCGCGGCGCCGAGATAGACAGTCCAGACCAGAACGTAGCCCAGGATTTCCTCAGCCCAGATAATCGGCGCCAGGAAAAGGTACCTGCCCGCCGCATTGGCGCAGATCAGAAAAACGCTGGCGATCAGGAGCACACCGACGAACAGCCGGATAGCCCGCAGCAGTGCCTGTGTGAAAAACTTCACGCCCCTGTTCCCCGTATTGCCGGCCAGTTCTTTGCCGGTTCTTCCCCGGCCCATCTGTGCTGAGGAGGCCCCTGATGTCAAGTTTTGCTGAGTGTTCACAGTTGCTTGCGCGGGGTCTCCTGCGGCTTTAGCTTGCTCATATGCTGAGCAGGGAAGAGAACGAACGGCTGACCCGAATCGGGCAGGCAACGCCCGCAGGAACCCTGTTGCGCGGCTACTGGCAGCCGGCAGCGCTGTCCGACGAACTCGAGCAGGGACGCCCTGGCGTCCCGGTCAGGCTACTTGGCGAAGACCTTGTCCTGTTTCGCGACGGGGACGGCAATCCGGCTCTGATCGGTCGATCCTGCCCGCACAGGGGCGCGGACCTGGCATTCGGACGTGGCGAAGATGGCGGGTTGCGCTGTCCGTTTCACGGATGGCTGTTCGATGGCGCCGGTCGCTGTCTCGAACAGCCCGCAGAACCCGAAGACAGCAATTTTCATACGAAAATCCGTCATACCGCCTATCCCTGTATCGAACGCAACGGCATCGTTTTTGCGTATCTGGGCGCGGGAGACCCGCCGTTGCTGCCGGCCTATGACTGTTTCGTCGCGCCGTCCGACCATAGTTTTGCGTTCAAGGGGCTGATCGAGGCCAACTGGCTGCAGGCGCTGGAAGTGGGAATCGATCCGGCGCACGCCTCTTTCCTTCACCGCTTTTTCGAGGACGATGACCCAAACGAGGGGTACGGGCAGCAGTTTCGCGATTCGACCGATGACGTCCCGGTGACGAAGCTTCTGAGAGAAAATGTCCGTCCGGTCCTGGATACGGAGCGGACCGGCTACGGGCTCCGGATTTTCGCCCGTCGCGATCTTGGCAACGCGGGGACGCATGTGCGCGTCACCAATTTCGCGTTTCCTAACGCCATCGTCATACCGATGAGCGCGGAAATGACGATTACCCAGTGGCACGTGCCGGTAACCGATACGGAATGCTACTGGTACGCGCTTTTCACCGGTTTCGAGAGGAAGGTCGACAGGGATCTCATGCGGGCGCAGCGCCTCGAGCTTTTCGACCTTCCGGATTACCGCCCGGGCCGCAATCGTTCCAACGGCTGGGGCTACGACCCCGAGGAGCAAAGGACCCGGACCTATACCGGCATGGGCGATGATATCAATGTCCATGATAACTGGGCGGTGGAGTCGCCGGGCCCTATTTTTGACCGGTCGCAGGAACATCTTGGGACCACTGACACGGCGATCATTGCCGGTCGCAGGATGCTGATGGAGGGGATCGACGCGGTGGCACGGGGCGAAACGCCGCCCTGGCGTCACGAAACGGGCGAACCGCCGCTTGCCGTCGATACGATTTGCTCAGACGACCGCTGGCGCGATTTCGATACGCATCGGCGCGCACGGTCTCCCTGGGCCGAACAGATTGAGGTCGGGTAGTGGCAGGCAGCAGCGGGAGCCACGGACGAGGCGATTTCGTCGAGCGGTTCGGTCTGGGCGGAGTAGGTCGGTCACAGGCGGTAGCCGATGTCCTGAAGCGATCCGGTGAACTGGAGGTCATTCGCCTGTCCTTCGCTGACCAGCATGGCATTCTGCGCGGCAAGACAGTGATGGCCGCCGATTTGGCCTCGGCGTTCGAAAGCGGCGTCACCATGACGACGACCCTGCTGGCGAAGGATACCTCGCACAGGACGGTCTATCCGGTCTGGACCGAAGGCGGCGGGTTCGGGATGGAGGAAATGACCGGCGCGGGCGACTTCGTCATGCTGCCCGACCCGGCGACTTTCCGGACGCTGCCATGGGCCGAGAAGACCGGCTGGCTTCTGTGCGATATCTATTTCCCGGACGGCCAGCCCGTGCCGTTTTCCACCCGGCGCCTGCTGCAGGATCAGGTTTCTCGGCTTTCGGAGGCAGGCTACGAGATGACCTGCGGGCTGGAGGTCGAGTTCCACATTTTCCGTCTCGACGATCCGAAGCTTGCTCCGTCAGACGGCGGCCAGCCCGCCACGCCGCCCGCGGTCAGCCTGACTGCGCACGGGTTTCAGTACCTGACCGAACTTCGAGGCGACGAGCATGAAGTCATCACCGAAACCGTGCGCCGGCAGGTGCTGGCGCTGGGGCTGCCGCTTCGGTCGGTCGAAGTGGAGTTCGGTCCGTCCCAGGTCGAGATGACATTTCATCCGATGGGCCCGCTTGAAGCCGCGGATACGATGGTCGAGTTCCGAAATGCGGTGAAGCAGATCTGCCGCCGCCAGGGATATCATGCAACCTTCATGTGCCGTCCGGCGCTCGACAATATTTTTTCCAGCGGGTGGCACCTGCATCAGTCGCTGGCCGACCTCGAAACCGGCGAAAACCTGTTTGTTCCCGGCGAACGGGGGCAGAGCCTGTCGGAGGTCGGCCGACAGTGGGCAGGCGGCCTGCTGGCCCATGCGCGCGAAGCCTCCGTATTCACCACGCCGACGATCAACGGCTATAAGAGGCTCCGCCCCTATACGCTCGCGCCGGACAGGGCGGTCTGGTCCGACGACAACCGGGGCGCCATGATCAGGGCGATCGGCGGGCCAGGCGATGCCGGCAGCCGCGTCGAAAACCGGATCGGCGAACCGGCTGCCAACCCGTATCTCTATATCGCGTCCCAGATCGCGGCGGGGCTGGACGGAGTCGACCGCAGGCTGGACCCGGGTGCACCGTCGGCCACTCCATACGATGCTGACGTTGCGCGGTTGCCGGCGAGCCTTATGGAAGCGGTCGACGCGCTGGAGTCGAGCGAATTTTATCGCGATGTCTTTAGCAATAAGTTCATCGATTACGTTCTAGGCTTGAAGAAGGCTGAAATCGTACGTTTCCTGTCCGAGGTCACCGACTGGGAACAGCGCGAATATTTCGAAATTTTCTGACCCGTTCCAACTAAACCGGATTTCATACAGCAGTGATCGACGAAGGCTATATCGGTCTCTTCTTCAGCGCTTTTCTGTCTGCGACGATCCTGCCGTCGTTCTCGGAGGTCGTTGTCGGAACAATGGCGGCGCTCGGTACCTACAAGCTGCTTTGGCTGCTCGGCGTCGCCAGTGTGGGGAATACTCTCGGTTCGGTCGTGAACTGGGTTATGGGAAGATATTTGTACCGCTTCCGTGACCGGCGCTGGTTTCCCGTATCTTCGAAAAGCGTCGACAGGGCGGCAGAGACCTTCAACAGATGGGGCCTCTGGAGCCTGCTGCTCGCCTGGGTGCCGGTGATCGGCGACCCGCTGACGCTGGTCGCAGGACTGCTGCGCGTCGGGTTTCCCGTCTTCCTGATCCTGGTCGCAATATCGAAGACCGCGCGATACGCCCTGCTGCTCGGCGTTCTCGATCAGGTCGTCCTCTAACGCACGAATTCGAGGGCAAACCCGTCGAGAGCGACGTTGTCGCGGATCGGCATCGCCTTCGATTTCTCCCAGGCTTCTTCCGGTGTGGTCGAGGCCTCCAGCTCCCTGAGACGCGGGAACACTTCCTTGGCATAGAGCTCCATCGACCGTTCCGTTTCGGCGTGATCCAGCCAGCCGGCCTGACCCATCATCAGCATGTTGCCGAAGCCGCCGCTGTACTCCCAGAACGATTTGATCTGTTCGTAGACCTGATCCGGTGTCCCGGCGAAGACGTTGCCGCGCGCGATCTGGTCGTCGAGCTGGGCCGTCAGCGGAATGCCGGCTCCGCCGCGTGCGCCGCGCATGATCTGCGCCGCGACCTTCGGGGGATGATAACCTGGCGGATTGGACCAGTAGGGCGGCACCTTGTTGGCGGACATGTACCAGAGAAGCTTCTCCGCGCCCTCGCGCGCCTTTGCCTCGTCGTCGGCTACATAGACCAGACCGAGATAGGCGAGACGGTCGAACGGCGCGTGCTCGCCATGCATCTTGAGGTAATCCTCGCGATACCCATCAAAAATTTCGCGGATACGGGGGTAGCCGGCGAGGAACACTGCACCGACATGCTTGTGCTGCGCGACCGGCGGCGTGCTGGTGCGACCGCCCATCGTGATCCAGACCGGCGGGTGCGGCTCCTGGTAGGGCCGCGGCCAGATATTGATCTGGCGGCCATGGAACCAGCGACCTTCGAAATTGAACGGTCCGTCATGGGTGGTCCAGGCCTTCATGATCATGTCATGGGCTTCCCAGACGCGCTGGCTGCCACGCAGCGGCGACCGGTTGGCGGGCTGCGCCTCGTAGGGTACGCCGCGGACAAGGCCGCAATCGAGGCGCCCTTTCGACAACACATCGATCATTGCCATTTCCTCCGCGACCCGGACCGGGTTGCGGCGGTTGGACACAGGGTTGCCAAGGATCAGGAGCCGCGCGGTCTTGGTTTCGCGTGCGAGCACGGCGAGCATAAGCGGCGCTGCCGGGACCATGCAGGTGATGGTCTGGTGATGCTCGTTGTTCATGATGTCGAGGCCTTTTTCCTCGGCCATGCACCACAGATCGAGATACCAGTTATAGAGTTCGTGGGCCCTTTGCGGGTCGCAGTGCGAATTGGGCAGGTTGACGCGAACCGACTCGATCTCTTCCAGCGGCGGAATGTCCGGATAGCAGTCCTCGGTAAACCAGTATGTCCTCATGACGCTGCTCCTTCTCCAACAAACTGCGTTACTGCCTGCACGAATTTTTCCGGCTGTTCGCCCTGCGGCGAATGGCCGGCTTCCGGTATTTCGACGAATTTTGCGCCCGGGATCAGCGCTGCGTACTTGCGCCCGTAATCCGGCGGCACCAGCCCGTCGCTCGCGCCCCAGATCAGCAGGGTCGGGATGTCGATCCGGTGGAGCCAGTGGCGCAGCTTCGGATTGTGCATGTAGGGCTCCCAGGTATAGAGCGCCAGCGCGATCCTATTGCCAGCCATCATTTCCATCTGCTCGTCTGTCATGTCGGCGGGGTCGGGCGCCTTTGATGCGTCGTGCCACATAATTTGCGCCAGCTTGTCTCCCGGCAGGCCGAATACGTCGGCGATGTCGCGGTCGGTCGGTCCGCCATGCTTCACGCCTACCGCATCGACCAGGATCAGGCGCGAGAATTTCTCACAGGAAATCGAGGCGAGTTCCGCCGCCAGCCATCCTCCCATGGAAAACCCGATAAGGATGGCGTTATCGATGTCTATCGCATCCAGAACATCCAGATAGAAATGGACGAGGTCCGACATTCCGTCGAAATGGTCAGGCGCAGGCGTACCGTTGTAACCAGGGTGAACCGGCGAAATGAGTTCGTAATTCTCAGCCAGCGCGTCCGCGAACGGCAGGTTGATGACCGGCCCGCCGCCGCCATGCAGTAGCAGAATCTGTTGTCCTGACCCTTTGCGGGACACGGTGATCTTGCCCTGCGGAAGATCGAGGGTTTCGGTGGTTGCGTCCATTGTGTTTTCCGTTTCGCTTTTAGTCTTATAGGGATTGTCTACCACAGGCGTTCGTCAGCCGCGACCATGCGCCTGCTGAATTGCCTGCCAGATGTTGAAGGGCGTTGCCGGCATCTCGACATCGTCGACCCCCAGAGGCCTGAGCGCGTCGGCAACGGCGTTCAGGATAGCGCCCGGCGCCGGTGTCGTTCCGGCTTCGCCGCCCGAACGAATGCCGAGCGGGTTGGTCGGCGACAGCATTTCGTGCACACCGGTCCGGAAGCTGGGCATGTCGGCGGCGTGGGGCATGGCGTAATCCATCAGCGAGGCCGTCAGCACCTGCCCGGAGTCCGGATCGAACACAAAATCTTCCAGCATCGCCTCGCCAGCGCCCTGCACGATGCCGCCATGGATCTGTCCGTCGAGGATCACCGGGTTGATGACCCGGCCGACATCGTCGACGCAGCCATAGCGATCGAGCGAAATCTCCCCGGTGTCGGGGTCTATTTCGACTTCGCAGATATGCGCGCCGTACGGGAAGGCCGGGGTGTGCATAATGTTTTCCGCCTCGGAATTGAGCCCGCCCTGCAGGTCCTCCGGTAAATCGTCGCGCGTGGCGGCCTCGGTGGCGAGGTCGAAGATGCCGATTGACCGGTCCGTGCCCGAGATGGTGAAAGTCCCGTCGGCAAAATCGATGTCGTCGGGGGCAGCCTCCAATACATGGGCGGCCAACCGCTTTCCCTTGTCGATCAGGATATCGCCCGCCATGACGATCACCGTTCCGGCCATCCGCATTGACCGGCCCGAATGCGATCCGCCGCCGACCTTGACGAAATCTGTATCGCCCTGCAGCAGTTCGACGGTCTCGAAAGGCACGCCGAGCCATTCGGCGGCGACCTGGCAAAAGCTGGTTTCGTGACCCTGGCCGCTCGACTGTGTACCGATCACGACCTCGACGCGTTTCTCGTCGCCGATCACGTCGATTTCCGCCCGTTCGCGCGGTGCACCGGTGGAACTTTCGACATAGGTGGCGTAGCCGATGCCGCGTAACAGCCCCCTGGCTTCCGACTCCGCCTTGCGGGCGGCATATCCGCTCTCTTCCGTCAGCTCAAGCGCCCGGTCGAGCGTGACGTGATATTCGCCGCTGTCGTAGGTCATGCCGAGCGGGCTGTCGAACGGCATGGCGTCGGCGGGCACAAGGTTGCGCCGACGCAGCTCGACGCGCTCGATGCCGGTCTCCGCGGCCGCGCAATCGACCAGCCGTTCGAGCGCGTAGATAACCTCTGGCCGGCCAGCGCTGCGATAAGGGTTGGTCGGTACGGTATGGCTGAAAACGCCGCGCGCCCGGACGCAGGCGTATGGAATGTTATAGGGCCCAGTCACCAGCTCCGCGCCCTTCGAAAGGGGCGTAAAGGACAGGGTATAGGCGCCGATATTCGAAATATTGTCGGCTCGCATGGCGAGAAAATTCCCATTCCCGTCAAGCGCCAGTTCCAGCGAGGTGACGAGATCGCGCCCCTGAAAATCGGTCAGGAAGCATTCGGTGCGGGTGGTGGTGTTCTTGACCGGGCGCCCAATTCGTTTCGCAGCCCACATAACCAGCGGGTATTCGGGGAAAAGCCGGTTTCGGGTGCCGAAATTGCCCCCGACATCCTGCGTCACGACTCTTACCTGGTCATCCTTCACACCGAATATCTTGACCAGTTCGACCTTGTAGCGCACCGCGCCGCCGCCCCCGGCATAAAGCGTGTATTTGCCAGACGCCGGGTCATAGTCGCCGACGCCGGCGCGCGGCTCCATCGGAACGCCGGTGTTGCGCGTGATGCGAAACGTCCGCCGCGTGATGTGATGGGCCTGCTCGAACGCCTTGTCGGTGTTCTCGCAATCGCCGAACTGCGTGTCGAGGCAGACATTGCCGTCTGCCTCGTCCCAGACTTTAGGTGCTTCGGGCAGGGTGGCGGCGACGGTGCCGGTTACGGCAGGAAGCGGCTCGTAATCGACCACGACCAGTTCCGCCGCGTCCTGAGCGATCGCGTGCGATTCCGCGATCACCATGGCGACCGCCTCGCCCGCGAAGCGCGGTCGTTCTGCCGCGAGCGGGTAGTTCAGCCCGAGATAGACTTTCTGCCATTTCTCCAAAGTCATTCCCAGACCGTCATGACCCGACGGGATCGGGCTGTGCGGGATCGGCTGTAGCCCGTCGTCCAGCCAGTCCTTGCCGGTCAGAACGTCGATTACGCCTGGGTGGGCTCTGGCGGCGGTCGCATCGATTGACCGGATATTCGCGCAGGCGTGAGGCGAGCGGACCATGACGGCATAGGCCTGGCCGGGCAGGTTGATATCGTCGCTGTACCGGCCCCTGCCGTTAAGCAGCCTGTCGTCCTCGTTGCGCAGGAGAGGTTGTCCA
>Ga0255776_10001795_pt1 | contig 24344 bp, 26 predicted proteins | sample 071ome_19_FD_179974 | JGI IMG/M metagenome (GOLD analysis project Ga0255776, IMG submission 179974) | Coastal salt marsh microbial communities from the Groves Creek Marsh, Skidaway Island, Georgia - 071413AT metaG (version 2) | ecosystem: Environmental > Aquatic > Marine > Intertidal zone >... | reverse complement strand
GTTGCCGTCGCGCACGCAGCCGTCGATCACCAGCCCGCCCAGCTTGCGTCCGCGCGCGCTCGTGCACATCACCTCGCCGAAGTAGCCGCCCTCGTAATGACCGCCCACATCGGCAACGATCACGTCGCCGGGCTTCGCCTCGTCGATGGCGAAGTGCAGCGCCAGATTATCCAGCGGCGGGCCCTTCACCGGGAAGGCCGGGCCGCAGATGGTCATGCCCGGCGCCACCGGCTTGATGGCGGCCGGCAGCGCGCCGATGCGCCCGGCGGCCTCGTGCAGGGTGGATGAGGCGATCTTCGACGCCGCCGCGATCAGCTCGGGCGTGAGTTCGCCAGTGGTCTGGGTAGTGTCGGCCATGTTGCGTGTTCCCCCCGCGCGAATGGTACGTTAGGCGGCAATTCTAGACGCCGCTCCGGCGTTTGTCTTTGGGGGGAAGAACGTGCGCACTTTCAACACCGACCGTCACCCCTGCGAAGGCAGGGGTCCATTAACTCAGGCGGTTGCCCGGGCATGCATCGGCGATAATGGGCCCCTGCCTTCGCAGGGGCGACGAGCGAGGGTGGCACTGGCGTCGAGGGTCACCCCATGAACGGCGTGCTCACCGGCCTGTCCATCGTGGAGGGTTCGGCCTTCGTGGCCGCGCCGACCTGCGGGATGACGCTCGCCCAGATGGGCGCGGACGTGATCCGCTTCGACCTGCCCGGCGGCGGCATCGACTACCGGCGCTGGCCCGTGACCGAGAGCGGCACCTCGATCTACTGGGCCGGGCTGAACAAGGGCAAGCGCTCGCTGGCCGTGGATTTCCGCAAGCCCGAGGGGCAGGAAATCCTGACCGCGCTGATTACCCGGCCGGGCGACGACAAGGGCATCCTGCTCACCAACTTCCCCATGCGCGGCTGGCTGTCCTACGAGAAGCTGGCCGAGAGGCGCGCCGACCTGATCGCGCTGAACATCATCGGCAACCCGGACGGCTCGGTCGCGGTGGACTACACGGTCAACGCCGCCGTTGGCTTCCCGACCGTCACGGGTGACGGCTCGGCGGAGCATCCCGTGAACCATGTCTTCCCCGGCTGGGACGTCTCCACCGGCTATGCCGCGGCGACAGGCATCCTGGGCGCCGAGCGGCACCGCCGCCTGACGGGCGAAGGCCAGTATGTCTCGCTGTCGCTGGCCGACATGGCCTTCGCGACGGTCGGCAACCTGGGCTACATCGGCGAAGTGCTGGTGAACGGCGAATCCCGCCCCTCCATCGGCAACGACGTCTATGGCAGCTACGGGCGCGACTTCGCGACCCGCGACGGGCGGCGCGTGATGGTGATCGCCGTGTCGGTCGCCCAGTGGAAGAAGCTGGTCGAGGCGACGGAAACCGGCGCGGCCATGGACGCGCTGGAGGCCGAGACCGGGCTGGACTTCACCCGCGAGGAGGACCGCTACGAGGCGCGCGAGGCGATTTCCGGCCATATCGCGCGCTGGTGCTCCCACCACAACCTGGCGGATATCCGACGCACCTTCGACCACCACAATGTCTGCTGGGGGCCGTACCAGACCTTCGAGCAGATGGTGCGCCAGGACCCGCGCGCGTCGGTGAAGAACCCGCTGTTTGCGCAGGTGGAGCAGCCCGGCATCGGCGAATACATCGTGCCGGGCACGCCCCACAAGTTCGGCGATCACGACCGCGGCCATGTCCGCGCGCCCGTGCTGGGCGAGCACACAGACGAGATATTGTCGGGCGAACTGGGCATAAGCGACGGCGAGATCGCAAAGCTGCACGACGCGAAGATCGTGGCGGGGGCGTAGGGAGCCGCCTCTCCTTCCGCCACCGACATTCGTCACCCCGGCGAAGGCCGGGGTCCATTAACGCCGATGCAAGCCTGGGCAACTGCCTGTGTTAATGGACTCCCGCCTTCGCGGGAGTGACGAGTGATGGTACGGATAGGCCGTGGCTACTTTCCTTCGGCCATGACAACGGATTTCACCATGACCAACACCGACACGATATCCCTCGCCCATCAGGCCCTCGCCGATGCCCGCACCTACCGCGATGCCGCCATGCAGGCCGCCGCGGGGCTGGCCGCGCCGGGCGGGCCCGTGGAGCCGGCGAAGCTGGACGCGCACCAGTTCGCGCTGCACGGCTTTGCGTGGATGGCGACCTATGTGACGGCGCTGGAACAGCTTCTCGGCTGGGCGGAGCGGCTGGACGGCGAAGGACGCCTGTCGGACCTCGAGCGGCGCATGCTGGGCTGCGGCTTCGGCAGCTACCTGAAGCAGCTCAAGTACGGCATCGCCATGAGCCAGGACGAGGTCGCCCGGCCCGGCGATCTGGGCCTGGACGAGGCGGATTTCTTCAACAGCCCCGCGACGAAGACCCTGATGGCCGAGGGTGACGGCATCGCCGCGCGGCAGGCCATTGCGGAGGAACTGCGCAACCGGTCCGGAGACTACGGAGACCGTGGCCTCGACGAGACACACGCGATGATCGCCGAACAGTTCCGCCGCTTCGCCGACGAGAAGGTCGCGCCCTTCGCTCACGAATGGCACCTCAAGGATGAGCTGATCCCGCTGGAGGTGATCGCCGAACTAGGAGAACTGGGCGTGTTCGGCCTTACCTTGCCGGAAGAGGACGGCGGGTTGGGCATGGACAAGGGCGCCATGTGCATCGTCACGGAGGAGCTGTCGCGCGGCTATATCGGCGTCGGCTCGCTGGGCACCCGCTCGGAGATCGCGGCAGAGCTAATCCGCGTCCACGGCACATCGGCGCAGAAGGAGAAGTACCTCGCCCGGATCGCCTCTGGCGAAATCCTGCCGACGGCCGTGTTCACTGAGCCCAATTACGGTTCCGACCTAGCGCATATCCGCACCCGCGCCACCCGCGACGGCGATGTCTATCGGGTAAAGGGTGCCAAGACCTGGACCACCCACGCCGCGCGTGCCGATCTGATGACCCTGATGGTGCGAACCGTAGCCGACGAGAATGGCTATCGAGGCCTGTCCATGTTTCTCGCCGAGAAGCCACGGGGAACCGACGACGACCCCTTCCCTGTCGCCGGGCTGGAGGGCACCGAGATCCGGGTTCTGGGCTATCGCGGGATGAAGGAATACGAGCTGGGCTTTGACGGCTTCGAGGTGCCGGCCGAGGCGCTGCTGGGTGGCCTCGAGGGCGAAGGCTTCAAGCAGCTCATGGCGACCTTCGAGACAGCGCGTATACAGACAGCCGCTCGCGCCGTGGGCGTCGCTCAGAACGCTCTGGAACTCGGCTTCGGCTATGCGAACGACCGTGAACAGTTCCGCCGCCCAATTCTCGAGTTTGCCCGGGTCGGCGGCAAGCTGGGCTGGATGGCAACGGAGACGATGATTGCCCGCCAGCTAACCCTCTACGCGGCCCGGCAAAAGGATTCTGGCCAGCGCTGCGACATCGAGGCGGGTATGGCCAAGCTGCTCGGCGCGCGGGCCGCGTGGTCAAACGCAGACAATGCGTTGCAGATCCACGGCGGTAATGGCTACGCTGAGGAGTACGTAATTTCGCGTGTGCTACTGGATGCACGTATTTTAAATATTTTCGAAGGCGCAGCCGAAATCCAGGCTGGTATCATCGCCCGCGGCCTGCTCGGCCGCCCGAACCGCCCGGCCTAACTAGTACCTTAACATTGGCCTTCTCAACATCCAGCACACACGCCTGCGCCAGTTTTTTAACTGTGCCAGCCGCCGTCAGCCATCAGAACGGCACCCGTAGTGAAGCTGCTTTGATCTGACGCAAGGAACAAGACAGCGCGGGAGATTTCCTCTGCTGTTCCATGCCTGCCCAGCGGAATCATGTTGTTGAGCATCTCTGTCGCATTGACGCCCATGGCCGCGCTAACCCTGTCTTCGATGGTTTGCTGAAACTCGTTTTCAAGTGGTCCGGGCGCGATGATATTGGCGCGGATGTTCCGGCCCGCCAATTCGCGTGCCACACAGCGAACCATGCCGATTAGCGCGTGCTTAGAAGTAATATAGCCCACTGTACCAGGACGTGTGCGAACTCCCATGATGCTCGATGTCACCACGATTGAGCCACCATCCCGGATATACGGGATCGAATGTTTTAGGGTGAGAAAGGTACCGCGCACATTGACGTCCAGCACAGCGTCAAAAATGTCTTCTGGGAAATCGGTGACGGCTGCGTTGGTGCCACTGATGCCGGCATTGGCAAAGACCACGTCGATCTTTCCCCAGGCATCAACCGCCTGTTTCACGAAAGCCTTCACTTCCGATGAGTTTGAAATATCTGCCACTGCGACGAGGGTGTCCTTAGCACCGATACTGTCAGCGGATTGCTCCAACGCGGCGGCATCGCGATCAACGAGCATGAGTGTCGCACCCGCTTCTGCTAGCGCTTTGGCGCTTGCGAGACCTACGCTGCCAGCGCCGCCGGTGATGATGCAGTGTTTTCCGTCCATGACACCCATATTACGACCCCTGTTTTTGCTGAATTAGTCTTCCAGCTACGGTTGAAGCGGAAGGTACCGGATTTTTTAGATAAATTGAGACACTCGAATGCAAGATACGCTTTTTAGACTGCTCGAATAGGTTATTCGACGCGCGGGATCGCGTTTTCCATCTTCATCAATATCGGCCGCGCGTCAGGTGTACTCAGTGGGATAAAACTGCCTTGATAGCGAACACATAACGTCGGTGAAGAATGAGTTTCGTCGCCAAGGTTCACCTCAAGATCAGCAATAACGAGTTCCGCATCTTCTAAGACGGACAAAACTTTCATGCTCGGCTCCTAATGGACTTGCGTTTTGCTGCCTCATTCAGCTGATGAGCTGCTAAAAAGTAGCTTTCATAAAACTCAGTACGAAAAATGGCTCCGATCCAGGGATATGTAAATTAACCTGTTACAAAAAGAGAAATTACCAACAAGAACGGGCTAAAAAAAATTATCAGAAATACCCAAAAAATTCAGTCCAACAATATCCTGATCCTCGACACGGTCACGAAGCTCGACCGCGCCGCCTTTGGCAAGGTGGCCATCGCCGCGTCTCATGGTGGGGTCTATGCCGGTTACCTGGCCGCTCGGTGCGGAGTTCGCGGTGTAATCCTGCATGATGCAGGGGTTGGCAAGGACAGGGCGGGTATTTCATCACTGCCCTACCTTGAGGGCCTCGGGATTGCCTGCGCGACGGTGGATTTCACCACCGCACGGATCGGCAGCGGCGCTGATATGGCCGCGCGGGGCATCATCAGCCATACCAACGACAGCGCACGTGCCGCAGGATGCGCGCCGGGGCAGACAGCCATGAACTGCGCTCTGGCCATGGAAGCGAACAGGGTGCACGGTGGCGAGATCGCGGGATACGACGAGGCCCGCTTCGTCCTGCGCGAGGAGCCCGGCGAGCCGAGGGTCATCGGCTGCGATTCCACGTCTCTCGTGCGCGCCGAAGACGAAGGCCAGGTCGTGGTGACCGCGTCCCATGGTGACCTGCTGGAGACCTCGCCAAGCTGGGGCAACCGCCCTGACGTGCTGGCAGCCATCTTCAATGATGCTGGATCGGAAAACCCGACCCGGCTTCCGGACCTCGATACACGCGGGATCGCGGGGGCCACGGTCTCCAAAGACAGCGCGCGGATCGGCGATGCCCGTTCGACCTATGAAGACGGGATCATCTCTCACATCAACGAAAGCGCGCGGGCACGCGGTGCGAGCGTGCGGATGACGTGCAGGGACTTCGTCGAACGCATGATCGACAGCGTGCGGGAGAGCTAGGCCAGCATCTCCCGGGCGCGCGCAGCGATGCGGTCCGCCTTGATCTTGTAGGCTTCCTCCAGCGGCACCGAGAACGGGATCGGAATGCGCTCCCCGCCCAGCCGCGCAACGGGAATACCCAGCTCTTCGGCGACTTCCGCGGCGATTTCGCCGCCGAACCCGCCGACCCGCACCGCCTCATGGACGACCAGCAGCTTTCCCGTCCTTGCCGCTGACGCCATCACCGCATCGCGGTCCCACGGCCACAAGGTGCGCAAATCGATCACCTCAGCCGATATGCCGTCTCCGGCGAGTAAATCGGCCGCTTCGAGCGCGACACCCACCTGGGCCGACCAGCTTACGATCGTCAGATCATCGCCGGCCCTGACCTTCTCGGCCACTCCCAGCGCTGTTTCCGTATCGTCGCTTTCGTCAACTTCGCCTTTCAGGCCCCACAGTCCCTTGTGTTCCATATAGACCACGGGATCGTCGCAGCGGATCGAGGCCTTGAGCAGGCCCCGGTTGTTCGCCGGTGTGGACGGTGTAACCACCACAAGTCCCGGCACATGGGTGTACCAGGCCTCCGGCGACTGGGAATGCTGGGCCGCGATGCCGCCGCGGATGCCGATGGGCATGCGCGCGACCATGGGCACCCGGCCCTGCCCGCCGAACATGTAGCGGGCCTTGGCCGCCTGGTTCACCAGCTCGTCCACCGCGCACATGGCGAAGTCGGAAAAGCGCATCTCGGCGATGGGCCGTGTCCCCGCCAGCGCGGCGCCGACGGCCGCGCCCATGATGGTCGATTCCGAGATCGGGGTATCGACGATGCGGTCCTCGCCGAACTCGGCCTGGAGCCCCTTGTACTGGCCAGCCATACCGCCCTCGTAGCCGAGGTCCTCGCCCAGCGCCCAGACCAGCGGATCACGCTGCATCTCCTCGCGCAGGGCCAGCCGCGCGGCTTCGGCGTAGGTCATCTCGCTCATAGCGCAGCCTCCCCGGCATGAGGTGCACCGACATCCTGGACATCCGTGAACGCCAGCGAGGCGTCCGGCCAGGGCGCATTCAGCGCATCGGCGACATAGCCGTCGATCTCGGCCTTCACCTCGTCCTGAAGCTGCGCGATATCCGCGTCGTTCATGCCGTTGTCGCGCAGCCAGGCTTCCACACGGCCCATCGGCTCGTATTCCAGCGCAGCATCGACTTCGGCGGGATCGCGGTATCCGGCCGGGTCATGGGCGAAGTGGCCGCGCAGCCGGTAGGTCATCGCCTGGATGAGCTGGGGGCCAGACCCGCCACGAATTTCCGAGACGACCCGCGCCGCTGTCCGGTCCACCTCGAACAGGTCGTTACCGTCAATGGTGACCGCCGGCACATCGAAGCTGAGCGCCCGCGCCGCGATGCCCTCGCCTGCCGTCACCAGCCGCGTGGTGGTCGAGGCGGCGATCTGGTTGTTCTCGCACACGAACAGGACCGGCAGGTTGTAGATCTTCGCCCAGTTCAGGGCCTCCATGAACGGGCCCCGGTTGATGCCGCCGTCACCGATGAAATTGACGACGATGCTGTCCTTCCCGCGCAGGCGCAGCGCCTGCGCCGCGCCGACGGAGATCGTGCAGCCGTCGGCGATCACGCCGTTCGCTCCCAGCATGCCGACAGAAAAGTCGGCGATGTGCATGGAGCCGCCCTTGCCGTTGCTGGTGCCGCCGGCCTTGCCGAACAGTTCCAGCATCATGGCGCGCGGATGGGCGCCCTTGGCGATGGAGTGTCCGTGGCCGCGATGGTTGCTGGTCAGATAGTCGTCGTCGCGCAGGTTCTCGCAGATGCCGACGGCGATCGCCTCCTCGCCGATATACTGGTGCACCGAACCGCGCACATTGCCCGCGAAGAAATTCTCGCCCGCCGCCTCTTCAAAGGCGCGGATCACCAGCATTGTGCGGTACATCGCCGCCACGCGCGCCGGTTCGTTCGCCAGATTGTCGTTCACGCTGTCCTCCCCCTGTAACCACGCACCGCAAGGCACGGGCTCGCGAGTATCGCGTGCCCGTGCACCTGCGGTAAAGCGCGCGCTGGGGGAGAGCCGAGTTGCGCGCCAGCCCGCTAGGCTGCGGCGACCGACATCCGGGACGTCTCACCGAGGGCCTTGTTGACCCGGGGCATGACCTCCGTGGCCATCAGTTCCATGGAGCGCTTGCCGAGCGCCGGATCGACCCAGTCATGGCCCGCATAGACCAGCGTGCCGAAGTCGCCCACTTCCTCGCGGAAGGCCAGGATGTCATCGACGATCTTGTTCACCGAACCAGCCATCACCAGCGTATCGACCATGAAGTCCGGGGTGACCTCGCTCTCGGGCTGGTCGCGGTCGTTCTTGAACAGCTCGATCTTGCCGGCGCGCTTCAGCTTCTCGTCGAGCTGCTGGAAGTAGAAGCGATAGGGCGACTGCGGGCCCTTGCCATAGGCCTCTGCAACCTTGTCGTCATCCGCCACGAAGATCGAGCGGGCGACGCGCCACTTCGAGGTGTCGGCCTTCTGGCCCACATTCTCGCAACCCTGAGCGTAGTTCGGCCAATGGGTGGCGACCCATTTCTGCTGCAGGAAGTTGGCGGAGACCGGGATCCAGCCACGCTCGCCGATCTTGATGACACCCTTGGAATACGGCGCCACGACCGTGCCGAAAATCGCCGGATGGGGGTCACGCTGGTAGGGCTTCAGGATGTAGCCCTGCCCCAGATCCTCCTAATGGGTCTTCGCGGTGGAGATCGACCAGTACTTGCCCTCGAGGTTGTAGGGCGGCTCGCCCGTCCACAGCGCGATAATGTGGTTGATCGCCTCCTCGAACTTCTCGTTGCGGTCGATGTCGAGGGTGCCGAAGACCTCGGAGTCCGATTGCAGGTTGCCCGGGCTGATACCCAGCATGAACCGGCCCTTGAGCATGTGATCGATCATCGCCGCCTCACCCGCCAGCGCGGCCGGGTGATGATGGCCGAGATTCGCCGTACCCGTGGCCAGGGTGATGTTCTTCGTGGCCTCCGCGACCCAGGCGATGAACATCAGCGAGTTCGGGACCGGCTCGAACCGGTCGGTGACGTGTTCGCCCATATAGGCTTCCGCGAACCCCAGCTTATCTGCAAGGACGAAGGCTTCGCGGTCCTCATGCAGGGTTTCGCTGATCGGCCGGTCGGCCGGATGCAGCGGCATCGTGAAAAAACCAAGTTCCATGTCGGCGTCTCCCGTCTTTAATGATCGTTCTATAAATAACTATTTTTGCCCGAACCGGTTTGAGCCAGATCAATTGCCGAAAGAACAGGTGATGTGACGCGGACGGCTTTCCGCCCACCGAACAGGGCGCCCCCGGTTGACGGGAGGCCGGGGCATGTCAAACATGTCGCCTCCGCAGCGATGCCCGTCCGGGCGAATGCGGGTAATCCGTTCGGAGGGACAGTTTTATGAATGACAGCGGCGGCAATGCCACCGTGGAGCTCAGTGGCGGCGAGGCGATCGCACGGATGCTGCAACTCCATGAGGTCGGCCCGATGTTCGGTATGGCCGGTTTCCAGCTCCTGCCCTTCTACGACGCCGTGCGCGAACTGGGCCTCGCCCACACACTGATCAACGACGAGCGCTCGGGCGCGTTCATGGCGGATGCCTGGGCCCGCGTCACGGGCCGGCCCGGCGTGTGCGACGCGACACTCGGCCCCGGCGCGACCAACCTGCTCACCTCGCTCACGGAGTCCCTCAACGCCGGTATCCCGCTGATCGCCATGATCGGCGACACCAACCGCGCGCATGCCTGGAAGAACATGACCCAGGAGACCAAACAGGTCGAAATGTTACGCCCGGCGGTGAAAGAGGTCATCCGGGTCGAAGTCGGCGAGCGCATCCCCGAACACATCCGCTACGCCTACACCATCGCCACCTCGGGGCGCCCCGGCCCGGTGCTGCTCGACGTGCCCGAAGACATCTGTCATGGCGTGTTCGAGTTCCCCGCCGACGACCTCTACGCCGACCCGACCGCCATCCGCGCCCCGTCGCGCCGGACGCGTCCGGCACGGGACGACCTGGCGCGCGCGGCGGCGATGCTGGCCGACGCGAAACGCCCGGTGATCCTGGCGGGCGGCGGCGTGCATATTTCCGGCGCGGCGAACGAACTGACGGCCTTCGCCGAAGAGCAAGCCATTCCGGTCGGACACACGCTGTCCGGCAAGGGCGCGATCGCGTGCGTGCACGATCTCTCGCTTGGCCTGTTCGGGCGCTACTCGCGCACGGCCAACGACGTGCTGGAAACGGCGGACGCGATCCTTGTGGTCGGCTGCAAGCTGGGTGAGATCGCGACCAAACGCTACACGGTGCCGCGTGCGGGTATCCCGATCATCCATCTCGACATCATGCCGGAGGAGATCGGCCGCTGGGCGCGCACGCAGGTGGCGCTGGCGGGCGATGCCCGCGAGGGTCTCGCGGATCTGCGCGAAGCCCTGGCCGACGGCGCCGAGGCCCGCCGCGCTTCCCGCGCGGACTACTTGTCGGAAGTCCAAGCTGGGAAGACCAAATGGCGTGCGGAAGTAGAGGAACGCCTCACCTCCGACGAGGTACCCGTCAACATGGCGCGGATGATCCACGAACTGAACAACGTGCTGCCCGAGGACGCGATCCTTGTCGCCGATGGCGGCTTCGCGGCCCACTGGACCGGGCTGATCTACGACACCAAGCGCGCCGGGCGCGGCTATATCCCCGACAGGGGCATGGCCTCCATCGGCTACGGCGTGGCGGGCGGCATCGGTGCGCAACTGGCCGCGCCCGACCGGCCCGTCTTCACGCTCACCGGCGACGGCGGCCTGAACATGACGCTCGGCGATCTGGAAACCGCGGCACGGCTGAAGGTGCCGGTCACCGTGATGGTCGTGAACAATGCCGCATCCGGCTACATCAAGGCCCTGCAGCACGCGATGTTCGGCGGGCGCTATCAATCCGCCGATCTGTCCGACCTGAACTACGCCGTCCTCGCCGAGGCGCTGGGTTGCAAGGGTATCCGGGTGGAACACCCGGACCAGTTGGCTGACGCCTACCGCACGGCACTCACCAACCGCGACGGCCCCACCCTGATCGACGTGGTCGTCACGCGCGACGCAGGCAAGATGCTGCCCGGCGTCGATAACCGCACCGCCCCCATCAAAAAGGGCGACCGGATCGCCTAGGCGCCCCCCGAACCGGATACAGACAAGAACACGCGCTCATTTGGAGGAGCACCCCATGAAACTGATGACGTTCGATGCCGGAAACGGCGCCCGTGTGGGCCTGGCCACTGACACCGGCGTGGTCGATCTGACCGCGAAAGCCGGCGTGACCTCGCTGCGCCAGCTCATCACCGACGGCAAGGTCGCGGACATGGCGCAGTACGCCGGTGCCGACGCCGACCACGCGCTGGACGATGTGACAGTCCTGCCGGTCGTGCCCGACCCGGTGCACATCTGGTGCGTGGGCGTGAACTACATGGACCACCTGCAGGAGGCCATCGACGCCGGCCTGCCCCGCTCCAAGTCCGAGCATCCGATGATCTTCGGCCGCTACGCGGACACGCTGGTCGGCCACAAGCAGAACCTGCTGAAGTCGCCGGTGGTCCACAAGCTCGACTACGAGTGCGAACTGGCGGTCATCATCGGCAAGGGCGGACGCTACATCAAACCCGAGGACGCGCTGGATCACGTCATCGGCTATTCCTGCTTCAACGAGGGCAGCGCACGCGACTGGCAGTACCACACCGCCCAGGTCGTGCCGGGCAAGAATTTCCAGGGCACCGGCGGCTTCGGGCCGTGGATGGTGACGACGGACGAAATTCCCGACCCGCAGGTCCTCGACATCTCCACCGTGCTGAACGGGGAGACGCTGCAGAGCGCAAACACCAAGGACATGATCTTCGACGTGAAGACCATCATCTCCTATGTCTCGCACATCTCCGAGTTGCAGCCGGGCGACGTGATCGCGTCCGGCACGCCGTCGGGCGTCGGCCAGTCGCGCGAGCCGCAGGTCTTCATGCAGCCGGGCGACTCTTGCGAGATCCACATCGAAAAGGTGGGCGTGCTGGTCAACCCGATCGCGGAAGGCTGAGTTCCTCGGGTTTCCTGTTCATGAAACTCTCCGGGGGCACCCACGTCCCCGGAATAAACCGATTACCCCAACGGGAAATCTCCTGAAGGATGGGCAACAGCCCGTTCCCCATCTCCGTGAGAATGTACTCGTAACGCGTGGGGTTGTTCTGGTACGGGCGCCGCTCGACAATCCCGACCCGCTCCAGCCGTTTCAGGCGGTCCGCCAGGATGTTCGTCGTGATTCCTTCCGGCGAGCGCTCGAACTCACCGAAACGACGGCGTCCCGTCATCATGTCGCGGATGATTACCAGCGACCACTTGTCCCCCAGCAGATCCAGCGTTGTGGCGATCGGGCAGCCCGACCGCTCGGAATAGGGTGTCTCGCCTGCCATGGCCGTGCCCTTCGATAGTTACTTTCATTTAACAAGTGACTCACACTAACTTGCAAAACACAAGTTAACCGCAAGCGAGGAGTCTCCCCAAATGTCCGACATTTTCACAGGATCATGCCTGTGCGGCGCCGTCACCTATGAGGCCACGTCCGCACCTGTGCTCACAGGCCATTGCCATTGCGAGGACTGCCGGCGCATGAGCGCCACGGGCCACGCCTCCCACCTGGCCATGCCGCGCGACGCCGTCACTACCAGCGGCACAGTCGCCACCTATGACAAAGCAGCGGATTCCGGGAACATGGTCACACGCTCCTTCTGTCCCACATGCGGTTGCCAGATGTGGTCGGAGAACTCGGCCATGCCGCACATGGTCTTCCTGCATGCCAATTCCCTAGACGATCCAGAGGTCTTCCAGCCGATGTTCGTCGTCTATAGGAACGTGCGGCATCCTGGGACCGGATCGAGGGCGAAGGCCTGAAAACCTATGACGGTATGCCGGAAAAAATGCCGGTCTAGATAGATAGGAGCCTAGTCCGCACGACGGCGGGCGAAGATGCGCCCGTCGATCAGCGCCAGGCCGAAGGCGATGAAGGCCATGCCGATGAACTGCTCGGTCGTCAGGCTTTCGCCCAGCACGAAGATACCCAGAATCAGCGCACTGACCGGGGCCAGGAAGTTGACCAGCATCAGGTTGGTCGCCCCGGCGGTGGCGAGCACCCGGTAATAGATCAGGTAGGCCAGCCCCGTCGAAAGCAGCGCCAGCCCCGCGACCGCGCCCCAGCCAGCCAGCGACGGCAAAGCCAAGTTCCACGGATGGTCGAACAGCAGCACGAAGGGTAGCAGCAGCACGGCCGCCATGGTCACCTGCCCCGCCGCGATGGAAATCGGCGACATGTCCTTGCGGCCGAACCGGCGGCCGAACACGGCAGCGATCGAATAGGATACAGCCCCGCCGAGCACCGACAGTTGCGCGAGCAGGTCGTCCCCGATTTCCATGAGGGATTCCGGGCCGATCAGGATCGTCACGCCGACGATCCCCGACAGCACACCGAACCCCTTGATGGGCGTGAAGCCTTCGTCGTCGGTGAAGAAATGCGCCGTGATCACCGCGAACAGCGGCGTCATGGCGATCAGGATCGACGCCAGGCTGCTCTCGATCCGGGTCTGTCCATAGGCGATCAGGCAGAACGGCAACGCAGAATTGAACACGGCCATGATCGTCAGGATCAGCCACATGCCCCAGCCTTTGGGCATGCCGCTGCGCCGGACGACGACGATGCACCACAGGAACAGCGCCGCGCCACCGACGCGCAGGATCATGATGGAAAACGGCGGGAGGTCGCGCAGCGCAATCTCGATCAGAAAGAACGCGCCACCCCACAGCACCGACAGGATCGCCAGCAACCCCCATTCGTGAGAGGTCATCTGGAGCCCGGTTCTACCGTTCAACGCACCTCGCCCATGGGCCGCAACCGGGCAAACAGCCGCCCGTCGATCAGCGCAAGCCCGAACGCAATGAAGGCCATGCCCACCACCTGCTCCACGGTCAGTTCCTCACCGAGGATGAAAATACCGAGCAGCAATGCACTGACCGGCACGAGAAAGTTCACCAGCAGGATATTGATCGCACCGGCAGCACCGAGGATGCGGAAATAGATGAGGTACGCCAGCGCCGTAGCCAGAACAGCCAGTCCGAGCATCGCACCCCATGCCTGGAGGCTCGGCGCCGGCAGGGACCAGGGCTGCTCGAAGACCAGCGCGCACGGCAGCAGCATGACGGCGGCCAGCGTCATCTGACCGGTCGCCATGAACCGGGGCGACACCTTCCAGCGCGCGAAGCGGCGGCCATAGATCGCAGAACCCGCATAGCAAAGCGCCGCGCCGACAACCGCGATCTGGGCCAGTAAATCGGTACCGAGCCCCTTCAGAACGCCCGGCCCGATCAGGAACACGACCCCCGCGATTCCACTGGCAACACCAGCCAGTTTGCCCGGCGTCATCCGCTCGTCACTGGTGAAGAAATGCGCGGCAACAACCGCATAAAGCGGGCTGCTCGCGATCAGGATCGCCGCCAGACCGCTGGTGATATGGAGCTGCCCCCACGCGATGAAGAAGAACGGGACAGCCGTGTTGGCCATGGCCATCACACCGACAGCCCCCCAGACTTTCAGCTCACGCGGAATCGCGACCCCGGCCATGAGGATATAGATCCACAAGAGGATCGCCGCGAGACTGACCCGGAAGGCAATCACCGTCAGCGGCGGCACCTCGGGCAGAGCAATCGCGTTGAAGAAGAAGGTCCCGCCCCACACGGCGCCGAGGATTGCGAGCAGCAACCATTCGACCGGCGTCATGCGCAGGCTGGAAACAGGTGCCGACACCCGGTCAGCCTTCGAACATTTGACGCAGCCTGGCGACTGCTGTTCCGGGCGCGGTGAACACGGGCCGGCCGTCCACCGGCGCGATCTTCTGGGGCACGAGCCCCATGGAGAACTGGCCGAGCATCAGGCTGTCGCAATCGGTGATCTTCGCCGCCGCCGCGACGACCAGATCGTCGTGCCGGTCACGGTCACCTTCCAGCAGGGCCTCGAAGGCCCCGTCCGCCACGCCCGAGACGAGGTCGTAGGTCAGGCCGTTGGCCTGCGCATACCGCTCGATGTCGTCCGACAGGCATTTGATGGTGCCCGGCGTGGTGGCGAGGATTCCCAGCCGGTTCCCTTCGGCGAAGGCCGCCGCGATCATCGCCTCGTAGGACGTCAGCACGGGCACCGTCATACCCTCACGCCCCGCCTCCACCAGTCGCCCGAAGACCGAGCCGCAAAACAGCACCGCGTCGGCGCCGCATTCGCTGGAATAGCGCAGCAGGCGCGCGATCCGGGCATAGGCCTCGTCCGGCATCACGTCTGGAACGGTCATGTCCTCGTTGATGAAATCCGCGTAGAGCGACTGATCGAGCATGCAGACGGGCTGGGCCTCGGGCCACTGCTCCGCGAAGGCGGCGCGAACAGTCGGAAAGGCGACCTCGGTGGGCGAGACGACGCCGATACGGGGGGATGCCATGGGAACTCCTGAGAAATACGTTCTGAAATCTAGTCCGTGACCGCCCGTTTGTCGAAGCGCATACGCAGTGTTTTTATCAACCTATGATTGCAACCGAATGATCTAACCCAGCAACCGCTTGAGTTTGCGCACACCTGCCTCGGGCGCGGTGAGAACCGGGCGGCCCGGCACATCCGCGATCGCCTGCGCCGCCCGGCCCATGGAGAACTGGCCCAGCATCAGGCAGTCGCAGTCGGTCATCTTCGCCGCCGCCGCGGCAACCATCCGGTCATGGGTCTCGATATCACCCGCCAGGATAATCGGCCGGGCCGCGTCCTCGATATGGTCGGTGATCGAGCAGGTCAGGTTGTGCGCCCTGGAATATCGGTCGATATCCTCGACGAGGCACTTCAGCGTGCCCGGCGCGGTGACCAGAATGCCGAACTGGTCGCCGCAGGCGAAGGCCTCCTCGATCATCGCCTCGTAGGATGTCAGGCACGGCACCTCGATGTCCGTGCGCGCCGTCTCCACCCAGCGCCCGAATACCGAACCGGTGAAGATCATCCCGTCCGCGCCCGCATCCGCCGCGTAGTGCAACAGCTTCGAGACCCGCTCACCGGTCTCCTCGGTCTGCGGCTTGCCGCCCGCGAAATCGGCGTAGAGGGATTCATCGATGAGGTTGATGACCCGCGCCTCCGGCCATTCCGACCGGAACGCGTTGGCGATCATTTCCGAGGCAATCTCCATCGGTGAGACGACGAATATACGTGCTGACATGGCTGTTCCTCCGGCCCGCATCCTAGCGGGCGTTGCCATGCCGCGAAATCGCCCGATCATACCGTCTTACGGACCGAGCCATGCACGCACCGGGGACTGGCCCCCTGCCCCGCGAGGCGGCAATATCCCCGCCAACGAGACGCCAGGGAAACGCGAACATGACGGACATCCACATCATCGGCATCGGCATGACCCCGCTGGGCAAGTTCCCGGACAGGTCGGTCAAGGACCTCACCAAATCCGCCGTGGATACGGCGCTCGCCGATGCGGGCGCGGGGATGGACGACATCGAGGCCGCGTGGTTCTCCAACACCCGCCAGGGGATGATGGAAGGCCAGAACACGGTGCGCGGCCAGTGCGCGCTGCGCTCCATGGGCTTCGAGGGCATTCCTATCGTGAATGTGGAGAACGCCTGCTGCTCGTCCTCCACCGGGCTGAACCAGGCCTTCGCCTATCTCAAGGCCGGGCTGGCCGATGTGGCGTTGGTCGCGGGCACGGAGAAGATGTTCTACCCGGAAAAGCGCGAGCTGATGTTCCAGGCCTTCCGGGGCGGCTGGGACGTTCACACCCAGGAAGAGACCGAGCGCAACCTGCTGGCGCTGGGCGAAGGCCTGGAGCTGCCGCCCGAGGCGCTGGAGGACACCGGCGAACATTCGGTCTTCATGGACATCTACGCCTCGCTGGCCCGCCAGCACATGAAGAACTTCGGCACCACCCAGCGCCAGATCGCGGCGGCGGCTTCCAAGAGCCACTTCCATTCCACGATGAACCCGCTGGCCCAGTACCAGAAGGATTTCAGCGTCGATGACGTGCTCAACGACCGGCTGATCTCCTGGCCGCTGACCCGCGCCATGTGCGCCCCGCTGTCGGACGGTGCGGGCGCGCTGGTGCTGTGCAACGACGATGCGCTGGACCGTTTCGACAAGGCCCGCGCCGTGAAGGTGCTGGCCTCGTCACTGGTCAGCAGTTCCAACCGCGACCCGAACGACTTCGACCACCACCTGGGCAAGATGGCCGCCGACCGCGCCTACGAGATGGCCGGCGTCGGCCCGGAGGATGTGGACGTGGCGGAAGTCCATGACGCCTCGGCCTATGCCGAGATCGTGCAGGTCGAGAACATGGGCTTCTGCGCACGCGGCGACGGCGGCGCGCTGGCCGAGAGCGGCGAGACGCGGCTCGGCGGGCGCATCCCGGTAAACACCTCGGGCGGGTTGCTGTCCAAGGGACACCCCATTGGGGCGACCGGCGCGATCCAGATCCACGAGCTGGTCACCCAGTTGCGCGGCGAGGCCGGCAAGCGCCAGGTCGATGGCGCGCGCATCGCCGCGGCCGAGAACGGCGGCGGCTTCTACGGCATCGAGGAAGCCGCCACCGTGGTCACGGTGCTGGGGCGGTAGTCAAACCCGAGAACGCCCACCTCACCCGGTTCGCTTCGCTCACCACCCTCTCCCCCCTCAAGGGCGGAGAGGGTTTCGTGCTCCCTCTCCTCCCTGGGAGGAGAGGGTCGGGGTGAGGTGGGTTGGCAGAGACTCTTCGACCGCTGCTAACCTCCCACCATGTCCGACGCCGAACGCATCGCCGAACTGGAAACGCGCCTCGCACACCAGGAGCACACCATCGACGAACTGTCGTCCGTGGTGGCGGAACACGCGCGCCTTCTGGACCTTTTCCGTGAACAGTTGCGCCGGATGACGGAACGCGTCGAGACGGTGGAGGACGCCCTGCCCGGCCAGTCCCCGGGCGAGCCGCCGCCCCCGCACTACTGATGCCGACCGCCGCCGACTGGTTCGTCTATGTGCTGCGCAACGGCGCGGGCACCACCTACACCGGGATCGCGCTGGACGTGGCCGCGCGGCTGGACGCACACAATGCCGGCACAGGCGCCAAGTTCACCCGCGGACGCGGGCCGTGGGCGGTGGTTCACACCGAAGGCCCGCTCGGCCACGGCGACGCCCTGCGCCGCGAGATGGCAATCAAGAAGGACCGGAGGTTCAAGGCGGCGCTATAGCGGTCCGCCCTCTTCCCCACGCACACGCCAAAGTCGTAATCTCCCGCCAAAGGGAGAACTTTTATGCACGACAAGACATTTCTACGTACCGTGCTGGAATACAACGAGTGGGCGAATGACGAGACCTATCGCAAGGTCGCGGAACTGCCACCCGAGGAGATCACCAAGAAGCGCAAGACGCTGCTGGAATCGATCTTCGTGAGCCTGCACCACCTGCACAACACCGACACCATCTGGCTGTCGCACATGCAGGGAAAGTCGCATGACTACGGCAATCTGCGCGAGGTGCGGATGACCGACTTCGACGAGCTGCGCACCGCGCGCAAGGCGAAGGACAAGGAGATCTACGACTACTTCGATTCCCTGTCCGAAGCGGACCTGGACGAGGTCGTCGAGTACGAGCTGATCGGCGGCAACAAGGGCAAGCTGACCCGAACGATGTGCTTCATGCACATCGTCAACCACGGCTCTTATCACCGCGGCTGGATCGCCGACATGTTCGGCCAGGCCGACGCCATCCAGCCGACAACCGACATCCCCGTCTTCGAGCGTGCACGCCGCGAGGCGGGCGACCCGCCCCTGCCGGTCTGACCCCAACACCGGGAACACATCATGCGCTGTGAAGTCGTCGCCGTCGGCACCGAATTGCTGCTCGGCCAGATCGTGGATACCAACTCGTCGTGGATCGGCGAGCAGCTCGCCCTGATCGGGATCGACTGCCTGTTTCAGGTGAAGGTCGGCGACAATTTCGGGCGGATGGAATCCACCATTCGCCAGGCGCTGGACCGGTCAGATGCAGTGATCTGCTGCGGCGGGCTTGGACCGACCCAGGACGACATCACCCGCGACGTGATCGCGAAGATCATGGGGGTGGAGATGGTGCGCGACGACGCCATCGCCGCCCACATCCGCAACATCTTCGAAGGGCGCGGGCGTGTGATGCCCGAGAACAACCTGCGCCAGGCCGATGTACCCGTGGGCGCAGCCACCATCGAACAGATGCCCGGCACCGCGCCGGGGCTGGTCTGTCCCGTCGGAGACAAGGTGATCTACGCCGTGCCGGGCGTGCCCCATGAGATGCGCGAGATGATGGAAGGCACGGTGCTGGACGACCTCAGCCGGCGCGCGGGCGATGCCGCGATCATCCATTCCCGCGTTATCCGGACCTGGGGCTACGGCGAGTCCGCCATCGCGGAGACGCTGGCCGACCATGTGGAGGCGCTGGACAAGAGCGGCCACGCCACCATCGCCTTCCAGGCCAGCGGCATCGAGGGCATCAAGGTGCGCGTCACCGCCAAGGCCGAAAGCCACGACGCGGCGGAGAAGATCATCGCCGCCGAGGAATCCCTGATCCGCGAAAAACTGGGCGACCATATCTTCGGCGTCGATGAGCAGACCATGGAATCGGTGGTGCTGGACCTGCTGCGCGAACGCGGGCTGACCTTCGCGGCGGCGGAGAACCTGACCGGCGGCATTCTGTCCACCCGCGTGACCGCACTGGACCCGGGCATGGAGGTCTTCAAGGGGGCCACCGTCGGCCCGCACGGTACCAGCACCGACGCGAAGACCATGACCGGCGAGGACCGCGCGGTGGCCGCAGCCATGCATGCGCGGGACTTCCTCGGCGCGGATATCGGCGTCGCCGCGCTCGCCCCGCTGCCCGGCGAGGACTTCCCGCCCGGCACGGTGTTCGCCGCCGTGGTGCTGCCCGACCGGGCCGAGGCGCGAACGGTCGCCCTGCCCGGCGTGCTGTCGCGCATGCGCAGCTATGCGGTGATCACGGCCCTCGATCTCCTGCGCAAGCAGCTTCAGGGCGCCGCGTGAACGACACCCCGGCGGACGACAGGAGCCTGTTCGACCGGGAAATCCTGGCCTATGCGATCATCATCGGCGCATCGCTGATCTTCGCCTCGAACCACGTCATCGCCCGCTATCTGGGTGGCGTCATCCCGCCCATGGGCTTCGTGTTCTGGCGCATGCTGATCGGCGCGGCGGCAATCCTGCCCTTCGCGGGCTGGGGCCTGATCGCCCAGCGCCGCCTGATCCTGCGCCACTGGAAGCTGTTCGCGCTGATGGGGCTGCTGTTCGTGCCCATCGGCAATGGCGGCATCTACGCCGCCTACACCTTCACCACTGCCATCAACGGCGGCGTGGTCTCAGCCGTCCAGCCTGTGCTGACCGTGCTGCTGTCGGCACTGCTGTGGCGCGATCTCATCAACGGCAAGCAGGGCATCGGCATCGTCATCGCCATCATCGGGGTGCTGGCGATCATCGCGCGCGGCGACCCGCAGACCATCCTGTCTCTGGAATTCAATATCGGCGACCTGCTGATGCTGGGCGCGACCGCCGCCGTCGCGCTCCACAACGTGCTGCTGCGCCGGGTGCCGCGTGAAATCTCGGTTCCGCAACTGATGATCGCCATCCAGCTTTTCGGACTGGTGGTGGCGACCCCGCTCTATATCCTTGAGACGATATACATCCGTCCGGTGCCGTTCACCGGCGAGGCCGTCGCTTCCCTGCTCTGGGTCGGTATCGCGGTCACGGCGCTGGCCGTGGCGCTAACCAACACAGCGATCCGCCGCCTCGGTCCCAACAAGGCCAGCATCTCCAACTACATGCGCGTGCTGTTCACGGCCGTGCTGGCGATCCTGCTCCTCGGCGAGAGCTTCGAGGGCTATCACATGTTCGGACTTGTGGCGGTCATCGGCGGGGTCTTCCTGATGACCCGCGGACGGTCGGTTCCCGCCTGAGACCTATCGCAGCGGCGAGAACGGCACCGGCTTCAGGATCTTCGTCTCCATCTTCACGATGAGCTCGGATTCCTTCAGCGCCTTCACGTATTCCAGCCAGCCCGGGTCCTCGTACATCGCCGTGCGGCGGCGTTCGCGGTCGCCCTGGTCGGCATAGCTCCACATGTGCACCACCTGGCTGAGATCGCCGACATCGCAGGTGAACATGCCCACAAAGCCTTCCAGGTATTTCATCTGGTAGGGCAGTGCCATGCGCTCCCACAGTTCCAGGAAATCGCCGGTCTTCACGGGCTTCGTGTAGTAGGTGCGATGGTCGATGATCATTTCGGGTAACTCCAGTCGATAAACACCGCGCCGGGCGCGGCACCAAATTCATGCGGACGGTCCGCCGCCTCCGCACGGTTGGCGATCCACCACGCGACCGCCAGTGCGACGAATGCGAACAGGATCAGCCGCAGGAGGCGGAAGAAACCGAACATGCGGGCCGGAACAGCCCGCCTACTGCGCGAAGCTCGGGTCGATCCGCTCCAGCCGGCGCAGGAAGGCCGGCCAGTCGGCGGTGCCACGGCCTGTGTCATGGGCCTTGCGCTGCTCGGCATAGTGATCGAGCACTTCCTTGGACGGCATGACGAAGTCGTCGCCCGCCGCCTGTTGCCGGAGCTGCATCTTGCAGGCGACTTCCAGCTCGCGCATGCGCATGAAGGCATCGCGCATGGACTTGCCGACCGTGACCGCGCCGTGGTTGCGCATCAGCAGCGTGTGGTTGTCGCCGAACGCCGCGGCAATGGCCTCGCGCTCGTCGAGGTTCTCCGTGATGCCCTGATAGTCGTGATAGCCGACATTGTTCCAGAACTGCATGCCCGACTGGGACAGCGGCAGCACACCGTCGGGCTGGTTCGCCACGATGATCGTCTCGGGAATATGCGTGTGATAGGCCGCGTTGATGTCCGGCCGCGCGCGCATCAGGCCACCGTGCAGCGTGAAGCCTGGCCGGTTCACATGCAGGGATTCGTCCACGTCGTCGTTGCGGCTGTCCACCTTCACGAGGTTCGAGGCCGTGACCTCCTCATAGAGCAGCTCATGGGCCTTGATGAGGAAGAAGTCCGGCTCGCCCGGCACGCGGATCGAGATGTGGTTGTAGATGCTGTCGGCCCAGTTGTAGAGGTCGGCCAGACGGTAGGCGGCGGCGAGATCGACACGCGCCTGCCATTCCTCCGGGCTCACCTGATCGCGGAGCGTCGGGACGTCACGCAATTGGACAACATTGCTGCTCATGGTCTTGTGATCCTTGCCATATCGACCCTCTCCCTGAGGGAGAGGGTGGTGAGCGAAGCGAACCGGGTGAGGGTTTACGGTCCTTCGCAGTTTACTCCCGAATATCTTACCCCCTCACCCCAACCCCTCTCCCCATGGGAGAGGGGCATTTGTTACATCCGGACGATCTTGCCCGGGTTCATGATGTTATCGGGATCGAACGCGTTTTTCAGCGTCCGCATCAGGCTGACCGCCTCGCCGTGCTCGGCGACCAGAAAATCCATCTTGCCCGCGCCCACCCCGTGCTCGCCGGTGCAGGTGCCGCCCAGCGCGATGGCGCGCTGGATCAGACGTTCGTTGCATTCCTTCACCCGCTTCAGTTCCTCCGGATCGTCCGGGTCGAGCAGGAAGATGCAGTGGAAGTTGCCGTCGCCCGCGTGGCTGGCAATCGGCACCTCGAAGCCAGAGGCGCGGGTATCCTGCGCTGTCGCCAGCAGGCATTCGGCCAGCCGCGAGATCGGCACGCACACATCAGTCGAAAGCCCCTGCTTGCCCGGCGCGCGGGCGATGCAGGCGTAATAGGCGTCGTGGCGCGCCTGCCAGAGCTTGTTGCGCTCCTCCAGGCTGGTCGTCCACTGGAAGGCCGAGCCGCCGAACTCATCGGCGATGCCGCGCACCAGCTCCGTCTGTTCCTCGACCCCGGCTTCCGTGCCGTGGAACTCGTAGAACAGCGTCGGCTTGGCCTCGTAGCCTTCGAGGTCCGCATAGTCGATGGTCCATTCCATCATCAGCGCGTCCAGAAGCTCGATCCGGGCCACCGGAACGCCGGACTGGATGGTCAGGATGACGCTGTTCACCGCGTCTTCCAGCGACGGGTACTGGCAGACCGCCGAGGCGATCTTCTCCGGGATGCCGTACAGGCGAAGCTGCACCTCGGTGATGACGCCCAGCGTGCCTTCCGAGCCGACGAACAGCCGCGTCAGGTCATAGCCCGCCGCCGACTTCTTGGCCCGCCCGCCGGTCTTCACGATGCGGCCGTCCGCCGTGACCACGGTCAGGCCGAGGACGTTTTCCTTCATGGTGCCGTAACGCACGGCATTGGTGCCGCTGGCACGCGTCGCCGTCATGCCGCCCAGCGAGGCGTCCGCGCCCGGATCGATCGGGAAGAACAGGCCGGTGTCGCGCAGGTACTCGTTGAGCTGCTTGCGCGTCACACCTGCCTGCACCCGGCAGTCCAGGTCCTCGGCGTTGACCTCGAGGATCGCGTTCATCTTGCTCATGTCGATGGTGACGCCGCCATGGGGCGCGGTGACGTGGCCTTCCAGCGAGGTGCCGGTGCCGAACGGGATGATCGGCGTGTGGTGGGAGGCGCAGATCTTCACGATCTCGGCCACCTCCTCGGTGGAGTCCGGGAAGCACACGGCATCGGACGGGACCGGCTTGAAATAGTCCTCACCGCGCCCGTGCTGCTCACGCACCGCCATGGAGGTGGTGATGCGGTCTCCCAGCAGTTCCTGCAGGTCTTCCAGGACCGGCGATCCGGTCTCGGCGCGCGCATAGCTCGCGTCGGTCATCGGGCGTTTCCTCGTTCCGAATTTGTTGGCCGGAAATGTAGCACCAAGCGGCCATGCGAACCTAGCAAAGGGGATATGCCGTCATTGCGAGGAGCAAAGCGACGCGGCAATCCAGCATCTCCACTCTGGATTGCTTCGCCTACGGCTCGCAATGACGGGAAGCTATGTCAAAGCGGCTTGTATTTCCTCGCTCGTCACCCCTGCGCAGGCAGGGGTCCATTGACTCAGCCGCATGACTGGTCTGGCATCGGTGTTAATGGATGCCTGCCTTCGCAGGCATGACGAATTATGGAAACGGAAACGCGTCATGTCCCTCCCCCTCGACGGAATCCTCGTGGTGGCCCTCGAACAGGCTGTCGCCGCGCCCTATTGCTCCTCGCGTCTGGCCGATGCCGGCGCGCGGGTCATCAAGGTCGAGCGGCCCGACGGCGACTTCGCGCGCGGCTATGACCGGGTGGCCAAAGGCCAGAGCGCCTATTTCGTCTGGCTGAACCGGGGCAAGGAATCCATCGCGCTGGACATCAAGGACGCGGGCGATGCCGCCCTGCTCCGCCGCCTGATCGGCCAGGCCGATGTCTATACCCAGAACCTGTCGCCCGGCGCGGCGGCGCGCGCGGGATTCGGCTCCGACGAGATGCGCGCGGCCAATCCCAAGCTGATCACCTGCGACATCTCCGGCTATGGCGAGGACGGCCCCTACCGCGACATGCGCGCCTATGACCTGCTGGTGCAGGCCGAGAGCGGGCTG
>Ga0255776_10001783_pt1 | contig 24413 bp, 25 predicted proteins | sample 071ome_19_FD_179974 | JGI IMG/M metagenome (GOLD analysis project Ga0255776, IMG submission 179974) | Coastal salt marsh microbial communities from the Groves Creek Marsh, Skidaway Island, Georgia - 071413AT metaG (version 2) | ecosystem: Environmental > Aquatic > Marine > Intertidal zone >... | reverse complement strand
GAAAAACAGCAAAACTGGTTCAAAGTGCGCGGAGAGCTGATCAGCGATGCCCGTATTCATCAGGCCGGTCTCGCCCTCATCAGCGATTGCGCATTGCTGGGCACCAGCTTTTACCCACAGGGATTAAAAGAGTGGGATAAGGACCACGTTGTCGCCAGCCTCGACCATGCCATCTGGTTTCATGAAATACCCGACATCACGGACTTTATTCTGTATGAATGTGACAGCCCTTGGGCAGGCAATGCCAGGGGGTTCAATCGTGGTCAGCTGTGGAATCGGGATGGCAAGCTTCTCGCCTCGACAACCCAAGAGGCGTTGGTGCGGCCCAAGACCCGCTGATTACCCAACAATCGTCGTCATTTCCCGCCCGAGACCCAGCACGTTTAACTGGCCTGCCTCCAGGGCTAAATGATGGATTGAGCCATTATCAGGCCACAGCTGACCGGTCCGTTCGTCGCCGCTGATATGCGCCAGTACCGTATTAATCACCAGAAAATGGGTGAACACCACGGTTGGTTGGCTTAATCGCGACAACTGGTCCACCAGCTGCTCTCGCCACGACCAAATAGCTGCACTCTGCTCAGACCATCGCTGGCTCATAAAGGCCCGCAGCCAAATCTGCCGCTGATCCAGCGTCACGGGCGCCTGAATCTCAATGAACGCCGACTCTATCTCTACAGCCAATTCGCGACGCTGCTGGAGAGGGAACGCCGTCTCGATGGCTCGTGCCTTGGGACTGCTAACCAGCTGCACATTATTTGGGATGACAGCCTCTAATTCATCCGCCGCCGCCTCCGCCTGCTGACGACCAAGATCACTTAATCCAGGATCCGGGTGCTCTGCCCACTTGGCTGCGGCCTCCCCATGCCGAACAAGCCAAATCGGGATCATCGATAGGTCACCAGTGACTCCGACAGCTGCGCACCGAGAAGCTCCAGGTGCGCGATATCGTTGAAGTTGGAGAGGGATATGCGACTCCCTGAATAAATGAAACGCGTAATCGAGCAATTCATGACCGGCTCATAAAACTGGTAGAAACCGGCGTGCCCTACCCCCGTCACGAGACCAACAGCGGTCGCAATGGTGCCCCCCGACGTAAAAACAGCCGTATTCTTGCCACTGCCCACTGACCGAATGATATTTGCAATCGCGTCGCGAACTCCATCCCGATAGCTGGACCAGGGGGTGATATCCGATGCCTCACAATCCGGATCGACCCAGGCATTAAACACCGCTGCGATTATCTTTTGATAATCCTTACTAGACTTCATACCGCGGCTCGCCTTGTCTGCGAGGGATTCATCCTCAGCAGTAAGCTTCGGCAACAGCGCCTTCAGCTGCTCTTCGTTATTGATTTCATTAAAACGCTCATCGGTTTCGATCTTCCCTTGGAAGTCTAGCCCGGCCATCACGCGATGAGCGGTCTCTAGCTGCCGGGACAGACTGCCACTGTAGGCGGCGTCTATCAACAATCCGATAGTCTGAAGATACTGACCGGTGACGTCAGCCTGACGCTGACCAAGCGCTGACAACTGATCGTAATTCGCGGCCCCAAAAGACGCTTGACCGTGACGAATAAGATAAATCGATGCCACTAGTGGGCCTCCGCAGTTTTTTGATGAGAAAAGCGTATGCGCTTTGGATAAGGAAAAAAGTCTTCCACGTGTCCAGACTCTATCCGTGCCTGCAACCCCGTCCAAAAATCAGCGTCATAGATATCACTGTGCAGTGCATCAAAAGCCTTTCTTGCTCGCTGATTGCCTGAGAAGAACAGCTTGAACTCCTCGGGAAACACATCGTTAGGTCCAACCGAATACCAGGGCTGACCCGACATCTCCTCGAATTCATCCCGAGGCGGAGGGATCCGCCGGAACTTGCATTCGAGAAGTGGCTGGATCTCATCATAGTCGTAAAACACCACACGCCCGTGGCGCGTAACGCCGAAATTCTTGAGCAACATATCCCCGGGAAAAATATTGGCCGCCGCCAGCTCTTTGATTGCCTTGCCATAGTCATCCATGACTGCTTCCACCTCCTCGTCTGTGGCCTCTTGAAGATAGAGATTGAGCGGCGTCATGCGGCGCTCAACATAGCAATGCTTGATGATGAGCGCTGTGCCGCTGGTATGAATCTGGGACGGGCAGGTATTCAATAACTCGGCCATCAGCTCTTCGGAGAACCGAGCACGATCAAATACAAGATTGGAAAATTCTTGGGTATCGGCCATCCGCCCGGCCCGATCCCAACGCTTTACCAAGTCATATTTGCTCTTCACCGCCTCGTGGGTCATGTCCTTTGGAGGAGTAAAGCGGTCTTTAATAATCTTGAATACGAACTCGTAGGAAGGAAGCGTAAATACCGTCATCACCATCCCCTTAATCCCGGGCGCGACAATAAATTCGTCCTCGGTGGCCCGCATGTGGCGATAAGCCGTGCGGTAGTAGAAGGTTTTCCCGTGCCGGTGATGACCAATGGCGCTATATATTTCCGAGGTGTCTTTCTTGGGCATCAACTGCTGTAGGAACAGTACATATTGGGAGGGTATCGAGGCATCAACCATGAAGTATGTTCGAGTGAAGCTGAATAACAGGCTGACCCGATCGGAGCCGAAAAGGATAGCGTCGATATATACCGCTGGCGAATCGTCGTCATTATTGTGCAGTAAGGGCAACACGATCGGCATTTGATTCCGCCCTGAAACAATCCGCCCCACGATGTACACCGCCTTGTTTCGATAGAAATGGTGTTCCAGCACCTGAATTTCGAGAGATGGATTGGCCAGATCAAGATCGTTGCCCAACTGCTTTTCCACCGCCGCTACGATACTGGCTACATCACGGGCTTTGTCTTCATAGGGAATAGAAAGCTGGTAATGGGTAAGCAGATCCTCTAAGGCTCCAGCCAAGCCGCGCCTGCGAGTGAACCGCATAACGACCTTGCTAACGTCAACCGGAGGCATATCTCCTTGAGGTGAAAAAACGAAAGCGTGCTCGTCTCGAATGCGTCGATGACTGAATACCGCGTTGTAAATCGAATTGTAGAAGGTCTCGGCAATTTCAAAATTGGTCATGCCACGAACCAGATCAGCGTATATCGCACGGGTCTGGGTCCAGAAATCGAAGTTTGTTAATTCGTCTCCTGCAATATAGGTCGCGAACTCAAGGGTCTCGAGCACCTTCTCCTTGTAAAGCGCAATACGACGGGTCGAAGCCGCATGCATAAGCTGCCACTCGGCATTTTCAAAACGCGTGCGAGCAGCGAGCGTGATGTTTTCAAACTCGGCAAAGTAGGCTGCGAAGCCATTTAAAATAGTTCTGGCGAGTCGCGTCTGCTTATCCACTACTCTCACTCATGCTCGCGTGCTCAGCGAGTATCCAAGTTGGACGGAGAGCAAGTTTATCCCACGCCGGCCGCGGTTGATATCGAGCAAAAAAAACCCGCCACGTGGCGGGTCTTTTGCAGATCCAGAGGTGGTTATGCGGCGTAGGCCTTGGCCGCATATTGAGCGCGATGGTAGGTCGCATCCCCGAAACTTGTAATGATCATCATCAGCCGCTTGGCGTAGTGACCAATATCGAGCTCGTCGGTAATACCCATGCCACCGTGCATCTGGATCGCCTCACCGTAAACCTGCTTACCATTTCGATCGATCAACACTTTCAGGGCATTGATCGTCAGATCGGCACTGGCGGGATCCTCCTTGAACTCGCAGACGGCTTTGAACAGCAGCGACTTGGCCTGTTCGTAGGCAATCATGGTATCTACCATGCGATGCTGCAACGACTGGAACGAACCAATCGCCGTACCGAATTGCTCACGGGTCTTGGTGTACTCGAGAGTTTTGGCGTTGAGAGTGCCCATACAGCCCACCGCTTCAGCGCAAAGTGCGATGATCGCCTCTCGAACAAGAGACTCAACCGTCTCCATGGCGCCACCCTCGGTACCTAGCCGCATATCAGCCAACACCTTAACGTTATCAAACCGAATGTTTGCACAGCGCTGTCCGTCCATCATGGGCACTTCAATACGCGAGACACCCTCGGCGTCAGCATCCACGACAAACAAGGAAAGTCCTTCACGATCGTTCTGGGGTCCCGAGGTTCTGGCCAACACCGCGATCTTGTTGGCGTTCATGCCATTGAATACCACAGTTTTTTCGCCGTTGATGGTGTAGCTATCTCCCTCGGCGGTCGCAGTGGTAAGACAGTCTGCCATTTCAAAACGGCTCTGACGCTCAAGGTAAGCAAAAGCACCCAAAACGCTGCCATCAATAATGCCGGGAATAAGCGCACTGCGCTGGCCTTCGTTACCTGCGCGCTTTAACAGCCCGCCTAGCAATACCACCGTCGGAAAATAGGGCTCAACTATCAGGCCTTTCCCGATCTCCTCCATGATCACCATGGTGTCGACGATATTGCCGCCAAAACCACCGTCCTCCTCGGAGAAGGGAATGGAGAGCCAGCCAAGCTCGGCAAACGTTGACCAGGCCTTGTCGCTCATACCACTGTCAGAGGCGGCGATTGCCCGCCGGGTATCCCAGTCGTAATCATCCTGAACAAAACGGGCGATGGAATCCCGAATCATCTGCTGTTCTTCTGTGAGATCAAAATTCATGATGTTTTGTCCTGTCTCTTACTCTAGGCCAAGCACGTACTTGGCAATAATGTTTCGCTGAACCTCATTCGAACCGCCGTAGATGGTGGATGCACGCCCATACATGTAGGACACCCGTGCCTCCGGACCAAAGCTGTGGCCAAGGTCTTCTTCACTCATATATTTTGGCAACACACCTTGATAGTAGGCAGCCAATTCCATTCGCAACTCCTGAGTTGCCTGCTGAAGCTCGGTGCCTTTGATCTTCAATAGGGATGATTCAGGCCCCGGAAAGCCACCTGCGGCCATGGCGGCAATAGTCCGTAGATCGGTGAACTCCAGCGCCATGATCTCAATTTCCAGATCGGCAATACGAGCCTGAAAACCCGGATCCTCGATCAGGGGTCTGCCCCCATTGATCTCCTTGGCCGCGGCTTCCTTGATCAACCGAATATTGCGCTTAGACTGTGCGACGTCGGCAATACCCGTCCGCTCATGGGCGAGAAGGGCTTTTGCCACTGTCCAGCCCTTATTGACCTCGCCGACAACATTCTCAACGGGAACACGGACGTTGTTGAACTCAACTTCATTGAGGTTGTGCTCATTATCGATACCGATGATGGGGTTCACCTTGATTCCCTCGGACTTCATGTCGACCAAGATAAAGGTGATGCCTTCCTGCTTCTTTCCTTCATTACTGGTTCGCACCAGAACAAAAATCCAATCCGCATACTGAGCATAGGAGGTCCAGATTTTTGCACCGTTTATGACATAGTGGTCTCCGTCCAACTCGGCCTTGGTCTTGAGTGATGCAAGATCGGAACCCGCGCCGGGCTCGGAGTAACCCTGACACCACCATACCTCGCTATTGAGAATGCCAGGCAGAAATTTCTCCTTTTGCTCCGGCGTGCCGAACTGATAAATCATCGGCCCAACCATGCCTATTCCAAAAGGAATAACGCCCGGAATCCCTCGAGCAGACCGCTCTGATTCGTAAATATATTTTTGTGTAGGCGTCCAGCCTGTACCGCCGTACTCGACCGGCCAGTTGGCGGCGATCCATCCCTTTTTGAAGAGACGCTGCTGCCAGTCAACGATAGCTTCCTTAAAATCCTCTGACTTAAGGCGTGACACCAGCTCGTCATCGAACTGCTCATCGAAAAATGTTCGCACCTCGTCACGAAACGCCAAATCTTCTTGTGCAAAAGAAATATCCATATCAACCTCGATTTATCTGGGGCGGCTACGCAGCGCGGACGCCGCTTTTGAACCTGGAGTATGTTTTTCTACGCTACGGAATGTAGGGAAGTTGGCGGCGGTTTGCAAGTCTCTTTTAGGGCCTAAGCAGCAAGCAGTGCCCTTAGGGGCGAAAACGACCCCGAAACAGGCCGGATACCCCGTAATACGTCGATGAGGGATCAGTAAAGCAGGGAAAAAAGCTTTCGCTGGTATTCAGCAGACACCGGATCGCCCTTGCCAATCGTGGCCAGCATATCCAAGTAGAGCCGCTTGGCTTCGCCGTTATTCCAGTCACGGTCGGCTTTCAGTATCACCAGCAGGTGTTCCAGGGCTTCCCGGTACTGGCCGTGGGTGCCCAGCTGCACCGCAAGCTTTGAACGGACCTCATGGCTATCAGGATTAGATGCCAGCTCAGCTTCAAGCGCCTCTACTTCGGGGGAGCGCGCAGCTTCACGCTTCAACTCAATCTGTGCCATCAGTTGCTCATAGAGTGCGTCCTGATCGACCATCCGGATCTCGCCCAGAACCGCCTCAGCGTCATCGAGACGATTGGCCTCTATCAAGGCGCCGGCATAGGCAAGGGTCACTTCGGTAAGTTTGTTCGACTCCTCCCACACGCCTCGCAGCAAATTCACCGCACCGTTGGCGTCGTCGTTATCGAGCATCTCGGTAGCCTCAGCGATCTTGGCATCCCAAGGTGAGGGTAAATGCTTTTGAAGCACCTCTCTTATGGCAGATTCGGGTTGAGCACCCGCGAAACCATCGATAGGCTGCCCGTCTTTGATCACCATCACCGTGGGCAGGCTGCGGACGCCAAGTTGCGACGCCAGCATTTGCTGTTCATCGGCGTTGACCTTGGCCAATAAAAAGGCGCCCCCATACTCGTGAGCCAGTTTTTCCAACAACGGCATCAATTGCTTGCAGGGCTCACACCACTCTGCCCAAAAATCCACAACAACGGGCCGATTGAAGGACTCGTCAATCAGCAGCTGCTGAGCATTCGCCTCGGTAATCTCAACAATGTTAGCCGGCGCATCCATGTCTAACCCTCTCTAAAGCCAAGGACATCCTGCATGTCATAACGTCCGGGGGCTTTGCCTGCGAGCCACTGGGCCGCGCGCACAGCGCCTCGAGCGAATGCCATTCTTGAACTGGCCTTGTGACTTATTTCTAGGCGCTCGCCTTCGGCAGCAAAAATCACCGTGTGATCCCCGACAACGTCGCCCGCGCGAATCGTGGCGAAGCCTATGGTAGATCGATCACGGGCTCCTGTTTGCCCTTCACGCCCGTAGACTGCGACCTCCTCAAGATTCCGGTCGAGGGCCGTTGCAACAACCTCCCCCATACTGAGCGCAGTACCCGAGGGTGCATCCACCTTGTGTCGATGATGCGCCTCGACAACCTCTATATCGACCTCATCGCCCAACACCGTTGCGGCCTGTTCCAACAATTTGAACGCCAGGTTTACACCGGTGGAAAAATTTGACGCTCGACAAAGGGCAATAGTGTCTGCAGCCGACTTAAGCTGGTCTCCCTGAGCAGCCGTTAGTCCCGTTGTCCCGACAACCATGGCCACGCCATGTTCGACGCAGACAAGAGCATTGGCCACAGTCGCTTCAGGCTGGGTGAAGTCGATCAACACATCGAGATCGGCAATCACCGCAGCCAGGTTATCGACCACGTGAGTGCCCGACGGTGATCTGCCAATCAGTTCTCCTGTATCAGCACCCACCAGAGAACTACCAGACCGCTCAATCGCAGCGACTAATGAGACATCAGACGGGCTGTCTGCAATGGCCTCAATAAGCATTTTGCCCATGCGGCCTGCCGCACCGGTAATCCCCAGTCGTACACTCACGACTTGGTCATCCCGTCAAAGAATGACTTCACTCCCTCGAACCAGCTTGACTGCCGCGGAGACTGGGAATCCCCACCTTCGCTGAGAGTGTTTCTAAATTCCTCCAGCAACTGTTTTTGTTGGGCGCTCAAATTAACCGGCGTCTCAACCACAGCGCGACACATCAAATCCCCTACCGGGCCGCCCCGCACCGGCTGCACCCCTTTACCACGTAATCGGAACATCTTCCCGGTCTGGGTCTCAGCCGGAATTTTTAATTTCACCTTGCCATCTAGAGTAGGCACCTCGAGCTCACCACCGAGGGCCGCATCGACAAAGTTAATCGGCACCTCACAATACAGGTGGCGGCCATCGCGCTCGAAAAGCGTGTGCTGACGTACAGCTATTTGCACAAACAGGTCGCCATTGGGGCCACCAGAAGGCCCTGCCTCGCCCTCGCCGCTCAATCGAATGCGATCTCCGGTATCGACCCCCGGTGGAACTTTCACCGACAGAGTCTTGGTCTTTTCAACGAGGCCCTGCCCGCGACATTCGCGGCATGGATCCGAAATGGTCTTGCCAAGACCTCGGCACGTAGGACAGGTTTGCTGCACCTGAAAGAAGCCCTGCTGCATGCGAACCTGACCCGCACCACCACAGGCTCCACAGGTAACGGGACTGGTACCCGGCTTGGCACCGCTACCATCACAGGTGTCGCAGTGTTGCAGGGTTGGCACCCGAATTTCCTTGGTCGCGCCACGCACCGCTTCCTCGAGCGACACTTCCATGGTGTAGCGCAAATCAGAGCCGCGTTGAGGGCCCTGTTGACGGCCACGGCCGCCGCCGAATATATCCCCGAAGACATCGCCAAAAATATCGCTGAAACTGCCACCGCCCTGAAAGCCGCCCCCCATCTGTGAGTCGACGCCCGCATGACCAAACTGATCGTAGGCCGACCGCTTCTCCGCGTTCATCAAGACGTCATAGGCTTCGGTTGCCTCTTTAAACTTGGCATCCGCATCGGCGTCATCAGGATTACGATCCGGGTGGTACTTCATCGCGATACGCCGATATGCCTTTTTGATATCGGCCTCCGACGTTGATCGCTCGACTCCGAGCACCTCGTAGTAATCGCGCTTGGACATGGTTCTCCAGCCTGTTTGGGACGAAAGACGTCCTTAAAAAAGTACGCGGGCCTTTTGAGCCCGCGCTGAACTTAACACGTTACACCCGGACCCGGGTGGTGAATAAGTGGTCCACGGGATTCCCATGGACCTCACTATTACGGCTTCGCGTCGTCTTTAACTTCCTCGAACTCCGCATCTACCACATCTCCATCGTCGGCCTCTGCCTGGGCATCTGCAGCAGCCCCCGCCGCATCTGCGCCCGCCGCTTCCTGAGCCGCGTACATCTTTTGCGCCACGGGGCCAGTAGCTTCGGTGATTTTCGCAGTGGCCGCCTCAATGGCCTCCTTGTCCTCACCTTTCATGGCTTCCTCCGCCTCGCTGATGGCCGCCTCAATAGCTGCACGCTCATCGACAGTAGAGTGCTCGCCAGCCTCTTCTAGGGTTTTCTTCGCGGCATGGATCATCCCGTCACACGTGTTGCGCACGGTAATCAGCTCTTCGAACTTCTTGTCCGCCTCAGCATTTGCCTCGGCATCCCGGACCATGTTGTCGATCTCATCCTCAGACAAACCACCGGAAGCGGTGATACGAATCGACTGCTCCTTGCCGGTGGCTTTGTCCTTGGCTGACACATTCAAGATACCGTTGGCATCCAGGTCGAAGGTCACCTCGACCTGAGGCACGCCTCGAGGTGCGGGCGGAATATCCGCCAGATCGAACCGACCCAACGACTTGTTCTGTCCCGCCTGCTTACGCTCTCCTTGTACCACGTGAATGGTCACCGCAGTCTGGTTATCTTCTGCCGTCGAAAACACCTGCGATTTCTTGGTTGGAATCGTCGTGTTCTTCTCGATCAGTGGTGTGGCAACACCACCCATCGTTTCGATACCCAAAGTCAACGGCGTGACATCGAGGAGCAGTACGTCTTTAACGTCGCCAGAGAGTACAGCACCCTGAATGGAGGCACCCATTGCAACCGCCTCATCCGGGTTCACGTCCTTGCGCGGCTCCTTGCCGAAAAAGTCAGCAACCGCCTGCTGAACCAAGGGCATCCGAGTTTGCCCGCCCACCAAAATCACATCCTGGATTTCAGACGGTGACAATCCTGAGTCTGCCAGCGCGGTCTTGACCGGCTCAAGAGATCGCTTCACCAGATCTTCCACCAAAGACTCCAGCTTGGAGCGAGATAACTTAACGACCAAGTGTTTCGGACCCGTCGCGTCTGCAGTAATGTAAGGCAGATTAACCTCTGTCTGTTGAGAGCTTGAAAGTTCGATTTTGGCTTTCTCAGCCGCCTCTTTCAGTCGCTGCAGTGCCAGAGGGTCGTTGTGCAGGTCAATGCCATTTTCTTTCTTGAATTCATCGGCCAGATACTCAATCAGACGCAGATCGAAATCTTCTCCACCGAGGAACGTATCCCCGTTAGTCGCGAGTACTTCAAACTGATGCTCTCCGTCGACTTCGGCAATCTCAATGACCGAAATATCGAAGGTGCCGCCACCGAGGTCGTAAACCGCAACGGTGCGATCGCCCTGCGCCTTGTCCATTCCGTAGGCAAGCGCAGCCGCCGTCGGCTCGTTGATGATTCGCTTGACCTCGAGGCCTGCGATCTTGCCAGCATCCTTGGTCGCCTGGCGCTGCGAATCATTGAAGTAAGCAGGCACTGTAATCACTGCTTCGATGACAGGCTCGCCCAAGAACTCTTCAGCCGTTTTCTTCATCTTGCGAAGCACTTCTGCAGAAACCTGGGGGGGTGCCATCGAGTTGTCTTTTACCTCGACCCAAGCGTCACCATTGTCTGCCTTAACGATGCTGTAAGGCACCATCTTGATGTCCTTCTGCACCACGTCATCATCGAACCGGCGACCAATTAATCGCTTCACCGCAAATAGGGTGTTGGTTGGGTTGGTTACCGCCTGACGCTTAGCGGATTGACCCACCAGAACCTCACCATCGTCGGTGTAAGCAACGATAGACGGCGTCGTGCGTCCACCTTCCGAGTTTTCAATGACCCGAGCTTTTCCACCCTCGAGTACCGAGACACAGGAATTAGTTGTTCCCAAGTCGATTCCAATAATCTTACCCATGATGTTCTCCTTTCACCGGCGTCCTGGCCTGGTGTATGTAATTGATTCCTTAGATGGGGTTTTCAAAACCTATTTCAAGGTTTTTTGTAGGGTTTTTACTCTGCTGCCTTGCTCACCATTACCATCGCCGGGCGCACCAATCGGCCGTTCAAGGTATACCCCTTCTGCATCACCGCGATGACCGTATTGGGTTCCACATCGGGGTTCTCCACCATGCTCATCGCTTGGGCAAGCTGCGGGTCAAACGGCTCCCCCTGAGGGTCCACGATTTCAACGCCAGTCTTTTTCAAAGCGTCCATAAAGCTTTTTAAGGTCAGCTCGAGGCCCTCGCTAATAGATGCCTCAGCACCACTATCCGTGGCTGCCGACAGGGCACGCTCCATGTTGTCCACCACGGGTAGCAGCTCTCCAACAAAGCGGTCGAGAGCAAATTTCCGCGCTTTGTCTATCTCCTGCTCGGCGCGGCGCTGAACGTTGGCGGCGTCCGCCTGAGCTCTGAGGGCGGAATCCTGTGCGTCCGCAAGGTCGGCTTCCAGTTTGGCCACCATTTCCTCAAGGCTCAGCTCCTCCGTCGGAGACTCAGCCTCCGCGGCACTGGCTTCGCCGATGTCGGCCTCAGCGCCAGCAGCAGTTTCAAGCTCCTCGCTCTCACGTTCTTCATTGTTTTCTGGCGTTGGATCGGCCATCCCGTCATCCTCATCGGTAGCAATAAAAACAGACCGGTCAGCACGAGTGAGCTGCCAAGTCGGGCCTTTGACGGGGAATTGGGGTCTGGAAAGGTATTTTTCAACCCGATCGGGAGATAAAGCGGTGTTTTAGCGAGAGAGTGCCGCGCTCAACATACGGGCAGTGACATCGACCATGGGTATGACTCGTTCATAAGCCATGCGTGTGGGCCCAATAACCCCCAAAACTCCCAGGGTGCGACTTCCTTGGGCGTAAGGGGCAGTGACGACGGAGTAGTCACCAAAGACGTCATAGCCCGCCTCCTCTCCAATGAAAATTTGGACGCCCTGAGCCCGATAGGATCGCTCCAAAAGCTCCAATAAATCGCGCTTTCGTTCGAAGGCATCGAACAGTTCCCGCAATTTGCTCATATCCTCCGGACCAGCCTGACCAAGAAGGAAATTTTCCCCAGCGACCACGTACTCTTCGCTGTCACCCTCCTCTTCGAGCGCTCGATTGGCCAAATCAAGGGCAGCCGCCATGTATTCGTCGATACGTGCCCTGGCCTCCGCCATTTCCTGCACCAATCGCGCTTTTACTTCGCCGAGATCCGCACCCGCGTAACGCTGGTTGATCAGCTCAGCTGCGGCTTTTAGCTGTGCCTCGGTTAAGGGGCGCGGGAGTTCTATGACCCGGTTTTGTACCTCGCGCTCGTTAACCACAAGGATCACCAAGACGCGATTCTCTGAGAGAGGCAGAAACTCGACCTGTCGTAGCTGGTTGAGCGTCGGACGAGGCACAGTGACAATGCCGGCTTGGGAGGTAATTTGAGCGAGCAGGGAGGAGGCCGAGTGCACCAAATCCTTGGCACTGCGATTCGGATTCAACTCCTCCTTGAGTGCCAGTACCGCCTGCTCCTCAATGGGCTGAACCTGCAGCAGGGAATCCACAAAGAACCGATAGCCTTGCGCCGTGGGGATGCGGCCCGCAGAGGTGTGTGGGGACTCCAGAAACCCGCGGTCTTCTAGGTCGGCCATGATATTGCGGATAGTAGCCGGGCTAACTGTCAGCTCGGTCTGAGCATGCAGAGTTTTTGATCCAACGGGGTGCCCATCCCGAATGTGCATCTCCACGAGGGTTCTCAGGAGATCTGTGGCACGAGTTGAGAGCTTGTCGTTGGTCATAGCGGCCCTGCGAGTATCTGTCCCCCATTATTACCACAGGCTGCAGAGTGGACAAAGAACTGCTTAAGATCTTTCCCCGACCCGATAGAGTACGCTATAAAACAGCAAAGTCTTGGGAAGGCGCATGCTCAAACAAATCGTTATTCGCGATTACGCCATTGTTGAGTCCCTCGACCTCGATCTGGAGGCCGGGATGACTGCTATTACGGGGGAAACAGGGGCTGGCAAGTCGATCATGCTGGACGCCCTCGGACTCTGCGTTGGGGACCGTGCTGACGCCCGAGCAGTTCGGCCGGGGGCAAAACGCGCGGACATCAGCGCCCACTTTGATCTTGAACAAATCCCGGACGCACAAGCATGGCTCGAACAACGAGAGCTCGAGGCGGGCAGCACCGATTGCTTGCTGCGCCGAGTGGTCGGATCTGATGGTCGATCGAAAGCTTTCATTAATGGCACTCCAGCAACCTTGGCAGACTGTGCGCAACTGGGTGAACTGCTCGTGGATATTCATTCACAGCACGCCCACCAGTCACTGTTGCGCGGAGACAGCCAGCGAGCGCTCCTAGACGACTACGCCGGGGCAACGGGCCTTTCTGCTCAGGTTGCGGGGCATGCTCGCGAATACCTGGACCTCAGCGCCAAACTTGATCGCCTGAAAAATCGCAGTACCGAAGACAACGCCAAGCGAGAGCTCCTGCTGTATCAGGTGGGCGAGTTGGAGGAGCTGGATTTGGGTGAGACCGAGCTCCTTGAACTGGAGGCCGATCAGCGCCAGTTGAGTAATGCAGGTTTCTTATTAGAAAGTGCGGGAGCATGTGCCGAGGGCTCAGAGTCTTTGGGTGAGCAACTCATCAAGCTCAAACAGTTCATGAGTGATGATCGTCACGAGGGAGAGCAGGTGAGTAATATCCGTGACATGCTCTCTAGTGCGGAGATTCAGTTGAATGAGGCAAAACTCGAGCTCGAACGGTATACCGACAAGCTGGAGCTCGATCCCGGTCGCCTGAGCGAGGTAAATAGTCGCCTCGACCATATTTATGACCTCGCCCGTAAGCACCGGGTTATGCCGGAGCAGCTTCACGGTCTTTTATCGCGCCTGACTGCCGAGCTGGATGAGCTTCAGGCAGATGATGATCAGCTGGAGACACTCCAGACAGCCATTGCCGATGAACTAGCGGCCTACCGTAAGACCAGCAAAAAACTGTCTTCAGTACGAAGTAAGGCGGCCACTACACTCGCTGAGCGCGTGATGGCGACTCTTAACACACTCGCCATGGAACGCTGTCAGTTTGTCATTGACCTGGACGCGAGGGGATCTGAAGTCCACCCGGGAGGCGCCGAATCGGTTCATTTTTTGATCAGCACCAACCCGGGCAGCAGTCCCGGCCCTCTGGCAAAAATCGCATCAGGTGGCGAGTTATCCCGAATCAGCCTCGCGCTGCAGGTAGCCGCCGCTGATAGCGCGACTGCCCCTACGATGATCTTCGATGAGGTCGACGTAGGCATTGGCGGCGCAGTTGCAGAGGTGGTGGGGGGACTTCTCAGAACCTTGTCAGCGCGGGTGCAGGTGCTGTGTGTTACCCATCTTCCTCAGGTCGCGGCCAAGGGCCATCAACAACTTCGCGTGAGTAAGGCGGGAGACGATAAAAGCGTGGCGACGTCACTGGAGATCCTCAGTCAGGAGGATCGTGTTGAGGAAATCGCTCGTATGCTTGGGGGCCTGAAGATCACCGACAACACGCGAAGTCACGCCAAAGAGATTTTAGAGACTTCCTAGGGAATTACTTGATTGCACCTGGCGCGTGGGTTCTGTGCTTACTTATGCCTTCAGGGCGGAGATACACCCCTTTCCGGGGACCAGTCCAGGCCTTAGTTCTTTTTTCTGACGTATAGCACCAGGGAGTGGTCAATAATCTCGAAGCCTTGCTCTTCAGCAATTTCATGCTGTCGCTTTTCTATCACCTCGTCATAAAATTCAATGACGTCGTTGGTGTCGACATCGACCATATGATCGTGGTGGTCGTCGGAAGAGAGTTCAAAGACCGAGTGTCCCCCCTCGAAGTTATGCCGGGTCACCAACTCCGCGGTCTCAAACTGGGTTAGCACGCGGTATACCGTCGCCAAGCCCACATCTTCTCCCATATCTCTGAGGCGCTGATACACATCCTCTGCGCTCAAGTGCTCGGTACTGGCTGCGGTGGATTCCAGAATCTGCAAGATCTTGATTCTGGGCAGCGTGACCTTGAGCCCCGCACGGCGTAGTTCAACATTTTCACTGGGCATGGGTGGCTCTCGCTCGGGAACAATCTGGGGTATGATGCCAGCCTTCGTGTAGCTGTGGAACCCAAGGCCCATGCTCTTTTGCCGTTTTCCTCTTGTTGCGTTTCTTCTCTGGCTGTCGCTCACTCTCGCTGGCTGCGGCAATTTTGGTTTCCCCGGGGTTTACAAGATTGATGTTGAACAAGGGAATATTGTGACTCCTGAGATGGTGGAACAGCTCAAACCCGGCATGACGCGGCGGCAGGTGCGCTTTGTCATGGGTACACCGCTTATCGAGGACACGTTTAACGAGAACCGATGGGACTACCGCTACCTCAACCGCAATGGGGCCAAAACCCTCGGTGAGAGTCAACTGACCGTCATTTTCGACGGGGATGCATTGATTGGTGTGGAAGGCCCGGATGCGCCCAACTGGACTGCAACAGACTCCGATATAGCCGGTGATGAGGTTGAGGCTGACTTAGAAGGCGAGGAGGCCTAGTCTCCATCCCCTGCGGATCGCCGCTCCTTTGCTTCCGCTGCCCGACGCTTTCTGACCTCCTTTGGGTCAACCTGCAGAGGACGATAGATCTCAACCCGCTCCCCTGCCTGCAACGCCTGCTCGCCCTTGACTACCTTGCCAAAAATTCCGAGTTGAAGAGATTGATCAAGAGACAACTCCTCAAAGTCGGCGTCGATTCCAGACAGGCGAACTGCTTCGATCGCGCTCGTGCCCCTCGGGACTTCCAGCGCTTTGATGAGCTGTTTGTAAGGTAATGCGTAGGCGACCTCAACTGAAATTAGCTCACTCATACTGATCCTTTTCCATAAAGTACCTCTGCGCGTGCCACGATGGCGTCTACCAAATCCAGCGCCACACGATCAAATAAGCGCCCCGCCGCTACCCCTATTAGACCACTGCGCAGGGTAAAGGCCAAAGACAGAGAGACCTTACACGCATCGGGCGCCAGGGCCTTAAAAATCCAGCGACCGGCGAACTTATCAAAGGGACCGTCGACCAGGGTTAATTCAATCTGCTCATGAGGCGTCATGACATTCTGGGTCACAAAACTTTGCGTTAAGCCAGCGCGGGACAGTGATAGTCTGGCTGTGACCGTCGATGCACTCCGAGCGAGGATTTCTGACCCCACACAGCCATCCAAAAATTGGGGATAAGCCTCGATATCAGCAACGAGATCGTAGAGTCTCTCTGTACTGTGAGGTAGTAATGCACTGCGGTCAATCGCTGTCATATCGAGAGTCTACCTCAGGAATGCTTAATGCCTACTCCAGACTTAGTCAGCAAATAGTTGAATACAGAGGATGACGAGCAATACCGGGGGCACAGCAAAACGTAACAGGTACCACCAAACAATAAATAGCCATGGAGGCTCACGATACATCTCTCCACGCACTACGGGCCTTGGCAGTCGCCAACCCACAAAAAGCCCAAGCAGCAGCATAGTGACCAGCACGCCTGAATCGATCAACCGGCTGGCAAGATTGGTCACGGATTCAAACAGCGGCAACATCCAGATCACCAAATAAACAAGGCCACCAGTCAACAGCGAGGCCAACCCTCGCGAGAGGTCAAGCTCCCGGCGCAGGATCATGATGATCGGCTCCATCAACGCCACAATGGTGGCAAAGCAGGCCAGCGCCGCAACACCGAAGAAAATGGCCCCGTAGACTTCGCCAAGAGGTAAATTGGCAAACGCGTAAGGGACACCAATAAAAAGAAAACCAAGCCCTTGATCTGGCAGGACATTGGAGATGGACAGCAACGGTATTAGCGCAACCGCCACGAGAATAACTCCTGCCGTGTCCAGAACCAGGGCTGCGATAACGGAACGAAGGAACGGCAGGTTTCGGGGCGCATGAGCCCCAAAACAACTGCCAATGCCTAAACCTGCGCCGGCGGTCAGCAAACCGCTCAAGATCCCCGCGAAAGCCCCGGTTTGCTTAAAATTTTCGTAGTCCGACGCAAACAGGTAATTGCCCGCCGCCGCGAGGTCGCCAAAGCCTACGGCGTACTGAACGATGCTGAGCAGACCGACCGCGATGACGGGGAGCACCAACCAACCGATAACCGCCATTGCATACTGCGGCCCAAGGGCGGCTGCAACGACCGCGGCCGCCAGCACAGGCCATTGGAGACCGGGGTTTCCCGTTTTAGTCAATTGCCCAAAGTATTGGCCTACTTCCAGCCCGCTGGCCGCCGAAAGCTCTAAGTTATTAAGCGCGAGCGCTACATCAACCATCCAGCTGGCAAGTAACGCGAGCAAAACCAAGAGTGCCAGTGCGAGAAGCGCCTGCCCTCCACCCAGTAATGACCAGTGATGGGATCGGCCGGCCTGATCACTCGCCCAGCGAATTGCACCAATGGGCGACCCTCGGCCATGGCTTCCGAGCATGACTTCTGAGGCCAATAAAGGGGCTGCCACCAGGAAAACCGTCGCTAAATAAGTGAGAAAAAACGGCGCCCCCCCGTGCTCACCCATTAAAAATGGTAACCGTAGGATATTTCCCAACCCCATGGCCGCCGCGGCGAGAGCAAACACCAGCGTTGTCTGGCCTTGCCATGGCTTGGGTACGTTGTCATCCAGCACAAAAATACATCCTTCGCTAGCTCGACCCGTATAATGCACCTTATGAGCAAATCTAAAAAGAAAACGTCGGACAACACCATCGCGCAAAATAAGCGCGCTAGGTTCGACTACCACATTCTGGATACCTATGAAGCTGGCATTTCGCTGTCCGGCTGGGAGGTAAAAGCGTTGCGCGCGGGACGTGCGCAGCTCACCGATTCCTATGTATTTATGAAAAACGGCGAGGCGTTTTTACTCAACGCACAGATCACCCCACTTGAAACCGTGTCCACCCACTTTGTTACCGAGCCGACGCGATCAAGAAAGCTTCTTCTCAATAAGCGGGAACTGGCCAAACTCAACGAAGCGGTTTCTCAAAAAGGTCAGACCTGCGTCTGCTTGGCGCTGTACTGGAAGGGGCACTTGGTCAAAGCCTCAATCGGCATCGCGGCAGGTAAGAAGCAGCACGATAAACGGGATACCGAAAAAGCGAGAGATTGGGAGCGCCAAAAAGCCCGTATTGTCCGAGCAAACGTAAAGCAATAGTGCTACCCCAGTGTAGCCCTCAGGCCGCGGCCGAAAACCAGATCGCCTTGACGATTAATCCAACCCCAAGTGCCATCGACACCACGAACGCGACCGGGCGGTAGGCGGCCCCACCGACCCGATGAAACAGCCAGGCGCCGACTCGATCGCCGATCATCATTACAGGCATAGCAACCACCAGTAGGATCAACGGCGTGGCTGTCACCACGCCAGCATTCAGGAACATGCCGAAGGCAACAGCATTGGATGCAAAAAAGAACGCCATGAGAAACGCGCGGCTTCTGGCGGGCTCAGGGATACAAATCATTGCGTAAGCGATAACAGGGGGTCCCGGTATGGCAAAGGCGCCGTTCATCAATCCGGAGGCCGCGCCAGTTGCGGTAGGCAAGAAGCGTATATTGCTACCGGCACCCGGTTTAAGTCGACTGACGAAGAGGCAGGCGAAAACAACAGTGATCCCTATCCACAGCTGGAATTCGGTGGTCGATGCTCTTGTCAGGAACATCACGCCAATTGCCGTCCCAACAACGGATCCACCAAGCATGGGCATAAAAACCCGAATATCAAATTGCCCCCACCAGGCTTTATAGGTCAGTGCGCTGACCGAGAGCGTCAGAATAGCGGCGAGTACAACCGCATCGGCAGGCTCAAGGAAAAGGGAAAACACTGGCACGGCCATCATGGCAAAACCAAAACCCGAAAAAGCGCGCATGAGCGCAGCGAAGAGAACACTCGACATCAGTAAGGCGAGTGTTGCGGGGGTCAGGATGGACTGAAGTAACTCCATGGGCGCATCTTACGTAAATTGCCATCCGACTGTGGCGCTTGGGAAAGTTTTTAATACTTAGGCCCGGGGCCACAAGACTGGGGATTGATAAGGGCCGTCGTCCGCATCGGAAAAAATAAGGTCTATGAGGTCCTCGTGGAGACCATATTTCAATCCCGCCAGTTGTTCCCGTGGCTTACCGAGCATCGGCGACACCATCTGGAGCCCGAGAGCCTCTAGGTCAGCCTCTTCTCCAACTGCGTCAACAATATCAAGGCGTCTCGCTTGCTCGCCAGTCAACCTCCCACCAGTAAGCAATGTCTCGCGCAAAGCACGTTGGGATAGCCGTGCTTTCACCAGAGCATTCATCCGCACAGTCAGGGTCATGCCAATATCTATCTCAGGTAGACAGAAAAAACCTCGGTCACTACGCATCACGGCGTAGTCTGAGGCCAACACAATCATGGCTCCGAGACCAAAGGCGTGCCCGTTTACCAGAGACACAATCGGCATGGGAAACGCCAACATGCGACCCGCCAGATGCATGGTCTCGGTAACAAATTGGCTAAAAATCTCCTGATTCGCTGACAGATACTCAAGGTCCAGCCCCTGAGAAAAGTTTTTCCCCTCTCCTCGCAGAAAGACCGCCTGAATCGCCTCGTTATCGAGGGCGGTATCCAACTCTCGGTGCATTGCCGCTAAGGTGTCGGGGTTAAAAACCCCCGTACCGTGGAATTGGATAGTATGAATAGAGTCCGTTGCGGTCATGGGAAAAATCCTGTCTGCTCAAGTATCACTTTCAATTGTAATGGGATCACCCAAGCGGATTAGGCCCTCCTCCAAAATGCGGGCGCACAGCCCGCCATGCCCAATCATGGCGGCTACGCCACCCTGCCCCAACGCTTCTTCCATCCGGGCGCAGGGATGGCATAGCTGGGTCGCTTCAAAGAGCGCTGCTCCAACCCTAAAGCGCTGGCGTCTGAATGCATTCAGATTGATTCCCTCAACCACAATGTTGCGCCTGAGAATAGCTGGGTCTATGGAGGAAATACCGGTGAAGCCTGAGATTTGATCGATAAATTCTCTAGAGATCAGCGTCACCTGTCGACCAGAGCCGGGTGTTTTTTTCATTCGATGGTCACCCTCGAGACCCATACCAGCCAACGCCAACGCGCTGTCCACGGACTGCAGGGGCTCACGCCGCTTTGGCCGCAGCCCTATCCAAGACACTTTACCTGGAGGCAAATCTCTAGCGTATCGGTCGAGTGGATTCACACGCTTGGTAGATGACATGTCGGCTCGCTCGTTTCTCTCTGAATCCTGAACACTAAGGGTCTTTAACCGCCGTAGCAAACGGGTTTGGATCTTGCGAGCCCGCGTTCTTAGCAGATCACGTGCTCAAGCGCCCTGCACTGTCCGTCTTAATTCGCTCCCTGCGTTATGATACCGGCATTAACGCAAAGCAGCGGAGAAGAGAGCATCGCCCATGGGAGCCGAAACCCGTCGATACCATAAGTCCCCCCGTCGATGGCTGCCTAGTCTGCTGCTTGCCAGCGCTTACGCTGTCGCTGAGCTGCCCGAAGGCCCCGGGAAAGCCCTGACCGAAATGGTGTGTAGCGAGTGCCACTCGACGGTATATATAGAGCGCGGACAGGGCTACGACTCTCCCGAAGCCTGGCGCTACCTGATCGCTTCTATGGTGGAGCTGCCAGCAGCCCAGGCGGACACCATTAGCCGCTACCTGACTACTCACTTTCCATCGCGACCCGAGAAGCACCCTACTCTCGTGTCTGGCGAATTTGAAATTGAAATTACCGAATGGCTGGTGCCAACGCTTGGGCAGCGGTCGAGAGATCCGGTTGAAGCGCCTGATGGCAGCATCTGGTGGACCGGCATGTGGGCGTCACTCGCGGGCCGACTTGATCCTGAGAGCGGCAAAATGGAAGAGTTCCAGCTGCCTGCCGACGCCAGACCTCACTCAATCCTCCCCGACGATGAGGGCAACATCTGGTACACGGGGAACAGCAACAGCACGATCGGACGGCTCGATCCGATCAGCGGCGACATCGCCATTTTCCCGACCACGTCAAAAGACCCCCATACCGGTGTGTTCCACCCCAACGGCATGCTGTATTTCACCGCTCAGCATGCGGGCATGGTTGGCAGGCTGAATCCCAAGACCGGCGAACTGGTAGAAGTGGCAACCCGTGCCCGTCCCTACGGCATCAAGGTAGCCCAAAGCGGGCTCTTGTATGTGGCACACAACGGCACCAATGCGATTGCTGAAATCGATCCAGAGACACTCGCCATACGTTATTTCGACATTCCCGATGAGCGCACCCGTATCCGCCGGCTCGATATTGCCAGCAACGGCGCCATCTGGTTCGTCAACTCGTCACTCGGCAAGATCGGCCGACTCAATCCCGAAACAGGGGCGGTGACACAATGGGATTCTCCAAGCGGGCCATCGTCCCACCCCTACGCGATTGCGGTGATCGATGATGTAGTTTGGTATAACGAGTCGGGCATGCGACCCGATGCGTTAGTGCGTTTTGATCCGGCCACCGAGACTTTTCAAAGCTGGGCCATTCCATCCGGGATCGGCATCGTTCGCCATGTGTGGGTGACAGCCGATAAGAACCTGCTGATTCATCAGAGCAGTAGTAACAGAATTGGCTTGGTAAAGATTCCCCGCTAATCCTTAGCGCGCAGCAGATCGCGCAACAGCCAAAAAGCGTTCGATGTCCTGCTCTTTTGTTGCAAAACTCGTAACCAAACGCGTCATCCCCTCCATGACGGGCCACGGATAATAAACAAAGCCCGCCTCCACCAATGCATCGTCAACATCCTCGGGCAGTACCGGAAATACCTCATTCGCTTGGGTCGGCCAGGGAAGCGTTACACCAGAAATATCTGCCAAGCCTGCCGCAAGCTTGTACGCCATATCGTTGGCATGGCGTGCATTTTGCAACCACAAATCATCATTCAGAAAGCCATCAAACTGCGCTGCGAGAAAACGATGCTTGGACCAAAGGTGTCCAGCTCGCTTCCTCCTGTAAGCGAAATCATCACTGAATCGTTGGTTAAAAAAAACGACTGCCTCTGCTGCTAAAGCACCATTCTTGGTTGCACCAAAAGTCAGAGCATCGACGCCAGCACGCCAAGTGAGGTCTGCGGGACTGACCCCGGCCCCCACCACGGCATTGGAAAAGCGCGCGCCGTCTATGTGCAATCCAAGATCGTAGGACTTGGCTAACTCACCATACCTTGCAATTTCATCGGGCGTAAATACTGTTCCCTGCTCAGTAGCATTAGTCAGGCTAATTACCGCGGGCTTAACGTTGTGCACGCCGTGAAGTTCCGCTGCGAGTATTTGCGCCTTGATAGCATCGATGTCAGGTTTGCCAAGGTCACCCGCAACCGGAATCTGGCGAGCCCCTCCGGTATAGAACTCGGGGGCAGTGTTTTCGTCATTAGCAATGTGTGCTCCTACGTGTGTAAACACTGCACCCCACGGGGGGCACATAGCACTTAACACCAGGGAATTTGCAGCCGTTCCGGTAGCCACCAGAAAGACCTCACATTCTGTCTCAAATAAGTTGTTGAAACTGTCAGCGACTCGCTCCGAAAGAGCATCTTCGCCATAAGCGGGGACGAACTCCTCAGCCGCCAACGTGATCGCATTTAATATGGCTGGATGGGCGCCCGCTTGATTATCGGAACCAAGTAATACTGCTTTTCCGTTTGATGGCGCCAGCCCGCTCGTTGCTACTGTGTCCTGCTTGCCCACAATTCACCCCAATAAATGCCTTGATAGCCAAGCCTATACTGTATACTGCCCAGTCACTTTTGGGGGCGTTACGGATTCGACGACGGTAACGAAACCTGCGGTGCATGCCGTGATGACAGCCAATCACGTTAATCCAAAGCTGTAATGTAATAGTTGCCAACGACGACAACTACGCTCTAGCGGCTTAAACCCCGCTAGCGGTCTAAAGCAAGGTGCCAGTACCGCGCTTGTGACTGTCATATAGAACTGGATCGCAGTGGCTTATGTCTCGGGAGACGCTGCTAAACTTTACGAGACTCGCGGTCTACGTCCTGACCGTTGGGCTGCAGACCGTTAAATTAATTAACGGAAGCTAAGCATGTAGAGCCAAAGGCAGAGTGCTGGCGGACGCGGGTTCAACTCCCGCCGCCTCCACCAACAAACAGGAAGGCCACCCAAGGGGTGGTCTTTTTGTTTGTCCGGCGAGACAGCTGAACACGCGCCCGAAGGGAAGGGTCGGCGAGCGCAGCGAGGCGTGGTGAGCAGGCCTACGGCCTGCGAAGCTCAAACTCCCGCCGCCTCCACCAGAAACACAAAGGGTCGCCGTTAGGTGGCCCTTTTTGTTTTTAGCGGCTGTGACAGCTGAATCCGCGCCAATATGGCGCGGGTGGCCGCAGCGAAGCGGAGGTCTGTCGAGCGATAGCGAAGACTCAAACTCCCGCCGCCTCTCACCGACGAAGGGCAGCAGATTAATTGGCTGTAATGCCTTGGGCTCGGAGACTATAAAAATGGCTAAGCTCTCAATCTCTTTTTTTGGTGGTGTCACTGGCTCCCTTATCAAGTGGGCATTGATTGGCGTTCTGTGGCTCGGCTCCATTGTTTTCGTTACCACGAGCGCGCTGGCTCTGGATGCTATTTCTGATGTGATGATGAGGTTGGCTGGAATACCCACGCTGCATCTCGATCAAAAGCGAAAGGTCGCGAAAGCCAACAACGAGCTACAGGCCCAGAAGAACCAGGCCGCCAGGGCCAAAAATCAACTGGCTGAGGACCGAGTAGCCAGAAAAAAGGCCGTGCTCAGACACCGTAAAAAAAGTGGATGGATTTGTGGTGAAAATGGTCCGGAGGAATGTCGCGGCGGCTGGCACCGCCATGCTACCAGCTGTCGGAGACCCGCAGCACGCATTTGCCAGTGCTGATCTCAAGCAGGAGGGCGAGCTCAAGCTTCGCGCCACCGCGGCCTATACCGACCTCGATCGACTGAGCGGCCCGGATTGGACTAACGTGGCGCCGCCCCAAGTGCCTGCCTTCGATGACGTCGCCGCGCCCGCCATGTCGCATCTGGAGATCCACCAGAGCATTGATCTCCGCATGGTGCAGGGTGCGGAGGTCTTTACTGAGGGCAAGACCAACGACTCCGGCGAGTTTATTGCCTGGCTGGCGCACAAAGACGGCGCTGCGCCGGGGCCGATTGATCTCTTGATGTTTGCCGACATCATGCCGCCACCCATCTTTACCATTTATGGCGCTTACGGGTGGGTGCCCACGGTGGAGCTCACCGTGCAGGTGCGGCGCAAGCCCGCGGCGGGCCCACTCTTGGCGCGGCACACCACCCATCAGGTCACACGCGGTGTGGCCGAGACCGATACCGAAATCTGGGATAGCGAGAGCGATCTGGTTGCCATGGCCCGGCAAACCTACAAGGTGCGGATGCCGAAGGCTGATTGATACGGTCAGTCAGGGTAGCAATGC
>Ga0255776_10001781_pt1 | contig 24426 bp, 23 predicted proteins | sample 071ome_19_FD_179974 | JGI IMG/M metagenome (GOLD analysis project Ga0255776, IMG submission 179974) | Coastal salt marsh microbial communities from the Groves Creek Marsh, Skidaway Island, Georgia - 071413AT metaG (version 2) | ecosystem: Environmental > Aquatic > Marine > Intertidal zone >... | reverse complement strand
GGCCGTCCGCCCGTGCGCGGCGGCCGTTTCCTCGCAGATCGACCAGTTTTTTGCGTAGGCTTCGAGCGCCGCATCCGAATGCCCGCCCAGCGATAATATGCCCATACCGAGACGCCCGGCGATCAGCGCGCCGGCTGGCGAGCGCACGGCGGTCACCGCCATTTCCATGCGCGGCTTCGTATAGGAGGCGTGCTGCAGCCGCGCCCGGTCCAGGGTGAACCAGTCGGTTTTCATGCTGACCGTTTCGCCTTCCAGCAGCGGCACGATGGCGTCGAGCGCCTCCTCCATCATGCGGCGCGATTCGCGCGCATCGATCCCCATCATCGATGCATCCGACGGCAGCGCGCCCGGCCCGACACCGAACATCGTCCGCCCGCGCGTCATGTGATCGAGCTGCACCATCGCATCCGCCACCATGAACGGGTGCGTATAGGGCAACGAGCGAACGCCCGTGCCAAGGCGAATGTTCTTTGTCGCCATCGAAGCGGCGGCGATAAATATTTCCGGCGCCGCGATGGTCTCGAACCCTCCGGAATGATGCTCGCCGACCCACAGCTCGTCATAGCCCAGCCGGTCGAGCAGGATCGCGAGCTGCATGTCTCGCTCGAACATCAGGGTGGGGTTTTCGTTCAGCGCATGAAACGGCGCGAGAAACACGCCGAAGCGGAGATGGTCGTCTAAAGAGTTCTGGGTCATTGGCAGCCTCCCACTATTCCTAAACCCGCCTCGTCATGCCCGGGCGCAGTCCCGGGCATCTCCCGCCGACGAGTTACCCCGGAAAAAGATCGCCGGGACGAGCCCGGCGATGACGACATTAAACCGGCTGATCCGATCCTACAGCGCGTTGCAGGGCCGGCGAAGCGTCCGCCACATATGGGCCGACGGCGAGTTGTCGTTGCCGAGACCTTCCTTCGGCACCTTAAAATGGCGGCCGATAATATCGTCGAACTGCTCCAGCTCGATGGTGGTTTCGGCGTCGAACGAATAAAGGTCGTTGAGGCAGATCTGCCGCGCCGACATGTACCATTTGTGATTCCGCGCTTCTTCATACGCCGCCTGAATATAAGGCGCCGGTTCATAGTCTTCGCCGAACATGCGGACGTAATTCTCGGGATATTCGTAGCCGACCTCCTCGTCGGGATAGAAGCGCAGACACTGATGCGCGCGCACCGCCCAGGAGACTTCCTCGTCGACATAGGGCTCGATCAGCTGGGCGCCCCAGTAGCCGTGATCGGCGCGGATGAAACCGCACACCGCGATATCGTGCAGCAGGCAGGCCAGAACCATCTTCTCCGGCAGCCCGTTCTTCTGCGCCAGGTTGGCGCTCTGCAGCACATGTTGCTGGTTGGTCGAAAAACGCAGATTGAAGAAATCCTGCAAGGTCGGCGCATCCGGCATTTCCGGCAGGCGCGGGTCCTCGCCCATCAGCAGGGTCTTGCCGCTCCCCACCGCAAACCCGCGGCCGATCGAGCGCTCGCCATCGGCGAGGTGGTAGAGCAGAGACTTGGAGATGATCTTGTCGGCCAGCTCCTTCATCTGTTTTTCTTCGAGCGCATCGGCGCGCTCGGACAGGCTCTGTGTCTGCGTGGCCATGGCGGTTCTCCTCCGGAATTGACGGGCGGGATTGCGGGAATTTTGTTTATCAAAGACCCGAGAAGCCGGCGGGTCAAGTTTGGCAATTAATGCTCGTCATGCCCGGGCTTCGTCCCGGGCATCTTGAGCCAGAGGAGTCCCCTTTGGCAGGAGATCTCCGGGACAAGCCCGGTGATGACGGATTGTTTTTCCGGCTTTGGAGCCGCCTTCACCAGCCCCCCGCTTCCTCCGCAAAATCTCTCAGCGCGGCGATATGCCCGTCCGCGTCGAGACCTTCCTCGCTGCAATAGACCTGCATATGGGTCGCGCCGATGGATTTCCAGGCGTCCCATTCCGCTTTCCACTTCTCCGGCGTGCGGTTGGGAACGAACACGCGGCCCTCGATGGCGATATCGGACGGATCGCGCCCGGCCTCGCGGGCGTAGCCGTGCATCCGGGCGACGATTTCCTTCGGCTCGTCGTAGCGCCTCGGCATCACCTCGGCATGGCCGCGCTGGTTGAGCGAGGGGAAGCGCGGGAACCAGCCATCGGCGAGCGCGCCGACGCGTTTGATGACCGGTTCCGCCATGCCGCCGAGCCAGACCGGGATCGGTCTCTGCACCGGCAGGGGGTTGATGCCGGCATCGTGAATCTCGTGGAACTCGCCGGTGAAATCGACCAGCTCCTCGGTCCACAGACGGCGCATGAGGACGATCTGTTCCTCGATCATACGGCCGCGCGTTTTCCAGTCGCGCCCGAGCCCTTCATACTCGACCGGGTTCCAGCCGACCGCCACGCCGAGCCGCATGCGCCCGTTCGACAGCACGTCGACCTGCGCCGCCTGCTTGGCCGTCAGATACGTGTCGCGCTGCGGCAGGATCATGATCCCGGTGGCGAATTCCAGCGTCGTGGTACAGGCGGCCAGATAGCCGAACAGGCAGAACGGCTCGTGAAACATTTCCTCGAACGTGTAGAGCATCCGGAAATCGGTATGCACCGCAGGATCGCCGCCCAGCACGTGATCGAACGGCGCGATATGGGTGTAGCCCAGCGCCTCCGCCGCCTGCGCGTAATCGCGTAGCACGACCGGATCGGCGCCGAGTTCGGTCTGGGGAAACACCGCGCCGAGGCGCTGTTCGGGGCGCAGCGTCATGCGAATGCCTCCGGAAGCTCTTCCCGCACCCGCCGGATGATGTCGAGATGGTCCCGCGGCGTCTCGAGCCCGCCCATGATGGTGAAGACGTTGAGATGGGTCGCGCCCACGTCGCGCCAGCCTTCGTATTCGGCGCGCCATTCGTCCGGCGTGCGGCCGGAAACGTTGAGCCGCCCTTCGATCCCGATCGCATCGGGATCGCGACCGGCCTCGCGCGCGTAGGACCGCATCTTCTCGATCAGCATCTTCGGGTCGTCGTGCCGGCGATCCAGCCCCTTGGTCAGCAGCAGCGGGTCGAGCGACGGGAATTTCGGAAACCAGCCGTCCCCCATCCTGCCGATGCGCCGCAGCACCGGATCGGCCATGCCGCCGAACCAGATCGGAATATGCTTCTGCACCGGCAGCGGGTTGATCCCGGCGGCGCGCACGCTTTCCCACTCGCCTTCGAAATCGACCAGCGGGTCGGCCCACAGCGCGCGCAATAATGCGATCTGCTCCTCGATCCGCCTGCCGCGGGTGCGGAAATCGGCGCCCAGCGCTTCGAACTCCCAGCGGTTCCAGCCGATCCCGACGCCGAGCCGCACGCGCCCGCCCGACAGCACGTCGAGCTCCGCCGTCTGCTTGGCGACCAGCGCAGTCTGGCGTTGCGGCAGCACCAGGATCGCGGTGGCGAGCTCGATCCTTTGCGTCACCGCGGCGATATAGGACAGCAGCACGAACGGCTCATGGAACTCGCAGGTGTGATCGTAGGGGCCGCTGAACCCGGGCCGCGTCGCCCGGCTGACCCCGACGATATGCTCCATCGCCTCGAGGAAATCGTAGCCGAGCTCCTCGGTCATCGTACCGAATTCGCGGATCAGACCGGGGTCGGTGCCGAATTCGAGCTGGGGGAAAAAGGTGCCTATTTTCATATGACTTTGTCAGGTTGGCTGTACCGGCCCTCTCCCCCTCCCGGCCACCCATCTCGAGTATCCTGTGGGTGGCCGGGAGGGGGAGAGGGCCGGAGCGATATTTCGTCACTTGCGAGAGTAGCCGCGAAGGGGATGCGCGCAAAGGTCCCGCGCTGGCGCGTTCGGAAAACTGCTTTAAACTCCGCGCCGACAACGAAATGCGGAGAAGAAAGATGGCAACCACACGGGAACTGGTCAGCGCGCGCTACGGCAGGGATATCGGCGTCGGCGACGATACGGAAGCGGAAGGCGTCGTTGCCGCGCTGTTGTCGCGCCGCTCGATCCGGCTGTATGAAGACAGGCCGGTCGATCCCGGCCTGCTCGACGTGCTGCTGGCCTGCGCCCAGTCGGCGCCGACCAAGTCGAACCTGCAGCAATATTCCATCGTCGTGGTGCAGGAAAAAGAAACGCGGGAAAAGCTCGCGCCCTTCGTGCCGCGCACCAAGATTCTCAGGGACGTGCCCGGCCTGCTGGTATTCTGCGCCGACATGCGCCGGGGCCAGCGCGTCACCGGCTTCGCCGGCAAGGCGCACGCCAACAACAATATGGACACGTTCGCCAACGCCACCATCGATGCGGCGCTGGCGCTCGGCTTCTTCGTCGCCGCGGCAGAAGGCGCCGGGCTCGGCACCGCGCCGCTCTCGTCGCTGCGCGATTTCATGTACCAGGTGGCCGAGGTGCTGGAGCTGCCCGACGGGGTCTACCCCATCGCCGGGGTGATGTTCGGCTGGCCGTCGGCCACCGGCTACGTCAACCAGCGCCTGCCGCAATCCGCCGTGGTGCACCGCGAACGCTACGACGATTCGAACCTCGAAGCCGACATCTCGCAATACGACGAAACCCGCCATAGCGCCTTCCCCATCCCCGACGACAAACAGTCGAAGCAGGATTTCTACGGCATCGCCGAAAAATACCGCTGGTCGGAGCACATCTCGCGCCAGCTCGGCGTGCCCGAACGGGCGGAGTTCCGCGCGTTCCTCAAGAGCCACGGCTTCGACCTGGCGTAGGGCGACCGTCGGCATCCCATAAAAATGCGCCATGCCCGGGTCCGGAAATCAGAACCACCCGGGCATCTTGCGCCAGTTGGCCTCCGCCCACCCCGCCTTCTCCCATGTCACCCCGGACCTGATCCGGGGTCCATCGCGCCGCCTGCTTGAGCCCCGCCAGTTCATGTCGCGCTATCGCGCTCTGACTGGACCCCGGCTCGGGGGCCGGGGTGACAATTTTGTGGGAGGGAAGAGCGGTGCATAGCCCCCCTTCCTTGACCCCTCCCTGCGCCTTCGGGATACTGCCGCGACTTCACACAGACACAGGCAGGAACAGTGGCGGAGAAAGACCCGGTCATCATTTCAGGCGGCGGGCCGGTGGCGATGGTGCTGGCCCTCGCTTTGCACCAAAGAGACATCCCCTTCATCGCGCTGGAGACGCTCGACGAGCCGTTCGTCGACCAGCGGGCGGCGTCGCACCACCCGCCGACGGTGGGCATGCTCAACGAGCTGGGCATTCTCGACGATATCCTGCCGGAAGGTCTCAAATCGCCGGTCTACCGGTTCCACGACAAGGTCACCCATGACGTGATCGCCGAGTTCGATCTCGGCGAGCTGGCGTACGAGGTCGAGTTCCCCTTCGTGCTGCAGTTCGAGCAGTACAAGCTGGTGCGCAAGATCATCGAGCTGTTCGGCGACGCGCCCGGCTTCGACGTGCGGTTCTCGAACACCGTCACCGGGCTGACCCAGTTCGACGACCATGTCGACGTGCAGGTAAAAACGCCCGACGGGACGGAGACGCTGCGCGCGTCTTATGTCGTCGGGTGCGACGGCGGGCGCTCGACGGTGCGCAAATCGGCCGGCATCGAGTTCGTCGGCTTCACCTATCCGGAGAAGTTCATCAAGATCGGTACCTATTTCGATATTCAGGGCGTCGACGACCGGATCGCCATCCGCAACTATTTCTCGGACCCGGACGAATGGTGCAATTTGTTCAAGGTGCATGGCGAACCCGACCGGCCCGGCATCTGGCGTTTCGTGGTACCGATGCAGGTGGGAGAGACGGAAGAGGAAGCGAAAGCGCCGGAGAACATGCAGGCGCGGCTGAAGCGGTTCTTCGACCGCGACGAGGATTACGAGATCGCCTACGCCAACGTCTACACGGTGAGCCAGTGCGTCGCCGAGACCTTCAATAAGGGCCGCGTTCTGCTGGCCGGAGACTCGGCGCATGTCAACAACCCGATCGGCGGGATGGGGCTCAATGGCGGCATCCACGACGCGATGAACCTGGCGGAAAAACTCGCCCGCGTATGGAAGGGCGAGGCGGGAGACGACCTGCTCGATCTCTATACGAGACAGCGCCACAAGGCCTCGACCGACTTTACCCAGGCGCAGACCATCGCCAACAAGAAGCAGCTGGAAGAGAAAGACCCGGTACAGCGGCAGAAACGGCTCGACGAGATGCGCGCCGTCGGCGAGGACCCGGCCAAACGCCGCGCCTATATGCGCCGGGCGCAGCTGGTCGACAGCCTGGAAGCGGCGCAGAAAATTACCTGATCGGACGCCGACATGATTGACCTCGTGTTGAGGAGGCCTGAAAGGCCGTCTCGACCTGCCTCCGCCGAAGCAAAGCTTCAGCTTCGCGCAGGCGGGAGGATGAGGCGGGCGGGTGCAGGATTTATGCGATGAGCCTAAAAATATGCACGCTCAACACCTGGAAATGCGATGGGCGGTATCGTGACCGGTTGAAGCTGATGGCGGCGGAGACGGCGCGGATCAAACCCGACATCCTGATGCTGCAGGAGGCCTTCGCGGCAGGAGAAGACGACACGGCGGCAACGCTCGCCGCGGCGATGGACGGCACGGTCGCCGCCGCGCCGGCGCGCGACAAGGAACGCGATTTCGGCGGTCGTACGGTCCGCAGCACATCGGGGCTCGCTTTCATTACGACAGGCGAAATCGTCTCCTCGCGCGCTGTCTCGCTGCCGGTTCCCGACGCGGACGACAATCGCATATCGCAGATCGCGGAGATTGAGATCGGCGGCAAGCGCCTTCTCGCCGTCGCCACACACCTGACCCATATCACCGAAGCCGATTCCGAACGCCAGGCCGAGATCGAGGCGACGCTCGCCGCCCTGCCGGACCTGTCCGGTTACGATGCGGCGCTTTTCGCCGGCGATTTCAACTGCCGGCCCGAGACCCCGCCGATCCGCTGGCTGCTGGAAGAATCAGGCGTCGGCGCCATCGATGTCTGCGCCGCGGCGGGCATGGAGATCGTCACGCGCGATACCAGTTCGCGCTATCCGCCCTGCCGGATCGATCATATTTTCCTTCTCGATACCGGCTCGCCCGTCGCCATCGACCGGGTAATGCGCGTCTACGACACGCGCGATCCGACACTCGGCATCTTCCCAAGCGATCATTACGGCGTGATGGCCGAGCTCAGGCTCGGGAACTAACGAACCTCGGGCACCGCCACGCCGAACCTCTGGGCGACGCTGACCACGTCATCCCAGACGGCCTGCGGCACCGGAATACCGCCGTGCAGGCGCTGCGCGTGAATCTCATCCGACCGTTCGCCGGGGATCAGGATCTCGTCGACGCCGTCGGCTTTGGACAGCCCCTTGATCGCCTGGGCCAGCCTTTCGGCCTCGGCGGTGTATTCGTCGAGATCTATAAACTGTCCGATATCGACTGCGGCCAGCACGGCCGCCTGCTGGTGGCGTTTTTCGACGCCGGTAATCCATTTGAGCAGGGTCGACGGGCCCGCCATGTTGCAGGACACCAGCTCGAACATCAGCGACAGGCCGGACCCTTTCGGCCCGCCGAGCGGCGTCGGCAAATCGGCCTTTTGCGGGTCGGTGGTCGGGTTACCGTCGGAATCGAGCGCCCAGCCCTCGCCCAGCGGTTCGTTGGTCGCCTTGTGATGCATCAGCGTGCCGACGCCGGCGATCGCGGTCGCCATGTCGAGCGAGATGACCCGTCCGTCGGCGCGCGGCACACAAATGGCGATCGGGCTTGTCGATACACCGCCTTCGCGCGCGCCGTAATAGGCCATGTTGGGCTGCGATGTGCCCATATGAAGTCCGATCATGCCGGCCTCCGCCGCCATGCGGGTGTATTGCCCAACCGCGCCCGAATGGGTGGATTTATGGACCACGACCCAGCCGACGCCAGCCTTCTTCGCAAGCTCCATCGCCTTTTCCATGCCGTAGGACAGCGCAATCTGACCGTGCGCGTAATCGGCATCGACGATCGCCGCCGCCGGCGTTTCCTTCGTCACGCGGATATCCGGTTTCGGGTTTACGACATTGTTGTCGAGACGCTTCACATAGGAGGACAGGCGGATCATGCCGTGCGAGTCGATGCCGCGCAGGTCGGCCCAGATCAGCCCGGCGGCCACCGTGCGTGCATCGTCCGGCGGTACGTCGAGCGCCTCGAAAACCCGGATCATCAGTTCCTGCGCCGCCTCGTGCGACACGGTTACGCTATCGGCCATGAAATTCTCCCTTGCGAGCGGGGCGCATATTGCCGGGGCGGCCTGACGACGTAAAGCGGCGGAACGCCGCGTCCGGTTGCCGGTCAGCGACACCCCCCCTATAAACAGGGCAATTCTTCACTCAGGGAACCGGAAAAATGGAAGACAAGATTACGTTCAAGTACGGCGACATGACCCTGTCCGGCGTTCTTCACACGCCCGAGGGCGCGAGCGGCAGGCTGCCGGCGATCATGGTGCTGCACGGGTTCGGCAGCAACAAGGAATCCGGCAACGTGCATGGACCCGTGAAAATGCTGAACGACTGGGGATACGCGGCGTTCCGGTTCGACATGCCGGGCTGCGGCGAAAGCGACGGCGAGTTCGGCCGCGTGATCTGCCAGGAACAGGTCGAGGCGACGCAGGCGGCCTGCACCTACCTTCAGACGCGCGACGAGATCGATCCCGACCGGATCGGCGTACTCGGTTCTTCCTTCGGTGCGGCGGTCGCCATCTATGTCGGCGGCGTCGACAAGCGTATCGCCTGCGTCGTCTCATCCGGCGGCTGGGGCCACGGCGAACGCAAGTTCCGCGGTCAGCATCCGACCAAGGAAGGCTGGCTGAAATTCACCAGGATGCTGGAAGAAGGCCGCCGCCACCGCGAAAGGACCGGCGAATCGCTGATGGTCGACCGGTACGACATCGTTCCGATCCCCGAACATCTCAGAAACAACCTGTCGCAGCATTCGGTCGAGCAGTTCCCGTCCGAGGTCGCCCAGTCGATGTACAACTTCACCGCCGAAGACGTGGTCGGCGATATTGCCCCGCGTCCGCTGCTGCTGCTGCATTCGTCGGACGACTCGGTCACGCCGACCGAACAGTCGGTCGCCATGTTCCAGAAAGCGGGCCAGCCGACCGACATGCACCTGTTCGCGGAAACCGACCATTTCATGTTCGCCGAAAACAACACAAGGGTGCGGGAGATCGTCAAATCCTGGCTCGACAAGTTCTTTCCGGTTTAGGAAAAATCAGATGAACGACGATATCCGCAACCAGCTCGCGCCAACCGGCGTCCTCCGCGCCGGCCTCAACATGGCGAACAATCTGCTGATCACCGGCGAGACTGCCGGCGGCCAGCCCGACGGGGTCGCACCGGACATGGCGCGCACGCTGGCCCGGAAAATCGGCGTCAATGTCGAGCTGATCCGGTTTGCCTCGCCTGGCGAAGTCGCCGACGCGGCGACCGTTAACGTCTGGGATATCGGGCTGATCGGCGCCGAGCCGGTACGGGCGGAGAAGATCGATTTCACCGCTGCCTATGTCGAAATCGAGGCGACTTATCTTGTGCCCGCAGGCTCGACTCTTACGCGGATCGAAGATGTCGACGCAAAGGGCATCCAGATCGCCGTTTCAGGGCGTAGCGCCTACGATCTCTTCCTGACACGCGACCTGAAACAGGCCAAACTGGTCCGCGCGCAGGGTGTCGCCGGCGCAACTGAACTGTTCGTATCGGAGAATCTGGATGCACTTGCGGGACTGCGCCCCGCGCTGGCGTCGGTTGCCGCAAATCTGCCGGGCAGCCGGGTCCTGGACGGGCAGTTCACGGCCGTACAGCAGGCGGTCGGCGTGCCGAAGGGCCGCGACGCCGCAGCCCGCTTCGTGAGCGAGTTCGTCGAAGAAGCCAAGGCAAGCGGCCTCGTCGCCAGCCTCATCGAAAAACACGGCGTTGCCGGCAGGCTCTCGGTCGCCGCGCCGGCCTAATCGCCCTGAAAAGGGAGTTGCAACGTCTTCTTCCTGCGCCCGGTTTCGTTTGGCAACCGCTACGGCATGGGATAATAGATCGTTGGTCCGTCGGTTAATCGTGAGTTGAATTCGACCAAGTTTTTTCTACGGTCCATTGTGACCTGGCGCATAGTAGTCCGGCGGAGGATCGTTTAAGGATATCGTCAGCAATGACGAACGACGCCGCACATCTTGCCGACACGGTTGAGCGGGACCGCACGCGCTCCCGCACGGCGCGCTGGCGGCCGGTTCTTCGCCTTAGATTTATCCAGTTCGCCGTTCTTATCGTGATCGCTGCGGTACCTGTGCTCATCCTTGACGGTTGGGTTCAGCGCTCGGCGATGGAAAAGGAGATCGCTTCCGTCGCTGAAAAGCATCTGCTGATCGCCCAGAATCTGAGTGCTGCGCTGAGCCGCTATGCGACCGACGTCAAGGAGGGATTCAGGGTCGCCGTGAGCCAGTCCGCCGCCGGCGTGACGACATCTCATATGGACTCGATGCTTCGGACACTGGGATTCGAGCATGCCTGCATCATCGACAGCGCGGGGAAACCGCAGGTCTTCCTTTTCTGGCCGCAGGATTTCGGAAAGAGCAAGCAGACCAACATCTCTCCGGCACAGATTCGGAAGCTGGGAAACATGGCACGGGCGGCCGGGGGCGAAATCGTCATTACCGATATCATTCGCGATGGCGCGGCACCCCGGATGTTCCTCCTGCAACAGGTCGGCCCCACGGATTTCGCGATGGGCGTGCTGGGACTCGACTATATCAGGCGGATTCAGCGTTCGATTTCGTTCGGCGAGCGCGGCCATTCGATGATCGTCGATTCGAAGGGGACCGTTCTCGCGCACCCGAACAGCGACTGGGAACGGACTTTCAAGGACGCTTCGGCCCTGTCGGTCGTCCGCAAGATGATGCAGGGTCTCACCGGCGTCGCCACCTTCTACTCTCCGCCGATGCAGGCGGACATGATCGCCGGCCATACCAGTGTCCCCGAAACGGGCTGGGGCGTCATGGTGCCGCAGCCAATGTCGGAACTGCAGGCCCGGGCCAGCGATACGCAGAATATCGCCATCGCCATCACATTCGCGGGCATCCTGATCGCCTCGATCATCGGATGGTTACTGACCAGATACATGACGGAGCCTATCATCGCCGTGGAGCGCGCCGCTGGCGCGGTGGCGGCCGGCCAGCTCGATACGCAGGTCGGTCAGTTGCCGAAATACAGCCCGATTGAAATGCGCAGCCTCGCGGACAGTTTCGACCATATGACCGAGGAGTTGCGGCTCCGCGACGAAGGGCTTCGCGTGGCGACGCATCAGGCGGAAGCGGCCAATCTCGCCAAATCTGAATTTCTCGCCAATATGAGCCACGAACTCCGAACGCCGCTTAACGCGATTCTGGGGTTTTCGGAAATTCTCGAACGCGAAACATACGGCCCGCTGGGATCGGAACGGTACCTTGAATACGCCAAGGACATCAGGGTGTCAGGCGAACATCTACTCGATCTGATCAACGATGTTCTTGACGTCGCCCGGATCGAAGCGGGAGCTCTCAAACCTGAACTGGGCGAGGTCGAGATCGCAAAGGTCATCGAAGCCTGCAGGACAATGACGGAGAATCGGGCCCTGCGCGGCGAAATCTCAGTCGAATGCGATATTCCGGACGACTTTCCCCTGCTGCGTCTCGACAGGCGGATGACCCGCCAGATCCTGCTTAATCTTATGTCGAACGCCCTCAAATTTACGCCGGCCGGCGGCAGCGTCAGAGTATCTGCGAAACGCGAGGCTGACGGCGGCGCGACGCTGCGGGTAACCGACACGGGCATCGGCATCGCTCCCGAGCATCTGGATCTGGTCGTCCAGCCCTTCAAACAGGTGGAAAACGCAATGCAGCGGTCTTACGACGGATCGGGGCTCGGTCTCTATCTGACCAAGACCATGGCGGAGCTTCAGGGCGCCACGATGAAGATCGAGAGCGAACTCGGCCGCGGCACGACCGTCACCATCCACTACCCGGATCACACAATCGCCCGGGGAGCCACAGAGAACCGTTAGACGGACCGGTCGACGTCAGACAACCGGCGCGTACAGATCGTCCAGGGACGTGGGCGCCGGCAGAAATCCTTCCTCGACCAGATGGCGCATGAACGTCTCCAGATGCGCCCGGTTGAGCTCCAGCCCGTAAGGCCAGGGGTCCCCTCCGAATACCCGATCCATCTCCTCGACATCGTCGGCCAGCCACGGCGTCATGTACATCATCGCGCCGGTATAGCGCATCTGTTCCTGCGCCTTCCGTTTCGACTCCTCGAACGCCTCGAACAGACTCTTCGCAAGCCAGGGGTTCTCGCGATAGAGCGATTCACGCATTACGACGGTATGCATGATCGGAAATATCCCGGTACGGCCAAACCAGTCCTGCTCGGCCTCGCGGAAATTCGGAATCAACCGCTCGATATGCTCGCAGGTCCGATAGGTCCTGGGCTGGCGCGCCGCCATGATCGCATCGATCTCACCGCCTTCGAGCGCGTCGGCCAGGGTATCGAACCGTTCCAGAGGCGACAGGTCGACGTCGCGAGCAGGCATCACGTCGGACGCGGTGGGCTTGCGGGGTACGTCGACGCCGCCCTCGACCCAGCGGATCGTGTCGGTATCCACACCGTATTCGTCGCGCAGGATGCCGCGCATCCAGACGCCGGCAGTTTGCCGGTATTCCTGGATGCCGACCCGTTTCCCTTCCAGATCCTTAGGTGTTTCGATGCCCGACTTCCGATTGATGAAAAAATTGCCGTGGCGAAACACGCGCGACGGAAAAACGGGAATGGCGACAAACGGAAAGGCCTCGCCGCCGGCCAGCGCCCGGCTTCTCCTGGTCGTGTAAAGCGACAGCGACATCTCCGAAACATCGAATGCCTCGCGCTCCGCCATGTCGACGAAGATGGAATGAACCGGGATGCGGGTTTCGTACTCGACCGTGACGCCTTCGAGCTTTACGGCGCCATAGCGCAACGCTTCGATCCGGTCGTACGGACCGCTTGCGATATGGAGGAACAGTTCCGACATCTCGCCCGCCCTCCTCAGGCCGCGTCGAGCCTGGCGGCCTGCTGATGCTCGCCCAGCACCGTCGTGCGCCGTAGTAGTCGCCGCTCGCCTTCGGAAAAATCCGTCCGCGCATGATTGACGCAGCGATTGTCCCACATCACGAAATCGCCCGGCGTCCAGACATGTTCATACAGGAACTCAGGTTTCTCCGAATGGTCGAACAGTTCCTCCAGGACAGCATCGCTTTCATCCTCAGGCAGTTCGGGAATTCTCACGGTCAGAAGACGGCTTACGAACAGAATCGAACGCCCGGTTTCCTGATGCCTCACAAAGAGCGGGTGAATTCGCGACCCGGTCAGCGATTCGGACGGTTTATCTTTTTGAACGGTACCCGCGTAATAGACATGCTCTGCGTGGCAATCGACGAGCGTCTTCTTCAAAGCCGCGGGGAGAGCATCGCAGGCGGCGTAAAGATTCGAGAATATCGTGTTGCCGCCAACGGAGGGAATCTCCAGCGCGTAGAGCAGCGTATAACGGAACGGTCGCTCTGCGTAGGCGCCATCCGAATGGAACATCATCTCGCCATCGGGCAGCGAACCAATCGGCTTGCCGTCCTCGCGGATATTGGAAATCAGCATGATGCCGGGATGCGAAACCCGGTCTCCTTCGGCGGTCGGCACATGCCTGTTGCGACCACCGGGCTCTCCGAACCGTCGAGTAAATCCGATCTGGTCTTCCTCGGATAACGTCTGGCCCGGAAAAACCAGCACCTGCCGGTCGAGCCAGGCGCGATGAACTTCAGCGAACTCGGCATCGGTCATCGGTTGCGACAGATCGATGTCGGTGATCCGGGCACCTAACGAAAAATCAAGCGGAGTTACGGTTGCCATCAGGCAGCCTCCTTCGAAAAAGCCGCCTTGGGGCGGATGCCCTGAACTGTCGTGCGGCGCAACAAGCGGCGTTCGCCGGACGGAAAATCCGTCCGTGCATGATTAACGCAACGATTATCCCAGATCACAAAATCACCGGGCGTCCAGCGGTGCGCATAGATGAGATCCTCGCGCTCAGTGTGATCCAGAATTTCGTCGAGCAGAGCGTCGCCTTCCTCGGCATTTTCCAGACACTGGGTCAGCAGACGACTCGCATACAGCACAGGCCGCCCGGTCTCCTCATGCGCGGTTACCAGCGGATGGACGAACGAATCCGGTTCATCGCCGACCCCCAGAGTCGCCTTGATTTCCTTCGTGACATGCCGACCGGCGTAATAACCATGCCGCGCCCGGACCTGGACCAGTTCCGCCTTGAGAGAATCGGGCAGCGTTTCCCAGACCAGATACAGGTTGGCAAACAGGGTATTGCCGCCTTGTGACGGAACATCGATGGCGTACAGCATCGTGTAGCGGTAAGGATCCTCGTCATAGGACCCGTCGGAATGGAACATCATTTCGCCGTCGGGCAGCGACCCGATGGGTTTACCGTCTTCCCGGATATTGCTGATCAGCATGATCGACTCGTGGGACCGACGGTCAGCTTCCCTGCGTCCGGCATAACGACGGCGGACCGGCATCTCTCCCCAGTGCCGGGTAAACCGGATCTGATCTTCCTCGGTCATTTTCTGGTCGGGAAATACCAGCACCTGATAGTCAAGCCATGCGCGATGGATCGCATCATATTCGCTTTCGGTCAGGCTTCGTCCCAGATCAACTCCGGTAATGCGCGCGCCAAGGGGGGCGTCGATCGGCGAGACGGCAAGCATCAGGCGGCTTCCGGTACGGTCGCAGCCTGGGGGCTTACGCCCTGCACCACAGTGCGGCGCAAAAGTCGTCTGTCCGTCGCGGGAAAATCGGTACGAGCGTGATTCAGGCAACGATTGTCCCACATTACGAAATCGCCCAGCGACCAGACATGCTCATAGACCAGCGACGGCTGTTCGCAATGGTCGAACAGGGTTTCGAGCACCTCGTCGCTCTCCGCCTCTTCGAGCTCCATGATGCGCGTTGTGATCAGGCGGCTGATATAAATCGCGGTTCGTCCGGTCTCCTCATGCTTGACGAAGAGCGGATGAATGGCGTCGCCCGAGTACGGTCCGATGGGCTGGTCCTTCTGAACCGTTCCGCCGTAATAGCCGTGTTTTGCGTGGCATCCGGCAAGCCGCTTCTTCAGGTCCGCGGGCAGCGTGTCATAGGCGCCATACATATCGGCAAACAACGTATTACCGCCGGTGGATGGAAGCTCAACCGCGTAGAGCAGGGTGTAGCGGTAGGGCGCCGCGTCGTACGCACCGTCGGAATGGAACATCATCTCGCCATCCGGCAGCGAACCGATCGGCTCCCCGTTCTCGCGGATATTGCTCACCAGCATGATCGACTTGTCCCTGGTATCGCGTTCATTCCGCGTGTCGTAGCGGTCACGCACCGGCAGGTCGCCCCACATGCGGCTGAATCGGATCTGGTCGTCCTCTGTCAGGTCCTGTCCCGGAAAAACGAGCACCTGATGATCGAGCCAGGCGCGGTGAAGTTTGTCGAAATTATCCTGCCCCACAGGTTCGGCAAGATCGATGCCGGTAATCCGCGCGCCAAGCGGCGCGTCCAGGGGTTCAATCGTGAGCGCCATGTATCCAGCTCCAGACCGTTAGCGGAGCATCCATTATAGGAACCGTCGCGGCATACTCAAAGGCCCTGCCTTGCCCGCGATGCAGGGCGCAAATAGGATGGTTTGGAAAATCGGACAACAGGGAGAAAACGAACCATGGCCAACGGCACACCTTCCGACGACCGGCGTAACCGCAACGCGGTCCTTTTCCTGGGCCCGGATGAGATCAAGGGGCTGATCACCATGGAAGAAGGGGTCGCGGCGATCGAACAGGGATACCGCGAGGCCGACGAGTTTCCAATCGGCAATGCACCACGGCGCCGGGTCCATTCGCCGGACGGCGTGCGGGTGTCCAACTTTCCGGGCGGCATCCCTGGGCTTGGCGTGATCGGCTCGCTGACCCGCGCCGAAATGGTCGCGCAGGGCGACGACGGCGCAAACCAGGGCTATCCCTACCGTGAACACCCGGTCTATCTGCTGTGGGACGCCAAAACGTCGCGGCTCGACGGCATGATGATGGGCGAGATATTCGATGCGCGCACCGGGTTCACCTCGATCATGGCGTTTCGCACAGGCGCGACGACCGGGGTCGGCGTCAAGGCATTGTCGCGCGAGGATTCGCATGTGTTCGGTCTGCTGGGCTCGGGCGGGCAGGCGGTCAACAAGATCCTTGCCATCAACGCGGTGCGCGATATCCACAAGGTCAAGGTTTACAGCCGCAACCCGGAAAACCGTCTCGCCTTCTGCGACCGCATGTCGGAGATGATCGGCAAGGAAATCGTGCCGGTCGAAAGCGCGGAGGAAGCGGTGCGCGGCTCGGACGTGGTGATCTCGGCAACCGATTCCAACGCACCGACTTTCGATGGCGCCTGGCTGGAACCCGGCCAGCATGTCGCCACGGTCGTGGGCTCCAACAGCGCGCTTGTCGAAGGGGGCTGGCTGAAGACCGGACGCCGTGAGAACGACGATGAGACAGTGCGCCGGGCCGACGTGATCGCGGTCAACCATCTGGAATCGGTCCGTATGGAGAAACAGGCGGGCCTTTTCGATCCGCTGGAGCAGGGCATCATCACCGATGACGACATCATCTCGCTCGGATCCGTGCTGGCGGGTACGCATCCGGGGCGGACGTCGGACGATCAGATCACCTATCACTTCAACAATAACGGGACGGCAGCAGCCGACATGGCGCTCGCCAAAATCGTCTTCGACCGCGCGAAGGAAGACGGGCGAGGCACCGAGATTGACATTCCCGTTCCGGGCACGCAGTAAGGCGGAACCTGTCGCGCATGCCCGACGCCGCCACGCATACGGAGTCGATCCGGTCTGATCGTTCACCCAATCAGCCGGCCGACGATGTGCTGTCCGATATTCATGTGCTTGCCAATCTGATCGGCCAGGGCTTTTCCGGTTTTCTTGAAGGCGAATACGGGCTGACGGTCGCCGAATGGCGGGTGATGCTGACGCTTGGGCGCTATCCGGGCCAGACCGCAGCAGAGATCACGGTGCGCTGGGCGATGGACAAGATGGCGATCAGCCGCGCCCTCCAGCGGCTCGAAGCCGCCGGACACATCCGGCGCGAACGCAACCCCGACGACCGGCGCAGCTACCGCCTGTCGCTGACGGAGCAGGGCCGCGCGCTTCACGATGAAATCCTGCCGGGCGCGACGGCCCGTTATCGGGAGTTCATGTCCTGCCTGTCGGAGAAAGAAATCGCCGAACTGCGGCAGGCGCTTCGCAAACTGATCGACAACGCATCTGCAGCATCCGGCTGATCCGCAACTCTGAAACAGGAGATAGTGCAATGCCCCTGAAACGCATGTTGCTTGAAATCGGCATGGGGAACGACCTCCATGGCGGTGACTACACCAAGGCCGCGATCCGGGCGGTGCAGGACGCCGTGCATCACAGCTCGATGAACATGGTGCGCTCTCTCGGGATCGACCATTCAGAGGTCCATGTCGAGGTCAATATCGGCGTGCAGGAACCGGACAAGGTGGACAGGGACGCGGTCGCCGCAACGCTGCCGGTGGGCAAGGTCACCGTCAATGTGGTCAAGGGCGGTCTCGATATTCCGGACCCGGAACATGACGATATCGCCTGCGTCGCGACGGCGGGAATCGTGGTCCGGCTGGATATCGACTGAAGCGCCACCATGCTTGAGCTTTATCACGCAGGCCTGACGGCGTGCTCCAAGAAGTCGCGCCTCACCCTCAACGAAAAAGGGCTAGACTACGTCAGCCACTATGTCGATCTCGGCCGGTTCGAGCATCACCGGCCCGAATACCTGGCGCTCAACCCGAACGGGCTGGTGCCGACCCTGGTGCATGACGGAACAATCGTCGTCGAATCGACGGTGATCAACGAATATATCGACGAAGCGTTCCCGGATATTCCCCTACGCCCCTCCGATCCCGCCGGGAGAGCGAAAATGCGGCTCTGGGGCAAGATGGCGGACGAAGCGCTGGGTCCCAACATGGTGGTCGCGTTCTCGGCGAAAAGCGGAATTGGCGAGGGAGTCCGAAGTCTCGACCCGGATGAACTCGAAGAAGTGCTGAAGCGCACCCCGCTGATCGAGCGCCGCAACGCCTTCCGCAAGCTGGCGGAGCACGGGCGGTTCACTCACGAGGATTTCGCGGCCGCGCACGAGAAGGCCGGCTTCATCCTTGAGAAGGCCGAGACGGCGCTGGCGGACGGGCCATATCTTACCGGCGACATGTATACGCTCGCCGACATCAACATGTTGCCGTTCATGCACCGCTACCGCGAGCGCGTGGTGCCCGACCTGTTCACGCCAGCCCGCGTGCCGCGCCTGTGCGACTGGCTCGACCGGCTGCTCGATCGCCCGGCGGTAAAAGCGACTTTTGCGGATTCGGACGAGACACGACCGACCGCCGCCTGAATTGATATCATTCGAGAGGATCGCTACCCTTGCCCGGTGAGTTCAAAACCCGGTCGAGGACACCGTCATGCGTCTTTTCTCGCGCAAGAAGCGCCCACCGCATCTGGGCAGATACAGGATGGAGAAAATCAGGCGGGTCGACAGCCCGACCACGCTGATCACTGATAACGTCAAACAGGTGCCCAAGCGTGCCGGGTTTTTCGTCCGTGCGTTCTACGGCGATCTCGGCCCCAAGGCCGGCAAGGAAATCCGCCGCTTTATTACCAAGCATCCGCTGAACGCCGCCATCGGCCATCTGCACTGGAAACACGTACCGGATCACAAGGGCGATCCTGCATCCGAAAAGGCGCCTGTTCCCGGACCGGAGGAAATGTCGAAGCACATCAAGGCGCTGTGCCATTTTCTCGATGCCGACCTGGTGGGCATCTGCGAGGTGCCGGAATGGGCCTGGTTCAGCCATGAAAGCGACGGCACGCCGATTACCACGCGGCACAAATACGCCATCGTGGTGGTGATCGATCAGGGCTGGGACTCGTTTGAGGGCTCGTCGGGCGACGACTGGATCTCCGGCGCGATGAGCTACCGCGCCTATTATCACGGCTCCACCGTCGCCACCATCGTCGGCGATTACATCAGGCGGCTCGGCTATCCGGCGCAGGCGCATTCCAACGCGCATGGCGACGTGCAGCAGATCCCGCTGATGCTGCTGGCGGGGCTGGGCGAGATGAGCCGCATCGGCGAGCTGGTGCTCAACCCGTTCGTCGGGCCGCGCCACAAGACCGCCGTCATCACCACCGATTTGCCGCTGGCCGTCGATAAACCGATCGATTTCGGGCTGCAGGATTTCTGCGACAAGTGCCGCAAATGCGCCCGAGAATGCCCGGCTCAGGCGATCCCGTACGGCGACAAGGTGCTCTATAACGGCTATGAGATCTGGAAACCCGACGTCGAGAAATGCACCAAGTACCGGGTGACAAATCCCAAGGGCTCGGCCTGCGGGCGCTGCATGAAGATGTGCCCCTGGAACAAGGAAGGACTGCTGGCGCATAACCTCGCCATGTGGGCGGCGATCAAGTGGCCGTGGAGCCGCCGTTTCCTGATCTGGCTGGATGACAGGATGGGCTACGGCAACCGCAACCCGATCAAGCGGTGGTGGCTCGATCTTGAAATCGTGAACAGGAAGGTCGTAAAGCCCGCCGGCGTCAACGAGCGGGACCTGAACCTCGACCGCGACACGTCGATCGGTAACGAAAAGGTCGCGGTCTACCCGTGGGAGAAACTGCCGACAGCGGACGATAAGGAAACCAAGCCTGTCGACCGCAAACAGGGGCTGAAGGACCGCGAAGCGGCAGAAGCGGCGCTGCGTGAAGCGAAGAACCGGGCGGACGCCCTATAAAGCGAAATATGCGAAACGCCCGGTTCATTTCTGCATGCAGATGAGTTAGACCGGACAAAGCTTTCGAGGAACGGGGCATTTCATGCATGGCGACGCGCTGAATTTGCGCGAGGTGATCGTTTTCCTTGTGGCGGCCGGCGTCGTCGTGCCGCTGGTGCGGCGCATCAGGATCAGCCCGGTTTTCGGCTTTCTGGCCGTCGGGCTGGCGATCGGGCCGCACGGACTGGCCCGGCTTACGGAGTCGCTGCCCTGGCTGAGCCTTGCGGTCATCGCGGACCCGTCCTCCGTCCGCCCGTTTGCGGAACTCGGCGTGGTGTTCCTGCTTTTCATGATCGGGCTCGAGTTGTCGCTCGAAAGGCTGTGGGCGATGCGCCGCGTCGTCTTCGGGCTCGGCGGCGCACAGATCCTCGTGACAGGCGCGTTTATCGCCGTCATCGCCTCGTTTTTCGACAACAGCCAGGCGGCGGCGATCGTGCTGGGCGGCGCCTTCGCCCTGTCCTCGACCGCCATCGTCATGCAGCTCCTGTCCGAGAATCGCCGGCTGGGAACGGCGACGGGCCGGACGAGTTTCGGCATTCTGCTATGCCAGGATCTTGCGGTCCTGCCCATCCTGTTTCTGGTCGGCGCGCTTGCCGCCCAGAGCGATGGCTCGGTGCCGCTAGCCTTCGCCAGGGCGATGGGCGAGGCGGCGATCGCCGTGTTCGCCATTCTCGCGATCGGCAGGCTGGTGATCCGGCCGGTTTTCCGATTCGTCGGCAGCACCGCCAGCCGCGAAATGTTTCTGGCGTTCGTCCTGCTGGTCATCGTCGGGACGGCGGTCGTCACCGAGCAGGTCGGGCTGTCGATGGCGCTGGGCGCCTTTCTCGCCGGGCTGCTGTTCGCCGAGACGGAATACCGGCACGAGATCGAGGTCGATATCGAGCCGTTCAAGGGGCTGTTGCTCGGTCTGTTCTTCGTCTCGGTCGGCATGTCGATAGACCTCGCCCAGGTGGCGGCCAAACCCGTATGGCTGATCGCATCGGTATTCGGGCTGTACTTGATCAAGACGCCGATAATCTACGCATTGTCCCGGCTGTTCGGCGATCCGCGCCCGGTGGCGCTCGAAGCCGGACTGCTGCTGGGCCAGGGCGGCGAGTTCGCCTTTGTGGTCATCGGCATGGCTTTCAGCCTCGGGCTGATGCCGGACGAAACCGCCCAGTTCATGCTGATCGTCGCCAGCCTGACCATGATCGCGACCCCGGTCGTCGCCCATGTGGCGCGCAGGCTGGCGCTTGCCATGGAAGCCCGCCAGCCTGCTCCAGCAGGCCAGGAGCCGGACCTGCCTGTCGGGTTGACCGGCCATGTCATCGTCGTCGGTTACGGCCGCGTCGGCCAGATGCTCGGCTCCGTGCTGAGCGATCAGGAAATGCCGTATATCGGGCTGGATACAGATGTCAATCTGGTCGCAAGCTTCAGGGCCGACGGCGGCAGCATCTTTTTCGGCGATGCGAGCCGCCCCGACATGCTGCGCCGGGTCGGTATCGACAACGCTGCTGCGCTGGTCGTGACCATGGACAGTCCGCAGGCGGCGGAGCAGGTGGTAACGAGCGCTCACCGCGAATGGCCGGAGCTCGTGATTTACGCCCGGGCCCGCGACCGCAAGCATACAGCGCAGCTGATCGCCCTGGGGGCAAGCCACGTGATCCCGGAGACCGTCGAAGCGAGCCTCCAGCTCGGTGAAGTCGTGCTTACCGGGATCGGCGTTCCGGACCAGGCCGCCCGCCAGCTCATCGAAACGCGCCGACAGGCGGAACTGGCCGCACTGGAGGAAAGCGTCAACGGGAGCAGCGACGAAAAACGCTGAACGCAGGATTCCTGCCGCATTGGACCGGACCAGCGGCGCCCCCTACACTTTCCCGTCAAAGATATCGGGGAAACGCTGCTACAGAGGCTTCGGGTGGCCGACCAGAAGAACATCTTTACCGATGCCGCCGACTACGACCGTTCGATGGGACGAATGAGTCGCATCGCGGGAGAGAAATTTCTCGACTGGCTGTCGATGCCGGAAGGGTTGAGATGGCTGGATATCGGGTGCGGTACGGGCAGCTTTACCGAACTCGTTTTCGACCGGTTATCCCCGGCCTCGATCGCCGCCATCGACCCGTCGGAACATCAGATCGCCTTTGCTAGGACCAAGCCTGTCGCGGACCGGATCGGGTTCCGGCAGGGCGACGCGATGTCGCTGGAGTTCGACGACAACGAATTCGACGTCGCCGTCATGGCGCTCGTCATCCAGTACATTCCGGACCCGGAGAAAGCGATGGGGGAGATCGTCCGCGTCGTGCGCCCCGGCGGCACGGTCGCGGCCTATGTCTGGCCGGCGCATGGCAACGGGCATCCGTCCGAATATTTGCGATCCGCCGTCAGATCGGTCGGCCCGTCGGAAACGAACCGTCCAGGCGCCGGGATGCGAACGACCGAAGCGATGAAGGCGCTATTCGCCGCATCGGGGATTACGGAAATCGAAACCCGGTCTCTCGAGATCCCGTTCCGGTTCGAGAATTTCGAGAAATACTGGGCGGGGCAGCATCTCGACCAGTATCGCCATCTGGGAGCTTCGGAGATCGCGCAGATGCAGGAATATCTGAGCACCCACCTGCCGAGAGACGCGGAGGGGCGGATTTCCTATACCGCCCGCGCCAACGCCATTCGCGGACGCGTCGCCGATTGACGGGTCCGCACCCCTCGCCTAGCGTCGTTGAAAACGCAAGGAGAACAACATGGCCGACGGACCGAATCGAATCCTCGAAATTCCCGAGGACGAGCTGACCGAAGCACAGAAGAATGTTTTCGACGACCTTGTCGCCGGACGCGGGCGGCTGCTGACGCCCTATAAGATCTGGATCCATTCGCCCGAACTCGCCGCCGCGATGGAAACCATCGGCACCTTTCTCAACAGGAAGGGCGCGCTGACCGAGCGAGAGGTCGAGCTCGTCATCGTCGTCATCGCCACGCACTGGGCGGGCGATTATGTGCAGGCGGCGCATGTGAAGCGCTGTCTCGAGCTCGGCTATCCTCAGGCGGCCATGGACGCGATCAGGGCGGGTAAGGCGCCGGACCTGCCCGATGCGCGCGAGAAAGCGGTTTACGACCTGTGCCGGATCGCTATGGCGCCGGGCGGCGGCTCTGACGAGGTGTACGACCGGGCGGCGGAGAAGCTGGGCCGCGACGGGCTCGCCGAGGTGCTGGCGCTGCTCGGCTACTACTCGGCGGTCGCGATGGCGATGAAGCTCCACCGCGTACCGGTACCGGGTCAGTAATACAGCGGATTCATCACTCCGGCAGGAACACGCCCTTGCCGCTGGTCTGCCGGTCGAGCAGCTGGTAGGCCTCCTCCGCCTGTTCCAGTTTCCAGCGGTGGGTAAACACGCTTTCGATGTCGATCTTCCGGTCGGCGACGAAGCGGGCGCAGTCGGACTGACCGTTCTTGGAAAACGTCCAGTGGCCAAGCACGGCCTTGTTGCGATGCGTCAGGTCCGGCCCGACATTGAGCTCGATCTGCCCGTGGCTGGCGATCAGGCAGGTCGTCCCCCAGGTGCGCGTCGACCGCACCGCGGCGGCGCGTACGTCCTTCACGCCAGAGGTCTCGACCGCTTTATGGGCCCCTTCCCCGTGGGTGAGATCGAGGATCGCTTCGACCGGATCTGTCTCCGCCGGGTCGATCACCGCGTCGGCGCCCTTGTCCAGCGCAAGCTGGCGGCGTTCGGGGGAAATTTCGACGGCGATCACCCGTGCGCCCATGGCTGCAGCGAACTGCGTGGTCGACAGACCGACCGGTCCCTGGCCGAACACGGCTATCGTCTCGTCCCCCTCAAGCCCGAGCCGTTTGAGCGCGCCGAACGCCGTGCCGGTGCCGCAGGAAATTGCCGCGCCGGTCGCAAAGGACAGCTCATCGGGCAAAGGCAGCAGCGTATGGGACGGAACCGACATATATTTCGCATGGCCGCCATGCCCCTTGCCGGAGCCGAACGCGACGGAGCCGTCGTCGCACAGCTGGGTCCAACCCGACTGGCAATGGCGGCACGTACCGCACCCGTCATAGTGATGGACCATGACGCGGTCGCCGATCTTCGCCTCGTGCGGCGCTACATGCGCACCGATCTCCGCCACCACGCCGCAAGGCTCGTGCCCGGCGATGAAATGCGCGCCGCCGGCATGTTTCCGCCGATAGGCATGCAGATCGGTACCGCACATGCCGGAGGCCTTTATCTCCAGCACCACGTCGTGCGGGCCGGGCGTCGGGTCGGGAAAATCCCGAAGTTCGAGCTTCTTTTCGCCGAGAAATACGATGCCGCGCATGATGGAGTCTCCCTTTCAGATCCTTTTCAGGAAAGTCTATCCACCGGTCGCGGAACGCGCCACCTGTCAGCCCCGGTCTAGCGCTTCCACGGACAGAACAGTCGGCAGGTGATGGGCGATCTCCTGCCAGCTGTCGCCCTCGTCGAGGCTGGCGAAAACCGATCCGGTGTTGGTGCCGAAATAGATGCCCGCGGGGTCCCGCCGGTCCCCCGCCATCGCCTGACGCAGCACGGTGAAGA